>QFCE01001244.1_pt1 | contig 63800 bp, 50 predicted proteins | sample 5346091 | NCBI WGS metagenome assembly QFCE01 (sample SAMN09062252, study PRJNA434731) | Human gut metagenome, whole genome shotgun sequencing project. | isolation source: stool timepoint A chromium assembly | host: Homo sapiens | collected 2015
TTGTACCTCCTCTCTAGGATTTACCTTTATTGCCGCCCTCTCTTTTTATTTTCCCAACCTCCTGTTCTAGTTAATTCAGCAGGCAGTCCCACCATGCCTACTTCTTGATATAATCAACAAATCGTTTTGTGATGCTCATCGGATTGGTAATCGCCGTGCCCACGACGATCACGTCGGCGCCGCATTCAAACGCCTTTTTCGCTTCTTCCCGCGTCCAGATCCGGCCTTCGGCATTGATGAAGACCTCCGGGAATTCCTTGCGGATCTGTTCGATCAGATCAAAATCCGTTCCCAGAGCGTAACGATCCAAACTGTCCTCGGTATACCCGGACAACGTCGTTGAGATGATGTCCGCACCCGCTTCCACACTGTGACGGGCGTCGTTGATCGTGGCGATATCGGCCATCACGACCTGATCCGGATACGTTTCCTTGATCTCGCGAATCAGCTCATAGGCTTTGCGTCCGTTGCAGTTAATCCGGTCGGTGCCGTCTACGGCAATGATGTCGCTGCCGATCTCCCGCAGCACTTCGACTTCTTTCATCGTCGGGGTGATATACACGTCGCAGCCTTCGGTGACCACTTTCCAGATTCCGATCATGACTTTATCCGGAAAGGCTTCTTTGATCATCCGCACATTCTCCGGCCGGTTCGCCCGGAAACCCGCACAGCCGCCGATTGCCGCGGCTTTGGCCATTCTCGTCATTTCCTCCGGGGGATTAAATGGATTTTCTTCCTCGTTGGCTTGACAGGAAACGATCAGTTTTCCTCGAATCTGTTGAAAAATTTCCTCTTTATTCATAACTGCTCCTCTCTCTTTTCGTGTCCGCAAAGGTACACCTTTATAAAACTTATGCAAGATAGCGCGGAACAGAACTAAAAGAGGTAAAAATTAAATTATTTATTCATTTTGCAAATGTTATTTCAGGGTATTTTATTTAGTTATGAATTGAAAGCGCTTGCGTTTCAGAACGATGATGTTATAATAAAAACATGAAAGCGCTTTTATAAAGGTGTACCTTTATAAACGGCAGACAATTTCAGCTATTCAAGGGAGGGGATAGCTGTTTTTGTTTTCCGTGCCAAACGTTTGTCAAGGAGGAATTAAACGTGAATTATGGCTATGCGCGAGTATCTTCTCGAAGTCAGAATCTGGATCGCCAGATCGAAGAATTAAAAGCTTTTGGATTATTGGAATCCCAGCTTTATGTAGATCAGCAGAGCGGAAAGGATTTTGACCGTCAGGCTTACCGCCAGCTGAAAGAAATTTTGCGGGCGCAGGATTTATTAGTGATTAAAAGCATCGACCGGCTGGGCCGCAATTACCAGGCCATTCTGGAGGAATGGGCAGATTTAACAAAACGGCTGGAAGTTCAAATCGTCGTGCTGGATATGCCGCTTTTGGACACCCGCAGCCGTCCGGATAACCTTGTCGGCTGCTTCATCAGCGATCTGGTGCTCCAGATTCTGAGCTTTGTTGCGGAGAATGAGCGGATCAACATCAAAACCCGCCAGGCGGAAGGGATTCGGATCGCCAAGGAAAAAGGCAAGCACTTAGGCCGCCCCCGCTACATCCCGCCGGAAAATTTCAGCATCGTGGCCGCCTGCTATCTGCGGCATGAATGTACGCTGCAGCAGGCTTTAGACCAGCTTCAAATCAAAAAAAGTACGTTTTATAAATACATCCGCAATCTTGATGCAGTATAATTAAATTAAGTAATGGATTGAACAGCGGACACCGTTGTGAATCATAGAAAGAGGATTGTTATGAAAACCAGAGAAAAAGGGAAAATTCCGGCACGGACTTCCTTGCTGGGCTTCGGCTGCATGCGTTTCCCCGTTAACGAAGATGGGAAAATCAACCGTCCGGAAACGATGAAAATGCTCGATTACGCCTACGAGCACGGCGTAAACTATATTGATACCGCCTATCCGTATCACAACTATGAAAGCGAGGAAGTCGTCGGTCAGTGGGTCGCCACCAAGCCCCGCGACAGCTTCTACCTGGTCACCAAATCCCCGACCTGGATGTGCAAGGACATCGCCGATTTCGACCGGATCCTGGAGGAACAGCTGACCAAGCTGCAGACCTCTTACGTCGACTTTTACCTGCTGCACGCCTTAAGCCGTGAGCGGTGGGAGCATATCAAGGAAATGAACCTGCTTCCGCATCTGAAATCGGTGCTGGACAGCGGCAAGATCCGCCGGATCGGCTTCTCGTTCCACGACGATTACGAGGTCTTTGAAGAAATCCTCAACGCTTACGACTGGGACTTCTGCCAGATTCAATTCAATTATATGGACACTGAGATTCAGGCCGGGATCCGCGGCTATGAGCTGGCAAAATCCCGGAATATTCCGATGACGATCATGGAGCCGGTCAAAGGCGGCATGTTAGCGAACGTTCCGGATGAGATCCAGGCAGAATTCCGGCGCGTTCATCCGGATTGGAGCGATGCTTCCTGGGCGCTGCGCTGGGTCGGCGGCCACGATAACGTCCAGACCGTGCTTTCCGGTATGAGCACGATGGAGCAGGTCATCGACAACGTCAAAACATTCAGCGAAATTGAGCCGCTGAACGCGGAAGAACAAGCGACCATTGAACAGGCCCGCCAGCTGTTCCAGGCCCGGATTCAGGTGCCGTGCACCGGCTGCCGTTATTGCATGCCGTGTCCGTTCGGTCTGGATATTCCGAAAAACTTCCGGCTGTTAAACACCGCTCACGTCTACAATGTCCAGACCGCCCAGAAGGAAGGCTACGACGCGATGGACGTCACTGCGAAAGCATCCCATTGTCAGAAATGCGGCGCCTGCAAAACGAAATGTCCGCAGCATATCGACATCCCGGCGGAAATGGAAAAAGTCGTCCGGGAATTTGAAAAATAAGCTCAGTGTTAAGGCGGAGACGTTCCGGATTCTATCCCGGATCAAGTCCGCCTTTTTCTTTTACCCGGAGTGCGTTATAATGAAAAAGGAAAAACAAGAAAGAGGAAAATACCATGAGTCTTTTAGGGATCTCTCTCTACCCGCATCTGCAGTCAGAAGCGGTGATGAAACAACAATTAAACCTGGCGGTCACGCTCGGTTACAGCCAGGTCTATACGACGATCCAATCTCCTCAGGCCTGGGACGGTCCCACGCAGCTAAAGCCGCCGTTTCAATGGCTGATCAGCGAATGCCGGAAGCTGGGGCTGACGCTGCACGTCGATATCAACCGCCGGATTATGGATCAGGTCCGCGCTGAACCTCACGATTTATCGCCGTTTATCCATCTGGGCATCCGGATTATCCGGCTGGATTTCGGCTTCGAGGAAGATCACGAGCTGGTCGCGCAGATGACTTGCAACGAAGACGGTGTTCTGATCGAAGACAACGCGTCGATGCAGGCGGAGCCGATCAACCGGATCAAGGCGATCCAGCGCCATGGCAATCTTGAAAATTACATCGCTGTGCATAACTTCTTCCCGCACCCGGATACCGGCATGTCGTTTACCGATACGTTTAAAAACGCGAAGCTGTTTAAAGCCTGCGGCATCCGCACCGGCGTGTTCATCAATTCTCTGGATGCTGACAATCTGTTGTTTCCGTATGGCCATGGACTTTGCACTGTGGAAAACCACCGTTACAAGCCGGCTTATTTAAGCGCCGGGGAACTGACGGCGACGGGGATGTTCGATTACATCTTCTTTGGCGACGGCAATCCTTCCCGTACCGAAATGGAACAGGTTCAGGAAATCGTTCATCATCATTGCGTTTCCGTTCCGGTCTACTTTAATTCCCGGTTGGACGACGCGCTACGTCAGAAGCTTTTGAACGCGGTGCTGAAATCCCGCAGCGATCAGCCGGAATTCATTTTACGGGCGACGCAGACCCGCGGATTAGGCCCGGTGGCAGCTCAGCCGGGACTGGACCGCGATAAGCTTTGCATTACACTCGATAATGAATTATCCGGTAAATATGAAGGGGAATTGCAGATCGCTTTGAAAAGTATGCCGGGGGTAGAATATGCCACGGTCATCGGTCAGGTTGATATGTTGGCTGAAAATCTGATTTCCCTGATCCGCTATGGCAAGGTTGCCTTCCGTTTGGTTGAAGCTGAAAAGATTCAGAATGCCACGGTAGGTCAGGAACAGACGCAATCGGAATGATTTCCCGGGGAATGACGCTCTGTGACTCAGCAGCACAACCGCCGTCCTTCCAGATAAAATCGTTTTCCCCATTGAGGAAATCTCAAATCTAAATAAAAAGCAGCGCTGATCATCTTGGGCTGCTTTTTTATGTGTGTTGCGAGGTTTGCGTTCTTGCTTGATCATCGCCGCCATCTAAAAACCGCAGTCAGACAAAGGCTGCTTATCCCTTCGCCAACTGCGGTTTATCTCTTTTCATTACAGGCAATAGCGCAGCCGCAGCCGTTCCTTCCATTTCAACGACTTCCGATTTGCGAATATTTGTTCGATTTCATCGATCAAGACTCGTTGTTCATAAGGCTGCAGCGGCAGTTCCGCATAGATCTGCTTCTCAATCAGCGCCTGTACCCGCAGCATATCGGCCGGAGCGATGCCCGGAAGTTTCTGATTTACAGCTTGGGCTGTAGCTTCTGCTTTCCAGCCTGGCTGATAATCTACCTCCAGCACTTTCATCAGCCTGATCATCAGCGCCTGCAGCACTTTATCCCGCGCGGACTCTGTTTTCCAGCGCCGCCGCCAGGATCTCATCCGCAGCTGCCGCCGGATTTCAAGCGCAACCAGTGCGATTAGGCCAAGATCAGCCAGAGCCAGAAGCGCTTCCAGAATTCCGTGAACCGATACTGCCGCCGACACTTCCGGTTCCGCCGGCACCGGCGGCGGGTTCTCCTGCAGTTCGCCCAGATCGTCTGAATCCTCCAAGGCGGCCGTGGTCTTAATCTCTTGCGGTTGTTCCGCCAACTGCAGCAGTGCAAATGTATCGTAATAACAGCCGGGGGTCACGTCGACGGGAATCCAGCCCAAACCATCCAGATAGACTTCGCACCACGCGTGGCTGTTCTGTTCCGTCAGCTCAGCGGTTCCATCCGGGCCGATCTGTTCCTTTGTCAGCCGGTATCCTTCCGCGTAGCGGGCGGGGATCCCCATGACGCGGAAAGCCATGACCGCCGCGGAGGCATACTGCACCGCCTTGCCCGTGCGGCTCTCGCTTAAAAACCAACGAATCGGATCCGCAGAAGTCGGCGCTTGAGGCGGCGTCGAAGTATAGTGAATGTGTTTTTCCAGAACATCCCGGATCCGCGTCACAGCCTCATAAATTCCCGGAGAGATCATCGGCTCTTTTAGAAACAGTTTTCGAATCAGTAATTCTGTTTCCGGATCCACGTCCAGATAGCACTGATAAACAAAGCTGCGGTATACCGCTTCGGCCTGAGCGTAACGAGTCTGCGTTTCGGTTTGCGGCGCTTTGATCCATTCCGGGGCATGAAGCAGCTCGCCCGGCTGATCGCTTGACCATTCTTCAAATTCAACATGCTGAACGCCGCGCAGAGCGCTGGCGCGATAGCCGGCGTCCTGCCAACGCCGGACCGGACCGGCAATGCTCTCTGCTTCCGCAGAATAAGGCAGATAGGGATATTTGCGGTTTGCGCCATGATTTTCCACGCGCATCCGGTTTGCTTCAAGCGCCGGTTCCGGGCTCAGCGTCAGCGCGGCGGCAGCTTGTGCGGCTACAGGGAAATTCTCAGCTTCCAGCCATTCCAGCATGCCTTCCTGCTTTCCCGCATAGGCAGCCTTCTGCAAAGGCAGCCAGCGGCCCGCTTCATACCGGCTGCCGGTATAACCGCGCAGATAAAAGGTTTTCAGCTGCTGCGTCGTGACGGTCAGCGCCGGCGCGTCCCCGGTTAATAACTGCGCGGCTTCCCAAAGATTACCCTGAGGCAGGGAGTCCCCGCCATACCGCAGCGTATCCAGACGGCCTGCCAGCGTCTTGCGCAGCTGCGTCATTTCCACCAGCTCCGGATCGCTTCCGCTCAGCGGCAGAAGCAAAAGACCGATCATGCCCAGCCACAGCCAGCGTTTTCCCTTTGAGGCCGCGCCCACCCAGTCAAGCCAGAGCGCCGCCAGTCCGGCAAGCAGAAGGATCAACGCCCACGCAGACATCCAGCGCACTCGCAGTCCGGGCAATACGAAAATCAAAATTCCCAGGCCGATCCACCCTGGACGCTTGCGCCCGGTCCAGATCAGAATCGCAAGGCCTGTCAGAACTCCCGTAAAAAAGACAGAATAGGATAAGCGGCTCAACGTTGGATTCGCCAGCAGGCGGCGGGCGTCTTCCTCCGCAAGATTCCACGCCTGAATCAATCCGTTTGCACAGGCCAGCGCCCCAGAGAACAGCCATGGCAGCAGACACAGCATCAATCCCAGCCAGATCAGCGGCAAACTTTTGCGTAGCCGCGGCCGGTTGATTTTCAACAATCCTGCCTGAAGCAGAAACAGCGCTGCGCCGCCCAGCCAGGGACCGGCAAGTTCACCGCCAGGTCTTGCACAGAGCGCGGCCAGCTGCGCGGCAAATCCGGCAAGCAGAAGAAAACCCGCGATGATTTCCATCGCTGAACAGGTTTGTTGTTCATTTTTCTTCTGACGCCGATTTTTCGTCATGCTTTTTCTCCTAAATCAACAGCTGCACCGCAGTATTGTCCAACGCGGACAGCGGCAGCTCAATCTGTTGACAGCGGCCTTTTTCCGCCATGTGAATCGTCTGTTGATCCGCTTTAACTGTGATCGCCGTCACGTCAAGCTGCGGATCCAGCAGGTTCAGCATCGGCGGGAAATCACCGGCTGTCACATAAATCATTTTATTATATTGCTTCTGATCCCAGCGGCCCGCAAACAACCGCAGACCGTTGCCCGGACTGGCAGGCAGCCGCAAACGGATCCAGAATGCCGCCAGCTGCGGTTCCTCCGCCGCTGACCGCACAGCCTGTTCCGCCAGCTGGGTCTCTGCCGCGAACACTGCCTGATGACCGATGCCTTGTTCGATCAGTTTCTGACTGAGCGCTAACGCCAGCTCCACCGCCGCTGAAAGCACCGCTGCCGGCTGGTTATTCAATCCGGCGTCCAGCATTAAAATTGTATCGTAATGGCTCGTATCGCTGGCTTCTTTGACCACCATGGTATCGAGCTTGCTTGAAAGCTTCCAGTGGATCTGACGGATATCGTCCTGCGGCTGATAATCACGCAGATCGAAAACCTCGCTGGGATCGTTGCCTTTGCGGTTTTCATAGGCTGTTTCGCCTTCCTGAATCCCGTGCGGCATCTTTCTGATCTTTAACTCGACCGGGACCGGCCGCGGAAATGCGGTTAAGCGCTGCTCGGGCAGCGACGGCAAAGACCGGACGCAAAGACCAAACAAATCGCTGACTTCCAGCCGCTGGCAGCGGATCGTATATTCCCCGCAGCCCTCCGGTATCAGCTCTATCGCCAAGTCCGTTTTCCGGTTCAGCGGAAAAACTGCCGTTTGTTCCCCTCTTTGTCCGGTCAGATGATTGTCAACCTCCAGCCGGATATGCAAATGTCCGGCCGCCAACGTCAGCGCAGGATTCAGAGTCAGCCGATAGGCTGCCGGCGTGCCTCTGGGCACACTGCTGTCCAAACTGACTTCCGCGCGCATCCGCCGGGCGTCCAAAAACAGGAGAATTTCCAAAATCAGCGGCAGGCACAATCCGGCAAGCAAAACCCAAAACGTGAGTTTACTGCTGAAAAAACAGGTGGCAAGCAGACAGGAGGTTAAGAAAACAAGATAGCCCTGCCGGCATTTTTTCATGCCCCCAGGCCTCCGGATTTCTGCGGCGGCGCGGTTTCATCCAGCACGGCTTCGAGCAGAGTCTGCGGCACAATCCCTTCAACCCGGGCCTGCGGCCGTAAAATCAAACGATGCGCGCAAACATCGTTGAACACCGCACGGACATCCTGCGGCAGCACATAATTTCGTTCCTTTAAAACGGCATGGGCTTTCGTCATCTGCGTCAGCGCTAAAACACCGCGCGGACTGACACCCAGCTCGACTGCCGGAAGTTCCCGCGTCCGTTCGCACAAACGAATCAAATAGTGAAGCACATCGTCATGAATCCGGACAGAGGTAAGATAATTCTGTACCTCGCGGATATTCTCACGCGACGCGATTTCTGTGATTTCATCCAACGGATTCACATAACGCCGGGCTTTTAAAATCCGCACCTGATCTTCCGTGGTCGGATAACCGATCGACAGCCGGACCATAAATCGGTCCATCTGGGATTCCGGCAGCGGCTGCGTCCCCGTCGTCCCCAACGGATTCTGCGTCGCGATGCAGATAAACGGATCCGGCAGGCGATGCGTCAGCCCATCGACGGTGACGCGGTGCTCTTCCATGGCTTCCAACAGTGCGGACTGAGTCTTGGGAGAAGTCCGGTTGATTTCATCCGCAAGCAGCAAATTGCACGCCGCTGCGCCTTCGCGGTATTCAAATTGATTGGTCAGGCGGTTCAACATGCTGAAACCCGTGATATCGGAGGGCAGCGTGTCCGGCGTAAACTGAACCCGCTGATAATCCAGTCCCAACGCTTTGGAAAAAGCTAGAGCCAGCGTGGTTTTCCCCACGCCCGGGCAGTCTTCCAGCAGGATATGCCCGCCGGCATAGATCGTCATCAGCACCTTGCGGATAATTTCATCCTTGCCGGTAAAGGCTTTGGATACCTCGCGGATAATTTGTTCTGATTGTTCAATAATCATGACTGTCCCTCCTGTGTCTGCGGCATTTCGCCGGATGACGGCTGCGCTGTTTCCGCCGGCGGCGTGTCTGCCGGAGCGGCTGGTTCTTCCTCCTCTGGGGCTGAAGCTGGTGTGGTTGTTGGCGGCGGGGAAGCCGGATCCGTTGGCGAAGGCGTGATTTCCGGTTTCTGCATGCCTTCAGCTTCATTCGAAGAAGCTTCCAGCGGAACCGGCAGGGTCAGGGTTGAAGCCGGACTGACGGATTGACCACCGAACAGCTGCCACGCCCGTTGTTCCCCTTCGGCCTGTTGTTCTGCCGTCATTTCATCCAAACTGCCGTAACCCATCAGCTGCGTTTTCCATTGATCGACATAGACTTGCGTTAAGGCAGGATCTGCGAGGATCACACGAAAATCATCCGGCAGCGAATCGCCGAAATAAAACGGCATCGCATAACTTGGTACGACCAGCATCGGCGGCTGCGGACTATGGAAAACAACTTCTTTCAGCTCACGGCATTCAAAGAAAACCTCCGTGCCCAGCGCCGTCAGGCTGGCCGGCAGTTCAATGGTTTTCAATGCGGTATTGGCAAAAGCAGCTTCGCTGATCATGTCCATTACGCTGTTCTGAGCAAACTCAACGGAAGCCAGCGAGGTACAGCCGGCAAAGGCGAAAGACTCGATCTGGGTCAAAGCCGACCCCGGAAACCAGACGGCTTCTAAATTCCGGCAATCAGCGAAAGCCTGAATTCCGATATATTCCAAACTCTCCGGCAGCGTTAACGTTCCGGAAATCCCTGAATTTTCAAACGCGTTATCCATGATCCAAACCAGATCGCCCATATTGGTCAGCGTAAACGGTTCGGCGCAATTTTTAAACGCAGCTTCATCGATCCCCTGCGTATGCGGAAGCAGTTCGATTTCTCCCGTCACATTCCATGTCGCCTGCAGCGCCGCCAGCGAATCAGGATCCTGAGCCGATCCCCGGCCGTATAACAAGGCCGCATCCATTATCCGCTCCAGTGAATAGCGCTGGTTTACAAAGCTGAAACTCCATGGATATTCATATTGGGAATAGGTATCCGCCGGCGCGAACCCTGCGGTTGACGGCCGGTATCCGTCAGAGAATTCCGCATTTTTGGCATTGAAAGCCGCAAAATGCAGCTTTGGCGCGCCTTCCAGCGCCTGATCCTGCACGATTATCTTTTGGGTATTCAGGCTGACCAGGCCTTCCAGCTGAGGACATTCGGCAAAGGCATGCCGGCCGAGGGTATGCACGCTTTCCGGAATTTCCACCACCATCAGCGCAGAATTTCCCAAGAAGGCCCGGCTGCCGATCACGGTCACCGCCTGCGGCCAGTCGCCAGCCTGTAAAAAGGCCGGACAATTCGTCATGCTTAATAAAATCTGTTCCTGACCCACCGTCAGAATTTCATAGTCTGGTTCACTCTTCAGCGTCAGTTCTGCCGCAGTCTGCAGCAGCTCCGGCTGTTCCTGAAGCAAAGAAGCCCAGCGGCTGCGGTAACTATCCGCCTGCGCGGCGCTGACCCAGACCTGAACGGCCGTCGCATCCGCAAAGGTGTCCGGCTGAATCTCCGGTGCCTGACCCAGGCTCACGATCTGCGGAATGTTCGCAGGAATGCTGCCGGAATCCAATTGTTTTACACTGGCAGGTAAAAGCAGTAAATCCACATGTTCCAGATTTTCCAAAGCGCCCGGAAGGATTTCAACAACGTTTTCAGGAATCCGGACGATCCCCTCCGCGCTTTCCAGCATCCCCAACAGCTGCGTGCCGTCTTCTGAAAGCAGCGCTTCGCCTTCAATCCGGTAGCGGATAGCCAGTCCATCTTCACGGACCAGCTGGTTATCGTCAAGTTTGCGCCCCCAGCGGGAAAGATAATGCCACTCAGCGCCGGAAGGCACAACGATCTGCGCCTGATGAAGCTGGCTAAGATCCATCTCCGGCGGCTGATCGGAAGTCAAAACGAGCCGCTGAATCTGATTGCCCGCGGACAGATTTAGTTTTTCCACCTGTTCCCCAACCCTGACTTCCTTTATCGAAAGCGGAATCTGAAGCAGCTCCGTCTTTTCTTTATTATAGAGGTAGCCCGCCTCTGAACTTAACGCTGGATTCTCAGGATCAACCGACCAGCTCAAAGCCGGCGTCAGCTTCTGATCGCTGACCTTATACACCGACTTGGGCAGGAAAACCGTATCGGGTGAAGCGGAAAGATCGACCCACTGAACGCCCTCCGGAACAACAAGCGACGGCGATGGCAACGCCCATCCGGTCAGTGTCTGTACGGACTCCAGAAATGCGAACGAACCCTCATCCGGATCTTGTTTCCAATAGACTTCCAGATTTTTATCCAGTTTGACCAACGGGAGCGGAAGCAGGACCTGCCGTCCCGGCTGATCCGGAACATATTGCGGATTCACCGCGGTTTTTCCATCCCGCGACCAGCCTAAAAACAAGCTGTCCAGCGGTCCTTCCTGTTCCATCATGGAATGATAATAGTAAATCAGATTGATCTGCGCCCCCGGACTGTACGAAGTCAGATAGTCGCCGGTCTGCCAGTTCTGGACAAAAATTTTATAAGGCTGAATCGTGTAGTCAACCGTGATTGTCTGCCACGGACTTTGCGGATTTCTCCGGATCCGAAATTCAACGGAAAAATCCTCCAAAGCAACCGGCGGATATTCGCCGATCTCAAAGTTTTCGCCGTAACCTTCAATCCGGTAGATTTCGCCGCCTTCCCGGATGTAGAAATTGGCAGCACATAACAGCTTCCAGTCGTTTAACACGGCGCCGTAATAAATCAAACTGAGATCGCCTTCATAGACGCTGATTTCCAGTTTCTGATCACTTCCTGCCGGCAGGCCCTCCTCAGGAAACGGCAGGGTGCCCCAGAATTCGAAGATATCCGGCGGCAGTTCAGGAACCGGATCCGGATCCACAATCGGATCGACGTCTGGTTTTTCACTCGGCTCCGTCCCGTTCGGATGATCGCCGTCCGGCCGCACAATCACATTGCCGCTGTCCGGATCAATGATGATCTGCGCTCCCTGGCCTTCCCCGCCGATTACCAGCTGATGCGCGTCGTCCGCGCCGGTTTCCTGCAGCCTGTCCTCGATTCCGGGATTTTGTTTCGGTTTCTGACGATCCTCAGCCGCGGGGTCTTGCTTTAAAAGATCATTTTCATTTTCACCGCCCGCCTGCGTGTCCAGCGGATCCTGATCGGAAAAGAGAATCGGATTCTCCTGAAATTGATCGTTCAGCGTCATCCGGGACGGATCAAATAAATTGCCGGACTGATAAAGCTTCCACAACGTCATCCCCGCCGCAATCAGCGCGAGGATTCCAACGGCAGCCAGGCTCATGCGTAAAATCGCCTGCTTCTTGTCTTTCATAGAGAATCCCTCGTTTTCAATGCTTCCGCCAGTGTTTTCTGCATTTCCTCAAAGTTGATCGGTTTAGAAAAATGACCGTTCATTCCCGCTTCCATTGAAGCCCGCTGATCCTCGACGAAAGCGTCGGCGGAAAGCGCGTAAATCAGAATCTGACGGGCATCCTCCCGGGGCAGAGCCCGGATTTTGCGGGCGGCGGTCCGGCCGTCCATCACCGGCATCTGGATATCCATTAATATTGCGTCGTAGGTCTGCGGAGCCTGTCCGTCAAACATCGCGACCGCCTGAGCGCCGTCATGGGCGATATCCAATGTCGCGCCGGCCATTTCAAGCATACTCTCGGCAATTTCCGCGTTGATTTCATTATCCTCCGCCATCAGGAAGTGCCGGCCCTGCAGCGAAGCGGATTCCGCGGACGTTGAAGAGGCTGCCGCGTGTTTCGGTTTCACCGTCTGATCCGCGGCCACCGGCAGATTCAGCAGCACTGTAAAATCTGTCCCCTGACCTGGCGCCGTGTCCACGACAATCTCGCCGCCCATCAGCTGCACGAGCTGATCCGTGATGGCCATGCCCAGACCCGTTCCGCCATATTTTTTCGTTACTTCCGTGCTTTCCTGTTCAAATGGATGAAACATCCGGCTGATAAATTCCGGTTCCATGCCAATTCCCGTATCATGAACCCGGATTAAAAGATCCAGCCGTCCGTGGTTGCGCTGCATCTGACGAAATGTCACGCGGATCTCGCCCTGTTCCGTAAATTTCATGGCATTGGAGATAAAATTAATCACGACCTGGGAAATCCGCAGCTCGTCGCCGATTAAATTATGGACGTCAAAATCAAGCTGCTCCACGATAAACCGCACGCCCTTGCTTTCTATGTTTTTCTGGAACAGACTGCGCATTTTCTCCGCTAAGTCGTCAATATCAAAGACTTTTTCTTCCAACTCGATCCGTCCGGCTTCAATTCTGGACATATCAAGAATATCGTTGATCAGTGAAAGCATGTACTGCACCAATTCCTCAGCTTTGTGCAAATAAACGATTGCCGGCGCGTTTTCGTCAAGCGCGTGATGCGCCAGCGTCAGCATCCCGACGATTCCGTTCATCGGCGTCCGGATTTCATGGCTCATCTTGGACAGGAATGTGGTTTTAGACTGACTGGCTTTTTGTGCTTCTTCCAGCTGTGCATCCAATGCCCGCAGACGCTGCTCATTTTCCGTCCAGTCTTCGAACAGAAATAAATCAGACTTCTGATCGGCGCTGCGTTCTACCGTTAACCGCAGCCAACGGCCGGTGGCCGCCGCCCTGAATTCCTGACAAAGCCATGTTTTTCCATCCCACTCCTTATACCGTTTATAAAATGCCCGGCTTTCCGCGGGATCGGCCAGCTCCATCAACTTCCGGATATCCCCCTGCAGCTGGGAAAACGACAGGCCGGTCAGCGTACTGAAACCGCGGGACATCGCCAGCGGCATGGCATCGCTTAACCGCAGTGTCAAAAGCGCGGCCTTTGTCTTTTCTAAAAGAAGCTCATCACCCTGGTTTTCGGCTGACGACTCCCTTTTGTTTTTCTTCTGAACGGCTTTCAAACGCTGCCAGAAGGAGAATAGAAAAAGCGCGGCCAGCAATTCCGCGAGAAAAAACAAACCCAGCATCAAGACCGGACCGAGCTTCGTCAACAGCGTTCCCATCGTAGTCTTACCCTCTTTCGGCAAGCAAAAATGTTATCGCTTTCATTTTAGCATTATTCCTTATAAAAGTATAGAAGCAGGACAGAATCCTCCGAAACTCAACCGATCTTGAACATTTCTTATCTTCTAAGAAGCTTTCGAAACCCATTCCGCAATGAAAATCGTTCTCCATTTCTGCACCGGACTGACCGGCGGAAAAACTCACTCCGACGGATCAGCCTGGCGAACCTGAATTTCAATCCTTCCAAACAGCTGCGCCGGCTCCTGCACCGCCAGATCATCCAGTAGAAATTCGCCATAGGCATCGCCGGCGATCACCAGTCCTTGATCGTCGATAAACTGAATCAGCCGCTCGAAGACATCCATAGCTTCCAACAGATTGCTTCGTCCATAGGCCACGGCATACAATCCAGCTGGTTTTACCGTGTTGGGCGTCGTCTTCGTTTTCAGATAATATTGATAGACCGGACTTTCACCCGGACAGATCAGATCTTTCATCGCAATTTTTACACCCATCGGACAGCCCAGATTCACGCCTTGTTCTCCTGCGGATTCATAAGCATAAATTTCCGCCTCATCTTCGCTGGAAGAAGCCGGAGGGAGCGGGCAGAGGAAAATCGGTTCCGCCTCGCGTTGTTCCAGCGTCAATTCCCCCTCGGTATGACGCAGCCCTTCCCGGGCCATATCGGCATACAGCTTTAAGATCTCGCTGGTTTCCTGCAGCTTTTTGATTTCCGCCTGAATTTTCGCCTCCTGTTCCGCAAACAAGCCCAGCATTTTTTCCGGCGTACGTTCCGCCGAATAGTGCCGGATATCTTCCAAACCCACGCCCAGCAGGCGCAGACCGCTGATCAGATAGGCGGAGCTCAGCTGCCGGCGAGTATAGTAACGATAGCCGTTTTCACCGCGGATTTCAGGCTTTAACAAGCCGATCCGATCATAAAAGCGAAGGTTATCCCGTTTGATTCCGGTCAGCCGGGAATATTCCAAAATGGATAAATTCTTTTTCTGTCCCATAAAACCTCCTGAAAAGTTCTTCCACAGGCTTGACATTGGAGTCACTCCAAGGTCTATTATACCCCATGTCGGATCCGTTACAAGCACTTATCCAAGGAGGTTTCCATGATTTATTTAAAACAATATTTATTTCTGCACAAAGGCAAAGTCCTTTTAACTGTGCTGCTGCTTTTGGGTCAGGTCGTCGGAACTTTGTTGATTCCGGCGCTGTTGGCCGAGCTGGTCGATCAGGGTATTCTTGCGGGCAACACCTCTGTGATCTGGAATACCGGCGTGAAAATGCTCGCGGTGACCGGCCTGGCCACCGCCGCGGCGGCTTGGGGCAGCTGGGCGACCAGCGATCTCAGCGCGGCGTTCGGCCGGGAAATGCGGCTCAAGGTGGTCCAGAAAAGTCAGGCGCTGGCGATTCAGCAATTTGACCAGATCGGCATCTCGTCGATGATCACCCGCACGACCTCAGATATCGCCAATTTAGAGCGGACGATTGGGATGGTCTTTCAGATGATCGTTCCCGCGCCGCTGATTGTGATCGTTTCCATTATCATGACGGTACGCGCTCATGCCGTCATGGCCCTGATTCAATTTCTCTTTATGGGACTGCTTTTAGGCCTTGCGGCCTTTGTCCTCAAGCGTTCGGAAGCGCTCTCCCGCAGCGTCCAGGTTCGCCTGGACCGAATTAATCAGGTCGTCCGTGAAGCAGTAACCGGGGTGCGGGTAATCCGGGCTTTCGGCAATGTGGATTATGAAGAACAGCGGGCGGAGGGCGCTTATCGCGATTACGCGGACACGATGATCCGGCTGAACCGGCTCTTTGCCATCGTCAATCCGATCGTCTGGCTGATGATGGGCGCACTGATGGCGTTGATCCTGGGCGTCGGCGGCGGATTGGTGCTCAGTCAGGCAATGGCCCTCGGACAGATCAGCGCCGTGTCGGAATATTCCATGATGACCATGGCTTATCTGATCATGGCCGCTTCGGTCATGACGACCCTTCCCAAAGCCAGTTCCTGTCTGAGCCGGCTGAACGAACTGCTCGAGCTGCGGCCGGCTGTCAGCGACGGCGGACTGGTTACGGCAGCCGTCCCCGCAAAGACGGAACCGGTTCTCGTCTTCGATCATGTCACTTTCGCTTATGAAGGTGCGGAAGAACCGGTGATCAGCGATCTGTCATTCACCCTGTCTTCCGGTCAGACCACCGCGGTTATCGGCAGTACCGGATCGGGGAAAAGTACCCTCGCCGATCTGATTTTACGGCTGCACGATCTCCAGTCCGGTCAGATCCGGCTGCACGGAACGGCGTTGCCCGAGTATCCCCAGCAAGCACTGCGCGATCACATCAGCTGCGTACCGCAGAAAGCGTTTTTGTTCAGCGGCACCCTCGCCGGGAATCTTCGCATGGGACAAAAGGACGCGTCGGAAGATCAGTTATGGAGAGCGTTGAGAATCGCTCAGGCCGAGGATTTCGTCCGCCAGCTGCCGCAAGGCTTAAACGCACCGGTCGCTCAGGGCGGAACCAACTTCTCCGGTGGTCAAAGGCAGCGGCTAGCCATCGCCCGCGCTTTAGTGAAAGAAGCAGATATCTTTATTTTTGACGACAGTTTTTCCGCATTGGATGGTCGGACCGACGCCGCTTTGCGGCAGGCCTTGCGCGCGCAGTTAACCCAACCGGCAAAATTAATCATCGCCCAGCGCATCAGCACGATCCGTGACGCCGATCAAATCCTGGTCCTCGATCAGGGCCGGCTGGCCGGCTGCGGGACGCACGAGCAGTTAATGCAGAGCTGTCCGGCCTACCGCGAAATCGCGGCCAGCCAAAGTCAGCGAAAGGAGGCTTAAACAATGACAAATAATCCACAGGACACGCTGCGGAATGAAGACCTTCCGCAAAACACTCTGGCGACGCTCCGCCGTCTGCTTCATCGCTTAGGCCGGCAGAAACGAAAGCTGGCCGTCATCCTGATATCAACGTTGTTCAGCTGCGCCGCTTACGCGCTTTTACCGCTGGCCGTCGGCCGCGGCATAGACGCGCTGGCGCAGCTCATTCAAACCGGTGTTCCCGCGGGCGAATTTTGGACCGCCGCCGGTTCGGCATTAAAGCTCCCGGTTCTGATGATCGCCGCGGCCGCTCTCACCAGCAGTCTGTTCTCCTATCTTCAGCAATTTCTGATCGCCAGCGTCGGCGAACAGCTGACTTTGTCCTTCCGCCAGGACATCAGCGCCAAGCTTAACCGGCTGCCGCTGCGGTACTATGACGCGCACAAAACCGGCGAAATTATGAGCCGGGTTACCAATGATCTGGAAAAGGTATCGGCGATCATGCAGGAAGGCCTGCCTCAGCTGATCGCGTCCCTGTTCACCATTTTATTCGCGGTTCTCGTCATGATCAAACTGAATCTCCTTCTGTTTGGCGTCGTCTTGGTTTCACTCGCGGTCAGCATAGCGGCGACCGGGTATGTTTCTAAACTGGCGCAGCAGGCGTATGGTGAAAATCTGGCGTCCATGGGCGCTTTGACCGGAAAACTGGAAGAGCTGTACGCCGGCAACCGCGTCGTCAAAATCTTCAACCTGCAGGAAGTCCTGGCTGCGGAAACAGAAGTCCAAATCGAGCGTCAGTTCCGTGCTCAGCGCAACGCGCAGTTCGCTGATTTCGTCATTTATCCGGCGATTCGGGCGCTGGGTCAGCTGGGCTTTATCGCGACCGCGGTCATCGGCGGGGGTTTGGCGTTCAACGGCGTCATCACGCTGGGCACGGTGCAGGCGTTTTTGCAGTATGTCAATCAGATTGCCGAGCCGGTCACAGAAACCGCGTACGTCATCACTTCGCTTCAAGCCGCGATTGCCGGAGCGGAACGGGTATTCGCCTTGCTTGATGAACCCGAGGAAATTCCGGATGTCGGAAAAGGTGCGGAAGCAATTACCGCCGGTCATGTTCAATTTGAGCATGTCCGCTTCGGCTATCGTCCAGGATCGACCTTGATCCACGATCTCAATCTGGAGGTCCGGCCAAACCAACAGGTCGCGATCGTCGGACCGACCGGCGGCGGCAAGACAACGCTAGTCAATCTTCTGATGCGGTTCTACGAACTGAACGGCGGCACGATTGCGATCGACGGTCAGTCCATCACGACGATGGGACGGCAGGCCCTGCGCCGGCGGATCGGCATGGTGCTGCAGGACACCTGGCTGTTTGCCGGCACAATCGCGGAGAATATCGCCTATGGAAAACGCAGCGCCAGCCGGCAGGAAATCGAAGCGGCCGCCAAGGCTGCCTGCTGCGACCACTTCATCCGCACGCTGCCGCAGGGCTATGACACCGTGCTTTCCGGGGAAAATCCCGGAATTTCACAAGGTCAGATGCAACTGCTTACGATTGCCCGGGCCATGTTGACGGATCCCGCGATTTTGATTCTGGATGAAGCGACGTCCAGTGTCGATACCCGCACTGAAATGGAAATTCAAAAAGCGATGGCCCGCTTAATGCAAGATAAGACGAGCTTTGTCATTGCGCACCGGCTGTCCACCATCCAAAACGCCGATCAGATCCTGGTCGTACGCGACGGCGATATCGTGGAACGGGGAAATCATCGGGAACTGATGGCGTTAAACGGTTTCTATACAGCGCTGGTTAACAGCCAATACGCGGAAGGGTAAAAAGACAACCGAGTTGATCCGGGTTGACCGTCTGATCGCTTTCGATAGAAATTACATTTCTTTATTGTAAAGCGGTGTAGGTTTTATGGTTCTTACCCTTGTAATATAAGAAACAGCGCGACTTTTCAAAGAGCCGCGCTGTTTTAGTAAAAATGAATTGATCCGTTCAGTTTATTCTTTGTTTTCCAACCCATGTCTAACGAATTGCCGAGGATTGATCCACGCCTTTGAAATAAGAATCTTATGGCTTCATTTCAACACAGCTTTTTATTTCTGTTGTAAATCCTCCAGCACTGACTGAGCGCACAATCGTCCAAATGTAATTCCAGCCGCAACCGGATCGTTTCCCATCAGCTTATTATCCGTGACCTCGCCCGCACCGTATAAGCCGGGGATCGGATTGCCTTCGGTATTCAGCACCTGAGAACGCAGATCAATGGAAACGCCGCCGCGGGTATGATGAACGCCCGGGAATACCGGCACGGCATAGAACGGGGCTGTGTCGATGCGGCTGCGCATATCCGTGCGGCCAAATTCCTCATCCTTCTGGTTGTCATAGTATCTCTGGTAATTTGTAACAGTCTGAGTCAAGGTTACCGGATCAACACCAATCTTCTCCGCCAGTTCTTCAATCGACTCCGCTTCAACCGCATATTTAGGATTACATGCCAGTGACGTAGCATCCATAATCGCAAAGGCATGCGAACCAATCGCCTTTTCTGCTTCCGAAACTTCTGTATAATTCGCCATTTCATTGGCAAAACGTTTCCCGGTCGGATCCACCAGAATCCCGCCTTCGTAGCGAACGCCGCTGACTGACATCGTTGTTCCCTGATCATCATAGAACGTTGGATTCAGCGTCAGCTGATCCATATTGCTTACCGCTGCCCCGATCGCCTGCGCCATTCGGATTCCATCGCCGGTCGTTGCCGCCGTATTAGAAGTCGTGCCTCCTGCCCATTCCGGGACGTATTCCTGAAGCATCTCCTGGTTTGCCGCAAAACCGCCGCTGGCTAAGATGACCGCCTGAGCGTGAAACAGGACCTTTCCCTGTGCGTCTTCCGCTTCCACGCCGGTGATTTTTCCATCCTCAATTATCAGTGAAACTGCCGGACATTCTGTGCGCAGATCCACTCCTATTTGTTGATTCAGCGCTGTCAGCTTACTGACAAATTGAGCTGGAAATTTAGTACCTTTTTCATCAACCGCATAGATTTCCCGGCCGTTGACCCGTGTTACTTCAATTCCCAGCGTATCGACGGCCCATTCCGCCGTTGGCCCGGAATTCTCCGCAAACAATCTCGCAAAATCAGGATCTGTCCCTTCGGTTTCCATTAGAAAGTCAATCTGATCCTGCTGCGTGTAAGTGTCGCCCATCGCTTCCTGCATCTTTGTGCTGTTGGCCGCAAAGAATCCCGCCAGTGCGGTATTGCCTCCGGTCATCGCCCGTTTTTCCAACAATACGACGTCTTTGCCGCCCTGCTTAACGAAATACGCTGCCGTTAACCCCGCGCCCCCAGCGCCGATCACTACGACGTCCGTGGTTTCTTCCCGAACCTCTGTCTGGGGTGAAGAAGTCTTGGACGTGTCCGGCAATCCGTTTTTGGGTGCCGCCGTACAAGCGGACAAAGCCAGAATTAAGACCATGCCCATTACTTTTTTAAGATTTTTCATTTCTTTCCCTCCTGCCGTTCATCTTATCATGCCTCTCGTCACTGAAAAATGGGATGGATTTTAAAAATTTTTTACAGACTTGTCAATCTGCACAATGCTTTTTATAATGAACATGATTGTTTTTTAACAAATCGGAATGTGTTTGGATTTTATCCAAAATCAGCGTTATGAATTAGTCTTTTATCCAAGGAGGCAGAAAATGGAACATCCTTTACTTGATCTGCTGCTTAACGGCGCAGCCTTTTCCGAAATTATCGATAAAGCGGAACAGGTGCTCGGAAATCCAGTAGCTTTTATCGACACCGCTCAAAATGAAACAACACTCTCCGCCCATTATCCCCGCGAGGACATGGAAGACAAGGCTTATCGCAGGCAACAGATCAGCGATGAAGAGTATCAAAAAAATACAGATTATGTTACTTCCTTATCCCGCACCGGAATTCCGCAAGTGCTGGTATGGCCGCATATCCGCCGCAAACGCCTGATCTGCGGCTGTCTTGTTCAGGGCCGGCATGTCGGTGGAATCCGGCTGCCGGATATCGGTAATCGTCTGGAAGATCTGGACATGGATTTAGTCCAAAAGACCGCCGCCATGATCGGTATGGCCTATGTGCTGCATACTTCCCGAAGTGAGGATGAAAACTGCTTGTGGAATTTGTTGAATGACCGGCTGGATGCTTCCCTGGTCGATCTCCACACCCTGTTCGCCGCTTCCATCCCCGCTTGGGATTCACTCTGCGTCCTGTGGTTTATCCCGGAATATTATCCAGATTACACAAGTAATCTCCCGCTTTATCAACAAGCATTCGCCAAACTTTCCACATGCATGACCAACTGTGGTTCCGGTTTTGCCCTATTGGCAGATGCAGACGCCCTGCGTCAGGCACAGTCAGAATTAACGCACTGGTTTCAGGAACATCGGCTCACGGCCGGTGTCGGCAGTTCTGGGAATACCCTTGCCGCCCTGCGCCGTTCCTATGATCAGGCGCGGCACAGTCTGAAATTTGCAATTCAGGCCGGAAACTACGGTTTAGCCCAGTTTAGCGACTATCAGCTGAATTATTTAATGTCCTTAATCCCAGCGGATCAAGCCGCCGCCCTGCTTAACGCTGGTCCTCTGAGCATGATTGAAACTTGCGATCAACAAAACGGAACTGAACTGTTGAAGACAGTCCGGGCTTATCTGCGCTGCGGCGGAAACATGAAAGCCGCTGCCGATCTGCTCTGTGTCCATAAGAACACGGTGTTTTATCGGATCGGAAAGCTTCGGGAGGAATTGGGAGTCGATTTGGCCAAAGCAGATACATTAAGCTTATTAAACTGTCTGTTAATTTTAAAGGACCAACAAGAAATCGCTGATCGCTATTGAGTTGAACCTGAGCTGTTCTGTTTTTGAGTTCTGGCTCTATTCTTATCCCGCAAAAAAAGCCAGTTCCCCTGATTGAAGAGGATCTGGCCTTTTCTTATATTTGTGTGCCTTCTGATTTTCCAAGAACCTTACCGTTCGGAATCGCGGAGAGCCTCTGCTTCTACCTTGAGTTCTTCTTCCGTGTCTTCCAGAATGAACGGCGTTTCTTCATGCGGCAGATAGAAGCTGTAAATGGAATCTTTTAAAACCATCCAATCCGCCATCTTCACCGTCCAGATTTCATCCTCAGGTTCCACGATGCCCTTGCTGATCAAAGCGGCCAGCTCCGCATCCGAGAAACTGCCGTCTTTTTTTCCATCTTTTCTGCGCACATACCAGCGATTATTCGTTTCCATGGCTGCCCTCGCTTTCTTCGTCGCCGCCTTCTCCCTCTCCTGCCGGGGTTGAAGAAGGCTCCGGTATTTCTGACGGAGTTGGAACCGGCGTAGGTTCCGGGGTAATCTCCGGCGTTGGCACCGGCGTCGGGGTCGGCGTTGGCGTCGGCGCGATATAATTGTAATTCGTGATCGATTCAACTGAATTCTCATACAACGTATTGTTGGAACCGGCAATGATCGTGATCGTCACCTGCTTGCCATCCTCGAAAGAACTGTTCGGCAGGGTGACGGAAGTGCCGCTGACCTTTTCATGATAGCCATTCAGATTGGTCACGCTGACTTCATAATAGTCGGCATGCTCCACCGCGTCCCAGCTAATCCGGACATTGTTGGCATCCTGACTGATCTTGACGTTGGCCACGGAAGCCAGGGTCTGCGACGGCGTCGCTGTCGGCGCAAAATAATTAAAGACCTGCGTCGAAGCTTCCGACGGCTTCAGGTTATCCTGACGGGAATACGCGACGATGCTGAAGGTTACCTGCTTGCCATCCTCGAACAAATTGCCGTTTAAGGAAACGGAGGTGCCGTCGATCTTAGCCGAGTATTCCTTTTTCAACGCCGCGGACACTTCATAATAATCCGCGTCTTCTACCTTATCCCAACTGATTTTGATCTGATCGCCATCCTGACTGATTTTGATATTTTTCACCGTGTCCAGCTGTTTTTCTTCTTCGCTGTTTCCGCTCATTTCGCTTTGACCGCGGCTGTTATCACCGGCGGCCACCAGGGTGCCGTTTTTTAACAGTCCAACGGAATGCTTCTCACCCGCGGCCACCGCAATCACGTCTTTCCATTCTCCGACTTCCAGCCGTCCATATTCCTTATCGCCTTCCGCGCTCACGGTGCCGTCGCGGTTAAGGAACAAAACATGGTCTGAGGAAGCGGCTGCCATCGTGATGTTCGACGGCTTCTTTGCCGGACAGACTCCACGCTTGCCCGAAATGCAGTCAAGACTTCCGGACTGCGTGAGGATCAAAAGCGTATCGCCGCTGATCACAACGTTCTGCACGCTGCTGAGGGAAGACACGTCGGCGCTGCTGCCGGCGATCAGAACTTTGCCTTCCTGGGTAATGCCGACGCTGATATCCGCGCCCGCGGCAATTTTCGCAACGTCCTTCCATTCGGAAACCTCGCATTGTTTAGCATTGTTATCGCCCGTGCAGACGACAGTTCCGTCTTTCTTTAATCCCAGCGTATGATTCTCGCCCGCAGCAATCGCGGTAATCCCGCTCCATCCCTCAACGTCGGTTTGGTTCATTCGGAAGCTGCCGGCCGCGACGACCGTGCCGTTTTTCTTCAGGCCGACGCTGTGCCGCGCTCCAGCCTTAATGGAGGTGATATTCGCCCAGCTGCCGACATCAAGCTGACCTTCATCGTTGCTTCCCTGGCCTTTCACCGTTCCGTCGGTATTCAGAACTAACGTGAACTCATCGCCCGCCGCAAGCCGATTTTCTGCGGTCATGATCGTGGTGACCTCATCCTTCTTCCCTCCGCCTAAACCGCTGAGCAACAGAATGAGAAGCAGGACAACCAAGCCGATTCCTACAGCCGCGCCGATCAGCTTCGTCTGCTGATTCTTCTTTTTGACTGGTGCCGGGCTGGATTTCGACCGGGCTGTGCCGTTGCCCTGTGAAGAAGTTGGAGACTCCTTCACGGTGGTCAATGGTTTTGTCTTTTCCAGATCCTTCACCGCCGGGATGACGCGCGTCTGTCCCAGATTGGCTGGTTCACTCTGCGTCATCGTTGGCTCCGCCGCGATCCCCGGCGCAGGAATTTCCTCCTCCGGTTTCTTCATAAACGGAATATCCAGTGTTTCATGCAGATCCTTCTCCGGCAGCACCGGCACCTCGTTGCGGATCATTTCGTCCAGACTGATATTGAAGCAATCCGCCAAGAGGATCAAATGATCCACATCCGGAATCGCTCTCCCATTTTCCCATGCCATATAATCCAGAACCGAAACCTGCGCTTTCTCGGCCACGGTCTGTTGTGAAAACCCGTTATATTTTCTTAGCTGTGTTAATTTTTCAGGCAGCTTATTCATGTCCAGCACTCCTTTCCTCTGTTGTGATATAAAAAGGGCCATAAAAATCCATTAATATCATCCCTGTTTTCACTCCGATTGTCAACCGCTGTGGACCGCAAAGTCCGTTTTTACCGGGGATTTCCTGTCAAATTTTTATTTTTTTCCACAAAAAAGCGCAAAAAAAAGCGACTTTGGAAAAGCCGCTTTCTTTATGCCTTTGACTTTCGCTCTTACAGTTCAGCGAAGTATTTGATTGTACGAACCATCTGGCTTGTGTAGCTGTTCTCGTTATCGTACCAGGAAACAACCTGAACCTGATAAGTATCGTCGTCAATCTTGGTAACCATGGTCTGTGTTGCATCGAACAGAGAACCATAAGTGATACCGATGATATCGCTGGAAACCAGTTCTTCTTCCGTATATCCGAAAGACGGGTTGGAAGCAGCCTTCATCGCAGCGTTGATGCCTTCTTTCGTAACATCTTTGCCCTTAACAACCGCAACCAGCAGCGTTGTGGAGCCTGTCGGAACCGGTACACGCTGAGCGGAGCCGATCAGCTTGCCGTTCAGTTCCGGGATAACCAGACCGATTGCTTTAGCAGCGCCGGTGCTGTTTGGAACGATGTTGATCGCAGCCGCGCGAGCACGACGCAGATCACCTTTACGCTGAGGGCCGTCCAGAGTCATCTGATCGCCTGTGTAAGCATGAACTGTCGTCATGATGCCGCTGACGATCGGAGCGTATTTGTTCAATGTGTTCGCCATTGGAGCTAAGCAGTTCGTGGTGCAGGAAGCTGCGGAAATTACTGTATCTTCCTTTGTCAGAACGCCTTCGTTAACGCCGAAGACAACTGTCGGCAGATCGTTTCCAGCAGGTGCGGAAATAACGACTTTCTTAGCGCCAGCTTCGATATGAGCGGAAGCCTTTGCCTTCGATGTATAGAAGCCTGTGCATTCCAGAACGACGTCAACGCCCAGTTCTCCCCAAGGCAGTTCTTTCGCATCAGCCTTCGCATAGATTTCGATTTCGTGTCCGTCGACAACGATCGAAGATTCCTTCGCTTCAACTGTATGTCCTGTGAAAGGGCCCTGAGCTGAATCATATTTCAACAGATGAGCTAACATTCTAGGGCTTGTCAGATCGTTGATGGCTACAACTTCATAACCTTCGGCTACAAACATCTGGCGGAAAGCAAGACGTCCGATGCGTCCAAAACCATTAATCGCAACTTTTACTGTCATTTTATAGACCTCCTTATGACACGACTTAATTATAGTGTTTAAGGCATAAAATGTCAATTGTGAATGACTTCACTTGACGGTTTTACAATTTTTTTTCATCGAGGTATTGATCCGCTGAATTCTGGCATACTGTAAAAGGAAAGGAGTCTTCTCCATGACCTTAATTCCTACGATTATCGAGCAGTCCGCCCGCAGCGACCGGGCTTACGATCTGATCTCCTGTTTGTTAAAGGAACGGATCATTTTATTGACCTCGCAAATTGACGATACGGTGTCCGGCAATCTGTGCGCGCAGCTGTTATATCTGGCGTCGCGTTCTTCCCAGGACATCCAGCTGTATATCAATTCTCCCGGCGGCAGCGTCAGTGCCGGACTGGCCATTTACGATACGATGCAGCTGATACGCTGTGACGTATCGACGATCTGCATGGGCATGGCCGCCAGCATGGCCGCCGTCCTGTTAGCCGGGGGCACCCGCGGCAAGCGCTATGCGCTGCCTAACAGCGAAATTATGATTCACCAGCCCTTAGGCGGAGTTCAGGGGCAGGCAGCCGACGTCAAAATCGCTGCCGAGCATATCCTGCAAATCCGCCATCGCTTAAACACACTGTTGGCGAACGACACCGGCCGCAGCCTGCGGGAAATTTCCGAAGATAGTGACCGCGACCGGTATTTCAGCGCTGAGGAAGCTAAAAATTACGGTTTGATCGACGACTTGGTGCATAAGCAAAAATAAACAATCCGTTTAAATCGGACTGATCGCCTTGTTGATTTTGTTCCGTCAAAAAAGCCGGTTTCTTCCCGTCCCCCCTGGGACGGTTTTTTGCTTTCCAGCCTGCCTTTTCTATCGCTTCTTCCCAATCCCGCACCCAGTTTATCCATTACGATAAGATAAGCTGTCCAGTGCCGGATCCCAGCGCCTTCCGCCGCCTAGTCAGACAATCCTCCGCTTTCTGATCAACAGCCGCCGAAAATAGACGGGCCGCTTACCCCACGCTGGTTTTTACCCTGGGGTTATGCTATCCTTATATTATTAAGTTATAGTAAAGCATGGGGTTACATCGAAAATGGGGCAGATAGATCATGGAAAAAAACACAGTCAAATTACGTGCCGCTTTTGAACAATTAGCGCAAGCTGTCTTTATCCGCCGGGATTTGACGGCGTTGAAGGAAGCGTTAAGCGAAGCGCTGATCTGCAGCGGGCTTTACCCGGATATGATGGCCGGACGCGACGATCTGCTTTTATCGCTAAGCCGGTATTATAAGCAGACGCTTCCGCCGAAGCAGATCCGCTGGATCAGTCTGGAAGTGCTGCGCGAACAACCGCATTTATATGCCCTGTTCGCTGCATTTGAGCTGGACTATCCCGAACGAAAGTCCGCCTGCATCCAGCTGCGGGCAACTGTAGAAGAACAACAATCCCAGCCCGTCTATGTCCGGCTGGATCTTAATCTTCCTGTCTCGCTGGCCTTCGCCCCGCAGCTTTTTACCGCGCATCCGCGGCCGTTCACTTTGGCGGAACCGGAGATGATGGCGGAAATGGCCGGGGTCTACCTGGAAACCAACATGCCGCTGTTTTATATCAGTTCTTCCCTGCTCGCCCAGCTTGGCTTTACCTATGAAGAATTCTATGGGCACTGCCGCAATCAGCTGGATCTGATCTTGATGCCCAACGACGTCGGAACTATTAAGGCTCAATGTCAGGCCGCGTTTCAGCTGGGCAACGAATTCCAGATTCAGCTGCGGTTTGTGCGCAAGGATCGGACACCCCTGTGGCGGCAATGCCAGGGCTTCCGCTTTCTGACTGATCAGGGCCGCGTCGCGGTTCTGCTTTATTTCGCCGATATCCAAAACGTGAAAGAAAGCCAGGCGGAACTTGAAGCCCAATTGGACCAGCTGCGCAGGCGCAGCGAAGAAATGACGATGCTGACGGACAATCTGCCCGGCGGGATCTGCCTGATCCAGCTCGACGACGCGCAGACGCTGCTTTATGGCAACCGCCGGTTTTATCAGCTGCTGCACACCACAGACGAGGAAATCCGGCAGCGTTATCAAAACGAGCTGGGCCGGATGATCCACCCTGACGACCAGGCTTCCGTGCTAAAACAGATCAAAGAGGCCTTTACCGCCGGATTTCCCGGTTTACAATATCAGCTGCGGATTCAGACGGATTCCGGACTTCTGTACCTGCTGGTTTTCGCGTCCTTCGCGCTGACCGGCAGCGTTCAGACCCTTAACTGTGTCGTACTGGATATCACTGAGGGCAAACAGCGGGAGTTGGACATCGCGATGAACGAGCAGCGCATGACAAAAGCGCTTGATCAGGTCGGCTGCGTCCTGTTCGACTATTATTTTAAAACCAATCAAATTCTTGGAACACCGCAAGCCTGCGCCCGCTATGACTTCCCGGCCGAGGCTGTCAACCCGGAATATTTTATCGATCACGGGCTGATTCTTTCCCCCTTCGGCGAATCGTTTCTCACCATGATTCACCGGCTACGCCAGGGAGAAGAACGCGTCAGCTGCATTATTAAAAACCGCAATCATGACGGCATCGTTCACTGGTCGCAGTTAACGTTGATCACGCTGGCCGACGAATTCGGCTGCGCCCGGCAGGCTGTCGGCATCATAGAAGATATCACGCTGCAGAAAGACGCGGAGCTGGCCTATGCCAAGGAGCAGCAGTACCGCAAGGCTATCGCAGCCGGGGCTTGCCTGATGATTGAAATCAATCTGTGCGACAATCTCGTGGAAAAAATCAGCGGCGACTGGAGCTTTCTGATCGACGAAGCAACGCGGACACCTTACGATCAATTTCAGCGAAACGTTGCCCGCCAACAGATCCATCCTGACGACCGCCGGGCATTCCTTCAGACGTTCAGCCGGGAAGCCTTGAAAACGGCATACAATCAGGAACGCCGGGAGATTCCTCTGCAATACCGGCGTTTATCGCAGAAACGTCAGATGGTGTGGGTGGAAACGACCGCGCATATCATTCAGGATCCGGCGACGCAGCATCTGAAAGTATTATTTTTCATCCGCGATATCGATAAGGAAAAGAAACATGAGCTGATTCTGCAATATCAATCCCAGCGGGATTCGCTGACCGGCCTGTTGAACAAAGGCTCGACTGAAGCTCAGATCCAGTCGGTTCTGGAAAACGATCCGCAGGCGCTGCACGCTTTATTAGTTCTGGATATTGATGAATTTAAAAAAATTAACGACACCTTCGGCCATCTTTACGGCGATCAAGTCCTGTCCCGGATTGCCCGGCAGATCCGCGAGGTTTTCCGCGAAAACGATGTTCTAGGCCGGATCGGCGGCGATGAATTCGCAATTTTAATGAAGAATTGCAAGACGGAACAGATTGTCCGCGACAAAGCAGAGCAGCTGTGTCAGAAGCTGACGACGTTGTTCGCTGACGGTGTTTCCTGCAGCATCGGTGTTTCCTTTTTCGCCAAGGATGGAACTTATTTCTATCAACTTTATCAAAATGCGGATATTGCGCTCTATCAATCCAAACGTCAGGGTAAGAATCAGATCCAGTTTTACCTGCCGTCGATGAAGCAGGAAAGCTGGACGGTCAACAGTACTGAAATTGACGAGCTGCGAACGGAAATGCCGGTCATCGCGGCGCCGGAAATGGAGGAACATCTGACCTCCCAGCTGCTTGAGGAATTGAATGACGTCATCTATGTCAGCGATCCGAAAACCTACGAATTATTATTCATCAACCGAACGATCAAAGAAGATCTCAACATCATCGACGACTATATCGGTAAAAAGTGTTATAAGGTGCTGCAAGGGCGCGATACGCCATGTCCGTTCTGCACAAACGATAAATTGAAATTCAACGAATATTATGTCTGGGAGCATACCAACGAGCTGATGAACCGTGATTTCATCGTTAAGGATAAGCTGATCCAGTGGCAGGGCCGGACCGCGCGGATGGAATTTGCGATGGATATCGCGGAACATAATCATCTAAGCAAGGAACTGTCGATACAGCTGGAGCGCGGCAACGCCCTGCTTCGTAATGTACGCCAGATCGTAGACGCCGATTCTGTCAGTCAGGCAATTGAGGAGAGTCTGGAAGGGATCGGCCGCTACTATGCGGCAGACCGGGTTCTGCTTAGCTTTTTGGAGGAAACCAACTCCGTTTATGAATGGGCGCCCGTTCAACAGACCTCCTTCAAAGAAGCCTGGAACGGCCTGGCGGAAGTTCTGCTGGAGCCGGGTTATGCCTATTTCCATAAGCATGACGCGTATGTTTTAATGGACATCGACCTGTTAAAAAGTCAGAATGCCGAACTGGTGCGGGCCTTTCTGCGGCTGGGCGTGCGGTCGCTGCTCGCGGTGCCGCTGCTTTCCCAGGAAAAGATCATCGGCTGCTGCGCGATTGTCAATTCGTCGGCACAGGGACAGGACTTAAGCTTCGTCGAATCGCTGGCGGCTTTCTTAGTCAGTGAATTGCTCAAATATCAGGCGGTGGAGCAGCTGCGGTTTATGAGTTATCATGACCCGCTGACCGGGCTGGGCAACCGCAACCGGTATGTCGAACAGCTCCAGAAATGGCAAAAACATCCGCTCTCGCAGGCCGGCGTGCTGGTGTGCGATGTCAACGGATTGAAGCAGCTTAACGAATGGTATGGTCATCACTATGGCGATCAGGTCTTGATCGAACTGGCGCGAATTCTGAATCTGCATGCCTGGCCGGATCAATTATTCCGCTTAGGCGGCGATGAATTCATCGCCGTTTACGAAGAGATTTCCTACGCGGAATTTCAACAGCGGCTGGCCCGACTGAAAAACGCGTTTACGATCATCGTCAACGGCGTGTCGATGGGCAGCAGCTGGAGCGGGGATGAACCGGACATCAACGCCTTGATGAATCATGCCGACCAGTTAATGTATATCGCCAAGCAGAATTATTACAAAACGACTTACAATTTGTCCAAGCATTACCGGCCGGAAACCTATCAGCAGGTCATGGAGGCACTCAAGGAAAACCGGTTTACCGTTTATATCCAGCCGAAAGCGGATTTGGAAAGCGGACGGATTCTGGGCGGGGAGGCCTTGATCCGCTATCTGCATCCGCAGCTGGGCGTTGTTCCGCCGGCGCGCTTTGTCCCCGTTCTGGAAAATGAGCATTTGATCCGGATCATCGACTTATTTGTTCTTGACGAAGTTTGCCGGATGCAGCAGCGCCGTCAGCAGCAGAGCCGGGATGCGGTAGTCCTCTCCTTGAATTTTTCACGGCTCACCTTGTTGGAAGAAAATATGGCGCTGGAAGTGGAAAAAATTCTTTCGCATTACGACTTCGATCCGTCCCTGATCGAAATTGAAATCACCGAAACGGTCGGCGAAATTGAAAAGGAAACGCTGCGCACGGTCATTCAGTCGCTGAAGCGGCTGCATCTGCGGATTTCCCTGGATGATTTCGGGACCAAATATACCAATTTAAGCATGCTGACGGTCGCGGATTTTGATGTGTTAAAGCTGGACCGCAGTTTGATTCAGGAGCTGGTCGCTTCCCCGCAGAATCAGATTATCGTCGCAAGCATTATTTCCATGTGCCGTCAGCTGGGCGTCAGCGTCATCGCCGAAGGGGTGGAAACCGAAGCGCAGCGGGATATGCTCCGCCAGTTGCAGTGTGGATTAGGCCAGGGCTACTTGTTCGGCAAGCCGATGCCGGTAGGGGATTTCCGCACGTTGTTCAATAAGAATGGGGAATAACTTAATTTCCAGAGAGGAGCGGAAAAAAACAAGCTTCCTCACGAAATAAAAATCAGAGAGAAAGAGAACGTCCGGTTTGCCAAGCGGAGCGTTCTCTTTTTTTCGTTATGCGATTTTCAGGTTCATAAACTGAGGATTGACCAAGGAAGAACGTTGATCCATATCGCAGACTTTAACACCTTTCTGCACGGTGATCCGACACCGCCGCTGATCATCAACAACGATGAAATCGGCCTGTTTCCCGACTTTCAGCGAACCTAGCCGGTCGTCGACGTTCAGGAAGCGCGCGGCGTTCAGCGACGCCATGGCTACCGCTTCCGGTACTGGAATATTCAGGATGTCGATCAGGTTGAACACATCTTGAAGAAGCAGCCGGCCGCTGCCGTAAATTGTACCGTCCGGCAAATGGATTTTTCCATTCTGTTCAAGCGTTTCCGGGGTTTCGCCAATTTGATAAGTCCCCGGCGGCATCCCGGTCAGACTGTCGCTGTCGGTCATCATCAGGATCTTATCCCAGGATTTCATCTTGAGCAAAATTTCAATCATCTGCGGGCAGACATGGATAAAATCGCAGTTGATTTCATTGTATATCCGCGGATCAAGCAAAATTGCACCGGTGACTCCGACTTCACGGTGATGTAATCCGCGCATCGTGTTGAATGAATGCGTCGCCATCTTACAGCCGGCATCCACGGCGGCAATCGTCTGTTCATAGTCGGCTCCCGTATGTGCGATTCCGACCCGCACGCCGTTTTGGCTCAAAAACGAAACCACCTCCATAGCCCCCGGCAGTTCCGGCGCCAAGCCCAGACTGACTAAATCGCCGCCCGCCGCTTCATAAAAGCGCAAGGCCCGTTCGATCGAAGGCGCCTGGAAATACTGGACCGGTGTTCCGCCGTTATACTCCGGATTGTAAAACGGGCCTTCCATATATAAGCCTAAGATTTCAGCACCCTGCCGCTGATGCGTTTTCGCGGCATGCAGCGCACGGACGTTGTCCAGCATCATCGAAGAGGAAATACAAGAGGGAACAAACGCCGTTACGCCCGCCCACAACAAGGCGTCAGCCATGCGGAGAATCTGGGTTTCATCCGTTGTTTTTGATGCGTTCCAGCCCATAAAGCCATGCAGATGAGGATCGATCAGACCAGGTAAAATCCAGTCGTCCTGAACCTCCTCTATCCGTTCGCCAACAGGGGTATCGCCAATCGCCGCAATCCGGCCTTCGTCATCCATTGTCAGCCACCCGTCAACGACTTCAGTTTCCGTAACGATGTGATGACTGCGAATACTTTTCATGAACCATTCCACCTTTCTTTCTTGTAGTCTATGGAACAGACTTCCAATTCTATGCGCTTAGAAAAAAGCATTCAGCTCCGCACTCATCTGTTCGACTTTTTCATTGATATACAACATCTGCTGCCGCGCCTCCGGGATCGCCTGACGGATCAGCGAACATGTATCCATTTCGCCAGGATCCAGTATCAACGCCAAAACCAAACTTAAATTCACGCCGCTGACCAGATGAGTTTGCGGCCGCTTTACATACCGGATCAGCATCTGATTGACACTGCCCCCGGGCAAATCGGTGAGAATGATCACCTCGTCCTGATCGTTTAGCTGATCAAAATAGATTTGAATTTGATCGGCCGGATTTTCCGGGCCGGCAAAGGCGTCGATGACCGTGACCCGCTCAATCTCGCCCGTGATGATCCGCAGCGCGTTCTGAATGCCTGAAGCCAGTGTGCCATGCGTTGCGATTAAGAACTTCCGCATCGTTTTACAGGATCCCGATAAACCGTCCCGCAATGGCGACGACCATCATCCCGATAATAATCCAGTTGGCTTTGACGTTCTTACGCAGCAGTGCGATGACCAGCAGTGAAAGCATCAGCGGCAGAAATCCCGGCATAATCATATCGAAGGCGCTCTGCAGCTCAAACGGAACGTCGCCGAAATTTAAAGTGAGCGGAGTCGACAAGCTCACGTTGGAGGCGACCATGGCGCCGACCATCGTCAGGCCGATGATTCCTGCAGCTTTGGAAATCAAGGTGATCAGACCGCTTTCATCCATTTTCTGAACCAGTTTGGTTCCGGTAGTGTACGAAGCAATTTCCAGATACCAACGGCCGACGAAACTTGGAACGTTTATCAACAGAACAAATACGATAGCCCCCAGAATGGAACCCGTCTGGGCTAAGGAAATCCCGATGCCGGCTGCCAGCGTGCGTAAGACGACCCAGAAGATCGCGTCGCCGATTCCCGCGGTCGGGCCTAACAGCGCGGTCTTAACAGAGTTGATTGCGGCCGGATCGAAGTTCGGATTGGAGGCCGCTTCTTTTTCCATGGCCGCTGCTACGCCAAGATTAAACGTAACGACGTTCGGGCAGGTGTTGAAGAACTGCGTGTGCCGGTTTAAGGCTTCTTTTAAGCCTTCCGGATTATCCTTATAGTAATACTCGAGCATTGGAATCATCGCATAGCCGAAGCCCAGCCCCTGCAGACGAACCATGTTGAAGCAGGATTCCAGAAAATTGGAACGCCAGTACATCCGTTTTAAAGCGGTGACTTCTTCTTTTGGATAGGTTTGTAAATTTTTATTCATAGAAAGAATTCCTCCTCTTTTTCCGCAGGATCCGCCGCCGGCTGTTTCAGCTTAACTAAAGCCTGGAAGTCCAGTTCCCGGTAAAGTTCAATCCCCGCCAGAATGAAAGCGATCAACGCAACGGCCGTCGTTGAAACGTTAAAGAAAATCACGAGCACGAAACCGAGCAGATAGTACAGAAACGCGCCTTTCTTCCCCAGAAGCATAATCGTAAGAATACCTAAGCCTAACGCAGGAAGCATTCCGCCGGCAACCTTAATTCCGTCGATAATCGCGGTGGGAATGGCCGCTAACATAACGTCGATCGACTGCGTGCCGAACGCTACGCACAAGAAGACGAGAATCGCCTGAAACGACTGGACAAGCGCGGAAACCCACAAAATCGAACGGTCATAGGCTTTGATATTCCCCTGCTCGATAAAGCGGTCAAACATCGGCAGGAAATTCGCCGTGATCAGTTTGCGCAGCTCGTTCGTGAATACGCCAAGCATCCCAATCGGCACGGCTAAGGCCAGGGCGACCTCCATATCCGCGCCAGTCAGAATGACGAACGCCGTAGCGATCGTGCCGCCCAGCGCCGCGTTGGCCGGCATTGTCGCCCCGATACTGGCAACGCCTAAGAAAATCAATTCCACTGAAGCGCCGATCAGGATACCCTGCTGCAAATCGCCGAGAACCAGACCAACCAGCGGCCCCAGCACAATCGGACGGTTCACCATCGGATTGGCACACCAGGCCAGGGAAAGCAAATCACAGACGTAGTAGACAAGCCCGACTAACAAACCTTGGACGATCATCATTTTTCATTCCTCCTTAACATCCCAAGTGCTGCAGACAGTCGCTGACCTTTTTCTTCGGTTCATGCGGTACCATCTGAATGGTAAACTCGATCGGCAGGGCGCAGATTTTCTTCAACGTATCGACGTCTTGAGGATCGAGATAGATATTGCGGTCGAGTTTGATTTTTTCCTCAGTCCGCAGCTGTTTGCTTCCGTAATAATTTCCGATGTTGATTCCCTCCACAGTTTCCGGTACTGCCTCTGCAATGCGCAGCGCGTCCCGGGGATGATTGACGACGACGAAGATTTTCATCGGCTGAGCCTTCGGATTTCGAAGCAGACCGATCGCATCTTCCACGCTGCGGATTGCCACCTTCATCCCCGCCGGTACCGCCAGCTTCAGCGCTATGATCTGAAGCTCATTGTGAATGACTTCATCATTCGCGACGATAATGGAATCCGCCTGCAGCGTTTTCGTCCACGTTGTTGCCACTTGTCCATGAATCAGCCGGTCGTCCACGCGCAATAATTTAATCATCCGTATTTCCACCTCCTCCAGGTTGTTCTGCCCTCTTCCCAGCAATTTTCGTGGCAACCTGTCGTTTTCCGGCCCAAAGAGAAAAAAAAGGCAAGATTTCCAGTTTTTTTCTCGGATTCTCGCGCTTTTTTCAGTTTCTTTTTTTATTGTACTGCCCTGGTCTTCACGAATGGCCATCAAAAAAATCGTCGTTTTGGATCTCTGCGACACTGTCTGCCTTGTTTGCGACACTGCCTTGTTCGATATAATCGTAAAGATAGCCGATCTCGCTGACGGGCAGCGTGATGTTGTAGGCCTTGCAGACGGGAGCGAAGCTGTCCTGAACAACCTGAATAAATTCAGCCTGACGCTGCGTGAACGTTTCCAGATCTGGATACTGCGCCGGTTCCTTGCCGATTACCAAGCGTTCAATCAGACAGCTGATATGCAGATACAGCCCGATGATCGTGCGGCCGCTGAAGCTGCACTGACATTTTTCCTGGATCCGGTCGAGAATTTCCTCGACGTAGACTAAAATCCGGTTTGGATTGAGAATCGTCAGGTAGTTCAACAGATTCTCCAGGGAAAAGTTCTTGATGATGCCGCGTTTGAATCGCCGCATCTGATCCTCTGTCAGGATCCCCTTAAGGCAACGGTCGAGGACGTCCATATTTTTCTGATCGACTAACTCCTCCACAGAAACAAACGGAATCCCCGGCACTGCCGCATCGAGGGTACCGACGATCAGCAGGACATGATACTGCGCGCTCAGACTCGTCATCCGGCCCTGATGAAGCGAGGCGTAGTCCACCGGAATCAGTTCTACCTTGGCAGTCGCGGGCAGACTGGACTGAAACAACGCCAGCACTTTTTCCGCCGTTGCAATTCCCGTTGAACAAACGGCCAGGATCGCGTTAGCTTTGTGTTGATTTTCGATCATTTCATAACGATGTACGCTGCGCCTGCAGGCTTCTTCCAGAATTGTCTTTAATGAATGCGTGCCCTCCATGATCATTGACCCCACATCTAAGGCCAGCTTGGTTGAAACATTGGACAAAATCCCAATGTTCATCTTCCGTTCGCGTCCCAGCGTTTCGCTGATATTTTCCAAGGAACCCATATCGACCAGAATAATCAGTTCCAGACACCCTTCCAGCGAATCGATATATTCGTTCAGCCGCGCGGTCACATCGTCGAAACGGCAGTCCGCAGGCATGTCGATCGCATCGAACATCTGCGTCCGCAGCCATTGATTGGCCACCTCGGCAATCCCGCTGGCCACCGCATATCCATGCGCCAGAATGACCACGGGCACTGACGACCGCTGCAGATCCCGGCTGAAATACTGGAGAAAGACAAACAAATCAAGCGTCGGCAGCAGGGTTGACGAAAGCGAAAGGGTGTTGACCGCCAATTCCAGAATTTCACGGATCTGCCTCGCTTCCAGCGGGTATCGCTGTTGAATCAGAGCCTGAAACGCTTCCACAGTTTCCTTGTCCTGCGTGTCCAGCGGAAACTCCTGCTGGCGCTGGCGGGCAGCGTCAGCTAAATAGCGGGTCAGAATTTTAATTTTATTGTTGGACAGTCGGCGGCGGGAACTGTGCGCGGAGGTCAGCGACAGAATCAGCCCGGACAAATTGCGGAAGATTTCTTCCTGCGGTGTGATCCAGCGGTCTTGAATCAGCGTGTCGGCATATTGTTCCAGTTTGATATAAGCAACGGCCAGAAAGCTGTCGAAGCTCATCTGCCGGTCAAGGTAGCTTTGAAACGTATGCAGCAGCGCCCGATTGAATACCCCGTAACCACTTTGAACCTGTGTCTCTCCGGCGACGGACTGCAGTGGATGCAAAGTCTGATCCGAGCATTGAAGCAGATCAAACGTCATTCCCGACCCCAGATACGCAGGCAGATCTTGAATATGAATTTCCAGCCGGTTCTCGGTTCTGCGCAGAAAAGCATTAGCGACGCTGACCTTCACCGTGTTTTCAAGCTGACCAACATTCCCCGGGAAATGCGCGGTTTCCAGCGTATGATAGGCCAGATCGCTGATCAAGACCGAGCAGCCCAGCTTGGCTTGTTCTTTCTGCAGCAGCGATAAAATCAACTCCCGTTTTTCTGTTGGCGGGCGATGATCCAGATCCGGCAGCTGCACCAGAATTGGAATCCGCCGCAGCAGCGTCTTCAATAAAATCTCCTGCGGATTCTCCGTCGTCGCCATCAGCACCCGCACTTTGCAGGAATACCAGGTGTCGTGATCGCCGATCATGTGGTAGATGCCCTGATCCAGAAACAGAAAGATTTTCTCCTGACACTCAGGTTTCAGCGCGTGGACCTCGTCGAGAAACAGCACACCGCCGTCAGCCGCGGCTAAAAAACCCTGGCGGTCGCTGTCCGCACCGGTGTACGCGCCTTTTTTATAACCGAACAGATGGATCAGAAACAATTCCGGGTTATCCGCGTATTCCGCGCAGTTGATCGTTACAAACGGGCAATTCTCTTGAAGTGTTCCCTGACTGCGGGCATACTGTACCATTAACCGCGCTAAAAAACTCTTTCCGGTTCCTGTCGCACCGGTCAGCAGCATCGGCAGCCCCTGCGGCGGATAGGTCATCGCGGCCTTGGCCTGCTCGATCGCATAGGCCAGACTTCCGTTTTTACCGATAAGGCGGTCGAAGACGTCGCTTTCGTTGGTAGTCTTGTAACCCTCCAGCTCCCGCCATCCCGGCAAAACGCTGACGGAATCAGGAACACTGTACCCCTGAGCTAAAAGCTGGGAACGACTCAGATAATATACCGGGCGGGTGTTAATTTTCACGCATTGCTTCTGTGCCACTAAGTCGTTAAGCAGCTGACTGATAAAATTCCGGCTGTAATTCAATTTCTGCGATAACCAGGCGGCCGTAAACCGTTCGGCATTCTCAGCACATAACGGCGTCGTTTTTAAAACTGATAGAATCTCATTCTGAATCCAGGTTTGATTTTCCCTCATCGCATCTCCTTCAAAGAAAAATAGTAGTATTTTAATAAATTTAGTATAATCATTTTGAGAGAATGAATCAATTATAGTTAATGTGATTGTAATCTTTTTAAGATCCATTTAATTCCAGTTTTTTACATTCTCAAAAAATATTTTCCAAGTAAATCTGAGTGAAATGAGAAAGGAGTCCCGAATGCGATCAGAAATTAAAATCCGGCCGGTCCCCAAGCCGGCCCTGCGTTATACGCCGGCTTTTGACCAGTCGCTGCAGATTCTGACCTGGAACCGGGCTGAGCTGATCGCCCAGCTGCGCCGGAAACAGCGAACCAATCCTTTTCTGCGGGAGCTGAAATCCAGCTGGCTTGATTTCCAGACTCAATCTTCCTCGTTTAAGGTGGATCTTTATACTCAGCTGCATACTTTAAATCAACCGCATGAGGAAACGATCTGTCAGATCTTGATCGAATCCTTGAATGACCGGGGCCTTCTTGTTGAATCGCTCGAGGAATTAGCGCGAACGTTTCATTCCCCGCTGTCTGTTTGGGAAGAACAACTGCGGCTTTTGCAGCAGCTGGAACCCGCGGGCATCGCGGCCCGTTCCGCGCAGGAATGCCTGATCCTGCAGCTGCAGCGCCGCGGTCAGACTGGCGCGATCAACTTTTTAACGCAATGTGAAGCTGAGATTCTGTCCCATGACTGGGCTGGTGCTGCGGCCAAAATGCAGTGCAGCGAACAGGAAATTGAGGCATATTTCCAACAGCTCCAAGAATGCACGCCGTTTCCCTGCGCCGCTGATGAACCGGAAGTTGTCAGCTGGATTCTGCCGGAATTTGAAGTTCGTATCGAAGATGATCATTGCGTCCTGGAAAGCCTTCAGGAGCCGGACCTGGAATTAAACGAAACACCGACGCCAGAGCTGGCTCAAGCGCTGCAGGAAGCGCGGTTCTTTCTCGACGCCCTGAACCGGCGTTCGCTCACGTTAAGCCTGATTATGAACGAATTGCTTCAAATCCAGGAACTCCCGCTGATCCGCCGGATGCCGCTGCATGTCTGCCAGAAAAAAACGATCGCCCGGCGCGTGGGTATTCATCCTTCCACGCTGACACGGGCAATCCAGGATAAGTATTTTCTATTCCGGGGAAAGCTGCTTCCGATTGAAGCACTCTTTGCCTCATCCAGCGTTCAAAACAACAGTCAGGCTGAGCTGACAGCCTTAATTCAACATCAGATTGACCAGGAATCGTCCGATTGTCCGTTAAGCGACCTGCAGATCGCAATGCGGCTGCGGGAGGAAAACCTCAACGTTTCACGGCAGTTGATCGCCAAACTAAGAAAGGCTGCGGGTATCCCTTCCTCATATCATCGCCGTCTTGATAATGGATAAGCGCGAGAATATTGTGATCATTTCGTTTAATCGCAGGACTTAAAAATCAACTATTTCCCATGTTTTCAACCGCACATAAAAAGCGATCAGAAATTTTCTTTTTACTTCCTCAATACTGAATCCATTCGTGATAAAGTTTAATTTCTTGTGCCAGTTTATTTGTTTTTTTAACTCAGGCTTTTCTAATGTCGTTAATCTGGTTTGTTTTTGGCCTTCCAAATTAAAACATGGCGAGTCCCCTGTTCAGAGGATTCGCCATGTTGGTTTAAATTTGGGTTCTATAAATTTTGGTGTTGGTGGAAACCAACGCCTTTTTTATCTTGAACATAAAAAAGAGACATAGGTAAGAATTTCCGTTACAATAAAGTTACCACACCATATAGAAAGGAAATCTCACTATGTCCATTACTCATTCTATCGTATCTGCTCTCAATTTAAAAGACCCTCATCTTCATTTCTCTGAGGATTGTGTCTCTTCTCAGTCGATTCGTGGTGTTGACTCCCTTGTCTTTTCCGGCTCGCTTTCTTATGACCCTCCTTCTTCCTGTCCTCTCTGCGGGTCCTCCAACCCCGGCTCGGCTATCATCAAACATGGTACGAAATCCTCCCTCATCACCTTGCCTTCCGTTTCCCGCCGCCCCGCTTATCTCCGTCTCAAAAAACAACGCTTTCTTTGTAAGCATTGCGGCCATACTTTTACTGTTTCGACTTCCATCGTTCCCCCTCATTGTTTCATTTCCAATAACACTCGTCTCTCCATTGTCCTCGACGCCAAGATGAAGACTTCTGAAAAAGATATCGCTTTCCGTCACTCTGTTTCTCATGCTACGGTGAATTCCCTTCTTCAACAGCTCTATCAGGATTTTAAAGTCCAGCGGAATTTTCTTCCCCCTCATCTCTGTTTTGACGAGTTTCGCTCTGTCAAAGGGGTTGATGCTTCAATGTCTTTTCTCTTTCTTAACGCGGAATCCGGTCAGATCCTTAATATCCTTCCTGATCGCAGAATGCCCGCTCTCATCCGCTATTTCATGAGCTATTCCAGGAAAGCCCGCGAAGCTGTTAAAACCGTTTGTATGGATATGTATTCCCCTTACTTCTCTGTCGTTCACCACTGTTTCCCTCACGCCAAGATCATTCTTGACCGCTTCCACATCGTTCAGCTGCTCAGCCGCGCTCTCAATAAGACCCGCGTCAATTTCATGAATCAGAGTAAGCCTCATTACAATAAGCTCAAACGCTATTGGAAACTCCTTCTTAAATTTGAAGATGACCTGAATGACCAGGACTTCAAAAAATGGGTTTGCTTTCCATCTCTGATGCGCGAAATTGATATTGTCCACTTCTTAGTTGAACTGGATCCCGAGCTCAAGGCGACTTATGAGCTTTATCAGAGTCTCCTTACCGCGCTCAACCGGAAAGATCCTGACGCCTTCCTCCAAGCTTGTCTGAATCCTGATCCTTTGATCTCCAAACCCATGAATACCGCCATTCAGTCCTTAGTGGAACGGAAAGAGGCAGTGATCAACGCCTTGACTTACTCATTTTCTAATGGCATGATTGAAGGTACGAATAATCTGATTAAGGTCATCAAGCGCCTGGCTTTCGGTTATCGTTCTTTCATTCAATTTAAGACCCGCATTTTACTTATTTCTAACACCTTAGTTCCCTGCCGTTTTCTCAATTAAAAATGAGTCCCTTTTCTGGAACTCATCTGCGTCTTTCTTGTTTCGGTTTTTCTCTCACCAACACTATTTTTGAAAGAGCCTAAATTTGTTTATTTCTCGTTGGAAGCGCTGTTTCCGGCAATGCGTCCGGAAACGATAATCTCGGTGATCGCGTTGCCGCCCAGACGATTTCCTGAATGGAAGCCGCCGGTGACTTCGCCAGCCGCATACAGACCCTTGATCGCTTCGCCGCTCTCATTCAGGACACGGCGTTCGGTATCCACCAACAGACCGCCCATCGTGTGATGCGTCGAAGGCGCCATGAAACGAACCCGGATCATGTCCAGATTGTAGGTATCCGGCAGATAATTGCCGTCATCATCCATTTCAACCTGGCCGACAGTTCCGCGGTAGGAAAGCTTCTCCACGTCCAGCGTATCGGCAACGCCCATGACATAGTTATCGTAATCCACAATCGTCTGCCGCAATGTCTCCGCGTCGCAGCCAATCAATTTCGCAGTTTCTTCAACCGTTCTGAAAATCATCCGGCCTTCCACATCTTCAGGCACATTGTTGAATCCGCCCGTGCCCGCAGTCGTTCCCACATTGGAAATTTCAACGTAGATTCCCGGAACATATTTCAAGCCCAGCTCCTTCGCTTTCGCTTCGCTCATACCATTTTCGAAACCGCCTTCCGACAGAACGTCGCGTTCTGCGGATTCATCGACATACCGCTTACCGGTTTCCGGATTGACGTAAATGACGTTCTCGCCCGCGCCGCCAGCCAGATTTCCGTTGTCAACCCAGCCTAACGGCATCATCTGTGTCCAGCCTTCGCCGATCGTCGCCGCACCGACAGCCTGACCCATCGTCGTACCGTCACCCTTCAGGCTGGAACGATTGGTTGTGCCGATATTGTTGGCAATATATTCATCTTTCCAGTAGTCATTTGTTTTCTGAACCATCTCAATATTTGCGCCATAACCACCGGTCGCCAGGATGACACCCTTGTTGGCCATGACCGTGACCGGAGTTCCGTCAAACTGTGTCGCCTTGACGCCGGTAACCCGTCCGGATTCATCTGTGATCAGTTCGTTCGCCGTCGTGCGGGTCATAATTTTATTGGCTTCGTTCGCCTTCAAGACCGTGTTAGCCGGAACAGCGAAATAAGCTCCCCATTTGCCTTCATAGAATTCACCGTCGACCGTGCCGCCGTTAACGGCGTTTTCACGCTGCCACAAGCATCCGATTAAGGTGAAAGCACGGCTTTGATCGATCGAAGCTCCCTGAGCTTCCAGCCAGTCCTTAATTTCCTGGCCGCCCTCGACAAACTGGCGAACCAGCTTTTCATCGCCGTAAATCCATTCCGTATTCTCACGGTTTGGACGCAAGCCGCCATAATATGTCTGGAAGATATGCAGATTGATCGTAGAGAACAGCGTCAGCTTTGTTTCATGGACGCCCGCGTCTAACTGCGGCTGTGCCCAGTCCAGATACGCCTGGATTTCTTCTTTCAACGCCTTCAGCGTCGGCAGGTATTCTTCATGAACACCGCGTACCGCGTTCAGCGCAATATCGCCTGCGACAAACGGATGTTCGTCGTCGATCGTTCCGTCAAATGGTTCTTCCGACCAATTCAGAATCGTTTTCAGCGTGTCAATCCGTCCCGCGTCATTTTTAACTTTTTCGTAGGTTTCGCCGTTGTATTCGCCAGTTGTCGCATCCGGATTGGACGGATCCCAGACAACAGCGTCAAAGGTCGACTGGTAAGCACCGCCGGAAACTAACGTATTGCCGCCCATTTCCGCGTTCTTTTCAAGAACCAGCACGGTATCGCCGTTTTGGGCTGCCTGAGCCGCGGCCATCATGCCCGCTCCGCCGGCACCGACGATGACGACATCCCAGGTTCCTGTGATTTCTTCCTGCGCCGTATGTTCTACGGTATTTTTCTTAAACGCATCCAGATCCGAAGCGCTCGCCGCTTCCGCTGCCGCGTTGACTGCGTTTTTCAAACCGATGCTCGTAAAGGTCGCCCCGCTGACAACATCAACCCCTGTGCCGTTAGCTGCCAGGATATCCTCAATCAAAATAGGATAAGCGACATCGCCGACATGCGCCGTTTCCTTCTGTTCTTTGACCTGAATGTCAGTAATCGCAGTTTCTGAGAAGGTCGCTTCAATTGAAACTTCCCCGTTGTAGCCCTGTGCTGAAGCTGTATAGCTTCCCGGCGTGAATTTGAGTTCTGATTTCTTGGTTTCTTCCTTGGTTTGCCCGCAGGCAGCGCAGGAAAGAACCATGAAAAGAGAAACTAAAACAAGCCCTAGTCTCTTCATCTTTCTTCCTCCCTCGTTGATTTTTTCACAATCAACCTGTAATTACTATAAACCCCGTGGTAACCACGGGGTCAAGATCCTAAATCCAGGCTGCAGCTGAAATAATACCAGAGTTTTCCGTCTTCCTGAACACGCGTGATCAGCCGGCCGACCAGTTCTCTGCGGATGGGCTGATCGGTGCATTCCAGCAAAGAGGTCAATGCCGTCCTTGGGATTTGCGTTAAACTTTCACTGCGCGAAACAATCATCGCCATTTTTCCGCTGCCACAGCTGGTCTCAGCTTCCGCATACGGAAGTCCGTTTTGTTTGGCAAAATCGGTTCGGATGCCTAATCCGACGCGTGGCTCCACGATATCAGAATCGGATGTCAGCTGCTCGGGATCAATCCGGAAGGCCAGGTGCAGCAGCTCGGGAAACTGCATCCAGGTTTCAATCGTTTCCAGGACGCCCTGACGGTCCAGATTGGCAGGGGAAAACTCCAGGAAGCTCAGACTAAACAGTTGTTCCACATTTAAATACAAAAGTTGTTCCTTCTGGTGAATTGCGCGCTGAATTAAATTGCGGTAATAAAGATTACGTTCGATCTGTCGTTCTAACAATGCTTTTTGTTTTTGCAGCTGAACCAAATTATCCTGATACCGTGCATCCTGATCCGCCAGACTTTCCGCTTCGTTTTCCGGATGGAATTGATTCAGACTCGCCCCCAGCCCCCGTTCATGTCTTAGATAGAAGACCTCAACCGCATTATCAATGGAAAATTCCCGGTAGCCGTTCGCCAGCACTTTCGCTGGTTTTAAAAGCTCGAGGTCGATATAATGCCGCAGCGTTTCCAGGGTAATTCCTGAAATGGCGCAAAACTTTTTACTTGTGACCATATTTCCGCAGTTCCTCCCCCCCGAGAGCACCGCCGTTCACCTGCTTTCTTTATTAATTTTACGATTATCGTTTCTATCTTACCATAGAATCACCCGACGTTGCACTCTGGGAGGATTCCAGTTTCACTTCACGGGCGGGTGAAGTCCAAGATTGGAATATAGAAGAATACCTGAAAAGTCTGAAAACTGTAAAATAAAGGCACTACGTTAAGCTGTCTCGATGACTTAACCTAATGCCTTTGTTCTCACACTGTTCCTGATTCTTATAATGATTTTTAAAAATATCATTTGAATATTGTTTTATCCAATATCACTTCAATAAAAGGAAGTAACATGCCGATGGCAGTCATGATCAATAAAATACCGCAAGCTTTGATAAAATAGATGGAAAATAGAGTCGGTGTTCCATCTTTAACCGTGAGGAAATGCTGGTACTCCCAGACTTTCTCAGGATTTTTAAAAGCATATCCGCCATACCAGAAACAAAACGCAATGATCAATACCATAATCATCGGCAGGATCCTCCTTCGCTTCTTTCTGATTACGATCTCTGGCCACAAGACTTTTCAAGCGCTGGATCACCACCATGCGCGGCATAACTCTTTTCGGCAGACTGCTTCCTGTCCTGACAGAACCGCAAGACAGCCCTTGTCATTAAAGCTTGGTACTTCATTCTCTTTTATGCGTATTCGTGCATAAACAACGGCTTGCCGCTCAGCGCGAACGCTTCCTTCGGCGAAGTCACCGCGCTCCCGTACAGCCGGTTGAACAGATCATAATCATTAATCCGCGCCATCGTGAAGCCATAGTCCTGCCATGTGACGTCCTTGATGATCTTTTCCAGATGCTCGTCCTGCGTGGTATGCAGGATAATCTCCGGTTTCAACTGCAGCGCCAGGTTCAACAATTTAAACAACGCGACGCTGTTGAGATAAATACACTCCCGCACCTCAATGCCCTGCGCGGTCTGATATAATGACGCGTAGCCCTGGATCTGTTTGTTTTGATCATAGTAGGCGATCAGCTTGCCGCCCTCGGCATTGCACTCCTCCTGCAGATGATCGAAGTCCTCTTTCGTCCGCAGATAGAAACCATCGAAGCGCCGCACATACGCCGTATACACATCGAGCAGATCCTGCGACTGCACCTTATAGGTTAAGCCCTCGTTGCTGCAAAGCGGAATCTGGGAGCGATGAACCGTATACCGCCGGCGGTAATAGACCATCTCGAAGCCAAACTGCGTATACATCGACGGATTATACGCCTGGATCAAAGTCACCAGTTCCCTGTGCTCTACCTCGTCCAGCACGTCGTTCATCAGCTCATGCATGCAGCCCCGCTTGCGGTAAGACGGAATCGTCGCCACGCCTAAAATCATCGATGTCTCTAAAATATGGCCGGCTAACATGATGGAATGCGGAATCCGCATCAGCGTTGATACGATATTTCCCGACTCTTTCAGCACCAGCGTATTCTCCGGCTTGTACAGCGTGCGGAAGAAATAATCCGTATAACCGCCGTCATCGCCGGCAAACACCTGCTTCCAGATGCCGTACACAATCTTTTTTTCCTGCGGCAGCGCCTTGCTGATCATAGCTGATTCTCCTTTCCGCATAGCCGATACTTCTCGATCAAAAACTCCGGATGATACGCCAGTTTAGCCTGGCGGATGTTCTCATGGCCCATATCGTCCTCCCGGTTGACATACTCGGCTTCATCAAACTCATGCGTCAGCCATTCCTTCATGATCGCCTGGTATAATCCCCGGATCTCGTCGTCGGCTTTTTCGATGTTTTCCTGGCACATCCGCGTGCTTAACCAGGAGCCGATCGCAAAGGCCTTCACTTCCCCGTCGATGCGGATCAGACCGCCGCGGTAAGGAATCTGCCCGAATAATTCCAGAATCCGGAAGACGCCACGCCGTTCCGCCTGCAGAAATTCATCCGGATCCTCGGCATGCCACTGCCGCAGAAACGCTTCACATTCCTTCACGTTGTCCGCGTTGAACGCCTCATATTCCCAGCGTCCTGCATACTCTTTATAGAACGCATTGAGATGATTGCGCTTCTTCTGCAGTTTCTTGCCTGCGAAGGTTTTCAGCTTCTCGCACAGGTAAACATAATCCGCGCTGTCGCGGTTTTCCTCCAGACAGGTGTTGGGAAACGTATCCGCAAACCACTGCGCCGCTTCCTTTGTAAAACAGCTCAGCACAAACGGCAGCCGATAGCGTTCAAAGATCGCCTTCGCCGCCAGAATCGCTTCCTTGAAATATTCCGGACGGCATAGCGGCATGTAAATAAACAACGTGCCTTCGTGCACGCCCAAAAGAAGCAGCCAGTTTTCATTCTGGCACTTAAACAGCGGATAGGAATCGATCCACAAAATCATGTTGACTAAGTTATGATTGCTTTCTTCATACTGCGCCAGCGATAAATAGCGCTGGATCAGCGGGTAATCGTCTACGGTAACGGGATCAAAGTCCCTTTGTATCTGACTGGCGTCCATCCTCATCCGTCCTTCTTTCAGTATATTCCGCTTCAAAAACCTCAGGCTGAGCTACCCGCTGTTCAAACGGGCTGTCCTGAGTTTGTTCATCAATCCAAACTGAATCCTGATTCTGATCCATCGACGACCACTGGTCGTTCATCGTCTTGGTCATCTTTCTGATCTTGAACATGCCGAAGATCCCCAAGACCGCCATGACTGCCAGCATCGCCAGAATAAACGGCCAGGCCATGCTGAGAAAGGCGATGATCAGCAGGATTGTAAAAATCATCGTTAGAAATCTCATGTTTATCACCGGTTTCATTATATCCTAATTGACCGCAAAAGAGAAAAGTTTTGCAACTCTAACATCAAATTTAAGAATTTCTTCAGCTTCTTCGCCGGGTATGACAGGAAGCCAAAATCCACAAGACCAGAAAACCGGAGGTCATAAAACAGAGGATGGCCAGTCCCACCTCGCCCCGCCGGCGGCTGTACTCCGTGACTGAACTGACGCTGCCGCGGGCGATCACCGGCTGCGACTGCGCAGCCTGCAGCTGGGCAGCGTAGGTATACTCCGGGTTGGAGATCGACACCGAAGCCAGCCCTTCCTCAATTAATAAGCGCTGCACCAGTTCCCCGTCCGCAAACAGCCATACCGGCAGCGGCGTGGTCTGGGCGACATGATCGTCGATTTCCAACGTCAGCGTTTCCGCCTGACTCACGATTTCGCAGGCCCGGATTTTCCCGGCGTCCGTCAGTTCAACATCAAACAGGGAAACCGGCAGTGATTGTTCGTGGAGCACAACGGTGATCTGTCCCTGATCGCAGTTCCATTCCTCTGCGGTGTACGTTAAATTCCAGGATAAACCGGTCAGCTGGATCAATAAAAGAAAAAAAGCCAATGTCCTCACCTCCTTAGAAGTATGGAACACCCTGGCTTTTTTATGCGGATTCTTCAGGCTTCGTCCTGGATTTCCGGGATTGGAGGAAGCTGCTCCGCGATCTCATGAAGCTTGCCGAAGCGGTGCTTCATGCCGGATTTGGACATCGCGACCCCCGTCTGTTTTTCATATTCCGCGCTCAGCTCGTTCAGACTGGCCTCCGGGAACTGCACGCGCAGCTGGGCTACGGCCTTCAGCTTCTCGTCAAGAAACCGCAGCCGGCCGGCGTTCTCGATCCGGGCGATATCCTCCAGCTGCTTCTTAGCTGCCGCCTGGCTTTTCATTTCGTTGGCAACCTCGCAGTTGTCCAGCCGCGTCAGGTTGTTGCGGAAATCGCGGTGGATCCGGATATCCTCAAATTTCATCAACGCTTCATACGCGCCGGCGCAGCGCAGGAAATCGGCGATCTTATCGGCCGCTTTCAGATACACGACGAACGCCGTGCGGCGGGCGATCACCTTGGCCGGCAGATCAAATTTATGCATCAGCTTCTGAATGAACAGTGCGTGCGCTTCGTCGTTGGTTACAATTTCGAGATGGTAATTGGTCTTCTGCGGGGAATTGACCGACCCCATGGCCATGAACGCCCCTGCCAGATAGGCCCGGGCGCAGCATTCTTTCTGAACGAGCTTGCGGGTCGGATGGTTCTGCAGCCCATGATCGGTGAACAGGCCCAGATCGTTGAGAATCTCGGTCGTCTTGTTCAGCACCTGCAGCCGGTAGATGTTGTTCTTTTTCAGATTCATCTTCTTGATGACCGACAGATCGGTTTCCACGGCGTAATTTTCTTTCAGCAGCTTCAGAATCCGTTTCGCCGTCGCGGCGTTTTCCGTCTTGATCATTAACGACATGCCCTGGGCGTTGATCGTTAACGACGAACACAGCTGCACCAACGCGGAAAGCTCCGCTTTCTGGCAGCAGGGTTTCAGCTCATTCTGAGCGATTTCGGATTTAACTTCAGTGGTAAACGACATACTTACTCCTTTATTTTCGCTAACAGCTGCTGCATGCAATGCCGGATCTTATCGGCGTCATGGCGGACTAAATCGTCACTGAAATCCAGCAGCGGTACCGGCGTGACCTGATAGGCGTGTTCCTCCTGGACGATCCTGACCGGTCTTCCGCCTTCTTTCGCATACCGGGTTAAGATTGCATCCGGAATCGGGTCCTGGGCGACCAGCACCTCGTTAATCTTCGCCCCGTGGCGGATCAGTGCGTCGACATGATCCTCCATCGTGAAATCGTCGGTTTCCCCCGGCTGGCTCATAGCGTTGCACAAATATACGCCGAAAGCGTGCGACTGCCGAATCGCTTCGGCAATCTCCGGGATGATCAGGTTCGGCAGGATACTGGTAAAGATGCTGCCGATACCATAAATGATGACATCCGCTTCGCGGATCGCCCGAACCGCCTTCTCGGAAGCCTTGACGGTTTCCTGATAAAACACCGTGTCGATCCGGTTGTTCATATTGGGAATGTTGGATTCCCCGCGCACGATCGTTCCGTCGGCCATCCGCGCAAACAGCGTGATCACCTGGGTAGTGGCGGGAATGATATCGCCGCGCACGTTGAGAATCTTGGAGAGAATTCCGATGCTTTCCAGAAAACTGCCGCAGCTCTGCGTCAGGGCGGTCAGAATCAGATTGCCGAGGTTGTGACCCATGACGCCTTGATCTTCCTGATCGGAATCCGGATCGCCTTCAAAGCGGTACTCCATCAGATTTTTAAGCAGTGTTTCCGACTCCGCCAGCGCGATCAGCACCGCACGGATATCGCCCATCGCAGGGATATGGAACTGACGCCGCAGCCGTCCGGTGCTGCCGCCGTCGTCCGCCACGGTGACGATCGCCGAAATTTGAATATCCTGAATGAATTTGATGCCGCGCAGGATGACCGACTGGCCATGCCCGCCGCCGATAACGACGACCTTCAGCGGGTTATTGTTCATCCAAATCCCGCTTATCGCGGTGTTCTTTATAACAGTTATATTGGATCTTATAGTGATCATACAGGAAATTCGTGATCGAAACGGAGCGGTGCTGGCCGCCGGTACAGCCAATCGCTACGGTGAAGTGATTTTTGCCTTCCTTGACATATTCGGTAAACGCGTAATCGAGGAATTCCAGCAGCCGTTTGATGAATTCCTTGGTTTCCGGTTTGTCCATGACGTAATGGTAGACCTGCGGATCGTCGCCGGAATAGGGACGCAGCTCAACTTCCCAATAGGGATTGGGGAGAAAGCGCACGTCGATCATCAGATCGGCATCCAGCGGCACGCCATGCTTATAGCCAAACGAGATAAAGCTGATTGAAAAAACCGGCGCGCTGCTCAGCGAGAAATATTTCTCGATTTTCTGTTTCAGTTCCGAAGCTTTTAAGAAGGTGGTGTCGACGGAGAGAAACGCGGTATCCTTGTAATTCTGAAACATCTGACGCTCGACGCTGATCGCTTCCTCCAGCGTGTTGCAGACGTTGGAGATCAGCAGCGGATGCGTGCGCCGCGTCGATTTGTAGCGGTGCAGAAGCACTTCGTTGGACGCGTCCAGAAACAGCACGCGCACATCCATGTCCTCGCCTTCAAAGGCATTGAGGAACTCCGGGAAATCCTTGGCTGACGTCGCCAGCGCCAGATAGGAGTAACGAGGATCCGTGCTGCTTTCAATTAAATCCACCAACAGGCTTAACAGCTGAACGGGAAACTGGTCGATACAGTGATATCCCATATCTTCTAAAACGCTGGTCGCGCTGGTTTTGCCCGCGCCGGACATCCCGCTGACCAGGATTACACGTTTTTTCTTCATCTCGATCACCTCTTGTTTTGTTAGCTGTATTTTACCACAGCCCCTGGCGGTTCACAATCGTGAACACGCTGATTTTTATTGGAGAAGATTTCTTCCTTCTGTATAGTTTATTGTAAAAAGGATTACTGATGAATGTTGCCGGGTTCTTTTGTTCTATAATTCTTGATCCAATTGCCGATAAATCATCAATCCTTTATTTTGATTTTATGCAGGAAACATAAATTCTGGTATGATAAGAACAAGAGAAAGAAGGAATGTTTCTTGACACCGAACGAAAGAACCGGAGGCCTGACCGGCACTCAGCTAAAACTTTTCGCGATGGCGGTAATGTTGATCGATCACCTCGGCGCCTTCGTGATTGAAACGAATGTCTTAAACGCTCCGGCGATGGCTTTGATAACGGATTTTGTGCCGTCTGCCTCCTGGATGCGCTGGTACTGGGTGGATTTTGCCCTGCGATCCATCGGCCGTATGGCATTCCCGATTTTCTGCTTTCTGCTGACAGAAGGTTTCCGCCACACGCACGACAAGAAAAAATATCTTGGCCGGCTCTGCCTGTTCGCGCTGATTTCCGAGATTCCCTACGATCTGGCCATCGCTCACACGCCGGTGTACTTTCCGGCACAGAATGTCTTCTTCACTCTGGCGCTGGGTTTAGCCGTAATGGAGCTGCTTGAACACTATAAGGGAAGACGATTCATTTCATTTCTGATCATCCTCATCGTTTTTCTGACTGCCACCGTCTGCCGTTTTGATTACTATGGCTTCGGTCTCTTATTTATCCTGGCTTTTCAGAAGTTCCGTGATCAGCGGAGAGGGTTGGTTCTTTCGCTGGCCTTCATCAGCTTCTGCATGGGACCGTCCGAGCTGTTCTCACTGCTTGCTCTGCCCCTGATCTTCCGCTATAACGGACAGCGTGGCCGAGTTTTAAATAAAAATCTGTTTTATGTCTTCTATCCAGTCCATATTTTAATGCTGTACTGTCTGTCCGCATTTGTCGTTCCGGTGCTTCCGCTGTAGTGGAATCCGGTCGGATCAAATACAGCAATTACTTTAATTTATCTGATTTAACCCTTTAGGCTTTTCACCTTTCGCAATAGAATTGAATTTGATAATTTAGAAAAAAGATTCAAAAACTAAGCTGTGCTTAAAATCGAATCTTTTTACTTCTCTAAAATTACAATTTGTCCTCAATCCGAATCTGATCCAGCAAGGCTTCGACCTGTTCTCTCCGGGCGATTCCGCGGCTGAACGCCGTTGCGGTACCGCAGGCAGCAGCCCAGCGCAGACTGTCTTCCAGCGTGCTGGCAGGATTTTCAAGCGAAGCCAGAAAGCCCGCGACCATGGAATCGCCAGCCCCGACAGTGCTGACGGTCTGCCCCGGCAGCGGACGCTGCCGATAAACGCCGTCCTCCGCTGAAAAGAGAATCGATCCTTCCGCCCCCATCGACACGAGGATATGCCCCGCCCCCTGTTGCCTCAGTTCCTGAATCTGATCCGACACAGGCGCTTGAGGATTGGCAACGAGCTGGCGCAGCTCCGCAAGATTGGGCTTGATCAGAAATGGATGAAACCGCAGCGTATCCTGCAGCAGTGCGCCCTCGGCATCCACGACGACGCGGATCGACGACGCTGGCAGCTCAGCTAAAATCTGTTCGTAAATTGATTCCGGCAAGGTCGGCGGTACATTTCCAGACAGCACCAGCGTATCCCCTGGCTGGATCCGGCGGATCCTGTCTAACAGCGCTTCTCTTTCTGCTGCGCTGACCTCCGGTCCGCGGCCGTTGATCTCAGTTTCCACTCCCGAATTGATTTTGACGTTAATCCGTGTTTGTCCCTGTTCACAGCGGATAAAATCCGCATTGACGGACTGGGCCTGAAGCTGGCGGATCAATTCCTCGCCGGTAAATCCGGCCGCAAAGCCCAGCGCCGTGGTCGGTACGCCCAGCTGCGCCAACATGAGCGACACATTGATGCCCTTGCCTCCGCCGATCAGACTCTCGGTGATACAGCGGTTCGTTTCCCCCAAATTTAACGTTTCCACAGTACAGTAATAATCCAATGCCGGGTTTAAGGTGACAGTATAGATCATGATTTCCCTCTTTTCTTCATGCGCTCTCCTGTTTCTTATTAGAGAAGCGCAGATCCTTGAAAAAAACCTGAGCCGGATAAGGTTCAGGTTCATGGATGCGCTTTAAGCGAAATGCAGCTCGTAGCTCATTTCCGCCACATGACTGATCGTCTGGTAGACAGAGCAGTATTTCGTCGCCAGATCAAAGGATTTACGGACCGCGTCTTCCTTATCCGTTCCGCGAATCGTTACGGTCAGATGCACCGTCTTCAGCGTCGTCGGCACTTCCGTGCGCTTCTCGCCTTCGACCACGATTTCCGTGCCTTCAATTTCAATCCGTTTCTTTTCCAGAATGCCTAAGAACGTCGCGTACAGGCAGGACGCCAGCGCGCCGTAAAGCATATCATAAGGCGCTGCCCCACCCGGTGTGCGACCGATCTTGACGCTGCCCTCGTCCAGCAGCAGCTCGCCGTTGAAGCCGTTCTCAAATCGAATTGTTCTTGATGCCATCTTTTTCGTTCCTCCTTTTTTCTTTTGCTTGAATTTGCCAGGATCCCCTTTCCGGTTTTCCCGTGCTGTCCTTCCTACTCTACGCTTTGACGATCACGTCGATGCGCTTACTGCTTAATCTGATGGAATGCCTGCTGCGCGGCGATCGCGCCGTCGTTGGCCGCGGTGACCACCTGCCGCAGCGTCTTGGCCGTCACATCACCGACGCCGTAAATGCCGGCCCGGGCAGTTTCCATATTGTTGTTGACCCGGATATAACCACGCTCGTCCAGAATCCCCAAATCCTGCGCAAATTCCGTGCACGGATCTGCGCCGATGTACGGGAACACCGCTTTGGTTTCCAGCTTCATCAGCTGCCCGTCATGAACGTTTTTCAATACGATGCCGCCGACTTTCCCCTCCTGTTCCAGAATTTCGACCGGAACATGGCTGCGGATGATGTCGATTTTCGGGTTCTGTTCGATCGCCTGCTGGATGATCGGCTCCGCACGGAAGACGTCCCGGCGGATCACGATGTGAACCTCGCTGGCAAACTGCGTCAGATATAACGATTCCTCGAGCGCGGAATTGCCGCCGCCGATGACCGTCACCGGCTGATCGCGGAAGAAGCTGCCGTCGCACACCGCGCAATACGATACGCCCTTGCCCGTCAGCTCTTTCTCATTCGGAATGCCCAACAGCCGCTCACGCGTTCCCGTGGCAATGATCACCGCCGGAGCGGTATAGATCTGACCATCCGCGCAGACCACCTGCTTGATCGGACCGTCGATGATTTTCTCGACGTCGCCATAGAGATATTCCGCACCGAAATGGGTGGAATGCTCGAACATCTGATACGCCAGCTCCGTGCCGTTGATCTCCTTGATTCCCGGCCAGTTCTGAATTTCAAAGGTTTTGATCATCTTGCCGCCGGGCGCCGCTTTTTCCAGCATCGCCGTTTTCAAACCTGCACGGCTGGCATACACCGCGGCGGTCATGCCGGCCGGGACCCGCACCGATAATGATTACATCATATTGTAAGTCCATGCAAGATCCTCCTTCACCAGCGCTTCCACCTGCCGCAGATCGTCGATGATCCGGTTCGGCTTCTCCTTTTCCAGCTGTTCCCGGCGTTCCAGGTTGAACAGATAGCCGACGGAGAAGACGCCTGCGTTGCGCGCAGCCTGGATGTCCATCGGACTGTCGCCGACATAGATCACGCTGTCGTGACCCTCGTTGACCAGCCGGCAGGCCGTCAGAATGCCTTCCGGATCCGGCTTGCCGTTTTGCACATCATCATGACCGACGATCACATCGAAATAATGATCCATGTGATTCAACGTCAGCCCCAGCAGAACCATTTCCTTAACCTTCGTGGACACAATGCCCAGCTTATAGCCCTGCGCTTTCAGACTTTCCAGCAGCTCGACCGCTCCGTCCATCGGCTTAACCAGATCGGCGTGCGCGGCGCGGTTGTGCTCACGATATTCTTTGACCAGCTGCTCGGCGTCCTGCTCTGGGAAATATTGCGCAAACATCGTCTGCAGCGAAGGGCCCAGTACCGCCAGCTGTTTATCGCGGGTGAATTCTTCTTCTGTTCTGTACTTTTTAAACAGTTCGCGGTAGCTCTTTAAGATCGCCGGTTCCGTGTTCAGCAGCGTTCCATCCAGATCGAACAGAATCACCGGCTTCGGATTTTTCATGACCTTGCGGAAGACGCCGAGCATCCCCAGCAGACCGACGATGATGAAGACGACCGAGATCACCTGCGCCATCCGCAGCCGGCCGAACATCAGACTGTCTGTACGCAGACCCTCGACGACGATCCGCACTGCCCCGTACCAAAGCAGATACGCGTAGACCATATCGCCGCGCTTCGGGTTTGGAATATTTCTTATAGACAAAGACAATCAGAATGAAGCCCAGGATATCGCCGACGCTTTCATAGAAGAACGTCGGTTCGCGGTAAGCACCCTGGATAAACATCTGGTTTTTAAACCATTCCGGGAAGAACCGGTAGAAGGATTCGCTGACCGTGCGGCCGAATGCCTCCTGGTTGATGAAGTTGCCCCAGCGGCCAATGCCCCTGCGCCAACAGCACATTCGGCACGATCGCGTCGGCCATCCGCATGAAATTGATCTTATGCTTGCGGGCGTACCACAAACCGAACAGCACCCCGCCGAACAATCCGCCCTGGATTGCCAGCCCGCCTTCAAACGTATAGAGAATATGGATTGGATTGGCCAGGTAATATTCCAGGTTATAGAACGCGCAGTACCACAGCCGCGCGCCGATCAGGCCGCAGATCAGACAGCCGAGGAACAGATCCTCCGCGGTTTCAACTTTGTACCCCATCTTTTTGATTTCCTTGACGCAGAAAGAATACGCCAGGATCGCTCCGCAGAGGATGATCACTGCGTACCATTTAATTGACAGACTTCCGATGGCGATAAAAGTCTGCGGATCAGGAAAAAACTGCATTGTTGATTACTCCTTTTCTGTTTCCGGCGCGGCCGCATTGGCAGCGTTCTGCCGCTCAATGTAGTCGTACACCCGGTTTTCAAACGCTTTCGCGCTGTCGAAGCCCATTTCTTTCAGGCGGAAATTCGTGACCGCTGATTCGATCAGGACCGCGATCGTCCGGCCTTCTTTGACCGGCAGCACGATCTTCGGCACATCGACCTCCAGAATGTGCATGAACTGTTCCGTTTCAATTCCCACCCGTGCGTATTCGGCGCTGGAATCAAACTTTTCCAGCGACACGACCAGGTCAATCGGTGCCGAAGGCAATAACGCGCTCGCGCCGAACATCTTGGCGACGTCGATGATGCCGATGCCGCGGATTTCCAGCATTCCCTGAAGCAGCTCCGGGGAATGACCGATGATGCTGTTGTGAACGCGGACCACGTCGACGCGGTCGTCCGCAACGAGAATGTGGCCCTTGCGGATCAGTTCCAGCGCGGTTTCACTCTTGCCCATGCCGCTTTCGCCGCAGATCAGCACGCCCTTGCCATAGACGCTGATCAAGACGCCGTGAATACTGTCGGACGGCGCCAGACGCTCGTCCAGGAAGCTGATCAGATCGACCATCAGCCGGGAGGTCGTCATCGCCGTGCGGAAAATCGGGAAATTCTTGTACCCCGCAACTTCCAGCAGCACCGGCGGACATTCGCGGTGATGGGTGAGAATGATCGTCGGGGTATACCCATCGGTCAGCTGCTCAAAACGCTCTCGCTGGATTTCCACGGAGAGCGTGTCGATATACGCTTGTTCTTTATCGCCGATGATGACGATCCGGCGCGGCTCGGTATGCTTGTAGAAGCCCGCCAGCTCTAAGCCCGGACGATTGACATCCGGAACGATCACCCATCGGTTTAATGATTCCTCATTGCCAGAGAGCTGTTCAAATTTGAAATAACTTTGCAGCTCGCTGATCATGACCTTGCCTTCGTATTCCATAGCCTCATCCTTTCTCAAGCATGGATTTCAGATATTGGCCGGTATAGCTCTTTTCCACCTTGACGATCTGTTCCGGCGTACCCTTGGCGATGATCGTGCCGCCCTGGTCGCCGCCTTCCGGGCCAATATCAATGATGTAGTCGGCACATTTAATCACATCGAGATTGTGCTCGATGACAATGACCGTATCTCCATTATCGACGATTCGCTGTAAGACCGCAAGTAATTTTTTAACGTCATGGGTATGCAGGCCGGTCGTCGGTTCATCCAGGATGAAGACGGTCTTGCCCGTCGCCTTGCGCTGAAGTTCGCTCGCCAGCTTGACACGCTGCGCTTCGCCGCCGGACAACGTCGTCGCCGGCTGGCCCAGCTTGACGTAATCCAGGCCGACGTCATGCAGCGTCTGAAGCTTGGATTTAATGCGGTGGATGGAGGAAAAGAACTCGATCGCTTCCTCAACCGTCATCTCCAGCACGTCGTAGATGTTCTTCCCTTTATAGGTGACCTGGAGCGTCTCCTCATTGTAGCGCTTGCCATGGCATTCCTCGCACGGTACGTAGACGTCCGGCAGAAAGTGCATCGAAATCCGCTTTACGCCGTCGCCCTGACATGCTTCACAGCGGCCGCCGCGGACATTGAAGGAGAAGCGCCCCTTGTCATAGCCGCGCAGCTTCGCTTCCGGCGTCTGGGTGAACAGATCGCGGATATCGTCGAACACCCCGGTGTAGGTGACCGGGTTGGAACGCGGAGTGCGGCCGATCGGATCCTGCGAAATCTCAATCACCTTGTCGATGTTTTCCAAGCCCAGGATCGCTTTGTGCTTGCCCGGCTTGATGCGCGTGCGGCCGAGCGAATGCTGCACGGCTTTACACAGGATTTCATTGACCAGTGAGGATTTGCCGCTGCCGCTGACGCCGGTGACGACGGTCAAAGTGCCTAACGGAAACTTGACGTTCACATTTTTCAGGTTGTTCTCCTGCGCGCCCTTGATTTCCAGAAACAAACCGTTGCCTTTGCGGCGCTTGGTCGGAACATCGATCTTTTTGCGGCCGCTGAGATATTGGCCGGTAATCGAGTTTTCACATTGCATGACTTCCTGCGGCGTTCCGCTGGCGATCACTTCGCCCCCATGCACGCCCGCACCCGGTCCGATATCGACGATCCAGTCGGATTCCATCATCGTTTCCTCGTCATGCTCGACGACGATCAGCGAGTTGCCCAGATCGCGCATATTCTTCAAAGTCTTGATCAGTCTCGCGTTATCGCGCTGATGCAGCCCGATCGACGGCTCGTCCAGCACGTACAGCACGCCGGTCAGCTGCGAGCCGATCTGCGTCGCCAGCCGGATCCGCTGCGCCTCGCCGCCTGACAACGTGCCCGCCAGCCGGTCCAGCGTCAGATATTCCAGACCCACGTCCTTTAAGAACGTCAGCCGGCTGACAATTTCCTTAATCACCAATCTTGCGATCTCCGCCCGCATCGGATCGAGCTGCAGATTTTTCATAAAGTCCAGCGCCTGGATGACCGACATCGTCGTCCATTCATAGATGTTCTTGCCCCCCACGCGCACGCTCAGCGCCATCTCGTTCAGCCGCTTACCGCCGCACTTCGGACACGGCGACTCCGCCATAAACGAGGCGTACCATTCGCGCGACATCGTCGAGGTTGTTTCGACAAAACGCCGCTCGATCAACGTCTTGACGCCTTCAATGTAATCGTTGCGGCTGAAGCGGTTGCCGGAACGGGAAGCGATGCTGTAAGCAATCGGTTCTTTGGAACCGTATAAAACAATTTCCAGTTCTTCCGGCGTGAAATCCTGGATCGGCTTATCCAGGTCGATATGGTAATGCCGGCACAAGGTATTGAATGTCTGCCATTCAATGTTCTCCGTATCGACAATATTTTTGTAATACACGATGCCGCCCTTGCGGATCGATTTGGTCCGGTCCGGAATCAGATAATCGACGTCTACCCGCTGGGTAATGCCCAGACCCTTGCATTCGTCGCACGCCCCCAGCGGCGAATTAAACGAAAATAGCCGCGGTTCCAGACGCGGAACTGAGAAACCGCACTTCGGACAGGAATAATTCTGAGAGAACAACAGCTCGTTTTCTCCGGCCAAAACAACAACGATGCCATTGGCCAGCTTCACTGCCGTTTCCAGGGAATCATGCAGTCGGGAGCGGATCCCGTCATTCTTCACAATCCGGTCGACAACGACGTCGATCGAATGCTTTTTGTTTTTCTCTAACGGTTTGACGTCTTCCAGCAGAATCATCTGTCCGTCGACGCGGGCCCGCAGATAACCATCTTTCAACAGTTTCTCAAAGACGTCCTTAAACGTTCCCTTTTCGCGATGTGCTACCGGGGCCAGGATCTCCAGCCGCGTCTTTTCCGGCTGTTCCATAATCCGGTCAACCATCTGCGTAATCGTCTGGGAAACGATCGGTTCGTTATGAACCGGGCAATACGGAACGCCCACACGCGCATACAAAAGCCGCAGGTAATCGTAGATTTCCGTGACTGTGCCGACAGTCGAACGCGGGTTGTTGCTTGTGGTCTTCTGATCGATCGAAATCGACGGCGACAAGCCTTCGATCAAATCGACGTCCGGTTTCTCCACGCCGCCCAAAAACATCCGCGCATACGCGCTTAACGATTCGACATACCGCCGCTGTCCTTCCGCATAGATCGTATCAAATGCCAGCGACGTTTTCCCCGATCCGGACAAGCCCGTCATGATGACCAGCTTATCCCGCGGGATTGTCAGATCGATATTCTTAAGGTTGTTTTCACGCGCGCCTTTAATCACAATTTTATCATGTTGCATGTTCTTACACCTCGCTTCATATAGCTTTCCCAAGAGTGCTTCTATTGTACATCATTCTTTAAAAAAATGCTCGGGAATGACTACTTCCTCCTTATTATAGAGGGTGAGCGGGACTGCCGCAAGCTTTTCTTGAACTTTATTCAAGTTAAATTCATGAAATTCAATCTTCGTTGACAAAGACGTCAGCTTTTCATCACTTGTTCGTGATAGAATAGAGTAGATAAAAAAAGGAGGCTGCCATGAAAAGCGCTGAAGAAAGAAAGCAACAATCCATCGCTTTGCTGAAAGAGCAGGGCGTGCCTTATATCGAACATCTGCCGGTCATTGAAACCGCCGATAACGTCCGCCTGCGCAGCGCCGAGGAAATCGCCCGGCGTGCAATCTGCTGCCTGATCACAATCCAGCTGGCCTGCGATTTACAGAATCAACAGGATGTCGAGGATTCGCGGTTATTCATGACTGGACTTTTAGACCGCTTTGGCGTCCGGCTGTTTCTGACCGAGAAAGAAAAAGCGATCTTTGACGGTACGGCAACGGAACAGGACTGGGTCAACATGGTCTGGAAATACGAAGCCTACTGGCCGCTGATCTGGGCTCTCGGGTCTGGTCGATTCGCTCACCTTTCCAGATCAGATCTGCGATTGCCAGAAAGCGATCGAGGTCGTCAGCACCAAAGCGACGTTTGACGAATTCATGAAAGACGTGCAGCTGCGGCCGATTGACGACATTCTCGACGAAGCAGATTTAATCTTCCGCTACGACTGGGCCTGTGTCGACGCGCGGATTAAAGGCGAACCGGCGCCAGCCGGCTTGAACAGTGAAGTCGTCTATGAACGGCACTGGGGACTGAACTGGCTGATCGACGCCGACGGGCAAAATGACTGGGATCACGTCAGCTGCAACACTTAGAAACAAAGAGTTCTGATCCAGAAGGCAGCTTCTCTGCGGTTATCCATGGAGGACGCTGCTTTTTTTCGTCTTCCCAGTTTTATCTTTCTTACGCAAACATTATTTTCACAAACAAAAAACGCGATCCCCTTCCTTTTCCGGCAGCCTGCCTGCGAAAAGAAGAAATCGCGTCTTGCTTGATTCTCGATTTGTTTATCGTTGATCGCCCATGAAGAACAAGCCGATGACGCCCGCGCCGGTATGACTGCCGATGACCGGTCCAGTATAGCTGATCAGCGACTGTGAAATTCCAAAGCGCTCTTTTACCATCTTCGCGACCTGTTCCGCTTCTGAATCGACATCCCCTTGGCAAATCATGAAAATATCGTTCTTGTCTTTCCAGCTTCCCATTTTTTCTTCCATCAAATCGACGAGTGTTTTCAATGATTTATTCCGGCCGTGAACCTTGCCGATCACCTGCAGCGTTCCAGCGTCGTCGACGTGCAGAATCGGTTTGATATTGATCATTGAACCCACGATTGCCGCTGTTTTCGAGACCCGGCCGCCGCGGTAGAGGTGATTCAGGTCATCGACAGTGAACACATGGCAAACGTTTAATTTATGCGCTTCAATCCATGTCACCGTTTCATCCAGCGACATGCCTTTCTGTTTCATCTGATTCGCTTTATACAAAAGCAGTCCCATTCCGGTCGAAGCACACAGTGAGTCGATCACGACGATCCGCTGAGCAAAGCCTTCCTCTTTCAGCATCTCCGCCGCAAGCTGACAGCTGTTATAGGTTCCGCTCAACGCGGATGAAAAACAGACGCATAGAATATCTAAGCCCTGCTTGGCCGCCGCACGAAATCCGTTCAGCGCCACTTCAGGATTCACCTGCGAGGTTACCGGCATAGCTCCCTGCCGCAGCTTATCATAGAACTGCGGCATAGGCAGGCTGTCGCTCAGAGTATAGGTACGATTCTCAAGCGTATAGGTCAGCGATAAAACAGGAATTTGATTTTCGCGATAAAAAGACTCCGGCATATCCGCTGTACTGTCGGTCATCAGAATAAATTCATTCATAGGAATTTCCTCCTCTGTTATAAACTACAAGGCTGGGTGTTTTTCATCTCTTTATGGAGAATAAGCAACACCTGCTACTTATTAGATGATAGAAGTATACGCCCAGGCTGGCGATGAAGCAACGGTCAAATTCTTTCTCGACGTAGCTTATGTGACCGGATTAGCAAAATATGTTGTTTATTTAAGGAATCCCTTAATTTTCTATCCATCCAATAAACTTTTTACACAATTCAGGATCTTTATTGACATAAGCAACACATGGGGATTATACTAGGCTCAAATCAGGTGAGAATATGGAAAAAAATTTAAACACAAAGGACAAACGTGTCATTAAAACACGCAAAGCAATTATCGGTGCGACGATTCAGCTCATGGGAACGAAGCGGATCGAGCAGATCACAGTGAAGGAAATCGCAGATACCGCGTTGATCAACCGCAAAACGTTTTACACCCATTATGATTCAATCTACGATGTTCTCAACGATATTGAAAACGAGATTATCCAGTCGTTGATCCAAATTCTGGATAGTACGGATTTTTCTGCGGAACGGTTAAATCCGTATCCCTTATTTGAAAAATTAACGGCGATGATCAGTCAGGATGCTGAATTCTTTCACTGCCTGCTTCAGTCCTCCGGACATAGTCATTTGTTAAATAAAATCAAAGGCGTGATCAAGGATCATCTTCTGATTCAATTTGATAAATACTTTCCCCAACGACCCTGTGCTGCCGCAATACGTTCTGGAATTCATCGCTTCTGGTTTGATCGCTGTTTATCAACAATGGTTTGACGCGAACGAGCCTGAACCGTCGCTGGAAGAGATATCCAGAATCACCGGCCTGCTTATTTTTGACGGGGTTAACGGCGTATTCCGGCAGAAGCAACAGGAATTGCTCGACAGTTCCAACTGATGTTCGCAGGTTTTCCAAACCAGAGAGAGCCTTCTCTCAGCTTGACAGCCGCTTTTTCTGATTGCCTTCTAACTCTGGGTCTCTCCGCATCACCGCTTTCTTGGAACTGGAACACCCTGCCTGAAATTCATTTAAAAACCTGTTGATGCTATGCCGTGTTATGGCAATGTCAACAGGTTTTCTTTAGAATATAAAGGTCTTGAATTTTTTATTTATAAGGCTTGTCCAGGTTCAGATGAGGATAGCGCGGGAACAATTTCCTCGTTTACCGCCTGCCCCAAAGCTTGCAGCAGTGTGCTGAAATGCTGAGGGATCAAATTTATCAATCATTTCCTGTAATCGTTTAAAACCTTTTTCACCGCGCTGTTCGCGTTCTTCCGCGGTAACTGAATATTCCAGTCCGCCATGTTCTTCTAATTCTGCGTAGAAGGAACCGAATCCGCCGGTGCCGGAATTCAATTTATGCAAATCCTTCTTAAACCACTGCTTTGCATTGCCTTCCCGGCGTTTTGCCAAAAAAGCTTCCCGGTCGAAGTCCGGCAGGATTGGAATAAACTCCAGCTGATTCATCGCTTTATACGCGCCATACATCAAATCCGTAAAGGTTTCCATTCGATCCTCGCCGCATTCCCAACCGTTTTCCTTTGCGATTTCCATGACGTGTCCAAGCTCCAGATGACAAATCGGATTCTGCGTTTCATGAAAGAAATCCATGCAGACCGAATTGATGGTCAGATAGGCCGGGCCATGCATGCTGAGGAAAAAGATTCGCTTAAAGCCTAGTTTATAAAAGGCATAAACAAGGGTTTTCAGATAATCATAACCCGCCTTAATCGAAATATTCACCGTACTTTGCCCGATCGCCGTAGCTCCGGCATGAAAGAACGGCAAATTGATCACCGCCAGACCGTCAGCCTTCTCCGCCATCATGATGGCAGCGGCTTCTGCCAGAATGGATTCACAGTCCACAGGAAGCTGGCCGTGAAGTTCAGTGACGCCTACGCTCATAAACAGGGTATCGCCGCCGTTTTTCAAATATTCAGTAATTTCTGCATCCGTACATTTATTGTAGATTCGAGTTCTCATCGTTTCTCCTCCTTTCCTTTCATTATATTTCTTCACCCATCGACCCGCAAGCTTGACCTCGTTGCGATCTGGAAAGAAGTTTTCCACCTCATTCCTGCCCATGGCTGTCCTTTTTCATCATAAATTTATCAATAACTCCAGCTCCAAAGTAAACACGTCCTGTTTTCCCTTTAGAAACAAAAAAAGGCTCCCTCTGAGGGGAACCAAGGAACCTGGCAACGAGCTACCTTCACTATGGCAGGCATAGCTATTCTCGCCGCGGAAATGCTTAACTTCTGTGTTCGGGATGGGAACAGGTGTGACCATTTCGCTATCGTCACCAGATCGTTTCAGGATTATTCCCTGAAAACCAAATAACAGTTGCTTCTAGAAAGTCTTGCTCTTTCTTACTTCGTTATGAACGTTTTTTTCCTCATGTGATTAAATCCTCGACCGATTAGTATCAGTCAACTCCACACATCGCTGTGCTTCCATCTCTGACCTATCTACCTCGTCGTCTTCAAGGGGTCTTACTTTCTCTTGGAAATGGTAAACCTCATCTCGGAGTCGGTTTCACGCTTAGATGCCTTCAGCGTTTATCCGTTCCCCACTTAGCTACCCAGCTATGCATCTGGCGATACAACTGGTGCACCAGCGGTGGGTCCATCCCGGTCCT
>QFCE01002680.1_pt1 | contig 63129 bp, 56 predicted proteins | sample 5346091 | NCBI WGS metagenome assembly QFCE01 (sample SAMN09062252, study PRJNA434731) | Human gut metagenome, whole genome shotgun sequencing project. | isolation source: stool timepoint A chromium assembly | host: Homo sapiens | collected 2015
CCTAAAAATTAAGCGCTTACATTTAAACTTTCAGCAGACAGATTACGTTAAAAAAACAACCATTCGCGTGCTTTTTTGTCCATACAATTTACAAAGTGATAACATAGCATTAACAAAAAATGTGACGGAAACACGCTTCCAAGGAAGCAGAGAGAAGAAGCGAGGAGGAAGGAACATGCTGGAAATCAGCAGACTGACGGTGGAACATCTCAAGGAGGGCTGTGTGACGGATCGGGAGCAGCCCAGGGTTTCGTTTGAGATATCCAGTGACCGGAAGTCGGTAACATTAAAAAAAGCTAGGGTCTGTATTGCCGACTGGGTGACAGAAACAAAAGAACAGGTGCTTCTTCCTTATGGGGGAGAAGCTCTCAAGCCGTTTACAGCCTATCCTGTTTGTGTAGAAGTGACAGATGATGCAGGAGAGACAGCGACGGCCCGGACACAGTTCGAGACAGGGCGGATGGGAACGCCCTGGCAGGCAAAGTGGATCAGCGATGCGCAGTATGTTTTTCAGGAAAAGAAAGTATCGCCGATTCCCATGATGTTCCGGAAGCGCATAAGACTCCGGGGAAAAGTGGCTTCTGCGAAGCTTTATGCCACAGCTCTTGGAATATATGAGCTGGAGATAAACGGGCAAAAAGTGGGCGACCGGTATTTTGCTCCGGGATTTACTTCTTACAAGCATGAAATGCAGTACCAGGTCTACGATGTGACAGAGCAGCTGGGCGACGGGGAAAATGTACTCACAGCAGTGGTTGCAGGCGGCTGGGCAGTTGGTTCTTTTGTGTTCACCAGACAAAATCGCTTTGACGGCGACAGACAGGCGTTTCTTGCAGAGCTTCGCATCCGGTATGAGGATGGCGCAGAAGAAATCATCGGCACAGATGAGTCCTGGGAGGTGACGGAGGAAAGCCCTTACCGCATGGCAGATCTGTATGATGGAGAAACCTATGACGCCACAGTGGATATTAACGGTATTTCATGGAGAAAGGTAGCAGCGGAGAAGCTTAAGTTTGTGCCGAATCTCATCGCGGATTACGGAAGCCCGGTAAAAGCGCAGGAGGAGATGAAGCCGTTATCCTGCAAAAGGCTTGCGGACGGGACACTGATTTACGATTTTGGACAGAACTTTGCAGGGGTTATTCATTTGAAGCTGCGGGGACGAAAGGGCCAGCGGGTTACAGTACAGCATGCGGAAATTCTGAACCGGGACGGAAGCCTGAACACTAAATTTCTGAGAACGGCGAAGGCATCCGCTACGTATATCTGCCGGGAAGGAGAGCAGGAATACAGCCCAAGACTTACTTATATGGGATTTCGGTATGCAGGCATTCAGGGAATGGAAGAGCAGGATGTTGAAGTTTCCGCGTTTGCACTCTATTCCGACATGGAGGAGATCGGAACCTTTTCCTGTTCTGACGAAATGCTGAACCGGTTACAGAAGAATATTGAGTGGAGCAGCAAATCCAATTTTGTGGATATTCCTACAGACTGCCCCCAGCGTGATGAGCGTATGGGGTGGACGGGAGACATCGCAGTGTTTGCCCCGACGGCCTGCTATAATTTTGATATCAGCCGTTTTCTTGAAAAGTGGCTGTTGGATGTACGTTCCGAGCAGCTTCCAACAGGGGGACTTCCCAATACCGTGCCAGTGCAGGGCTACGGTTTTCCGGCAACCATGCCGGCAATGGCCATTGACTGGTGGGGAGATGCCTGTGTGCTTGTTCCGTGGGCGCAGTACATGGCAAAAGGCGATGTCGATATTCTGAGAGATATGTACCCTGCCATGAAGAAATATGTAAAGGCCTGCCGTTTCTGGGCCGGCTTTGGCCTGGGAAAACACAGATATATCTGGAACACCCCCTCGATGCTGCATTTTGGAGACTGGGTAGCGCCGGATGTTCCCAAGATGTCCCAGTGGCAGAGCCGAAGCAAATGGACGGCAACGGCAAGCCTTCACAATACCAGCCGGGTTGCGGGAATGGTGGCAGAGCTTTTGGGAGAAAAAGAGGATGCCGAATATTTCCGGAGGCTTTCGGAAAAGACGGCGGATGCCTATATTTCCGTATTTACAGATGGAAACGGAAAGCTTCACAGGGAATTTCAGACCGGATATGTGCTTCCCCTTTATTTTCAGATGTTTCCCGGGGAAGCGCAGAAAAAAGCAGCGGAAAATCTTGTGAAATTGCTGGAGAAATCCGACTACTGCATTGGGACCGGATTTCCGGGAACTCCCTATATCTTGTTTGCTCTTGCAGACAACGGGCAGGAAGAGGCGGCATTTAAAATGCTTCTCAATACAAAGTGCCCTTCCTGGCTTTACGAGGTCAAATCCGGTGCGACCACCATATGGGAGCGCTGGGACGGCCTGGATGAAAACGGCGAGTGTCCCATCAGAAATGACGGAACGGACATGATGATCTCCTACAATCACTATGCGTCCGGCGCGGTCGGGGCTTTTCTTTATCAGAGGATTGTCGGGATTGAGGCTGTGGATCCGGGATACAAGACCTTCCGGGTAAGTCCCCTTGTGGGAGGCGGCCTGACGTGGGCGGAGGGAAGCACCCATACGCCTTACGGAAGGATATGGTCCAGATGGAGAATGGAAAAAGACAGATTTTATCTGGAAATAGAGGTTCCTGCGGGGACAAGCTGTATTGTTGCTCTTCCGGACGGCAGTATCGCAGAGCGCGGCAGCGGAACATATGAGTTTTCCTGTACGTGCCCGAAAGAGAACAAATAAAAAGAAAAGGAAGTGAACAGGATGGATCAGAAAAAACAGTCGGATTTCTGGAATACGCCTCTGACGGCCTCGCTGGTTAAAAGCAGGGACGTGGGAAAAGCGGAAATACTGCTGGGCTATTTTATCGGCCCTATTGGAGGTCTTCTGTCTTCCGGCATTTTTACCAGTATTTTAAATACCTATTTTACGGATGTCCTGAAGCTGGATTTGACGTTTTTGACCTCTTTGCAGCTGATATCCACAATTTTTATTGTAATTGCCAATCTGGTTGTGGGGCAGCTTATTGAGCGGACAAAGGTACTGGCCGGAAAGGCAAGACCCTGGATTTTGTTATCTGCGCTGACCTTATCCGTGGCATCGGTTTTGATGTTTATCGTGCCGTTTGAGGGTACTATGAAAATGGTGTGGATCGCAGTTGCGTACAACCTGTTTTATTCGGTTGCATACCCCATTTACAATACTGCCAATTCTACGCTGGTAGCGGTATCCACCAGAAATTCTGATCAGAGAGGACAGCTGGCGTCATTTACCAATATTGCGGGTCTGGCGGCGATGGGCGCCGGTTCCATGGTATTCCCGATTCTTGTGTCTTTTGCGTTGAAGGAGAATCAGAGTCTGTGGTTTATGGCAATGCTGGCCGTGGGGATCCTTACCGCGCTGACCGTATTTTTGCAGTATAAATTCAGCCGTGAGCGTGTGACGGAGGAGCTTTTTGAGAAAAAAGAAAGCGCAGGAGGCAGAGAGAACCAGAAGACGGTTTCCATGAAAGCGCAGTTTGCGGCAGTTGCCTCAGAAAAATGGTGGTGGATCGTCATGGTATTCTACATGATCTTCCAGTTTTCCGGTGCGATCAAGAACGGCTCCATGTCCTATTTCTGCAAATGGGTGCTGGATAATTCAGCCATGGGGGCGGACGCCTGGGGAACCTATCAGTCCATTTTGGCTGTTATGGGGGCGATTCCCATGGCGGTGGCAATGCTTTTTGTCAATCCGCTGTGCCAAAAGTTCGGAAAAAGAAAGACAGTCAGCGCATTTCTGGTACTGGGAGCGCTGGGAGGCGTTATCGCAGGATTTGGAGGAAGCAATATTGTGCCGGTTGCCGTGGGCGTGGCGCTGAAATGTCTTGGCTCTTCCCCGGCATGCTACATGATCCTTGCCATGCTGGCAGATGTTATTGACCATATTGAATGGAAAACCGGGCTTCGGACAGACGGTTTGACCATGTCCATATACAGTTCTCTCATGGTGGCAGCCTCCCCTGTGATGAACGCGGTGTTTTCCGCAATCCTCAAAGGGGTTCAGTACAACCAGAACCTTGTGGTGGGTGCGGATGCGCAGAGCGCTCTGGCGCAGGCCGGTATTTCCGTGAGCTATATCTGGGTGGAAACCATTGCCTATATTATCTGCGCTGTGCTTTTGTTCCTGTTTTTCCGGGTGGAGGACAACCTCAAAGCGGAGCAGGAAGAAATTGAAAAGAGAAAATAAAACAGGGTCTTTCAGCCATGGATGCTGAGAAAATAGATCAAATTAATAAAAGGGGGATTCATTATGAACTCAAAGAAGATTGCACCGGTAATGCGCGGTCTGGCGGCAGTTACCGCGTCTGTGATGACGCTATCCATTGTGGGTGCGGATATTGCGGACGGATACCGTGCAAGACTGGACAGCGCTCTGGGGACACAGAGCTATGTGACAAAAACAGATGCGGATTCCGCACGGTTTGTCAGCGATTATGCGACTTTTGATGAAATGAAAGCCGCAGCAAAGGACATCGCGGTAAGAGAAGGTGAAGAGGGAACGGTTGTGATGAAAAATGACAACAACGTTCTGCCGCTTACCGATAAGAGCGTGGCTTTGTTTGGCCTGGCAGCTTATGCGCCCTATCCCTATGCAAAGGGCGACCTGAAGGCCGGAAACGAGGATGCAGTTGACCTGGTTCAGGCATTTGCGGACGCAGGTGTGGAAGTCAATGAGACAGTAAAGAATTTCTATGTGGAGAACATTCTCAATGAGCACATGGAAGAGGTGGAAAACAGATGGACCGGTGAAATGGAGAAGCAGGTTGCATACGACAACATGTACGTACCTTCCCCGGGAGACATGACAACTTATCAGATCAACGAGGTGCCGCCCGCAGAATATGAAAAATTAGGCGCACCGGCTGACTGGAAAGATCAGATTGACAAAGAAAATACGGTGGGAATCTGTGTATTTGCCAGAGGCGCAGGCGAAGGAAATACCTATGCACCCGGTTCCGCAGTGGATCGTGAGGGCAAGGAAACAGGAGAGGACCCGCTGGCACTTTCTGAGGATGAGCTGGCAGTCGTAGATGCGGCAAAGGAAACCTGTTCACAGGTTGTGGTTCTCATCAACTCCGGAAACACCATGGTTCTGAAGGATATTGCCGAGGGCGGCGAGCATGAGGTAGACGGTATTGCTTACATCGGTGTTCTCAACGACTACCAGGCGACCGGTGTTGTGAACGTTCTTACCGGAAAGGTAAATGCGACCGGCGCGCTTCCGGATACCTATGTGGCAGACAATGCCTCCATTCCGGCGGTTATGAACTTTGGCGGCGGTTACTATGCAGATTATGAGAGCATTGGACGCGCTGGCGACGATCCCCGTTATCCGGGTGTGGAGATTGCAAATACCGAGGCAGGTTCTTTCGGCGGCTCCGACACCTACAACGGAGGTACTTACATTGTAGAGGCAGAGGGCATCTATGTTGGCTACAAGTATTTTGAGACCCGTTACTATGATTCCATTGCAAACCCGGATTCCGGCGCAGATTCCGCTGCAGGTGCGACACAGGCAGATGCATGGGATTACAACGAGGAGGTTTTGTATGATTTTGGTCATGGTCTGAGCTATCTGGATTATGAGCAGACCTTAAAGAGTGTTGAGGTGGACAATTCAGCAGAAGGAAATATCACTGCGGTTGTTGAACTGAAAAACAACAGTGACCAGGATGGAACCTTCCTTGCGCAGCTGTATGTACAGCAGCCTTACACAGACTATGACAAGGAAAACAAGGTGGAGAAATCCGCAGTTATGTTCCTGAACTCCGCAAAAGCAGAGGTGGCAGCAGGGGCGACAGAGGAAGTCACCATTACCATTCCGACGAAATATCTGGCAAGCTACGATTACACAAATGCAAAGACCTACATTCTGGATGCAGGAGATTATTATTTCACTGCAGCAGCAGGCTCACATGAAGCGGTAAACAACATTCTGGCAGAGCAGGGCTACACGGAGAGCGACGGAATGGATGCCGAGGCAGAGGGTGCAGTTCAGAAGTGGAATCTGGAGGAGCTGGACAACACCACATTTGCCATTGAAAACGGTGTAGAAGTTACCAATGTGGCAGACGAAGCGGATCTGAATTACTGGACAGGGGAAGATACCGTTACATACCTGTCCCGTCAGGATTGGGAAGGAACTTATCCCATCAACTACAATGAGGTAGAAATTACGGTAGGCGACAGTCCCAAGAGTGAAGAGTGGATCGCAGAGCTTCGCGGTGAGACCTACACGATCCAGACTGACAGTCCGGCGACAGAGGGCGAGGACAAGGGCCTGCGCTTTAACACAGCGGATATTTCCGGCAGCCAGCTGGAGAATATTGACGACCCGGCATGGGATGAGCTGGTTTCACAGATTACCATTGACGAGGCAGTCGGCGCGGTTATTCATGGCGGAAGCCAGACAGATACCCTTACCAACGTAGAAAACCCGGTTGTAAACGAGAACGAGGGTGTCAGCGGATTTACAGCAACCTATGAAGACAAAGAAACAGGCGAGACCTATCGGTTTAACGTACATTCCCAGACGCTTCTCGGTTCCTCCTTCAACCCGCAGCTGGCGTATGACTGGGGACGTGTAGAAGGAAATTCCGGCCTCTGGCTGCAGCGTTATCATCTGTGGGGCACCGGTCTCACACAGAGAAGAACACCTTACAACGGACGTAATTATGAATACATTTCCGAGGATCCGATGCTGACAAACCGTATGGGCTACGGTATCCTTCAGGGCTGTGCAGACATGGGAATCCTGAACGGACCGAAACATATGGGCTTCAACGATCAGGAGCACAACCGCGGCGGTATTTCCGCTTACATGCACGAACAGAAATTCCGTGAGACAGATCTGAGATGCTTCCAGGGTGGTCTGGAAGATGCGGACGGCATGGCAGTTATGATCGCCTTTAACCGTATCGGAGCAACGAACGCTTCTCATCATGTAGGAATGCTTCAGGATATCCTGAGAAATGAATGGGCATTTACCGGCGTTGTCTCCACAGATATGATGAACAACAAGTATTACTTTAATCCGGAATCCATGATCATGGCAGGAATCACGCAGGTGGCAGATTTTGCGACAGAGGATAACCATATCAATCTGGGTGAAAACGGTGCAGACGCGACCTGGATGCATATTTCCGAGGAGACCGTGGCAAATGACGCAGCACTGGTAGACCAGGCAAGACAGAATCTGAAATACCAGCTCTATACCTTTGCAAACAGCGCGGTTATGAATGTTTCCACAGAGCGTGTACAGACCTGGTGGGACAATGCCATCAGCGCAACTACCTATGTCAGCGGAGCAATCGCAATCATTTCCGCACTGGCATGGCTTGTACTTACCTTAAAGTCTGCAAAAAAATCCGAAAGTAAAGAAAAGGAGGAGAACTGATCATGTTGAAAAAACAATCGGTCGGAACCTGGCTTAACGCGATAGTTGTGGTACTGACATTGGTATCCCTCATTGTTTACGGTGTAAATATTTCAAGTGAAGGTTATTTTAAAAATGCTTCTGTTACAAATTTGATTCTTTACGGAGTGATTGCCATGGTAATGCTGGCGGCAGTGATCGTGCTGGCGCAGGTGAAGCTGGAAGGCGCTGCAGCAGCGGCCGTGGAAATCCTGTCCGGAATTTTGCGGATCGCGGCACCGGTGCTGCTCACCCTTTGTCTGGTGAGCCTGGTGAGCGCAAGAGCGGAAGGTCTTGGATTCATTTTCTTCTCCAATGCAGATGTGCTTCTGGAGGTACAGACCCCTGCAAATATGTCTTCTGCGACAGGAACCATTGTAAATATGGTGTGCCTTGGAATCGCAGCAGTTGCAGCAATGGCAGCAGCATTTTTCAATCTTAAGAAAAAAGAGGCTTAAGAAAAAAGAATATATGAGAAATAAAATATCTCCGGCTGTGGAATGCTTCCCGGCCGGGGATATTTTTTAGTGCAAAAATCCGCAGAATAGTATATTATGATTACAGTATCAAAAAAGGAGGATATACCATGTTTCGTATTGCGGTGGTGGAAGACGACCAGACTTATGCGGCGCAGCTCAAAGAATATCTGAACCAATACGAAAAAGAACGGGGATATAAGATCGGGGTTACATTGTTCCAGGACGGAGAGGATATTGTGACCAACTATTCTGCGGAATATGACATGATTCTCATGGATGTGGAAATGACCTTTATGGATGGGATGACGGCAGCAGAAAAGATCCGGGAGCAGGACACAGAGGTTGTGATCATATTTATCACAAATATGCCGCAGTATGCCATACAGGGGTACAAGGTGGATGCGCTGGACTATGTGCTGAAGCCGATTTCCTATTTTGCTTTTTCCCAGAGGATCGACCGCGCTTTGACGCGGGTGAAGAGAAAAGAGAAGAAATATATTACCGTGCCTCAGAAGGGCGGAATGAGAAAACTGGCAGAATCGGAGATCTGCTATGTTGAGGTGAGAGATCACCTGCTGATCTATCATCTGAAAGATCGGGAGGTTGTCGCCAAGGGCGCTATCAAGGATGTGGAGGATGAACTGGATGAAAAGCTGTTTTTCCGGTGCAACCGGTGCTATCTGGTGAATCTTGAGTATGTGGAGGATTTCCGGGGAAATGACGTGACGGTAGCGGGAGATGTGATCCTGGTGAGCCGATCCAAAAAGAAGCCGTTTCTGGACGCGCTCAACGATTATATGAATGAGGTAGGAAAATAAATGACAGCGGCATTTATCAACACTCCGGGATATTACTATTCTATTGCGTATTTTCTGGCGGCGCTTATTGTGATCTGCACCAATCGTAAACGGATCCAGAGGGCCAAACGGATACGGAACCATATGGCGTTCGGGACTGCGCTCATTGGATTTATGGCGATGACGGACGGCGTGCGGCAGGCCTGGTTTTTGCCGTGCATGGCGGTGTCTGTGTCCATACTTTTGTTTTATATCCACACCTGCTGTGAATTTTCGTTTACAGAGGCGGGCTATTACTGCGCGCGGGCATTTATCACCGGGGAGTTTGCGGCGTCTCTGTGCTGGCAGATTTATTTTTACATGATAAAAAGATTCCCGTGGTTTGTGGACACATCCATGGGGCGGTGGATACAGCTTATTGTGGCATATCTGATCATTTTCGGGATCATTTACTGGCTGGAGCGGTATTTTCAGAAGGACGTGGAAACGGTGAATATCAGCCGCAGGGAGCTGATCACGGTCATCATCATCAGCGCGGCCGTTTTTGCTGTGAGCAATATCAGCTATCTGAATCAGAATGTGATGTTTGGAAGCCCGTTTGCAGGAGAAATGTTTACGATCCGTACCCTGGTGGATCTGAGCGGTATGGCGGTTCTGTACGCCTATCATATCCAGGTGCGGGAGCTTCAGATGAAGTTTGAGGTGAATACGCTGCAGAATATTCTGGAGATGCAGTATCGGAATTATCAGCTTTCCCAGGAGAGCATCGACCTTGTAAACCAGAAATACCACGATCTGAAGCATCAGATTACCCTTTTAAAGGCAGAGGCGAACAGCGAAAAATCCACCCGTTATCTGGAGCAGATGGAGAAAGAGATCAAGTCCTACGAGGCGCAGAACAAGACCGGAAATAAGGTGCTGGACGCGGTGCTGACAAGCAAAAGCCTGTATTGCCAGAACAAAGGAATCGGGCTGACCTGTGTGGCGGACGGAACGCTTTTGAATTTTATTGCGGAAATGGATATCAGCGCGCTTTTTGGAAATGTGCTGGACAATGCCATTGAGAGTGTGGAAAAGCTGGACGCACCGGAGAAACGGCTCATTCACCTGTACGTTGCGCAGCAGAAAAATTTTCTGTGCATTAAGATTGAAAATTACTGTGAAGAAAAGCTGACTTTCCGGAACGGAATGCCCCAGACGACCAAAAAGGACAAGAGGTTTCACGGATTTGGGATGAAAAGTATTCAGAGCACGGTAAAAAAATACGGAGGCTCTGTAACCTCCGGAATGCGGGACAGCTGGTTTGAGCTGAGGATTCTGATCCCCCTGGAAAGATAGGAGCTATGCCGGGGGAAGCTCTGTGCCCTCCGGCAGGTCGTCCCACTCGTTCAGGCCAAGACTCTGTTTAAATTTGGCCTGTTCCAGTGTAAGCTGCGGCAGGTCCTCCTGCAGATATTCTATAAGCTCGTCAATCCCCTCGCGGGTGACGTTGTTGACCAGAAAAATCCGCTCGCAGCCTGCGTTTTGGAGCCACTGCGTTACCATGGGGACATTGGCGTAGGGGGAGTCAATTTTTGTGATAATGCCAATGAGCGGGCGCAGTATGAATGAGCGTCCGCCGGGGCCAAAGAGGCTGAAAGGCTCATCGGCAGCCTGGACAATGGCAACCACATCTGCCTCGAAGGAAAAACAGGCCAGGCCGACGCTGAAGCGTTTGGATTCGGCATATTCTCCGGGCGAGTCGATGGTGTCGTCATCGGTATTGGTATATTGTGTTTTGATATAGTGAAGCTCCTCGCCCTTTAAAGCCTGTGTCAGAGAGGTTTTGCCGGCTTCGCTTCTGCCCATAAAAAAGATTTTTTTCATTTTGTCACCTTATTGTCCTGTCAGCTTTTGTGAATGGGGCATGTCTGAAAGCCCAATTCTTCCCCAAACACTTTTACCACAGTTTCTACAGCAGTCTCTACCTGGGAAAGGCCTCCGGTGAGAATGAGGGAACCGCAGAAACGATCCATAAAACCAATCTGTACGTCAGCGCTTTTCACTGCAATATCGGCAGCCACGACAACAGCTTCCCAGGGAGTAAAACGGATAAGCCCAATGGTCTCACCGGTGTGGTCCTCGCCCTCGTGAACGCCGATGTGGAGCGCAAGATTCTGATAAATACAGGTCTGTGAGGGATTGATGATATGTGCCAGGCAGACTTCTTTTCCAGGTACGCGCACCCGGGTGAGGCGGAGCCGTTTGCCCTTCAGGTGTCTGTAATCGTCATGGAACAGCTTTTCCAGCAGTTCTTCCTTTGTTATCTGAGCCATAACTGCACGTCCTATCTTTTTGTGATGTTGCAGACAACATATCCCAGAGAATCGCGGAAATAGTCCACGATTTCCGTCATGGCGGACATGACATCGGAGATGTCGCCGGTGATGATCAGCGTGCCGGTGAAGCGGTCGGCAAAGCCGAGATAGACGTTGCCGCTTTTTACTGCAATGTCAGAGGCGATGACAGCGGACTCCGGCGGCGTCATATTCATGATGCCAATGGCGGAGGAGCTGTAATCCAGCTGGGGATTGAGCCCAAGCTTCTGATATATGATAGGAGCAGGGCCGCCCATGACGTGGGCAAAGGTGATTTCTTTGCCGGCTACGGTCTCCTGCACGATTCGAATTTGTTCTTCGTGAGTGTTTGACATGAAATTCGTCCTCTCTTTGATAAATAATCCTGTAAAAATCATACTATCAGAAGATTTTTCTGTCAAGCCAAGTTTCCACGGAAAATGCGGAAAGACGGGAAATTTTGAAGATTTGGAAAAAGTGGCTTGCAAAATTATCATGCCATATTATACTAAGTATATCTGTGGATGCCAGAGTTCTGAGTGCGCAAAGTACGGAACCGTTTATCCGGCATCTTTGTCTGGTCCGGCGGAAGGCTCATGCCGGGCGGAAGGAGAAGAAACAAAAGAAATGGAGAAATCAGAAATGTCAGATTTAGATTTGATCAGACAGGCGGCGCATCATTTTGTCAATGAGGAGCAGGTGCTGGATATTCAGCCTTTTGGCACAGGGCATATTAACGATACATATGCAGTGACCGTGGAGGACAATGCAGGACAGAAGAATCTGGTTCTGCAGAGAATCAATCATGAGATTTTCAGGCACCCGGAAGAGGTCATGGAGAATATCCTTCATGTGACCTCTCATCTGCGCCGGAAGATCGCGGAGGCGGGAGGAGACTGTGAGCGGGAGACGCTGGTGGTCATTCCCTCCGATGACGGGAAGCCATATTATAAGGATGAAAATGGCAATTATTATCGTATGAACAAGAAAATTGAGCGGGCGGTGTGCTATGATGAAGTGCGCGAGCCCAGGGATTTTTATGAGAGCGCAGTGGCTTTTGGACATTTCCAGAGCATGCTGGCGGATTTTCCGGCAGAACAGCTTCACGAAACGATACCGGGCTTTCACGATACCAGGGCAAGGTTTGACCGTTTCTGCCAGGTGGTGGAGGAAGATAAGATGGGGCGCGCCTCTGAGATGGAGGAGGAGATCCAGTTCGTCAAGGAGCGGCAGCATTTGACAGAAATTCTTGGAAAAATGCAGGAATCCGGAGAGCTTCCGCTTCGTGTAACACACAACGACACGAAGCTTAACAATGTTATGCTGGATGCAGAAAGCGGCAAAGCAGTCTGCGTCATTGATCTGGATACCGTTATGCCCGGACTTGCGGTGAACGATTTTGGGGATTCCATCCGATTCGGAGCCAGCACCGGCGCGGAGGATGAGGTGGATCTGGACAAAATTTCCTGCAGCATGGAGCTGTTTGACATTTATACCAAGGGATTTGTGGAGGGCTGTGACGGACGCCTGACAAAGGAAGAGCTGAAAGCCCTGCCCCTTGGTGCGATTGTCATGACTCTGGAATGCGGAATGCGCTTCCTCACCGATTATCTGGAGGGGGATGTGTATTTCAAGGTTCACAGAGAGGGGCATAACCGTGACCGCTGCCGGACCCAGTTTAAGCTGGTGAAGGATATGGAGGATAAGTGGGAGGAAATGCAGAGGATCGTGGAGAAATATATGTAAAAATGTGAAATGCAGGACGGGTGCATAAGGAGGAATTGGCAGAGGCTGCATAGTCCTGATTTTCATAGAAAACATATGAGAAAAAGAGGTACAGCACGAAAGAGAAAGCCGTCTGCAGCTGCAGAGCAGGAAAGTCGTAATGCAAAACAAAGCAATAAAGAGAGTGAGGTACTTCTGATGAGAGAAATGAACGAGAGCACGGCAATCCAGCTTTTTGAAGATAAGAAAATCAGAACTGCATGGGATGCAGAGCAGGAAAAATGGTATTTTTCTATTGTGGATGTAATTGCGGTTTTGACGGAACAGCAAACGGCGCGAAATGCCAGCACTTATTGGGCGGTTCTAAAAAAGCGTTTGAAAGGAGAAGGAGCCGATGAACTGCTTACAAATTGTAAGCAGTTGAAAATGACAGCATCTGACGGCAAAAAACGTCTGACGGATGTGGCTGACACAGAACAGCTTTTGCGCATTATCCAGTCTGTTCCTTCTCCTAAGGCAGAGCCGCTGAAAGCCTGGCTGGCAATGACTGGGCGAGAGCGCATTGAGGAAACCATAGACCCGGAGCAGGCCATAGACCGGGCTTTGGAGACCTATCTGAAAAAAGGTTACTCTGAGGAATGGGTGCATCAGCGGCTTATGGGAATCCGTATTCGCAATGAACTGACTGAGGAGTGGGGAAAGCGCGGCGTAAAAAAAGGAAAAGAGTATGCTGTTTTGACAGATGAGATTTCACGCGCATGGTCTGGAATGTCAACCAGACAGTACAAGGAGTTAAAAGGTTTAAAAAAAGAGAACCTGCGGGATAATATGAGCGATCTTGAACTGGTTCTAACAATGCTGGCTGAGGCATCTACAAAAGACATTTCCCAGACGACCCGGCCGCAGGGGTTGGAAGAAAATAAAGAAGTGGCGCGCCGTGGAGGCCGGGTGGCCGGAATAGCGAGGCAGGCGTTGGAGGCAGAAACCGGCAGGCCAGTGATAACCGCCCAAAATGCCCAGAATTTTCGCCAGCTTGTAACCAATCTTGTGGAGGATTCAGCAGCATTGTCCGATCACAAAGAAGGCTGACAGAAAATAGAAGCAGATAAAACGACAACAGCAAAGGAGAAGAGACATGAAATTTAAAATGGTTCACGAAAACTACAATGTATCGAATCTTGAGAAATCTCTGGATTTTTATGAAAAGGCGCTTGGACTCAAGGAGGTTCGACGCAAGAACGGTGACGGATTTATTATTGTCTATGTGGCAAACGAGGAGGCTGATTTTGAGCTGGAGCTGACCTGGCTTGAGGAACACCCGCAGCCCTATAATCTGGGAGAATGCGAGTTCCATTTAGCTTTTGAGACAGAGGATTTTGAGGAAGCTTACGCAAAGCATAAAGAAATGGGCTGTATCTGCTATGAAAATCCGGCTATGGGGATTTATTTTATCTCTGATCCGGACGGCTATTGGCTGGAGGTTGTGCCGAAACGCTGAGCATTGAGACATCTGGGAAGAGATTTGGAGGCGGACAATGAGTTACAGTTTTGAAAGCAGAGTACGCTACAGTGAAATCGGGGAGAATGGAAAACTGTCTTTACCGGGGATTTTAAATTATTTTCAGGACAGCAGCACCTTTCATTCTGAGTCTATTGGATTAGGGGTAAAGGGAGTGCTGGCGCGAAAGCGTGTGTGGGTGCTGTCAGCCTGGCAGGTGGTCGTCAATCGCTATCCTGCTCTTGGCGAGCATGTGATCACAACTACGTTTCCCTATGATTTTAAAGGCTTTATGGGAATGCGGAATTTTCATATGGATACAAAGGATGGAGAGCGGCTGGCCTATGCAAATACCTATTGGAGTTATCTCAATGTGGAGACTGGCCTTCCGGCAAAGCTGGAGCCGGAGGATACGGCAGGATATGAGCTGGAGCCCAGGCTTTCGATGGAATATGCGCCGCGCAAAATAAAACTGCCTGAGAAGTGGCAGGAGAGGGAACCCTTTACGGTGCAGAAGCACCATCTGGACACCAATCATCATGTGAATAACTGTCAGTACATTTCCATGGCACAGGATTATCTGCCCGGCGATTTTTCCGTGTGGCAGATGCGTGCAGAGTACAAGATGCAGGGGAGACTGGGGGAGGTATTTTATCCTAAGGTGAACATCGGGGAAGGCAGAGTTACCGTGGTTCTTGAGGACGAAAACCAGAAACCCTATGTGATCGTGGAGTTTCAGCAGTGAACAAGTTGTGATAGGTACGTACAAGTGATATAATGGAAACACTTAGTATGGTATTCCCCTTCTTGGGCACGCTTAAGGACAAGAGGGGAAGTTTTTGGGCACCGTTTAAAAACAAGAGAAGAAGTTCCTGGGTTTTGGCGGCGGCCAACAGGGGAGCGCGAGGGGAGTGCGGCCTTCGCAACTTTGAGCTCTCCCCTCGCAAATAATTTTTCATTGTTATTTTTTTAAAAACACTTAATGAGTGCGAGCACAGCCGATGAGAGGAGAGAATACGATGCTGGAAAAGTTAAAAGAAGAAGTATACAAAGCGAACATGGAGCTTCCCAAATATGGACTGGTTACATTTACCTGGGGAAATGTCAGCGGAATCGACCGTGAGAAGGGGCTTTTTGTCATTAAACCAAGTGGAGTGGAGTATGACAGGCTGACACCGGACGATATGGTGGTTGTTGATCTTGCAGGCAATAAGGTGGAGGGAAAATATAATCCGTCCTCAGATACGGCAACTCATGTGGAGCTTTACAATGCGTTTCCAAATATCGGGGGAATCGTACATACACATTCTTCCTGGGCAACAAGCTGGGCGCAGGCAGGAAGAGGAATTCCCTGCTATGGAACTACTCATGCAGACTATATTTACGGAGAAGTTCCATGCGTACGAAATCTGACAAAGGAAGAAATAGAGGAAGCCTATGAGAAAAACACAGGCGTTCTGATCGCAGATTATTTTAAGGACAAGGATTATGAAGCGGTTCCGGCGGTGCTTTGCAAGAACCACGGTCCCTTTACCTGGGGAAAGAACGCACATGAAGCAGTGCATAACGCAGTTGTTCTGGAGGAATGCGCAAAAATGGCGGCGCGGACAGAGATGATCAATCCGGATGTGAAACCGGCGCCCCAGGAATTGCAGGATAAGCATTATTACCGCAAGCACGGGGCAAATGCTTATTATGGACAGGGGAAATAGTAAAAAAGTATACTCAGGCTGGCGCTTTATTCTGCGCCAGCCTTTTTTTCGGGATAGAGCTCATAGGGGCCATAAACACGTCCGAGGACAGTTCCAATACAGGTAAGCGAGTCGGACTCTTTGATTTCGATATCCGGTTCCATGACATTGAGCGCTCTCAGACGGCGAATGCCGTCGATTTGGTAAAGGGTTCGGACATAATATACTCCGTTGAGACAAAAAATGCCGATTTCATTGTGCGAGGCAGGATGTTTTTTCAGAGCAAGAATGTCGTATTTTTTGAAAATCGGATTGTATTGATCTGCGTGTATCTGAAAGCAGAATTCAATATCTTCAATCATATGCTTCTTTTTTACACGTATTTTATCTGTTGGCGCGCCTTCCCGAAGAAGAAAACCGCAGTGCATTCGCCTTCTGCCCGGTTGTATGCAGGAAAATTCCACCCACTCCCTGGTGCGGCAGCGCTCATATTCTTCGCTGATGATGACGCGTACCAGGCGTTTGCTCTCAGCAGAGAGCTCTCTGTATTTCTGGATGGCGCTCTGTTCTTCGGGAGACAGTGCCTGGCCGTACAGAGACTCTATCCTGTGATTTGTGATGGAATCCTGGAAAAGATAGTTGGCGTCTATGTTCAGGGCACCCATCAGGGAAATCAATATTTCCGGTTTCGGATAGCTGATGCCATTTTCGTAATTGGCGATAGCGGAGGGCGAGATACGCAGCTTTTCAGCAAGCTGATTGCGGGAAAGTCCAAGCTCTGCCCTGCGGCTGCGAAGCTTTGAACCGATTTCCATAGAAGCATCCCCTTTCAGATTATATATGGTACCATAAATGATACTACAAAAAACTTGTAAAATCAATATGAATTACAAGAAAATTGTTGACAATAAATGGCTTTTGACGTAGACTGAAAGAAGGCTATCAACAGATGAGACATAACAGGGGGAGAGAAATGAGAAAGGAAGGTTTAACAAATGAGAAACTCTACAATGGATGTACTTTTAAGATTGGGTATGCCTGCCGGGCTAAAGGGTATTACCTATATCTGTGACGCGGTCGAGTTGTTTGACAAAGACCCATATTATAACGATGGAAAAATATGTTCCCTTTATGGCGAAATTGCAAGGAAACATAACACAACAGCTTCCGGCGTGGAACGTGCCATTCGCCATGCATTTGAGAAGGCGCTGGACAATGGGGCTGAAGAAGATATCAATTATTATCTGGACGTGACCAATACAACCAATTCCCATCTTCTGCACACATTGTATTTTCGCATGCAGCAGGAAATGGAGAAAGAGCCGGAAGAACCGAGCTGCTTAAAGGACTGCGCGATGAAAGAGAAGATATATCATGAGATCATGGATGTGCTGTGCAGCGGACTTGCCAGCGAATTGGTGAAACGGCTGGAAACACAGTAGCCGCAGAACAGAATAGGTCATTGCACATTGCAATGTGGCAGACAAATCTGCTGGTCGTGGACGCGAATGTATCCGCGGCCTTTTTGTGTCATGGGAGTGTATATCATAATGCTCCTGTGACACATTCTTTTTTTTCGGAGAAATTGACAATTTTTCTGCAGGGTGTGTTATACTAAAGGTTACCATGGCGTTACTATACAGATATTAACAAAAAAGAGAACCGCCCCGGCGGCAGAACGGAGAGACAAAAGATATGATAGAGCTTGGAAAAAAGCAGGTGCTGACAGTAGCAAAACGTGTGGAGTTCGGCGTTTATCTGGCTGAAAAAAAGGATGCGGATGCCCGCGACAGGGTGCTGCTTCCGGCAAAACAGGTTCCGGAAGGGACAAAAGAGGGAGATCGACTGAGTGTTTTTCTGTATAAAGATTCCAGTGACCGGCTGATTGCCACCACAAAGGAGCCGCTTCTTACCCTGGGAGAGACTGCGCTTCTCAAGGTGCAGCAGGTAACAAGGATCGGCGCGTTCCTTGACTGGGGGCTGGAGAAGGATCTGCTTCTTCCTTATCATGAACAGACATTGAAGGTGCGGGAAGGAGAGGACGTGCTGGTGGCTCTTTATGTGGACAAAAGCAGCCGCCTTTGCGCGACAATGAAAGTGTACAAATACCTTTCCAAAGAATCCCCCTACAAAGCAGGCGATGAGGTGCGGGGACGGGTGTACGAGATCAGCGACAATTTTGGTGTATTTGTGGCTGTGGACGACAAGTATTCTGCGCTGATCCCAGCCAGGGAGGCCCAGGGGAAATACCGTCCGGGCAAGGTTCTGAAGCTTCGCGTTACGGAAGTGAAGCCGGACGGAAAACTGACGGTCAGCGACCGCAAGGAGGCTTATATTCAGCTTCATGAGGATGCAGAAATGGTGCTGGGCGTGATCGATGAGTTTGCCGGGGTTCTGCCTTTTGACGACAAGGCATCCCCGGAAGTGATCAAAAGAGAATTCGGTCTTTCCAAAAATGCGTTTAAGCGTGCAGTAGGGCACCTGCTGAAAGAGGGCCTGGTGGAGCTGAAAGACAGGCGCATTTATAAAAAATAACAAATACCGCACAGAAATTTTTACAGAAACAGAGGAGAGCTTTCGTGAATTTTACACATTTGCATGTGCATACAGAATACAGTCTGCTGGACGGTTCCAACAAGATAAATGAGTATGTGTCCAGAGTAAAAGAGCTGGGCATGGACAGCGCTGCCATTACAGACCACGGCGTGATGTACGGGGTAATCGATTTTTATCGGGCCTGCAAGGCATCCGGCATCAATCCGGTTCTCGGCTGTGAGGTCTATGTGGCGCCGGGCTCCCGTTTTGACAGAGAGGTGGGAAGCGGCGATGACAGATACTATCATCTGGTGCTTCTGGCGGAAAACAATCAGGGCTACAGCAATCTGATGAAGATCGTGTCGAAGGGCTTTGTAGAAGGCTTCTATTATAAGCCCCGTGTAGATATGGAGCTTTTGGAACAGTATCATGAGGGAATCATTGCCTTGAGCGCCTGCCTGGCCGGTGAGGTGGCCCGCTATCTTGCCCGCGGCATGTATGAAGACGCCAAGGCAGCGGCGCTTCGCTATCAGAATATTTTCGGGGAAGGGAATTTTTTCCTGGAGCTTCAGGATCATGGAATTGCCGAGCAGCAGACGGTGAATCAGCAGCTTTTAAGGCTTCACCGGGAAACCGGGATCGATCTGGTGGCGACCAATGATGTGCATTATACTACGGCGGCGGATGCGGATCCGCACGATATTCTGCTGTGCCTTCAGACGGGAAAAAAGCTGACCGACGAGAACCGTATGCGTTATGAGGGCGGACAATATTATGTGAAATCCCCGGAAGAAATGGCGGCCCTGTTTCCCTACGCCCTGGAGGCGCTGGAAAACACCTGGAAGATCGCGCAGAGATGTCATGTGGAGATTGAGTTCGGCGTGACAAAGCTCCCCAAATATGATGTGCCCCAGGGCTATACCTCCTGGGAATATCTGAACAAGCTTTGCTTTGAAGGGCTGGAGCGGCTGTATGAGCCGGTGACAAAGGAGCTGCGGCAGCGTCTGGAGTACGAGCTTTCCACGATCAGGAACATGGGATATGTGGACTATTTCCTGATCGTGTGGGATTTTATCAAATATGCCAGAGACAATGACATTATGGTTGGCCCGGGGCGAGGCTCCGCGGCGGGAAGTCTGGTGGCGTACACCCTTGGCATTACGCAGCTTGACCCGATCCGGTATGATCTGCTTTTTGAGCGCTTTCTCAATCCGGAACGAGTGTCCATGCCGGATATTGACGTGGACTTCTGTTTTGAGCGGCGGCAGGAAGTCATAGATTATGTGGTGGAGAAATACGGCAAGGACAGAGTGGTGCAGATCGTCACCTTTGGTACGCTGGCAGCCCGGGGTGTCATTCGGGATGTGGGGCGTGTGCTTGACATGCCCTACGCGCAGGTGGACGTCATTGCCAAGATGATCCCTCAGGAGCTGAACATTACCATAGACAAGGCGCTTACCATGAATCCGGAGCTTCGCAAGGCCTATGAGGAGCAGGAGGAAATCCATCATCTCATTGATATGGCGAGGCGTCTGGAGGGACTGCCCCGCCACACGTCCATGCATGCGGCCGGCGTGGTGATCAGTCAGAAGGATGTGGACGAGTATGTGCCTCTTTCCAGGGCGCAGGACGGCTCTATCACCACCCAGTTTACCATGACAACCCTGGAAGAGCTGGGCCTTCTCAAAATGGACTTTCTTGGACTGCGCACACTGACCGTGATCCAGAATGCGGTGAACCTTGTCAGGAAGAACGCAGGCGTGGAACTGGACATGGCAGCTATTGACTATAATGACAGGAAGGTCCTGGATTCTCTGGGAACCGGGCGCACGGACGGCGTGTTTCAGCTGGAAAGCGCGGGGATGAAGAACTTCATGAAAGAGCTGAAGCCGCAGAGCCTGGAGGATGTGATCGCGGGGATCTCCCTGTACCGTCCCGGCCCGATGGATTTTATTCCCCAGTATATCCGGGGGAAAAACCGCCCGGATACCATTCGCTACGACTGCCCGCAGCTGGAGAGCATTCTGGCGCCTACCTACGGCTGCATCGTGTATCAGGAGCAGGTAATGCAGATCGTGCGCAATCTGGCCGGCTATACGTTGGGCCGGAGCGATCTGGTGCGAAGAGCCATGTCCAAGAAAAAGGCTTCGGTCATGGAAAAAGAACGCCAGAATTTTGTCTATGGCAACGAGGCGGAAGGTGTTCCGGGCTGTATTGCCAATGGGATTCCGGAACAGACGGCCAATAAAATCTATGATGACATGATTGACTTTGCCAAATATGCGTTCAACAAATCGCATGCGGCAGCCTATGCGGTGGTTTCCTACCAGACCGCGTATCTGAAATACTATTATCCGGTGGAATTTATGGCGGCGCTGATGACTTCGGTCATTGAAATGCCGAACAAGGTGGCGGAGTATATTCTTGTGTGCCGCCAGATGGGAATCCGCATCCTGCCTCCGGATATCAATCGCGGGACCTATGGGTTTTCCGTGGATGACGGAGCGATCCGGTATGGACTTTCTGCCATCAAAAGCGTTGGGCGTCCGGTGATAGAGGCTCTGGTGCAGGAGCGGGAAGAGCGGGGGGAGTATCGCTCCCTCAAGGATTTCATTGAGCGTAATATTACGCAGGTAAATAAGAGAGCCATAGAAAACTTCATCAAATCCGGAGCCATGGACTGTCTGGAAGGCAACCGGCGCCAGAAGATGATGATCTATGCGCAGATTGTGGACAGCATCAACCAGGACAAAAAACATACCATGGCCGGGCAGCTGAGTTTTTTTGATATTGTAAGCGAAGAGGACAAGCATGAGTTTGAAATCCGTATGCCGGATCTTGCAGAGTATGATAAGGAAATGATACTCGCTTTTGAAAAAGAGGTGCTGGGCATTTACCTGAGCGGGCATCCTCTGGAACGGTACCGTTCTGTTCTGGAACGGACGATTTCTGCAAAAACCACAGATTTTCTTCCGGACGAGGAAACCGGACAGCCGTGGGTATATGATGGGCAGAAGGTAATCGTGGGCGGCATGATCACGGATAAAACCATCAAATATACAAAGAATAACAAAGTCATGGCGTTTCTCACGGTGGAGGATTTGGTGGGAACTGTGGAGATTGTGGTATTTCCAAGGGATTATGAGAAGTATCAGCAGTTTATGGAGGAAGAGGCAAAGGTTTTTGTGCAGGGACGTGTATCTGCGGAGGATGATAAGGCCAGCAAGCTGATCCTGGAAAAGGTGCGCACTTTTGAGGACGTTCCCAGAGAGCTCTGGGTACAGTTTGCAGACAAGGGCGAGTACAGCGCAAAGGAGCAGGAGCTTCTCAGGGATCTGCAGAGATCAAAGGGGAACAGCAGCGTTGTGGTGTATTTGAAGGATGTGAAGGCAATGAAAAAACTTCCGGCATCCTGGCAGGTAAACCTTGATGAATCCTGGCTTTCTTCCATGTATGAAAAATATGGTTCTGCCAATGTTAAAGTTGTGGAAAGAGTATTGAAAAACTTGTAGAAATGCTATAAACTATATGCGAATATGTGTAGAATGAAGTATAGAATAGATGAGATGGAGGACAATGATATGGCAGAAAAAAAGATTAAGACCATAGGCGTTCTGACCAGCGGAGGAGATGCTCCGGGCATGAATGCGGCTATCCGTGCCGTAGTGAGGAGAGGTCTCAGCAGCGGACTTAACGTAAAGGGAATTTATAAGGGCTATAACGGCCTCTTGAATGAAGAAATTAAAGATATGACTGCCAGAGATGTGTCGGATACCATTGAGCGCGGAGGTACGGTTCTGTATACGGCACGCTGTGCGGAGTTCCGTACAGAAGAGGGACAGAAAAAAGGCGCGGAAGTCTGCCGCAAACACGGCATTGACGGACTGGTTGTCATCGGCGGTGACGGTTCCTTCGCAGGAGCGCAGAAGCTTGCGAATCTGGGAATCAACACGATTGGTGTGCCGGGAACCATTGACCTTGATATTGCCTGCACAGAATATACCATCGGCTTTGACACAGCAGTGAATACAGCCATGGAGGCCATTGACAAGGTGCGTGATACATCAACTTCTCATGAGCGATGCAGCATCATTGAGGTTATGGGACGTCATGCAGGCTATCTGGCTTTATGGTGCGGCATTGCCAACGGTGCGGAGGATATTCTGATTCCGGAGAAATATGATTATGATGAGCAGAGACTGATCAACAATGTCATTGACAGCCGCAAAAAAGGCAAAAAGCATCATATTATCATCAACGCAGAAGGTATCGGACATTCTGAGGCCATGGCAAAACGGATCGAGGCGGCAACCGGAATTGAGACACGGGCTACCATTCTGGGTCACATGCAGCGAGGCGGAAGCCCTACCTGCAAGGACCGTGTGTATGCGTCTGTTATGGGAGCAATGGCAGTGGATCTTCTGCTTCAGGGCAAAAGCTGCCGCGTAGTGGGCTACCGCCACGGCGATTTTGTGGACTTTGATATCAACGAAGCTCTTGCCATGCAGAAAAACGTATCTCCCTACATGTGGGAAATCTGTAATTCTCTTTCCCACAACTATGACAAAAACAGAAAAGAAGAGAAGAAATATATCTGATATGAGCATGCAGCATTTTCGGGAGAAACTTAAAAAACTGAATACTGCACAAATAATTACCCTCGGCTTTGCGGGGGTGATTTTTGTAGGCGGACTTATTTTGTGGATGCCCTTTTGTACCGCTCCCGGAGAAACGACTTCTTTTACAGACGCCATATTTACCGCGACTACCTGCGTGTGCGTGACGGGACTGGTGACGGTGACGACAGCGACGCACTGGACGTTGATAGGAAAGATCGTCATACTGATCCTTATACAGATCGGCGGAATCGGAGTCATTGCGCTTACCAGCATTATTTTTATAACCCTGCACCGCAAGATTTCTCTGCGGAACCGAAAAATGATACAGGAATCCTACAACTGGGATAAAATGGAAGGCCTGGTGAAGCTGGTGCGAAGAGTGGTTTTCTGCGTGTTTGGCGCGGAGGCGATCGGAGCAGTGTGCTACACGTTTGCCTTTATTCCACGATTTGGAATAGTGGAGGGCATCTGGCAGTCTGTATTTACTTCGGTTTCTGCCTTCTGCAACGCGGGGATCGATCTGCTGGGCGAGACCAGCCTGGCGGAATATGTGGGTGACCCTCTGGTAAACCTTACCACCATGGGTCTTATTGTGGCAGCCGGCCTTGGCTTCACCGTGTGGTGGGATCTGGGGAAAAATATCCGCCGGGTGCTGAAACGGGAGCTTCCTCTTCGCCGACTTTACAAAAGCCTGCGGCTTCACAGCAAGATTGTGATCGACATGACCCTGATCCTGGTTTTGGGAGGAGCCCTTCTGATTTTTGTTTTTGAATTTCAAAACCCGGATACCATGCAGGGAATGCCTCTTGGGACGAGGATTTTGGCCTCTGCTTTTCAGTCGGTGACAACCCGTACGGCAGGATTTTTTACGATTGACCAGAGTCTTTTGTCCGATGCATCCGTGGGCCTGAGCCTGTTTCTGATGTTTATCGGGGGTTCTCCCATGGGAACGGCAGGCGGTATCAAAACCACAACGATTTTAATATTGATACTCAGCGTTTTTACAAACCTGAGAGGCTATCGGGATGTGGAGATCCACCACCGCAAGATCCGGGAGAGCTATATCCGCTCGGCCATTGTGGTGACAGTGATCGGATTTATGACCCTTCTCACCATGATTCTTGTGGCTTCCGCCATTATGCCGGGTGCGCCGCTTACAGACATTATTTATGAACTGACTTCAGCGATCGGAACCGTAGGTTTATCCAGAGGCTTAACGCCTGTGCTTCCTACGGCCGCAAAATGGATTGTGATCCTTACCATGTATCTGGGAAGGATCGGGCCGGCAACCTTGGGAACGGCGGTGCTGGTGCGGCAGCAGAAGCGTTCCGGCAGTGCAAGCCTTGCGGAAGGGGACATTATGATTGGCTGATGTATTAGGAGGACGAGGTTATGAGGGACAAATCATTTGCTGTGATCGGGCTCGGGCAGTTTGGAAAAACGCTGGCTGAAACGCTTGCGGAGGCAAACTGCGATGTGCTGGCGGTTGATTTTAAGGAAGAAAATATTCAGGAGATCGAGGAAAAGGTAACCTATGCGGTGAGAGCGGATGTACGTGAGCCGGGGATTTTGAAATCCCTTGGCGTACAGAACGTGGATGTGGCTGTCATTGCGGTTTCCGAAAACATGGAGGCCAGCATTACCGCCACCATGCAGGCAAAGGAGCTTGGGGTTCCCTTTGTGATGGCAAAGGCGATCAGCGGGCTTCACGGCAGGATCCTGCGCAAGATCGGAGCGGATGAGGTGATCTATCCGGAGCAGGCCATGGGGCTTCGCGTGGCGAGAAATCTCATGTCCAGCGGTTTTCTGGATGTGTTTGAGCTTTCCTCTGAATTCAGTATTGCGGAGTTTAAAATTCCGGAAGACTGGATCGGAAAAAGCCTCATGGAGCTGAAAGTGCGGGAGCGCTATCATATTAATATTATCGGCATCAAGCTGGAAGAGACGGTCCGGGTGGATATCAGGCCGGACGAGCTTCTGCCGGAAAACTGCACAGTTATTGCCATTGGCAAGAATAAAGACTTGAATTCGGAATTTGCACCAAGAGAGTAGGACAGCTTATGATTACCAGCACAGGAAATACACAGATTAAAAATGTTATGCAGCTGAACCAGAAGGCGAAGGCGAGACGGGAGCAGGGGCTTTTTGCGGCAGAGGGGATCAAAATGTTCCTGGAGGCCCCGGCAGACTGGATTTCCCGGATTTATGTAAGCGAGAGCCTTTCAAAAGATGCCCGCGTCATGGAACGGGCGAGACAGTTTCCTTTTGAAATCGTGGCGGACAATGTATTTCGGCAGATGAGCGATACCCAGACCCCCCAGGGAGTGCTGACGCTTCTGAAAAAACCATCCTATTCCATGGAAGACATTCTGCAAGGCGAGAATCCTCTGGTAGTGATTCTGGAGGACCTGCAGGATCCGGGCAATGCGGGGACGATTTTCAGAACCGGCGAGGGCGCCGGCGTCAGCGGGATTTTTCTCACAAAAACCTCCGTGGATGTGACAAATCCAAAAGTGATTCGTTCTACCATGGGTTCCATTTACAGAATACCTTTTCTCTACGTGGAAGATGTGGTATCCTTAAAGCATATATTGAAGCAGAAAAATATCCATACATTTGCAGCACATCTTCAGGGTAAAAATTCGTATGACAGGGAAGATTATCAGAAAGGAAGCGCTTTTTTTATCGGAAATGAGGGCAAGGGTCTTACCGAGAAAGCGGCATCCGCGGCAGACTGTCTGATCCGGATTCCCATGTGCGGGCAGGTGGAATCCTTAAATGCCGCTATGGCGGCGGGGATTCTGATGTATGAGGCGGCACGCCAGCGCCGCGGCTGAAAGGGGGAATTTTTATGGCACCTGTAATTTGGCTGATCCTGGTGGCGGTTCTTCTGGTGATTGAAGCGGCGACCACAGCCCTTACCACCATATGGTTTGCGGGAGGAGCCCTTGCGGCGGCGGTTGCAGCCTGGTTCCACGCCGGGTTTGTGACACAGCTCATCCTGTTTTTTGCCGTGTCGGTGGTGCTGCTTATTTTTACAAGACCTCTGGCGGTCCGGTATATGAACCGGGGCGTTACGAAGACCAATGTGGAAAGCCTGATCGGCTGTACCGCGGTGGTGACAGAGGAAATCAGCAATCTTTCCCAGACCGGGCAGGTTCGGATAAACGATATCGACTGGCTGGCCAGGGCAAAAGATAACGACTGCATGATCCCGAAAGATGCAGTGGTGAAGATTTTAGAGGTACACGGGGTGAAACTGATTGTAGAAGAGGTAAAGGAGGGTTAAGTTATGACTATTGTTTTTCTTATCATTGTGATCGCGCTGGTGCTGTGGATCCTTTCATCCTGCATCCGCATTGTTCCGCAGGCATACGCTTTCGTGCTGGAACGTCTGGGCGCATATCAGGCAACCTGGGCGACAGGCATTCATTTCAAGCTTCCGTTTATTGAGCGCGTGGCCCGCAAGGTCAACTTAAAAGAACAGGTGGTGGATTTTCCGCCGCAGCCGGTGATCACCAAGGATAACGTAACCATGCAGATCGACACGGTTGTGTTTTTCCAGATCACGGATCCCAAGCTTTTTGCTTACGGGGTAGAGAATCCCATTATGGCGATCGAGAATCTTTCCGCGACGACCCTTCGTAACATTATCGGTGACATGGAGCTGGATGAGACGCTCACTTCCCGTGAGGTGATCAATACCAGAATGCGGGCTTCTCTGGATGTGGCAACGGATCCCTGGGGAATCAAGGTCAATCGTGTGGAATTGAAAAATATCATCCCGCCGGCAGCGATTCAGGATGCCATGGAAAAGCAGATGAAGGCAGAGCGTGAGCGCCGTGAGGCGATTCTTATTGCAGAGGGACAGAAACGTTCCACCATTCTTGTGGCAGAAGGAAAGAAGCAGTCCGCGATCCTTGACGCAGAGGCGGAGAAAGCAGCCGCGATCCTTCGGGCAGAGGCGCAGAAGGAGCGTATGATCAAAGAGGCAGAAGGTCAGGCTGAGGCGGTCCTCAAGGTGCAGAGCGCTACCGCGGAGGGACTCCGTATGATCAAGGACGCAGGCGCCGATCAGGCAGTACTGACGCTGAAGAGTCTGGAGGCATTTACAAAGGCAGCAGACGGCAAGGCGACCAAGATCATTATTCCGTCGCAGATGCAGGGGCTGGCAGGTCTTGCGACAACCTTCAAAGAGGTTATTACGGACGTTCCCGCAGAGGAATAGGAAATAAAAAAGGGGCAAGGAGTGATTCAGATGAATTTAAAAGGCAGACATTTTCTTACACTGAAAGATTATACACCGGAGGAGATCCTGTATCTTCTTGATCTGGCGGCTGATTTAAAGGCCAAGAAAAAGGCAGGGGAGCTTCACGAGTACTACAAGGGCAAAAATATTGCCCTGATCTTTGAAAAAACCAGCACCAGAACCCGCTGCTCTTTTGAAGTGGCGGCGCACGACCTGGGGATGGGAAGCACCTATCTGGATCCGAAGGCATCCCAGATCGGAAAAAAAGAGAGCATTGAAGACACGGCGAGAGTGCTTGGCCGCATGTATGACGGAATTGAATACCGCGGATATGGGCAGGAAATCGTGGAAGAGCTGGCGCGTCATGCAGGGGTTCCAGTGTGGAACGGTCTGACCAATGAGTATCATCCCACGCAGATGCTGGCAGACATGCTCACCATTCGGGAGCATTTCGGAACCCTCAAGGGGATTCGGCTGGTGTACATGGGAGACGCCAGATACAACATGGGCAATTCGCTCATGATTGCCTGCAGCAAGCTGGGAATGCATTTTGTAGCCTGCACCAGCCACAAATATTTCCCCAACCAGAATCTGGTTGCACAGTGTGAGGAATATGCAAAGGAATCCGGAGCTACCATTACGCTCACAGAGGATGTTATGGAGGGAACCAGAGACGCGGACGTGGTGTACACGGACGTGTGGGTTTCCATGGGTGAGCCGGACAGAGTATGGGCAGAGAGAATACAGGATCTGACGCCGTATAAGGTGACTATGGATGTGATGCGAAATGCAGGGGAAAAGGCTATTTTCCTGCATTGTCTGCCCGCATTCCACGACTGGAATACACAGATTGGAAAAGAGATGGGCGAGCGGTTCAACATCCAGGATATGGAAGTGACCGACGAGGTGTTTGAAGCGCCCTGCTCCAAAGTGTTCGACGAAGCGGAAAACCGTATGCACACGATCAAGGCAGTAATGGTGGCGACGCTTGGAGAGCCGAAGAATGACAGCGACTGGGTTTGATTCCAAAACAATTTCAGATGCAATACATACAAAATGGACGGGTAACACCGTTCATTTTGTTGAAAAGACAGAGTCTACCAACCTGCTGGCAAAATGCCTGGCAGATGGCGGAGCGCCCCATGGAATGCTGGTGGTGACTGAATTTCAGACGGCAGGGCGGGGACGGTTTGAGAGACGCTGGCAGGCGCCGAAGGGAAGCTCTGTCATGATGAGTCTGCTTTTGAGGCCGACCTTTGCGCCGCAGGCGGCACCGATGCTCACGCTGGTCATGGGACTTTCTGTGGCGCAGGCAGTGCAGGATCTGGGACTTGCGGGAGAGATCAAGTGGCCCAATGATGTGGTTCTTTCCCGCAAAAAAATCTGCGGGATCCTCACGGAAATGCATCTGGACGGTGCAGGTATCGGCGATGTGATCATCGGTGTGGGAATCAATGTAAATCTGACGGACATTCCCCTGGAACTTCAGGATAAGGCAACCAGCCTTTGCCTGGAAGCGGGGCATTCTTTTGACCGGAACCAGGTGGTGGCCGAAGTGCTGGAACGGTTCGAGAAAAATTACGGGATATTTGAGAAAACCTGCGATCTGTCCGGGCTTAAGGCAGAGTATGAAGCGATTCTTGCCAATTTTGAACGGCCGGTACGGGTTCTGGAAAAAGACAATTTCTATGAGGGCATTGCCCTGGGAATTGATGAGCAAGGAGCGCTTCTGGTGCGCCGGAAGGATGGGAAGCTCTCCCGCGTGGATTCCGGAGAGGTCTCTGTGCGGGGCCTGTACGAGTATGTATGAAATAAAAGCTTGCCGGACAGGAGCCGCCGTACAGGGCGGGCAGCGGATAAAAGGAGAAAAGCATGTATCAGGAAAATGTTGTGCTCTGCGGAGCCAGTGCATATGAACAAAAGTATTATTTTAACCAGGATTTTGCGGCTCTGCCGGAAACGGTAAAGCAGGAGCTGCAGGTGATGTGTGTTCTTTATACAGAAGAAATCGGCGGGATTTTAACTTTGGAATTTAACGAGGCAGGCGAGCTTCAGTTTAAGACAGAGGCGCTGGAATCGGACGCCATGTATGACGATATCGGAAGCGCTCTGCGGATCAAACAGCTTCAGCGGGAGAAGGAGGAGCTTCTCTCTTCCCTTGAGATGTACTACAGAGTCTTTTTCCTTGGCGATACCCCGGAGGAATAAGAATGGCGTGGAAGATTGGAAACGTAACCATAGAAAATCCCTTTGTGCTGGCGCCTATGGCCGGGGTGACGGACCTGCCCTTTCGCATGCTGTGCAAGGAACAGGGCGCGGGGCTGGTCTGTACGGAAATGGTGAGCGCAAAGGCCATTTCTTTCCATAATAAAAACACGGAAGCGCTCATGGAAATTGCGCCGGGAGAACATCCGGTGTCTCTGCAGATTTTCGGCCATGAGCCGGAGCTGATGGCGGAGGTGGCAAAAACCATTGAGCCGCGGCCCTTTGATATTCTGGATATCAATATGGGATGTCCGGTGCCCAAGGTGGTGAACAATGGAGAAGGCTCGGCGCTTCTGAGAGATCCGGATTTGATCGTACGCATTGTGAAAAGCGTGTCGGGAGCCATCAAAAAGCCGCTGACAGTAAAGCTTCGCATTGGTATCGGCAGTGAGCCGGCAGATATTGTGGAGATTGCGAAGCGGGTGGAGGATGCAGGAGCAGCAGCCATTGCCATACACGGCCGTACCAGGGAACAGTATTATTCCGGTGAGGCAGACTGGGAACCTATCCGAAAGGTGAAAGAGGCAGTTTTTATTCCGGTGATCGGCAACGGGGATGTGACTTCTCCGAAAAAAGCGGAGGCATTGATAAAGGAAACGGGATGTGACGGCGTGATGATCGGCAGGGCAAGCCGGGGAAATCCCTGGATTTTCCGGGAGATGAACCACTATTTTTCTGTTGGAGAGGAAATGGAAAAGCCCACAGCCAGGGAAGTGCGGGACATGATCCTTCTGCATGCCAGGGAGCAGATCCGTCTGAAGGGGGAATATACGGGAATCCGGGAGATGCGCAAGCATGTGGCCTGGTATACCGCCGGAATGCCCCACAGCGCAGCGCTTCGCCGGGACTCAAACCTGATTTCCTCCTATGAAGAGCTTGAGAAAATGCTGAGGAGTTTTGCGTGAAATCTTGACAATGGCAGTACTTTTCACTATAATATATGAACTATGTAAAAAAGGCATATTTTCATGGGATTTCAGGTATGATGTATCACGAAGGGCGATTCCACGAAAAATATAGGCTTTGAAAGGAAGTAAATGAAATGGAAGAAAAGAAAAACTTGCTGACTTATGCCGGACTGAAGAAACTGGAAGACGAGCTTCACGATTTAAAAGTAGTCAAAAGAAAAGAAGTGGCTGAAAAGATCAAAGAAGCCAGAGAACAGGGCGACTTGTCTGAGAATGCAGAATATGATGCAGCCAAGGACGAGCAGAGAGATATCGAGGCCCGCATCGAGGAAATCGAAAAGATCCTCAAAAACGCAGAGGTTGTTGTGGAGGATGAGGTCGATTTAGACAAAATCAATGTAGGCTGCAAAGTGACGGTTCATGATTTTGAATTTGAAGAGGACATTGAGCTGAAGATCGTAGGTTCCACAGAGGCAAACAGTCTGGAAGGCAAGATTTCCAACGAATCTCCGGTAGGCAAAGCCCTCATTGGCGCCCATGTCGGTGACGTGGTTGAGGTTGAAATGCCCACAGGTGTTATGGAATATAAGGTTTTGAAAATACAGCGCAACGTATAATGTTGAAATGATGAGAAGGAGGCCCAGAAGTGGCAGAGCAGAAGAAACAGGAACAGGATTTGAACCAGCTCCTGAAGGTACGCCGGGAGAAGCTGGCAGAGCTGCAGGCAAACGGCAAGGATCCGTTTCAGATTGTAAAATATGACGTAACACATCACAGCCAGGAGGTTATTGATAACTTTGATGCGCTGGATGGCAAGACCGTTACGATTGCAGGACGTATGATGACGAAGCGTGTCATGGGAAAAGCATCTTTCTGTAAGGTGCAGGATCTGCAGGGGATCATCCAGTCCTATGTAGCCCGTGACAGTGTAGGTGAAGAGGCTTACAAAGAGTTTAAACGTATGGATGTGGGTGATATCATCGGCATCCGTGGAGAGGTTTTCCGCACAAAAACAGGAGAAATCTCCATTCATGCGGCGGAGATCACTCTGCTTTCCAAGAGTCTGCAGGTGCTTCCGGAGAAATTCCATGGCCTGACCAACACAGACACCCGTTATCGCCAGAGATATGTGGATCTGATCATGAATCCGGAGGTGAAGGATACCTTCATTAAACGTTCCAAAATCCTCAGCGCAATCCGCAGATATCTGGACGGACAGGGCTTTATGGAAGTGGAAACTCCGATGCTGGTTGCCAATGCAGGCGGCGCGGCAGCGCGTCCTTTTGAGACGCATTTCAATGCACTGGACGAGGATTTCAAGCTTCGTATTTCCCTGGAGCTTTATCTGAAGAGACTGATCGTAGGCGGGCTGGAGCGCGTTTATGAGATTGGACGTGTATTCCGGAACGAGGGTCTGGACACCCGCCATAATCCGGAATTCACCCTTATGGAGCTTTACCAGGCATATACCGATTACCACGGCATGATGGATCTGACAGAGAATCTGTACCGTTATGTGGCGCAGGAGGTGCTGGGTACGACCAAGATTTCCTACAATGGCGTGGAAATGGATCTGGGCAAGCCTTTTGAACGCATTACCATGGTAGATGCAGTGAAGAAGTATGCCAATGTGGACTTTAACGAGATCCACAGCGACGAGGAAGCGAAGGCGCTTGCTGACAAGCATCATGTTGCCTATGAGGCACGCCACAAGAAGGGCGATATCCTGAGCCTGTTCTTCGAGGAATTCGTGGAAGAACATCTCATTCAGCCGACCTTTGTTATGGATCATCCTATTGAGATTTCTCCGCTTACCAAGAAGAAACCGGAGGATCCCGCTTATACCGAGCGTTTTGAGTTCTTTATGAACGGCTGGGAAATGGCCAACGCATATTCCGAGCTCAATGACCCCATTGACCAGAGAGAGCGTTTCCGCGCGCAGGAAGAGCTGTTTGCGCAGGGGGATGAGGAAGCCAACCACACAGATGAGGACTTCCTGAATGCCCTGGAGGTCGGCATGCCGCCTACCGGAGGTATCGGTTTCGGTATCGACCGTATGTGTATGCTGCTCACCGATTCCGCAGCAATCCGTGATGTGCTGCTGTTCCCCACAATGAAGTCCTTACCGAACGACAAGTAAGAAAACCCCAGTATTTATGCGGGTTTCGGGACTTTCCAAACCGAATAAATTTACCTCTTTACACCAAATTTACACCAATCGGTGCTAAAAACGGTGCAGAGACTAAAAAATCGCATAATTTACGGAATGAATGGGCAGTCCCATAGTGGGATTGCCCATTTCTAATAAAGGATACATTCGTATCTGAGTGCAAAAGGAATGTTTATTATGGAATTAAGTGAAAAATTACAAGAGTTGAGGAAAGAAAAAGGACTCACGCAGGAAGAACTTGCGGAAGCGTTATTTGTGTCTCGCACTGCAATTTCTAAGTGGGAATCCGGCAGAGGAGTTCCCAATATCGAGTCATTAAAAGCAATTTCAAAGTTTTTTTCAGTGTCAATAGATGAGTTATTGTCCGGTGAAGAAATACTTAAAATTGCTGACGAGGATAATAAGCAAAAGGAAAAACATACAAGAGACTTAGTGTTTGGTTTACTCGATTGCAGTTTGATTATGTTTCTGTTTCTGCCTTTCTTTGGACAAAAGGGTGATGAGATTATAAAAGAGGTATCTTTACTTTCGCTGACAGGTACCCCGCAGTATATCAAAATACCGTATTTAATTATTGTATTTGGAATTGTACTTACAGGTGTTTTGCTTCTCGCTCTACAAAATTATGAAGCAGTGTTTTGGTTGAAACACAAACATCAAATATCCATTGTGTTAAGCACAGTTGCTACAATAGAATTTATGATAACACTTCAACCTTATGCAGCCTTTTTCACTTTTGTTTTCTTGGCGATAAAGTCTCTGATGCTGATAAAATGGCGATGATACGAAGCGTGTCGCCAATGTGACGGTGAAATTCTTTTCATTTTTATTCATTCCGCCTATATTGTAAACAGGCGAAAGCCAAATAATTATGGCAAAGGATTGATAAAAATGAAAAAAGAAAAAAGTCAAAAAGTATTGCTTTCAGGAATAGCAATGGTAGTGTTATTTATTTTGTGGACAGTGGCAATAAGCCTTATTGATGTTCAGCCCATCGGGCCACAAAACTCTTCTGTTGGATTTGCAACCTTGAACGGCTTTATCCACAGCCTGACAGGTGTGCATATGGCAATATATACCGTTACGGACTGGTTAGGACTGATACCGCTTTGCTTTATTTTGGGATTTGCGTTGCTTGGACTTATACAGCTTATTAAAAGAAAAAGCTTATTCAAGGTCGATTCCAGTATTTTGGTGTTGGGAGCATTCTATATTGTTGTAATGGCGGCATATTTGTTTTTTGAATTTTATGTTGTCAATTACCGCCCGGTATTGATTAACGGTTTTCTTGAAGCTTCGTATCCATCATCGACAACCTTGCTTGTTATGTGTGTTATGCCGACAGCTGTTATGCAGCTAAACAGTAGAATTAGAAATACAAAAATGAAAAGAGCATTTGCCTTTGCTTTAATTGCATTTACTGCTTTTATGGTAATTGGCAGGTTGATATCCGGTGTTCATTGGATTACTGATATTATTGGCGGGGCAATTTTAAGTGCGGGTTTAGTGATGATTTATTATAGTGTAACCACTCTTATTGCCCGACAGGAAAGATAAAATTCTAACTGAGGAATCACTTATTGACCTTGAGAGATATTTTCTCCCAAGGTCTTTCTTATTATTCGCAAACTACACCAATCCCGATTTTCTCAATATAATTGGGATAATCACAAAGGAAGGGGTGGTTGTACTATGACGGGCAGTTTAGCAAGCGTTCATCCGGAGCTTATTCCTGAATGGTCAGAGAAGAACTTACCGCTAACGCCGGATAAGATAACCTTCGGTTCAAATAAAAGAGTGTGGTGGAAAGGTGCTTGCGGACACGAGTGGGAAACGAGCGTCAAAGCTCGTTCAAAGGGCGAGAAATGCCCGATATGCTCAGGAGCGAGAGTAATAGAGGGTATCAATGATTTAGCCACATTGAAGCCCCTGTTGGCTCAGGAGTGGTCTAAAAAGAACAAATTAAAGCCTACCGAGGTATCTGTCGCTTCTCATAAGAAGATTATTTGGAAATGTAAACACGGACACGAATGGGAAGCAAGCGTTAAAAGCAGAACGGTAAACGGCACAGGCTGTCCATACTGCTCACATAATAAAGTCCTTGCCGGATTCAATGACCTTGCTTCACAGTATCCCGATATTGCTGCTGAATGGTCTGACAGAAATCTTCCGTTGCTGCCTACAATGGTAACAGCCTTTGCAAACAGTAAGGCTTGGTGGAAATGCAAAGATTGCGGAAACGAGTGGTACACTCTTATTTCAACCCGTTCCGGTGGGAGCAGATGTCCGTATTGTAGCGGATATACATTGCTCAAAGGATTTAATGACTTGGCGACTACGCACCCTGACCTTGCGGCTGAGTGGTCAGAAAGAAATTATCCCCTAATGCCTGATGAGGTAAACGCAAAATCAAGACACAATGTTTGGTGGAAGTGTAAGACCTGTGGCAATGAGTGGAAGTCCGTTATCAATGCTCGTGTAAAAGGAACAGTATGCCCGGTTTGTGCGGACAGGGCGGTTCTTGCAGGATACAATGATTTAGCCACAACGGACAGGAAACTGCTTGCTGAATGGGATTACGAAAAAAACTCTCTGCTCCCGACACAAGTGTCAAGAAAGTCAATGAAAAGTGTGTGGTGGAAATGTTCACTTGGACACTCTTGGAAAGCAAAAATCAGCGACAGAACAATTATCGGAGAAAAATGCACTGTGTGCGAAAACGAATATCGCTCCGTGTTCCCCGGCTTGGCTGTCGCCTATTACGCCAATCAAAAAGGACTAAAGGTACAGCTCGGTTCGGATAAACTATTGGGAATACCTCTTGAAACATACATTCCGTCAGAAAAGCTGGCGATAGAATTTACGAACGGCTCAGAACATATGGAGGTTCTCAAAAGCCACTTATGCAAGCAACGAAATATAAAACTCGTAAAACTCCCTTTTAAGACAACCGAAACGGAAGCGGAGTATGCCGACAGAGTAAAAGCAGTTTTCAAAAGCGTACATATCTTTATTTATTCTGATGTCGAAGCAGATGTTTCGGTAATCAGAGCAAAATTCAATGAATGGAGGAAGCGACTGTGAGAGAAGAAAAGTTCCATATCTATCTTAATGATGACGAATATAGCAGAGTAATACAAACACTTATCCGCTTAAAGAACAGTCTGATTTCACAAGGCAGATACACCGACGGAGTTGACGATGTTCTCTGCAAGGTGCTTTCAACCAAGAAAAGAAAGCTCAAAATCAAATATATCTGAACACGAAAAGAGACCGCCTACACGATGTAAGCGGTCTTTGCTAATTTAGAGTAAGTTCGACAAATTGGAATTTGTCAATACCTATTACCATAAAGATATTTATTTGAAATTCTCTTTTGTGTTTCCAAATATTTTGTAACGTTTTCATCATAATCAGGATAATTATAACCAAGTGAATCTGCCACTTTTTTAGATATTTTTTTGAACAAACATAGACACAAATCAAACGATTTCCACATTTCTTCATACGAACTCATTGAATATGTATTTAGTAAGTTATCCCACAATTCTTTTGAAATATGCTTATCTAAAAATTTATAGTTTTTACCCAAACTGAAATTAAATCCTTTTTCAGTACCGACATACCAACTAATCATCCTAAGAAGCTCATGACGTAATACTTCATTCATATGGTCTATTGCAAATAGTATTTCACCACGAAGTAAGCCCTTGGATACATATGTTGCAACATTCCAAAATTCGTTACAACAGTCATCAAACTTTCTTTCTGTTGGACACTTAATGTAATAATCTTCATCTGTGGGAACTATTTCTGTTTTAATCATATTATCTTTATCTAACATGATTTTTACAAGTTTATCGCGAGTAAGATACTCCTCAAGCATTGAAACAGGTAACAAAGTTAAATCAATCTTTACACCATCATCAAAAAGCATTATATAAGAAAATCCTTTTTCTTCTGGAGGAAATAATTCCATATCTTCAGGTTTTTGCATCATAATTCTGTTACCAAAAACACTAAGCCAGTCATCGCTTTTCAAAAATTCTCCCATATCTATAACAAAAAAAGTAATATCATAATCTTGAAGATTGTCTTTTGGTATATTAACATTAGTGCGAGACCCCTCAAGAGTTACAATTCTAATTCTCTCATCTTGAAAAGCAAAATTCAAAACTAAATCGTATATTTCTTTTTCAGTCCTCATTTCATTCACCTCAATAAAATTATATCACAAAAAAAGATTGATTCTAACTGTTCTTATAATTTGATAACCGCATCAAGGCAGAGCGTAAGTGCATATTCGTATGCATTACCGCCCCAGTTTCTTTCGTCGTATTTGTCAACATCTGCAAGACTGTCTGCGGTATAAAGTATCATACCCCAGGTTGCCCCTCTGAAATCAGCACAGGCCGCCAGAGCAGAACATTCCATTTCTACAACTGCACAGCCTTCACTTTTGCGATAAGCCACCTTTTCTTTGGTTTCACGGAAAAATCCATCCGTTGACCAGGTTATAACCTCCTGATATTTCATACTATGCTCAAGAATGGTTTCTTCAATTGCTTTTCTTGCCTTCTCGCTGATTTCCACAAATCGAGAAGGGGGCGCATAGTGATAAGATGTTCCCTCATCACGCAGAGCCTTGTTTGGTACGAGGAATGTACTTTCGGGGAACTTTTCCAGAGCACCGCAACTACCTGCCGAGATTACCTCTCTTACACCATAACCAATCAGCCAATCAAGTATCTGTGTGGCTGCTGCCGCACCAACGGGTGCTTGACAAAGCACAATGTCCTCACCCTTGTATTTGGTGATGTAAATGGGATAATGCTTCGTTGCACTCTCAAAAGTGGATACCTGTTTGGTATCACTTTTACTGGCATATTCATCTATGTAAGCACCAAGAAATGCGAACACACATTTCTTGGGTAAGTTCAAACCAAGATTTTCATGAGTGGGATTAAGAACTGCTGTCTGCTCTGTATCAAACTCCAAAATCGGTATTTCGTTTTTAATAATAGCCATACTATCTCTCCGTCAAATTCTTATTTGTCTTTCTCTTAATTTCCTATTATACACCAAAATTATGAATATTTCTACCCGCCGTCTATTGACCTCAATTACGAGGGAAATAGGCGGCTTTTTTGTTTCTAAAAAAATATTTTCAAGAATTTTTTGAAAAAGGGGTGATTTTGGGTGTGCATTTTGACCCCCTTTGTCCAAATGAGTGAAGGGGTTAATTCCGAACCACGAAAAGGTCAGCCCATTCACTTGTATTTTGACAACTGAATAAATCATTCACTAAGACTTTAATTCTGATGATTTTAGCCACCTTATCGGGTACGCCGTGACTTCTGCATTGCAGAACAGCGAGAACTCCCGGTATAAGTAACAGGTTGCCCCTGTTACGGCGATGACAGTCAGAAGGATAATGATACTTCTCTACGGAGCTGGCGGAGTACCCGGCAGAGGTGAAATTCCTATGATACAGATTAGCAGTCTGTTCCTTAGTGACTTCCCGTGAGCTTTTTGCTCGGCAAGGGGTGTTGAGAACAAATATTGCCCGACCGGTTAGGAAATGAGCCGGTCAAGTACATAGCCATCGCAGTATGGCTATGAATTTTACGAAAGGAGGACGCACAAAGTGTCGAACTGCAAAACGATTGCGATATGCAATCAAAAAGGCGGAGTTGGAAAGACGACCACCACGGTAAACCTCGGCGTCGGTCTTGCAATGCGGGGAAAGAAAGTGTTGCTCATAGACGCAGACCCACAGGGCGACTTAACCACCTGTCTCGGTTGGAAGGATACGGATAACTTGGGTATCACGCTTGCAACGAAACTCACAGATGTCTTAAACGAAACGATGAATGACCCTACGGTCGGTATTCTGCACCACGACGAAGGTGTTGACCTTGTTCCGGCAAACCTTGAGCTTTCAGCAATGGAATTTAACCTTGTCAACGCAATGAGCAGAGAGACGGCATTGAGAAATTATCTCAGCGAAGTGAAGGACAAATATGACTATATCCTTATAGATTGTATGCCTTCCCTCGGAATGGTAACAATCAATGCTCTATCTGCGTCAGACAGCGTTATTATTCCTGTTCAGGCTCAGTATTTACCGGCAAAGGGTATGACGCAGCTTGTTCAGACCATTTCAAGAGTTAAGAAGCGTATCAATCCGGGCTTAAAGATTGACGGTATGCTTCTCACTTTGGTGGATAGCCGTACCAACCTCGCCAAAAGCACGGTAGAAGCTCTGAGAGAGAACTTCGGTAGTCAAATCAAGATGTATCGAACATATATCCCGATTGCCGTAAAAGCCGCAGAGACTTCTTCCAAAGGCAAGAGCATTTTTGCCTACGAACCGGGCAGCACGGTGTCAAAGGCGTACACAGAATTTACAAAGGAGGTGTTAGCCGATGGCAGGAAGAAAGAGCGACTTCACTCTCACGAAGCTCGATGACTTATTCTCAACGCAGGAACAGAGAGATGAAGAAAAGCTTTCCAAAATCCGAGATATTCCCTTGACTGAGATTGACGATTTCCCCGACCACCCTTTTAAGGTGCGTGATGACGAGGATATGGCACAGCTCATTGAGAGTATCAAGGAACGAGGGGTAATCACACCGGCGACGGTAAGGCAGAAAGAGGACGGCAGATACGAACTCATATCGGGACACAGACGAAAGCGAGCCTGTGAGCTTGCCGGGTTTGATACTCTCCGCTGTGAGGTCGTTGAACTGAACCGAGACGAAGCCACGATTTTAATGGTTGAGAGCAACTATCAAAGGTCGCAAATACTTCCCTCTGAAAAAGCCTATGCCTACAAAATGCGTTTGGAAGCGATGAAAAGGCAAGCGGGCAGACCGAGCAAAGATAATTTAGTCCCAGTGGGACAAAATTTTTCAAGGGAAGAACTTGCAACTCAAAGTGGCGAAAGCCAAACGCAAATTCAGCGTTATATTCGCCTTACAAACCTTGTTCCCGAACTTTTGGATTATGTTGATGAGGGGCGAATAAAAATGCGACCGGCGGTTGAATTGTCTTTTCTCGATGAGGACAGTCAGCGTGATGTGGTTGATGAAATCGACCTGAACGACGCAACCCCGTCCCACGACCAAACAATCCGTATGCGAAAGTTCTTTGAGGAGGGCAAGCTCACAACCGAAGCAATCCAAGCGATTATGTCGGAGGAAAAACCAAACCAAAGGGAGAAAATTGTTTTAAGGGGCGACAGGGTTCGACAGCTTATCCCGAAGAACATTCCCATAAGCCAAACGGAGGATTTTGTGTGCAAGGCATTGGAGCATTACAACAAGTTTCTGCGAAGCAGAGCCGACCGTGACAGCCGATAACCTTCCCCCTTTCTCACACTCTAACCCCTATATATACCGGCTATTAACCTGCTGAAAAATATACTCTATCTTCCTTGAGTATATCTATCTCTAATAACATATAGCTGTCTATTAAAGGGTTCGCACATTTGGAGCAAAAGCGAAACGTCTGCTACGATAAAAAGTTCAGCCAATCGCACCTTTGATGTTTTGACCGGTTTTTATTACGATTAAGGCAGAAAGGGGCGATGGATATGAAAAACAGGCTGATACCTTGTGTTCTTGCCTGCCTGATGATTTTCCTCGTAGGTTGTACCGGTAACACAGCCAAAGAAGCTGCACAGGAGATTACGAAAACAGAGACTTCTTTTCCGGCTGGTAATACCGAAACAGATTCTCAGGAAGAAACGGCAGAAGAACCGGAAAGCACGGCAGTTCAGGAAGAAATACCGATTACGGCAGAAGAAAGCCAATCAACCGCTGAAAGTCAGACGGTTACGACGGTTCAGACAAAACCGGCGGAAGATAAAACGGCTGAAACTCCTGTAACTGAAAAGCCAAAGGCAGAGCCACCAAAGCAGACAACCACGCAGGCTGAAACCGAAAAACAACCGGAGCAGCCAAAAGAACAGACAACTGCCGAACAAAAGCCGGTTGAAAAACCGACGGAGAAGCCGGCAGAACCGAAACCGACAGAGCCGCCTAAGCAGACATTTGATGTCAGCCCTTATGTGAGTTACGCAAAAGAGTATGCGGTAAGCATAGGGCTTTCTCTTGACAGTACGGCGACAGAATGTTGGGACAATCCCATATCCGCAAATCCTAACCGTAGCGGTATCAAATCTGATATTGAAAGCAGACTGAACCGATACAAGAACAGCGAGGGTTTTACCGCTGTGTGGATATGGACAGAAAAGCTATCCGATACGGAGTACAGCATCTATATCGGCTACTGTTAAAACAAAATAAATTCTAAGAGGACGCACTGAGTAAAATCGGTGCGTTTTTGCATTTCAAGGAGGAAAACGCAATGGTTAAAACAAAATTCAAGAAAGCCGTCTCGCTTATGTTGGCGGCGGTTATGAGCCTTACTGCTTTTATGGGCATTGGGGCAACGACAGCCTTTGCAGCCGTAGGCGAAAAAGCCGATGTGTACCTCGTCGATTATCCCCGAAGCGGAGATACCAATAACAACGGCGAATGGGGACACGGCAATCTCAACTATATGAACGGTTGGAAAGGCTTGTCCACGAAATACACAGGACTTCGTGCAATGGGTTCGTATTCGGGCAATATCGCCTACTGTATCGAGCCGGGTACAAGTCAGCGGACTGGAGATACTCTCACCGAAAAGGACGAGAACTTCTTCAACAACATCAGTCCGAACGGTACGATTTCCGGCGATGATATTCGCCTGCTTATCGGTCGTATCTTGCAGTACGGCTACCGTGGAGGAATTTCGACAAGCTGGAAGTCGCAGAATGAAAGCGACGCAAACTGTATCGCCCACGCTTATGCCACTCAGATTTTGATTTGGGAAACGATTGTCGGCGAAAGAGACGCAGGCTTTAATCACGTTTCTACCGGCGGGTACAATGCCGTGCTTGAATGTGTAAGCTCCGCACACCCACTCCGCAGTAAAATCTTGTCGTACTACAACAGTATGGTAACAAGCGTTCAGAATCACACCAAAGTGCCGAGCTTCTGCACAAGGTCAAGCGGTTCTGCAAAGGTAAACGAGCTTGAATGGAACGGAAGCAAGTATGTTGCAACTCTCACCGATACAAACGGTGTGCTTGGCAATTACAATTTCTCGGCAAACATTGACGGCGTTTCGTTCTCTGTCAGCGGAAACAAATTGACTGTCTCGATGGACAAAGCACCGAGCAAGGAATTTACCATCACAGCCGCAAAGAAAAACGGCGTCCGCAGAGGTGTAGTTGTATGGTCTGACGGTATCCATCAGAACGGCAACGGCATTCAGGACGTGGTTACTTATGCTCAGGAGGTCAGCGACCCTGTCAGCGGCTTTGTCAAAATGAAGGTAAGCTACGGCTCTTGTCAGATTGTAAAGACAAGTGAGGACGGAAAGGTTGACGGTATTCAGTTTACCATCAGCGGTAACGGTGTCAATCAGACTGTAACAACCGCAAACGGCGGCAAATTCCAACTGGATAACCTTATGCCCGGTGTTTACACGGTAACAGAACAGTCTATCGACAAATATGTACCGCAGGAGGTTCACAGAGTTACTGTTGTTGCCGGTCAGGTGGCAAAGGTCAACTTCAATAATGTTCTCAAGAGAGGTAATCTTCAGGTTATCAAATCTTCGGAGGATAATCTGGTCGAGGGTGTAACTTTCCACCTTTACGGAACTTCGCTTGCGGGTATTACCGTAGATGAATATGCAGTGACAGATAAGAACGGTGTTGCTTCTTTCGATGATGTGCTTATAAGCGGCACTACCCCATACACCATTGAGGAAGTGGATACCGCAATCCGTTATGTTGTGCCTGCAAATCAGACCGCACCGATTAACTGGAAAGAAGTAACCACAAGAAACTTCACGAACATTCTCAAAAAGTTCAGCGTAACCGTAACAAAGAGCGACCGAGAGGAAGGCACACCGCAGGGCGACGCTACCCTTGCCGGAGCAGTTTACGGCATTTATAAGGGCGAAACCCTTGTGGACAAATATGTTACGGATAAGAACGGGCAGTTTACCACAAAGGAATATATCTGTGATGATGACTGGACAATCCGTGAAATCACGCCGTCCGAGGGTTATCTGCTCGACGGTACAATCCATAAGGTCGGTGCTGAACCGCAGCTTTATACGGTGGAACACAATCAGACCGCAAATGATGTTACCGAACAGGTTATGAAAGGCAATATCGCTATCATCAAGCATACCGATGACGGCGAAACAAAGATTGAAACACCGGAAAACGGTGCAACTTTTGAAATCTATCTGAAATCTTCCGGCAGCTTTGATTCAGCAGAGGAAGATGAAAGAGATGTAATTGTTTGTGATGAAAACGGCTTCGGTCAGACAAAGGATATGCCGTATGGTGTATATACCGTTCATCAGACCTCCGGTTGGGAGGGGCGTGAGTTAATGGACGACTTCGATGTGTTCATTTCTCAGAACGGACAGACCTACCGCTATCTTATTAACAACGCAAACTTTGAAAGCTATATCAAGGTTGTTAAGGTGGACGCAGAAAGCGGTAAAAACATTCCTTATGCCGGTGCTGGGTTCAAAATCTTTGACCCGGACGGCAATCAGGTAACAATGACTTTCACTTATCCTACTCCGACAACGATAGATATTTTCTACACTGATGCAAACGGACAGCTTGTTACACCGGAGAAACTGGAATACGGCAAGGGATATTCTCTTGTTGAGGTTCAGGCTCCTTACGGATATGTGCTTGACAGCACACCGGTGTACTTTGATGTGGCAGAGGAACATTCTTCCGATGAGGGTGGTATTACCGTGATTAAGGTCGATAAGCCTAATATGGCACAGAAAGGTACTGTCAGCATTGAAAAGACCGGCGAGGTATTCTCAGGGGTAAATATCTCCGGAGAGGAAAATGCCGATGTGATTTATCAGCCTGTCTATGAAGTGAAAGGTCTTGCAGGTGCGGTTTATGAGATTACCGCAGCAGAAGATATTATCACTCCTGACGGAACACTCCGTTATGCAAAGGGCGAGGTCGTAGATACTGTTACCACAGATGAAAACGGACTTGCAAAGAGTAAGGAGCTTTACCTCGGCAGATATACGGTAGTTGAAATTACCGCACCGGAGGGTATGGTTATCAACAAGGAAGCACACGAGGTCGAGCTTACCTACGCAGGTCAGGAAGTCGCCGTGACCGAAACGGCAACCAGCTTCGTAAACGAGAGACAAAAGGTTACGGTAAGTCTTGAAAAAGCTATCGAGAAGAACGACATCTTCAATATCGGCAACGGCGATGAAGTGAAGAACATCAGCTTCGGACTTTTCGCTGCTGAGGAACTTGTTTCAACAAGCGGTACTTCTATCCCGGCAGACGGTCTGATTGAGATTATCTCTCTTTCCGAAAACGGTAAGGCAACGCTGAAAACCGACCTTCCTTTTGGAAGCTACTATGTAAAGGAACTTGCAACTGATGAGCATTATATCCTTTCCGACAGCAAGTATCCGTTTACTTTCAGCTATGCGGGACAGGATACCGAAACTGTTGAGATTGCAGTCAATGACGGCAAGCCGATTGAAAACAAGCTCATTTACGGTTCTGTTTCCGGTAAGAAGATTACCGAAAACGGCGAAGCACTGGGAGGTGCTGTAATCGGTCTGTTTAAGGCTGATGAAACCGAATTTACAAAAGAAAATGCTTTGATGACTGCTACCTCCCAAAAAGACGGTAGCTTTTCTTTTGAGAAAGTACCGTATGGCAACTGGCTTGTAAGAGAAATCGAGCAGCCGGAGGGCTTCGTGCTTGATGAAACTTCTTATGAAGTTAAAATCTCCGAGGTCGCTCAGGTCATTGAGGTCGAAATCGTCAATGAGTATGTTCACGGCAATATCAAGTTGACTAAGGTCGATGAAGATTACCCGGACAACAAGCTGACAGGAGCGACCTTTGAGGTTTACAAAGATGTAAACGGCGATGGCAAACTGGACGACGGCGACGAGCTTATCGGTACACTCAACGAAACTTCTACGGGTATTTACGAGATGAAGGAGCTTCTTTACGGAAAATACCTTGTAAGAGAAACCAAAGCACCGGAGGGCTTTGAGCTTGATAAGGGTGTGTACTCTGTTTTCATTGAAAAAGATGAAACCACCTACGAGGTAGAAAACAAAGCCGGCGTCGGCTTTATTAACACGGCTATGAAAGGAAACCTGAAAATCGTTAAGACTTCCTCAGACGGTAAGGTTGAAGGCTTCACTTTCAGAGTTACGGGAGTAAACGGATACGACCGAAGCTTCACGACCGATAAGAACGGCGAAATCGTGATTGAGGGACTTCGTATCGGCGATTACACCGTTTCCGAGGTTCAGGATACTGTTTCTGCTTCCTATGTGCTTCCTGCGGATAAGATTGCAACAGTAAAGGTCGGCTCTACTACCGTTGTGGAAATGCACAATGAGCTGAGAGACACACCAAAGACCGGAGATAACAGCAATGTTGGATTGTGGACTGCACTTGCGGGACTTTCTGCTCTCGGTATTGTAGGCACAGCTATTCTTGCGTACAGAAAAAAGAAGAAGGAGGACAATGAGTAATGGACGCTAAAACAATCGTAGCAGTTGTATTAGTCGCCTTTATTATCGGCGGCTTTATCTTCTTGCAGATTAAGAACAGAAAGAAATAAGGAACGCTTGTGTGGGCGGAGTGAAAACTTCGCCCACCGTTCTTTTACGGAGGTGCATTATGAATAAGCAAAAGACGGTTGACAGCAAGGTGCTTGCAATACTCAGAGAATGCCCTGAAACAAGGTATGACGATATGCAGCTTATCCTTTGCTATTACAACCGATACAGCTATATGAGAGTCGGCGATTTGCCGCTTGAAGATATAGTCAACAACTATAAAGGGTACGGCTTACCGTGCTTTGAAACTATCCGCAGAGCAAGACAGAGGGTGCAATCCCTGTTCCCCGAACTGTCAAGGCAGTGTAGCGGTTGCAACTGCGGAAACATCAGAATTGTGATTGAAGTAAGCTGAGGTGTGGATATGAACGAGGAAAAAAGAAAAATCGGTGAATACACCGTTCTCTGCTCGGTCAATGTGGGCGAAAAGGAAATTATCTTGGCTTCCAATGAGCAAAGTACAAACGGCGATAAATTTATGTGCGGTTTTGTGGAGCGTAATGACCTGTTTGAACTATGCTCCGAATGTATGGCAAGCGATGACTATATCGAAATCGCACACCTTTTCGGTAGCCGTGTGGCAAATGAAGCGGAGCTTTTCAAGGAACAGGTCGAAAAACTGGATATTCCAATCACGCTTATAACGGAAGCCGACTGTATCCCCGACCACTATTCCAAAGACATAAACGGCAAAATCATTGCCATTGACCCCAAGGTATTAAAACCCGAATTTCAGCGAGCCGACAGACAGCTCTATTATGTTACGGGCGGCTTCGGTGCGTCGGCGAACAGCCGTGGGAGTGCCGTATTTTGTACCAATCTTCACACCGGCAAATCAACCCGATATGAAAGAATGGATGTTATGGGCGAAGTAAAGCCTGAGCGTCTGCCTGAATGGGCAAAGGAAAAGGCACAGGAGCTTTTACACAAGAAGCGAAACAAAGACAAAGAACGATAAGGAGGACAAAGCAATGAAGGAAAAATTCACTTTTCAGCAGAAAACAAAGCTTCTGACAAAGCTGTTTGACGCAGACTGCAATACGGAAAAGAAATTGCAGCAGCTTGATATGGAGAGCATTTTGAAAATTCCCGGTATTACTATTCCGGATATGAGCCTGATTATCGAGCTTCAGAAGCAGACCAAAGCCAATAAGCTGTTCTCTTATTTGGGAGGTGGCACTGATGAGCAGGCAGGAACAGAATGACCGTCATATCATTTGGAGTGACCTTAACCTTGACCTTGATGATTGGCGAGAGTCGTTAGAGGAACTGTACCCTGACTACCCCGAAGATGAACTGTACGACATTATGGTAAAATCCAATGCCGAAAACCTATATGATGAACGAGTAAATCTCAATATTCAGCTCTCACAGCCGATTATCGTTATCGGCGACCTCGGCAGATGGAACGGCAGAGTGTCGGGATACAAGATGATTGATTCCGGCAACATAAAAGACTGCCTATATTCCGATACCGATTACACCGAATGGTATGTGGATAAGTACGGCGACCTTCGTGCCGACGCCGTTCATCACGACGGCACAAACCATTATCTATACCGTGTATTCAAAGACGGTGTTACTGATAAGCAGATTGAAAATCTGCAAGATAAAATCTATAACGGAAAAGCCACAAGAGCCGACATCACACGAGTTACCAAAAGGCTCGGCGATGATATTGCCGGAGTTTATGGCTTTTCTATTCCAAAGCAAAGACAACCTAACGAACAATCGAGGTGATGAAAATGGATTACAGAGTATTGACCGAAGCAGAGCGTAAATACACCTTCAGCCAAAGTCAGCAGCTATCTATGCAGACCGGTCTTATCGGATATTTGAGAGCCGACTTCGGTTCTGCCGGGAACGAGTTTTGGACGACTTGGAACGATTTCAGAAAAGACTTGAAAACCGAGGAATTTAAGGCTGAATTTGATGATGTGATAAACGGATTGCGTGACGGCGATGTTTTGTCCGGCAGAAAGGCTATGTCCTCTTACTGTTATTCCACTCCCGACAGTTCCTTTAATGACGACCGAAACCATTACGGCATTCGTCTTGATACGGAAAAGTACAGCTATCTTATGAGGTTTAACCCTAACAGGGGCGAGTACAATCTGTACTGCTATTGCTATCAAAAAGAGTGGCTAAACAACCACCTGAAAAATGCTGAGCGAGGTATCCGATTTATCGACCCGCACTATCAGGAGCAGTTTCGCATTGCGGACGGCGAGAAAATTTCAATTAAGCTCAGCGACGGCAAAACAATGGAGAGGACTTGCAGATATATCGACGACTACCATTTGGAGGTAGGTACAAATCTCTACCACATCTGCGAATTTGCCGAGCTTTGCGAGAGAAACGGTCATACCGTAGAACCAGTCGCAAAAGAAAATACGAAGCCTGCAAAGGAAAAAGAAAAACTACGATAAGGAGGTGCAGATAAGGTGGCAAGGAAATTTGACCTGATTTCGGAGCTGTATGAAAGAACCTGTTTTGCAGTTACAGACAATCCGGTAAACTGGCAATCGTTTCTGAAAACAGCAGGCAGAAATTTCAGGCTCCGATTTGATGAACAGCTTCTCATATATGCCCAAAGACCCGATGCAACAGCCGTGCTTGAAATTGAACGATGGAACGGCACTTTCGGTCGCTGGGTAAACCGAGGAGCAAAAGGTATTGCCGTATTTGAGGACGCAGACAGAAGCCGTCAAAGGCTGATTCACTACTTTGATATATCGGATACCCACGAAAGCAGATATTCCCGCCCTGTGCCGATTTGGGAGATGAGACCCGAATTTGAAGCAGAGGTTATTGAAACGCTTGAAAATACTTTCGGGGCGGTAAACGATACAACGAGTATTGAAAATGTCGTCAAAGAGAGCATTGCCAATGCCGTCGAGGATAATATCGCAGACTATATCTCCGACTTTATGAGCTTGGGTGCAGGAAGCGATATTGAGTATTTGTCTGCCGATGAAGCAAGCACCTTGTATTTGGAGCTTGTCAGGAACAGCGTGTCATATATGGTTATGGCACGATTGGGACTGGACGCAGACAAGGTTTATTCTCCCGATGACTTTGCCGGTATTTCAAACTTCAATTCACAGGAAGTTCTTAATGCGGTGGGTATTGCTACAAGCGACATTGCAGAAATGGCATTGCTTCCGGTCAGCAGAACAATCAGTACGCTCAGCAAGGAAAATCGCATAATTGATGAACAGGAGCAATCCGAATACAATAAAGACATCAAAGACGAAAGGAGTCAAAGCGATGAGCGAAATCACATACACGATGGTGGGAGACTACAATCTTCCGAACCTGAAACTGCCGGAGCAGACGGAAGTGACTCTCGGCAGATGGTCGCAGATGAGGAGAACTTATCTGAAGGAACATCACAAAATCCTGTACTACAATCTTCTGACGAAAGGGATTCTGAACAGCCACTTGGCGGAGGTTCAGCAGAGAGCCAGCGAACTGGAGGAAACTCTCGTGAAGCAGATGGCACAGAAAGCCGGGCTGACGGAACAGATGAAAGCGGAAGATATGATGAAGTGGGTTCGACTGATGAACAACATCAGGAACTCGGCACAGGAAATCGTGAAGAATCAGGTAATATTCGCTTAGAGTATTACGACAGAAACCACGAGGACAAGAGCCTGCCGTTTTTCGGTGGTGACGATACTATCCGAGAAATACTCGGCACAACCCCGCATTTGTCCGCTTCAAAGGAAGAAATCAAAGACTTCTATGAGAGAAATACGGACAATGCGACCCGTACCGAATATATCAAGGGTATTTTCAACAACGATTACACACAGCTTACTTTAAGCGACGGCAGGCTTGTGGGATACAAAACATTTCAGAATGTTCTCCACTTGTGGGAGGGCGAATACGAAAACAGAACCGCTCAGAGCTTCTATGACTGGGGTGTTATCGCACAGCATTTTGAAGCAATGAGACTTTTGGGAGAATTGACCGATACAATGAAACCGCTTCCGTCTATGGACGGTCAGTTGACTCTCATAATGAGCAATCAGGCAGAGGAACAAAAAACCTCTGCCTTTATTTTTTCTCAGGAAATCATTGACGCTGTACTGACCCGTGGAAGCGGAGTTTCCGAGGGCAAAATGCGTATCTATGAGCAGTTTGAAAAGAGCCTTTCCGCAAAGGAAAACGCCGACTTTTTGAAAAACGAATACGGTTGGGGCGGCTCTTACCCTGTCATTATCGGTGCAGGTATTGACGAACAGCACGACGGAAAAGGTATCACAATTTCAAAAGGTATCGGAAGCGACAAGCCGCACATTACGCTTTCTTGGTCTCAGGTTGAAAAGCGTATCGGAGACCTTATCCGAATGGACAGATACTTAAATCCAAAGGAAAAAGAAAAGTACCCGGAATGGCTTGAAAAGCAGGAAGAACGGCGAGCCGAGCTTGCAGAGCAGAGAAAAAACCGAGAGATACTCTCTACCGCACCGCCTGAACCTGAAAACAAAGAGGACGAAACGGAAGCACAGTATGAATATCATCTCGGCGATAGCGTGTATATCGGGGCTTCTCAGTATGAGATTTTATCCTTTGACGAAAACCGTGTAATGCTCTATGACTTTGATATGCCCCTTTTCAACAAAGAGCTTCCAAGGGAAGAATTTGACCGAAAAGTGCGTGAAAATCCAATGAACAACCACTTGAAGGTCAGTGTATTACCGGCAGAAGAAAAAGCCGTTACAGGCGAAAATGAAGCTCAAAACGATACCAAAACCGTACAGGATTTCAGTCCGAAAACCGGTTATGACGACGCCTTCTATATCGACCGGGACAAAGAAAGTGTAACTTGGATGTACTATAACCCCGACAGCAATGCCGGAGGTCAGTATGTTACAAATACGCTTTCTTTTGACGAGATACAGCAAGCCGCACGGGAGTATGACTCGGCTGAGGATTTCTTTGATTACCTCGGCAGCATTGCAAATCAGGAGCTTGCCGATGTTGGTACGGAATGGTTTGATGATGCAGAGCGAGAATTTCACAGGACACCGGATTTGACCGACTGTACCTCTGCCACAATGGAAGCTCTCATTGAAAATGTTGAAAGAGCCGATATGGTGGCAACGAATATCGGAAATGTACCGATTGAGGATTACAGAGAAATAGTTGCAACTCAAAACGGTTTTGACAGCTATGAGGAAATGTATAACGAGGGTGTCCGTATCGGAGGCGGTTATGACAAAGAGCCAGAACCGATTGTTCCCGCTTGGGAGCAAAAGAAAAAGTCAAAGGTAAAGAGCTTTGACCTTCACCCGGATATTCCGATGGCAGAGCGACACAACTTTGACCTTGCCAATAATCAGGTTGAGGAAGTGAACAAGAAAGAGCGTTTTCACAGAAACTATGCAGCAATTAAGGTCTTGAAGGATTGTCAAAACGAAAACCGTTTTGCAACACCTGACGAGCAGAAAATTTTGTCGAGATATGTCGGCTGGGGTGGTATTCCCGAAGCCTTTGACGAACGAGCCGGAGCTTGGCATACCGAATATGCAATGCTGAAAAATATCCTGACACCGGAGGAATATGCGTCGGCAAGAGAAAGCACCTTGACTGCATTTTACACTCCGCCTGAAGTATCAACCGCCATTTACAAGGTATTGGAACAGATGGGATTTCAGGAGGGCAACCTGCTTGAGCCGTCCTGCGGTATCGGTAACTTCATCGGTATGCTGCCTAAGTCAATGGAAAACGCAAAGGTTTACGGCGTTGAACTTGATACCGTTTCAGCCGGTATCGCTCAGCAGCTTTATCAGAAATCTTCTATTGCGGCACAGGGCTTTGAGGAAGTAAATGTTCCCGACAGCTTCTTTGACGGTGTTATCGGCAACGTGCCTTTTGGAGATTTCAAGGTATCCGACAAACGATACGACAAGTACAACTTTCTCATTCACGATTATTTCTTTGCGAAATCGCTTGATAAGTTACGCCCCGGCGGTGTGATGGCTCTTGTGACAAGCAAAGGAACTATGGACAAGGAAAACTCCAATGTGCGTAAATATATCGCACAGAGGGCGGAGCTTCTCGGAGCAATCAGACTTCCGAACGACACCTTCAAAGGTAATGCCGGGACAGAGGTCGTATCCGATATTCTGTTTCTGCAAAAGCGAGACAGACTCATAGATATTGAGCCGGATTGGGTTCATCTTGACACCGACGAAAACGGTATAAGAATGAACTCATATTTTGTTCAGCACCCGGAAATGATACTCGGCGAAATGAAAATGGTAAGCGGTCGCTTCGGACCGGAAGCAACCTGTGAGCCGTTTGATAATGCCGACCTTTCGGAGCTTTTGAACGAAGCAGTCTCAAACATTCACGGAGAAATCTCTGAATACGAGGTTGCGGACGAGCTGGAGGAAGAAGATAATACCATCCCGGCAGACCCTATGGTAAGAAACTTCTCTTACACGGTTTTGGACGATAAAATCTATTTCCGTGAGAACTCCCGTATGTCCCCGGTGGAGGTATCTGCAACCGCTGAGAACCGCATTAAGGGTATGATTGGGATAAGAGATTGCGTTCGCAACCTGATTGAACTGCAAACCGAGGATTACCCCGACAGCGAAATCAAACAGGCACAGGAAAAGCTGAACACTCTGTATGACAGCTTTACAAAGAAGTACGGACTGATTAACAGCCGTGCCAATACTTCCGCCTTTTCCGATGACAGCTCCTATGCTCTGCTCTCTGCTCTTGAGGTCATCAACGAAGATGGCGAACTGGAACGCAAGGCGGATATGTTCTTCAAGAGAACGATTAAACCGCACAAGCCTGTAAGGGAGGTTGACACCGCAGACGAAGCTCTCGCTGTCTCTATGGGTGAAAAAGCAGCCATTGATATGGAATATATGATGGAGCTTTCCGGCAAAAGCGAGGAGGAATTATTCGCTGACCTAAAGGGTGTAATCTTTTTAAATCCTCTTTATGAGTACGGTAATTCTTATGAGCCGAAGTATCTGATGGCGGACGAATATCTGTCGGGCAATGTCCGTGAGAAGCTGGCGACAGCCAAAAGGTCTGCGGCATTGTATCCCGAAGATTACACCGTCAATGTGCAGGCACTTGAAAAGGTGCAGCCAAAGGATTTGACGGCAAGCGAGATTTCCGTAAGGCTCGGTGCGACTTGGATACCGCCCGAAATATTCCAACAGTTTATGTTTGAGTTTCTCGATACGCCACGCTATGCACAGTGGAATATCAAGGTTCACTACTCTCAGTTTACCGGAGAATGGAACATTGAGGGAAAGAGCTATGACCGTTCCAATGTAAAGGCGTATAGCACCTATGGTACTTCCCGTATCAACGCATATAAGATAATTGAGGAAACACTGAACCTGAAAGATGTCCGAATATTTGACTATATCGAAGATGAGGAAGGCAGAAAGAAAGCCGTTCTCAATAAAAAAGAGACGGCAATCGCACAGGCAAAGCAGGAACTCATAAAGCAGGGCTTTCAGGACTGGATATGGGCTGACCCTACCCGCCGAGAAAAACTCACGAAGATGTATAACGAAAAGTTCAACAGCATAAGACCCCGTGAGTACGACGGAAGCCACATTGTTTTCAACGGTATGAACCCGGAAATCGAACTCCGTGAACATCAGAAAAATGCGGTTGCACACATTCTGTACGGCGGTAATACACTGTTGGCACACGCAGTAGGTGCGGGCAAAACTTTTGAAATGGTGGCGGCTGCTATGGAGTCCAAACGACTCGGACTTTGCAATAAGTCGCTGTTCGTAGTCCCGAACCACTTAACCGAACAATGGGCGGCTGAATTCTTACAGCTATATCCGGCAGCGAATATTCTTGTGGCGACAAAGCGAGATTTTGAGACCAAGAACCGCAAAAAGTTCTGCGGTCGAATTGCTACGGGAGATTATGACGCCGTAATCATCGGTCATTCTCAGTTTGAAAAAATACCGATGTCCATTGAAAGACAGAGGGCAATTCTTGAGCAACAGCTTGAAGAACTGACAGACGGTATTATGGATTTGAAGCGAAACCGTGGAGAAAACTTCTCCATTAAACAGCTTGAAAAGTCTAAAAAATCTGTGAAGCAAAAGCTGGAAAAGCTCAACGACCAAAGCCGAAAGGACGATGTTGTTACCTTTGAAGAACTTGGTGTGGACAGGCTTTTTATTGACGAGAGTCATTATTACAAGAACCTCTATCTTTACACCAAAATGCGTAATGTGGGCGGCATTGCTCAGACGGAAGCACAGAAATCCTCCGACCTGTTTATGAAGTGCCGATACCTTGACGAGCTTACAGGCGGTCGAGGAACGGTATTTGCAACCGGTACTCCTATCTCAAACAGTATGGTGGAACTCTATACCATTCAGCGATACTTGCAGTACAACACGCTTGTCAAAAACAACTTGCAGCACTTCGACTCGTGGGCAAGTACCTTTGGAGAGACTGTAACTGCGGTTGAGCTTACCCCGGAGGGAACGGGTTACAGAGCGAAAACCCGCTTTGCAAAATTCTACAATCTTCCGGAGCTTATGGCTATGTTTAAGGAGGTTGCCGACATTAAGACGGCAGATATGCTGGAGCTGCCTGTGCCGGAAGCACACTTCCACAATGTTGCGGTCAAGCCTTCGGAAATGCAGAAAGAGATGGTTGCTTCCCTTGCGGAGCGAGCCGAGAAAGTTCGTGGCGGCGGTGTGGATTCGAGTGTAGATAATATGCTCAAAATCACAAACGACGGCAGAAAGTTGGCTCTCGACCAGCGTATGCTCAATGATATGCTGCCTGATTTTGAGGGCAGTAAAATCAATGCCTGCGTCGATAACATCTACCGCATTTGGGAGGAAACAGCCGACAAAAAATCGGCACAGCTTGTGTTCTGCGACCTCTCAACGCCAAAGAATGACGGCACATTTTCGGTGTATAACGACATCAGAAAGAAGCTCATAGAGCGTGGTGTCCCCGAAAGCGAAGTCCGCTTTATCCACGAAGCAGATACCGATGTGAAGAAGAAAGAACTGTTCCAAAAGACCCGCAAGGGCGAGGTCAGAGTGCTTCTCGGCTCTACGCAGAAGATGGGAGCCGGCACGAATGTTCAGGACAGACTTATCGCACTTCACGATGTGGATTGCCCGTGGAGACCGTCAGACTTGGAGCAGCGTTCCGGTCGAATTATCCGTCAGGGTAACTCAAACCCCGATGTAGATATTTACCGCTATGTAACAGAGCAGACCTTTGACGCATATCTCTATCAGCTTGTAGAGGGAAAGCAAAAGTTCGCCAGTCAGATTATGACGAGCAAATCCCCGGTGCGTTCTGCCGAGGATATTGATGAAACCGCTCTGTCCTATGCAGAGATTAAAATGCTTGCCACCGGCAACCCGTATATTAAGGAGAAGATGGATTTGGACATTCAAGTCCAAAAGCTGAAGCTCCTAAAATCCAACTTTCTCTCTGAAAAATATGCTTTGGAAGATAAGATAATCAAATATTATCCGCAGCGAATTACAGCTTTGGAAAACCGCATTGAAGGCTTGAAGCAAGATGTAGAAACTGCGAAACAGCACCCGAAACCAACGGACGACCGCTTTGTCGGTATGGAGGTTAAGGGTGTTTTTTATTCCGAAAAAGCCGACGCCGGTAAAGCAATCATTGAAGCCTGCAAGCAGATGAACAGCCCCGACCCTATTCCTCTCGGCAAGTACAGAGGGTTTGAAACGGAGCTGCTTTTTAATACCGCAGAGCGAAATTATGAGGTTCGACTGAAAGGTGCAACAAGCAGAAATGTTCCTCTCGGCGATGACGCATACGGCAATATTATCCGCCTCGATAACGGAATTGAGAGATTTGCCGAGAGCTTATCGCTTGCGGAAAATGACCTTGAGAACACCAAAAATCAGTTGGAAACCGCAAAGAAAGAAGTCCAAAAACCATTTATCCAAGAGGAAGAATTGAAAACAAAGCTTGCCCGACTGGACGAGCTGAATATCTTGCTCAATATGGATAAACGAGATAACGAAATTGTCGGCGGCGAACCCGATGAGGGCGAAGTGCCGAACACACGAAAGGAGAAAACCTATGAAAGATAATAAGAAAGAAACAGATTTTAAGGCAAATTTCTTTTTTGCCAATGAAGAAATCGAACCGTTTGATGCACCGCAGATGTGCGTTGTCCGTAGATTGAGCAATGCGTATCACGAATTAAAAAGAAGCACACCGCCCGCAAGGGAAACAGAATTTTCACTTAAAATTGCAAAGCTCAATTTCTATAAAGAACTTATTGACAGAAGTATTCAGACGGAGTTCTCCCCTGAAGAAATCGTTGCTCTTTATGAGGAGAAAGACCTTGCAGAAGTCGCTTGGCTTTTCTGGAACGACATAAAGTGTCCTGTTGACGATGTTCTGTTATTGCTTGCAAGACTCGCTTGTTGCGATGAGATAAGTGATAAGGAATTTGATTGCCTTGAGTAAAGCGAGGTGGTTTGTATGCCGTATATTGCACCGGAAGTCATAACCGAAGCCAAACGAATGGACTTATTAACCTATCTCAGAGAGTATGAACCGGGCGAGCTTGTTAAATTTTCAAGCAACACCTACACCACAAGAACCCACGACAGCTTGAAGATTTCCAACGGCAAATGGATGTGGTGGTCGAGAGGTATCGGGGGCAAATCCGCTCTCGATTACCTTATCAAAGTCCGTGGAATGGATTTTGTGCAGGCGGTTCAGACCATTATGGGAAACGGTTCAGTCAGCTTTCCGACTTGTGAAAACATCAAAAGCTATGAGGAACAACCCTTGCTTCTGCCTGAAAAAAGTCCTACTGCCGATGTGGTATTTGATTACCTTTTCGGGCGTGGCATTGATTTTGAAATCATCAACTACTGCTTGGAACAGGAGCTAATCATTGAGTCGCTTCCGTATCACAATGCTGTTTTTATCGGCTATGACGAGAACAAAGAACCTAAATACGCCGCTTACAGAGCAACAAATCAATCAAGGATTATGGGCGACTGCACTGGCAGTAAAAAGCAATATTCTTTTCGTCTGACTGCCGAAAACACCGGAGAAGTTCATCTTTTTGAGTGTGCCATTGACCTGCTTTCCTATGCAACTTTGATGAAGCTGGAGGGCAAAGACTGGCGACAGCTTAACCTTGTTTCTCTTGCGGGAGTGTACTCCCCCAAGCAGAAAATCGAGGACTCGAAAGTGCCTGTTACACTCGGCAGGCTACTTGAAAAGGACAAAACAATCAGGCGAATTGTTCTTCATTTGGACAATGATATTGCCGGAAGAAAAGCTACCAAAGCGTTGCAGACTATTCTCTCAGATAAGTATGAAGTCGTTGACGACCCTCCCCAATACGGGAAAGATGTCAACGATTTTCTTTGTAAACGCTTAGGGATAAAGGATAAAACCGAAAGGAGTTTTGCACGATGAAACTAAAAGAAATCAGAGAAATGTACCCGAAGGGTACGCAGATTGTACTCACTGAAATGGCTGGCGAAAGGCAAATGCCATACGGTCTGAAAGGAACGGTTAAGTTTGTTGACGACGCCGGACAGATTCATATGAGTTGGGAAAACGGAAGCTCCCTCGCCTTGAATATTTACGAGGATACCTTTGAAAAGGTCGAAGCACCTGAGAAGATTTCCGTAATTCTTGTTGAGCCGGGCAAGTATCCGAAGCTCATTGAAATTGAGGATACGCTGGAAGCAATGCAGTCTCTTGTGGAGGGAGATATTGAAGAATATATGCCCTTTGAGGACGAGGTTGCCATCATCTGCAACGATGAAGGAAAGATGAACGGCTTGCCGCTGAACAGGGCAGTTTATTCCGAGCCTGAGAATGTTGAGATGAGTTATCCGCAGTTGAAAGCTCATTTCCGGCAGGCAGAAAAAGAAAGAAACCACACGACCGGATATATTGTTTTTACGGCTGACAGCTTTGACAAGCCTTACACAGAGGAACAAAGAACCTATGTTGTCAGCAGTAACAATAAGGCTTTCATTGAGGGTATGGGCGGATATTCTATCTATGCTTCTTCCCTTGACGGGTCGGATAAATGTGTGCGACTGGAAGCGTATATGGCTAATGAACACGGCGGCAAGGACGGTTGGAAGATTGAAAAATGTTATGTGAAAGACGACAGCAACCGTGAAATGCTTGACATTATTGCCGGCAAGTTCTTCATTGCATACGCACCGATTGAGTCGGAAAAGTTTCTCAGTATGCCGAAAGAACTGGCTCGTAAGTACGAGGAAAAGTTCAAATACCCGGAGAGATTTTATAAGTCCTTGGACGGTATTGAAGCAAAGCCTTATAAGCCTGTCTCCAAGGATATGGAGAGATAAAAGTCAATCTATGGGGCAACCCTGAGTGTCTGCATAATCTTAGCGAGCAGACCATTTATGGACAGGAATGTCCAAAACGGTACACTCGTTAGGGGTTGCCCCTAATACCCCAAGCAAGAAAGGAGCATAAACTATGCGGGCGATAGTATTGGTCGCCGCCGGGTTAATCATCGGCGGTTTTTTCGGAGTAACAACAATGTGCCTGTTTCAGATAAACCGGGACAGACACTATATTTACAGAAAGGACAGCGATAAAAATGAGCAAGAGAAACATTGAAAAGCACATTTTGATGAACAAGGCAGAAGCTCAGGATTTGCAGAAAAAAGCAAAACGGGCGTGTCTTTCCGAAGGCGGTCTTATCCGTTTACTTCTCAAAGGCTATGAGCCGAGAGAAAAGCCCGACGAAAGATTTTACGATGTTATGCGTGAGCTTTCTGCTATCGGGAACAACATCAATCAGCTTGCGGCAAAAGCAAACACCCTCGGATTTGTGGACGCACCGCAGCTTAAAAAGGAAGCCGAGCGTTGGCACAAGTTTCAGGCTGATGTGGAGCGTACTTTTTTAAGACCCGATAAGAGCGATATGAAATGGCAGTAAGTAAATTGTGGTCTGTCACATCAAGGCTCGGTCAGGTAATCGACTATGCCGCCAATCCCGAAAAGACGGCGGCAGATATTTACACCGAGGAACAGTATCAGGCTCTCCGTGATGTTCTCAGCTACGCAAAGGACGAAGAAAAAACCGAGCGTGAATATTTCGTTGAGGGTATCAACTGCAACCCTGCGACCGCAAGAGACCAGTTTATATCTGTAAAAAAAGCATACGGAAAAGACGACGGCATACAAGCCTATCACGGCTACCTGAGCTTTAAGGAACAGGACATATCCCCGGAGCTGGCACAGAAAATTGGAATGGAATTTGCAAACGAGGTGTGGGGCAAAAGATTTCAGGTGGTGGTTACTACTCATCTGAATACGAAGCACCTGCACTGCCATTATGTAATCAATTCCGTTTCCTTTGTGGACGGCAAGCGGTTATGGGGCGATGAAAAAGCGTGGTTCAAGTTCCGCTTGGTTGCCGACCGTCTCTGTGAAAAGTACGGACTGTATTATAATCCGAACCCGAACCGCAGTAAGCAATCCTCTTATTACTACAAGCAGGAGCAAGCCGGTATGCCGAGCCGATACTCCATTACCCGTGACGCCATTGATGAAGCGATTGCACACAGCACCAACCTAAAGACCTTTGATTATATTCTCACGCAGATGGGCTATGAGCATTGTCTCAGCGACAGTCGAAAGTATTGGACGATTGTTCCGAAAGGATACAAGAAGCCGATACGACTTAAATCACTCGGAGAAAAATATACCGAGGACGCAATCAAGCGTAGGCTTATGGAAAATCAAAAGGTTCTTATCGTTCCCTTTGCAAAAGAAACGGTAAGAGTCAGACAGTACCGCCTGCCCACAAGAGAACACAAAATCAAAGAGGTCGGCGGACTGTATGGGCTGTATCTGCATTACTGCTATAAGCTCGGTTATTTGCCGAAGTACAAAAAACAGAATACCGCAAGGCTTCACTATCTTTTGAAAGAAGATTTGCTGAAGCTTGACAAAATTACTCAAGAGACAAGGCTGCTTGGACGGGAGAACATTTCTACCGACGAGCAGCTTTTCTCATATAAAGAGTCCGTGTTGTCGCAAATCAAATCCTTGACTGACGATAGAACGCACCTGCGAAAACAGTTAAGAAGAAATTTGAGTGACGATGAGCTATCAAATGTCAAAGAGCAGATTACGGCAATCACGAGCAAGCTGTGGACTCTCCGCAAAGAGGTCGGTCTTTGTGATGACATAGCCGAAAGGTCAAAGGTCATTGAAGCCAACCTTGAAACGGTAAGAGTTTACGAAGAAAAACAAGAAAGAAAGGAGCAGAACCGTAATGACAAACGGAGGTGATGCGGCAGAACAGGTCGTCAGGCTATCGCTTGAGGGCTTTGAAGTAGCCGCAAAATTAAGCGGAGCGGCAGCAAAGAATATTGCCGTTCTTTTAGTTTCTGTTCTCAAACAGGAACAGAAAACAAAAGGCAAGGCTCGACTTACCAATATGATTAAGTCGGGCAAGGAACTGAAAGTGTTTTCTATCCCCAACAAGGACTTGAAGAAGTTTACCGAACAGGCAAAACGCTACGGCGTTCTCTACTGCGTACTCAGGGATAAAAACACAAAGGGCGATAATGTACCGATTGATATTATTGCCCGTGCAGAGGACGCTTCCAAAATTCAGAGAATCGTTGAGAGATTTGAACTCGGCAAGGTTGATAAGGCTGCGATTGTTACCGAGTCTCAGAAGGCTGTCGAAAAGCGTGAAGCTTTGGAAAAAGACAAGCCGACAAAATCCAAGAACGAAATCATCACAGAGGAAGCAGTCAGAAAGCCTATTCAGAAAGAGGGGTACTCCCAGTCAAACCCCACAGTCGCCAAAACGGACAAAAACCCTCCGTCAAGGCAAAACTCAGAGCCGGTAGATATGCAAACTGATAAGGGTACTGTCAGCGACAGACAGAGAAAGCCGTCGGTGAAAGCAAAGCTCGACCGATACAAGGCACAGTCCAAGCAGCAGAAAGAAGCAGAACGCAAAGAGCCGGAGGTATCAAAGCCGGAGGTTAAGAACACCCCGGCACAGACCGTACACCAGCAGCCGAAACCAAAAAGCAAAAATGTGAAAGAGAGGTAATCGCAATGACAAACAATTTTACCCCTGCTAAGGCAGGACAGCAGAGAAACAGGCTTTCCAAAGAGGAATATGCCGAGAAGATGAAGGCTGAAAAAGAAGCCGTATATCAGATGGCGGACGACACCGCAAAGGCGATTGTTTCCGACCCGGAAAAGTTCAAAGCGTTCCTTGATACGCAGAGCCGTCTTGACAGATACTCTGCGGTCAACGCACTTCTGATTTTCAAGCAGCTTCCCGAAGCAAGCCAGCTCAAAAACTTTGACGACTGGAGCAAGGACAATGTGAAAATTCAGAAAGGTGCGAAAAGCATTTCCATTCTTGAACCTGTCGAGTATGCCAAGAGAGACGGTACTACCGGCATTTCCTACAATGTGAAAAAGGTCTTTGATGTTTCGCAGACCAACGGGAAGAGACCGCCTGCACCGACTGTCAACCGAGACCCGAAAGCACTCATTACCGTTATGCTGGATTCTTCCCCTGTTGAAGTGGAAGCAACAAATGAACTTCCGTATCCCAATATGGCGGCGTTTTACAACAACGAGGAACAGACCTTGTATGTAAAGCGTGATGTGGGAGACAGCGTAGCGGTCGCTCAGTGCGTAGCACAGGAGCTTGGCCACGCACAGCTCTCCATCAACAGCGACAGTTACAGCAGAGCGGATATGGGCTTTCAGGCGGTTTGTATCGGCTATATGCTTTGCAAGAAGTACGGCGTCGATACACAGAATTTTGCAATCAACCGTATCCCTGAGAAGCTCGCAGGCAAAGAGCCGAAGGATATTCGCTATGAGCTTTCCAAAACGAGAAATGCGATGGCGGATATTCACTCCCGTGTTTCCGATGAGCTTTACAAGAAGAAGCAGGAACGAAGCAAAGACTACGAAAGATAAGGTGAGACTATGGCGAAGGAAGAAATGTATCATATCGCATTGGACGATTATGAACACGGCATTATTATCCGTTCTCTCAACGACGAGAAAACAGATTTGATGAACGAGGGCAAATCTACCGATGCGGTGGACGACCTTATCATCAAGGTCGGAACTGCCCCAAAGAAAAAGTTTAGAGTTATCGAAAAGGAACGCTCCTGTGAATCGAGATAACGAAAGGCAGTCTGCGATTATTCTTTCCGTCATCGGTATTATCCCGGTCGTATGGCTGGCACTTCTGATTGCACCCTCTGTAAAAGGAGGATTGCCGGAAATACTGCCGAGCCTATTAACAGCGTTCAACAACCCATTCCATATTGAGCTATGCGAGGACAGCCTAAAAACTGTCCTCGTTTTGCTTCTCTGCTATGCAATGGGTATCGGGATTTACTTCTCAACACAGAAGAATTACCGAAGGCGTGAAGAACACGGTTCTGCGAAATGGGGCAACGCAAGAGCCGTAAACAAAAAATACAGACAGTCTCCGGCTTCTGCAAATAAGCTGATGACGCAAAATGTCTGTATCGGACTCAATGCGAAGAAACACCGAAGAAACTTAAACACCCTTGTGTGCGGCGGTTCGGGAGCCGGTAAGACAAGGTTTTACTGCAAGCCGAATCTTATGCAGTGCAACACATCATTTGTCATTCTTGACCCAAAGGGCGAAATACTGAGAGACACCGGAAAGCTGCTTGAAAGTAAAGGCTATGAAGTCCGTGTTCTCGATTTGATTTCAATGGAGAAAAGCCATTGCTATAACCCGTTTGTCTATTTGCAGAACGACAACGATGTGCAAAAGCTCGTGACGAACCTTTTTAAGAGTACCACTCCGAAAGGCAGTCAGGCACAAGACCCCTTTTGGGATACCTCGGCTTCAATGCTTCTGCTTGCACTTGTATTTTATCTTCATTATGAAGCACCCGAAGATGAACAGAACTTTGCAATGATAATGGAAATGCTCAGAGCCGGTGCGATTGAGGACGAGGAGGACACAAGACCTTCTCCTCTTGATGAACTGTTTGCGGAATTGGAGATGTCGAATCCCGACCATATCGCTTTGAAGTATTACCGTTCCTATCATTCAGGTGCGGCGAAAACTTTGAAGTCCATACAGATAACCCTTGCGGCAAGACTGGAAAAGTTTAACCTTGAAAGTCTTGCTTCTTTAACTACCACAGACGAGCTTGACCTCCCATCACTCGGAGAGCAAAAGGTCGCTCTGTTCGCTTTGATACCGGACAACGATTCCAGCTTTAACTTCTTGGTATCTATCCTTTACACACAGCTTTTTCAGCAGTTGTTTTATGCTGCCGACCATATTCACGGAGGCTCGCTTCCCGTTCCCGTGCATTTCCTGATGGACGAATTTGCGAATGTGAGCCTGCCCGATGACTTTGACAAGATACTGTCGGTTATGCGTTCCCGTGGAGTATCGGTAAGTATCATCTTGCAGAACTTGGCTCAGTTAAAAGCCTTGTTTGAAAAGCAATGGGAAAGTATTGTGGGCAACTGCGACGAGTTTCTGTATCTCGGCGGCAACGAGCAAAGCACCCACAAATATGTGTCCGAGCTTCTCGGTAAGGAAACCATTGATACCGTGCGCCCAGATAGGGCGTTGAGCAAAGTAGTGTAAGGCACTACCCCGTAAG
>QFCE01002377.1_pt1 | contig 62932 bp, 61 predicted proteins | sample 5346091 | NCBI WGS metagenome assembly QFCE01 (sample SAMN09062252, study PRJNA434731) | Human gut metagenome, whole genome shotgun sequencing project. | isolation source: stool timepoint A chromium assembly | host: Homo sapiens | collected 2015
TATTCCTGAAAGGATTTAACGATTTACAGACAACACATCCTGAAATTGCTTCTGAATGGTCGGATAATCTGGCTATGAATGTGCAGTTTGATAAGGAAAAGCATATGGAGAATGCTAAGGCGCAGGAACAGACGGAACCGGAGAGGGCAGGAATGACTGGGAAAGATAATCCCTTCCATTACTATCCCGACTTTTTAACTTCTTCAATACTTGAATTACGGAGGTATGAAAATGAAAGACATTACAAGCACGATCACCAAGCCCCTCGCCGTCCTCGGAGAGAACGGCAAGGGCTACACCAAGGAAGCCAACTTCATTTCGTGGAACGGAAATACCGCCAAGCTGGTCATTCGAGAGTGGCATCTGAACCACGAACGATGCGGCAAGGGCATCACGCTTACGGAGGACGAGGGCAGAAATCTTTACGCAGCACTCAAGGTAATCTATGAAAAAGAATAAAAAAGACCGCTTGTCGGCGGTCAGCGTTTAATCACGGCTGTGACGATTCATGCAAAGCCTCGTAAGAAGCAGTTGAGAAACAGACGGATTTATACTATAGTCTAATTTGAAAAGATATACCCAATGGTAAACAAAAACGAATGAAGGCGAAATGGGGGCTGTTTATGACCGAACAGAAAAAGAATACTATCATAATAAGCGGCATCGCTGTGCTTGCCGTGATACTGGCATATTGCTTCCGAATTATAGGCAGGGGCAGCTTCTACCCGATGCTGTTTTCCTATCTGCGCAGCTTTATCTATATCGGCCTGTTCGCCGCCTGGGGGCTTTCTGTCCGCCAGCGGATCGTGCAAAAGCAGGTATGCAGATTTATGACGGTCACTGCGGTGCTTCTTATCATCTGGATGGTAGTCCGTTCGGCGAAGTATTTTATATTCTGGCAGCCGGACGCCGTCCGTTACCTGTGGTATCTGTTCTATCTGCCCATGCTGTTTGTGCCTATGCTGGCGCTGCTGATTGCCATGTCGCTGGGGAAACCGGACGAATACAAATTCCCCAAGGGAATGTCGATTCTGTGGATCATCTCCGGCGTATTGCTTCTGCTCGTGCTCACAAACGACCTGCACCAATTCGTATTTACCTTTCCGAAGGACGCCGCCGTGTGGACGGACAAAAACAACGGCTACTCGGTAGGCTACTTCATTAGTGTAGGCTGGCAGGTACTGTGTGCCCTTACCGCACTCGTTATTATGTTTTTCAAATGCCGCGAAAAAGGAAGGCTCCACTTTCTGCCCATTGTTCCTATGCTGCTGGCGATTGTTTACAGCGCACTTTACTATGCGGGCGTGGATTGGCTGCTCCACTTGTTCGGCGATATTGCCGCATTCCAAAGTGTGATGTATATTCTGACCTTTGAGTTTTGCATCGCCTGCGGATATATATATTCAAACAGCCGTTATGTGGACTTGTTTGCCTCCTCTGTCGGCACATCGGCAGAGATCACCGACAAGGACTTTACCGTTCGGTATGCAGCTGTAAACACTGCGCCTATCTCAAAGGAAACGATGAAAAAAGCCGAGCAAAGCCCGGTCACGATGGGCGGCTTGACCGTTCACACCATGCCCATTGACGGCGGCTATGCCGTATGGACAGAGGATGTGTCGGCTCTGCGTGACATCAAGGAGAACTCCGAGCTCCTTGCAGACGAGCTTGCCGACAGAAACGAAATACTCCGTTATGAATACAAGCGTGAAGCCAAGCGCCGCAAGGTGGAGGAGCAAAACCGCCTGTATGATCTCCTGCGTTCCGTTACGCAGACGCAGATCGACCGCATTGCGGAGCTCACTAAGGAATACCGCCGAATCTCAAGCACCGATCCCGACAGCGCCAAAACGCTCCTTGCCGAGATTGCCGTGCTGTGCAGCTATATTAAACGCCGCAAGCATCTGACGCTCCTTACCGACCGAGATATTAAAATAGCGGCATCGGAACTTCACCGTGCCTTCAATGAGTCGCTCCAAACGCTGAAGCTATTGGGTGTCCGTATCTCACTTTATGTGGACGAGTCTCTTTCCATGCTCTCCAGCAAAACGGCGACCGCTGTATTTGATTTTTATGAATCGGTTATTGAAGCCGATATTTTGAATTTAACAGGCATACAGGTAAGCCTCATTAAGGCAAACGGCTTGCGTTTGTCGCTGAATGTGTGCTGCAAAGCCGACCTTTCCGCTTTAGTAAGCGGAGACGGTATCCGCTATGAAAAAGAGGATGACGAGGAATACCAGCGCCTTGTATTTGAAGCGAAAGAAGGTGATAGAAAATGAGTGCATTTTCTTCCCTTTCTGAATTTTGGCAGACCATGCTGCCGTTTATTATGTTTGTGGAGATCGTCCTTGAAATCGGGCTGTTTATGTATCAGCTTCTCCGCAGCAATAAGCCGGTGCGCAGCCTGCTGAGCCTGGCGGTGATGGCGGTAATGATCCCGCTGCTGTTCTCTGTTTCCCAGGCAGATCCCGATAATATCGGGGACGCTTTTCTGCTGGACGCACCGTGGCTCATATTTGCCGCTGCTATTTTCCTTGCGGCAGTTCACTTTGCCATGGCTCTGCCGAGGGAATACCGCCGTAAAAAGAACGAGCTCTCGCCGTTCTCCATTAAGGAAGCAACCGATAAGCTGCCTATGGGCATCTGCTTTGCCGACCCGAACGGCAGGATCATCCTGTGCAACAACCGTATGCGCAGGCTCTCCTTTGCCCTTTGCGGCCACGAGCTGCAAATCAAAAGCGATATGGAAAATGCCCTGAGCGTGCCGGACAGATCCGTAACCGTCAAGGATGATTGCTATGTCCTGCCCGACAAGACCGTCTGGCAGTTCCGCACACAAAATATCACCGTGGACGGCGATGACCGCTGGCAACAGATAACGGCGCACAATGTAACCGATCTGTATAACGGCTATCAAAAGCAAGAGGAAATAAATGAAGAACTGGCGGAAGTCAACCGAGAGCTCAGGAAGATGTACGCTCGCATGGAGGACGATGTCAAGGAAAAGGAAAGCCTTGACCTAAAGGTCTATATTCACGATACCATCGGACGAAGCCTCCTGACCATCCGTGACATCATAGACAGCGGCGAGGATACCGAGCGAAAGCTTGAGGCGCTGCAAAATGCCATCGGTATGCTGGCAAGCAATCGTGTCACCTCTGTCAGCACAATGGACGAGGTAAAAAGAACCGCCCGGCAGCTTGGCGTGGCTGTAAAAATCGATGGCTACCTGCCCCGTGATACCGCAGCCGAGGAGCTGACCGTTGCCGTCGCCAAGGAGTGCGTGACCAACTGCATCAAGCACGCAGACGGGAATGAGGTATATATCCGCATTGTCCAGCGGGGCGAACACTATGATGTTACCATAACCAACAACGGCAAAGTACCCGCAAAGCCAATAAAGGAAGGCAGCGGTCTGTCAACACTTCGCCGCAGTATTGAAAGCTCCGGCGGTGAAATGCACATTTCGCACAATCCGCGCTTTGCTCTTCTGATTACGATTCCCGCAAAGGAGATCAGCCTATGATAAACACCATACTTGTAGAGGATGATTTATACATCCAAAAGCACTTTGTCGATCGTCTTGCGGCAGACGGCGAGTTTTATCTTGTCGGCGTTTTCCGTGACGCCTTTGAAGCGGAAAAGCATTGCGACGCCACCGTAAAGCTCGTCCTTATGGATGTGCAGACGCAGCACAAGCATTCCGGTCTTGCCGCCGCAGAGCGCATCAAAAAGGCTTTTCCGCAAATCAAAATCGTTGTGGCTACCTCGCTTGTTGATCCGCAGGTATTGGAACGAGCCAAAATGGGCGCCGCCGACAGCCTGTGGTATAAGGATCACGGCACAGAGGAACTGATGAGCGTGGTAAAGCGCACCCTGGCAGGGGAAAAGGTCTTCCCTGATATTGCTCCGGCCATTGAAATGGAGGGTACGATGTCCGATGCCTTCTCGCCCCGGCAGTTAGACATCCTGCGCCTGTATATAAAGGGCTTCACCTATCAGGAAATCGCTGACAAGCTGGGTATCTCCAAAAACGGCGTTCGCTGGAACCTGGATGATATGGTGGAAAAGGGCGGCTTTGAAAGCAGAGAATCGCTGGTTGCAACCGCCATTGAAAACAAGCTCATGGTAACCACCTTAAAAGACGAATAAGAGAAATTGAACCCCTTGGCTGTACGGTCAAGGGGTTTTTTGCGCCTAAAAGGCAAAAAAATTTTGAAAAAATCGAATTTTTCCTTCTGTTACTGGCACAAGTGCCAGTGACAAGCACCAAAAAATCCGTACAATAGATACTGTAAAATTAGGGTTGTGCTTTCAAAAGGTGGTGATGAATGATGAAAAAAATCGTTCTGGACTTTCAGAGCGATATCCATGCGCACACCATGGAGCGAATGCTGATGCAAAAATTGGACGATTGCCATGTTGTGATTTCCGAGTCGCCGGACGCAACCGCCGAGTGGTGCAAAACGCATCGACCGGATGTGCTTTTAATGGAGGTCAAGGCGTATTCGCCCTGGATGTTCAAAGAAAGAATGGCAATCCGTGACAAGGTAAAACGGAACACGGAAAACTGCCGGGTCATTCTCTTTGTGGATGACGATACAGACGGAGAGTTGACCGAAAAGGTACGGCAGGCAAAGCGCGAGGGCCTGATAGACGCTTTTCTCTTCGGCTCGGTGTCCGAAAACTACTTTGCTTCGGTGATCGACAGCGTTTAAATCACAAGGTGATGGACAACAGCACTGAGCGCAGTATACAAGACGGAGGTCTTGGTTTTGGTCCAAACCGGGAGTAGCACTCCTGCATGAGCGTGTCAATGCCCGTCAGGTTCTTCTCCCAAAAGCGCTCGGCAATGTCCAATAGCCTATCCGGCAATTCTGCCGGGTTGGCATAGTGGTTGCGCAACTGCTCAACCACAAAATTCTGGTAGGCCACATGGCCGCCAGGATAAATCGGTAACATCGAAGTCGCCCCCTGTTCGCAAAAGTCATTTCTGTAAACAAGGGCGCGAAGCGCCTCGTTTTTCGAGCCGTTTGTAAAGCTCTTTTTGCAAAAAAAGTGGGTGATTTCGATAAAAAAGGAACCTCCAAACCCAGTGTTTTCAATGGGCTGGAGATTCCGAGAGTCTATATACTTTTTAAGGAGGAAGGAATCATGAAAAAGCAATGGCTCAGCATTGTACTGGTGCTCTGTATGGTGCTGTGCATGGCGCCCGCAACGGCGCGAGCAGAGGAGGGTGAAACATGTGAATTAAAAATCACCGTGGAGGTGAACGGACTGATCGGAAGCGCGGAAGGCGCGGAGTTTACATTCCAAATCAAGAAAGCCATAAATGAAGTGACGGCGCTATACTATGAATACGGTACGACGACTGTCACCGTCGGTGCAGACGGAAAAGGAACAAGCACCGTATCGGTCGCACCCGGTAAATATATCGTGAAGCAGGATGTGCCCGGTAAGCCGATAGGGGAGTATGTATGGTACAGCATTTCTTATACGGGCGGCAACAACGAAAGCGGCCCGCAGAGCGTGTATGGCGACGGTAACAGCATCGAATTCAAGGTATACAACACCTATAAACCAGCGAACGTGACAAAGGTGACCACACTGCCAATCACGGTGACCGGATATAAAGCGGACGCAAAGATAGCAGATGCCGCGGTTACGACGACAGAGCCTGGCATTGAACTTAGCTACTTCCAATTTATGGAAAAGGACTCGGCGGGTGATTGGACTTCCGCACCTCTAACCGGAACCTTCAAGGCGGATACAGAATATAGGGTAGAGGTTTATTTTAATAAGCTCCTGGGGTGCGATTACACCGGGCTGAAAAAGGAGAACGTGACCGTAAACGGAGTTGAAGCGGATGCCTTTGAAACAACATGGAGTGGTTTTCCGTATAACAAGGATTATCAGGTGATCCGTGGCCTTGGCAAACCGGAGGTCGTCAAGACGGTGGAGAGCATCGAGATCACAAAACAGCCGGATAAGACCGAGTACATGGCCGGCGAGGATTTTGACCCGACGGGCATGGTGGTCACCGCGCATTATACCGACGGCACCACGGCTGACCTCCCTGAAACCGGCTATACGATCTTCCGGGGTACGGGGCTCATGCAGGGGCAGACGGATGTAACGATCCAGTATAACGATGGCAGCGGCAGCAGTAATATCAAGACCTACCAGAACATCACCGTGAAGCCGTATGTGGGTCCCCATACCCATACCTACGGCGGTCCGTGGTATGCGGACGCAAAGAGCCATTGGCATCAGTGCACCGACAGCGCATGCCCGGATCCGAGTGGCAGCACAAAGGATCTGGCGTCCCACACCTTCGTGTGGAAGGTAGACAAAGCGGCGACCGAGACGCAGACCGGCCTGAAGCATGAGGAGTGTACCGTCTGCGGCCATAAGCGCAGCGAGAATACGGTCATCGACAAGCTACCCGATGGCGGCAGCGCCAATCCGGGCGGAAACACCGGCAGCACAGACAGCAACGCCAATCCGGGCGGAAACACCGGCAGCACAGACAGCAGCGCCAATCCGGGCGGAAACACCGGCAGCACAGACAGCAGCGCCAATCCGGGCGGAAACACCGGCAGCACAGACAGCAGCGATAACAACGCCAATAAACCCGCAAAGGAGGACTCCGTCAAATCTCCTCAGACCGGCGACACAAGAACGCTGGGGCTTTGGATCGTTCTTCTCTTTGTCAGCGGCGGCGTTCTGATCCTGCTGGGCCTGAACGGCAAAAAAAGAAAGGAATCCGAGGCTGAATAAGCCGACGCTTCCGAAATCGAAATAACCTAAACACAATAGGCGGTGACGGATCATTCCGCCACCGCCTATTTTCTTGAAAGTGGACTTGGCAGCAAGTCCCTTTCCGAAAGGCGGCAACCACGGCGTTGCCGCTTTTCGGAAGGACTACAGGACACTACGGTAAGATAAAGGAGATAAGCTGCCATGACTGTTTCAGAGAGAATCCCCTTCAGCGGCCTGCTGCTGCCCCTACAAGAAGGGTATACCTACAGCTATGACCGCCGAACCACCACGGACAGATTTTTCCTTTTCCGTATGACCAAGCCCGGTGTCACGCTGACCGGCTCTCCTGTTACGGCAATCGGCGACACCGAAACGGGCAACAAGGAATATTGGGCGAAGTGGGAAATCAATCAATATACCGTCACAGTCAAGCCCGAAAACGGCGAAGCGGATATTACCATAACGCAGGATTACGGCATACCGATTACCGCTCCGACCCTGACAAGAGAGGGCTATCAGTTCAACGGCTGGGATAAAGCATTCCCGACAACCATGCCCGCCGAGGATTTGACGATCACGGCTCAGTGGCGTGATATTGCAGTGCCTACAGGCGAAATCAAGATTGCTGAAAACGACTGGAAGTCTTTCTTCAACACCATCACCTTCGATTTGTTCTTTAAGGATACGCAGATGGTAACCGTTACCGCTGCGGACAACAGCGGCGAAGCGGTTAAGATCGAATACCTGCTGAGCGATAAGGCGCTTACCCAATCGGAACTTGCGGGCATGACCTTCACGACATACTCCGCACCGTTCAGTATCAATGCCGATAACGAGTATGAACCAACTTGAGTGGATCGGAAAAAATTTATAAAGCACACACCAAATTCCAGTTTGTCAACTTGCCCTTTGAGAGAGGAGAAATCCTTTTCTCAAAGGGCTTTTTCTATTTGCACGTATATTCGCAAACTACAAGATAAAGCCAAAACTTCATATACTCTAAGCACAAGGAGGTTGAGGTTTGGCTATGAATAACAGTTTAGCAGAAGTACACCCGGAGCTTGTTTCGGAGTGGTCGGAAAAGAATTTAATGCTTACGCCTGATGACATTACTTTCGGTTCAAATAAAAAAGTATGGTGGAAAGGTGCTTGCGGTCACGAATGGCAGACAAGCGTTAAGGCTCGTTCCAGTGGAGAGAAATGCCCGATATGCTCCGGTGCGAGAGTGATTGTAGGTATTAACGATTTGGCGACATTAGAGCCATTACTGGCAAAGCAGTGGTCGAAAAAGAATAAGATAAAACCGACAGAGGTTTCTATTGGTTCTCATAAGAAAGTGATTTGGAAATGTGAGAAAGGTCACGAATGGGAAGCTGCCGTTAAGAGCAGGACAATAAATAAAACTGGTTGCCCGTATTGCTCCCATAACAAAGTGTTGGCAGGATTTAATGACCTTGCAACACTTCTGCCGGATATAGCAGCCGAGTGGTCGGACAGAAATTATCCGTTACTTCCAACTCAGGTTACGGTCTTTGCCAATCGTAAGGTTTGGTGGAAGTGTAAGGATTGCGGCAAAGAGTGGAACACCCTTATTTCTACCCGTTCCGGTGGGAGCAAATGCCCATATTGCAGTGGGTACATATTCCTGAAGCCTGAAATGAAAGAAGGAAATCCTATAAGGTTATATAGTTTGGATGAAATCACGGAGATATTCTGTAAATTAGGACTTCGTATTTGTAACAGCTTTGCTGATTTCAGTGGAAAGCCGAGTTCTGATAATGATATTCAATTGATGGTTTATTCCATACGGGAATAAATCTTCATCAAATCTTTATTTTTTTCTGTTAGGTTATATTTCAGTAAGAAATGAAATATAGAAGGAAGGATAGTAAAGATGGAAATGATGTTACAGACACAAAATCTATGTAAATATTTTAGAAAACAGAAAGCGGTAAATAATGTTTCACTTAATATCGAAAAGGGACAGATTTATGGACTGCTTGGACCGAATGGCGCTGGTAAATCTACCACATTGAAAATGCTGACCGGTATGATGAAACCAACTGCAGGAAAGATTTACTTTGATGGAAAACTTTTGGATAGGAAAGATTTATCAAAAATAGGAGCGTTAATTGAAAATCCGCCTATTTATGAAAATCTTTCCGCCAGAGAGAATTTGAAGGTAAGACAATTATTGCTTGGTACAGATGAAAACAGAATTGATGAGGTCTTGCAGATTGTATCACTTACAAACACCGGAAAGAAGAAAGCAGGACAGTTTTCTTTGGGGATGAAGCAAAGACTAGGCATTGCAATGGCATTGCTTGGAGAACCGGAACTTTTGATATTGGATGAACCTACGAATGGATTAGATCCAATAGGCATCGAGGAATTACGAGAGCTGATCCGGTCTTTTCCGGAACAGGGAATCACTGTAATTCTCTCCAGTCATATTCTCTCAGAGGTACAGTTACTTGCAGATAAAGTCGGGATTATTTCAGGTGGAATCTTAGGATACGAAGGAGCATTAAAGCAGGGAGATAATCTTGAAGATTTGTTTATGAATGTGGTAAGAAAAAACCAGAAAGCAGGTGAAATCCATGGTTAATATTATAAAAGCAGAACATCAAAAAGCCAAAAGAACCATGCGAAAAAAGTTTATCTGGGGATTTCCTCTTCTTACATTTGTCATGGCATTTATATTTACTCTTGGGATGACAAATGCTTATGCAGAAAGTGTTTGGAACTGGTGGTATACACTTTTGCTGCCGGGGATGATTGCTCTATTTTGTTATCTTTCTGTGGCGCAGGAGAAAAAGATAAAATACTATCATTTAATGACTATTCCCACAGACAGAAGAAAATTGTTGCTGGGGAAAATTATTTATATTGGGTACATGATTTTGTTTTCTAATGTGATTGTGTTTGCAGGAGCAACGCTTGGAGGCTTTCTTCTAACGACACATGTTCCAGTTGGAGGAGCGTTGATTGCAGTATTGTTTCTGACGGTTTCTGAGTTATGGGAGATTCCGGTAGCTTTATTTTTAAGTGAACGATTTGGAATGATTGTAAACCTGTTCGTCTGCCTATTTATTACCGTCAGCGGTGTGGTAATATCACAAACCAGAATCTGGTATGTACTTGTTTCTGCAATCCCTATGCGAATGATGTGCCCGTTGCTTCATGTTTTACCAAATGGACTTGCCGCAGAAGCAGGGAATCCTCTTTTGGATACGGGAGTCATTGTTCCGGGAATGTGTCTCTCAATCATCTGGTTTGTTTTTGTAACGGTTCTGTTTTTGAAATGGTTTGAGAGAAGAGAGGTGAAATAAGATGATTGGAAGATCTCTTAATGCAGACTTGCGAAAGATGAAAGGAACATCTGTGATTCTGGCACACTTACTGATTCCGATTATAACCAGCGTTATATTTTTAATATATTACTTTTTTTCACCATGGAATGAAAATATGAAAGTGATTGCATTTTATCAGGCAATAGGAGCAGGACTTCCGGTACTTATTGGAATTTTTACAGCAAGTGTGATGGAACAAGAACAAAATGCAGGTAATTTTCAAAACCTGTTGTCTTTACCAGATAAACTTACAGCATTTTTATCGAAACTGTTGATGCTACTGGTTTTGTGTCTGTGCTCTATCCTATTGACAGCAATCATATTCGGAATTGGATTTGGAAGAATCGCATCAAGCGATATCGAAATCATGAAAGGATGTATATTTGCAGCATTGCTGCTGTGGGGAAGCAGTGTTCCACTTTATCTGTGGCAGCTGATTCTGGCTTTTCAGTTTGGAAAAGGGGTATCCATTGGAGCAGGGATTATATCAGGACTAATTAGTGCATTGATGCTTACCGGACTTGGAGATTATGTGTGGAAATATGTATTTGTCTGCTGGACGGGTAGAGTACCATATACTTATCTGCAATCTGTATTGGGAGAAACTAGTGTAGGTGAATGGTTGTCATTCATACCAGGTTGCTTAATATTTACAGGGATTAGTATGGTATACTATTTTTGGTGGGTAAACCACTGGGAAGGAAACAGAATATCGGAATAGAATCGAGGGAAACTATGGCAAAAATACTGGCAGTTGATGATGAACCGGCAATTCTGGAAATGATAGAAAGCATTTTGAATAAGGATGGACATCTGGTTACCAAAGTAAGTAATCCGCTGAAACTTAATATGGAAGAATTACATCGTTATGACCTGATTTTACTTGACATTATGATACCTGGAATGGACGGCTTTGAATTATGCAAAAGAATCAGGGCACTTGTGGATTGTCCGATTTTGTTTCTTACGGCAAAAACGGAGGAAAACAGTCTGGTGAACGGACTTTCGTTGGGAGCAGATGATTATATTTCAAAGCCATTTGGAGTGATGGAACTTCGGGCAAGGATCAATGCACATCTTAGAAGAGAGCACAGGGAACATTCTGTCCGGATGGTTTTGGGGAGGGTCTGTATTCAAATATCTCAAAAGAAACTATTGGTTGATGATAAGGAACTTCCTCTTACGAAAGCGGAGTACGAAATTTGTGAATTCCTGGCTAAAAACAGGGGACAGGTTTTCTCGAAAGAACAGATTTTAGAAGAGGTCTTTGGTTTTGACAGTGAGAGTAATGACAGTACCATTATCACGCATATCAAAAATATAAGAGCAAAATTTGCGGATTATGATTATACACCGATAAAAACAGTCTGGGGGATTGGATATAAATGGGAAGAGTAAAGAGAAGCAATGCACTCAGCTGGATTTTTATGAGATATGTACTGGTCATGCTTGGATCATTAGTAGGTTTGGTGATTGTTGCTTGGCTGCTGCTGTCCCTTTTGATTAGTGTGGGCTGTATCTATCCGGCGAATTATGCAGAGCAAAAGATTAATGAAGCATATGATACGATTTTACGTGCGGATAAAGTAACTGCTGAGATGATTCCTGCACTTTGTGATTATGTAATCTTTTCAGAGAATGGAGAGAAAATAGGTGGAGATCTGTCAGAACAATACGAACAGATAGCATGGAATGTTGCAAAGTACGGAAACGCATCCGGGAAATATTTTTATAAAGTAATTGTAAGGGAAAATGAATATGTTGTATTGCAATATCGCCTGACACCTCAATATCATTCAGCTTTTTTGAGGGAGCATTTTATAGGACCACAGAATGTGATGAGTATTATGTCAGTGATTGGAGCGGTAGCGATTATCATCATTCCGTCCATACGTTTTGGAAAAAGAATCAAAAAGCAGATGCAGCCTGTATTAGACGCAATCAGACAAATAAAGGATCAAAATCTGGAATATGAGACATCCTGTTCCGGTATCAAAGAGTTTGATGACTGTTTATCGGCAATCGATGATATGCGAGATGCATTGCGAGAATCTTTAGAAAAGCAGTGGAAAACAGAGCAGGAAAAGAAACAACAGATGTCTGCTTTGGCGCATGATATTAAAACACCTCTTACGATTGTACGGGGAAATGCAGAACTACTTTCAGAGACTGAACTGACCACAGAACAGAAGAATAATATCACTTATGTTTTGAACGGCACAACACAGATACAAAGTTATGTAAAACAGTTGATAGATGTCACAAAATCATGGAATTGCAGTGATGTTACCTATACAACGGTGAGGTTAGAAGATTTTTTCGCAGATATAAAGGAACAGGCACTCGGACTGGTAGAAATCTATCACCAGAAAATAGATTGGAAGGCGGGACAAAGTGATAAAAAGGTAACGATTGCTTATGATCCAATGTTCCGGGCCGTAATGAATGTGATTCAGAATGCAGTGGAGCATACAAAAGAAAATGGAATCATTTATATTGACGCAAAGGAGCAGGATGGCCGGCTGACATTCATTGTGGAGGATAGCGGATCAGGATTTACAAAAGAAGCATTATTGCATGGCACAGAGCAGTTTTTTATGGATGACACAAGTAGAAATGGCGAAGCCCATTATGGGATGGGACTATTTTTTGCAAAAACTGTGGCTGAAAAATATGGTGGAGGTATTAAACTTTCAAATTCTGAAAATACAGGTGGGGCGAGGGTAGAAATATTTTTCCTGAGTAGTCAAGAAACAAGCTAAATAGACCGCAATTAAGCTATGTAAAAGAAATTTTACATGCTTTTATCTAATATGTAAAAGCCTTTTGATAGACATTACTATTACGTTTGCTGTAATCTCATGGAAGAAGGAGGCATACAGAATTATGATAGCTGATAAAATTAAAAATGCTCGTACTATTCTTTATTACATAACTATCATTATAGTTGGGATTATATGCACATATAAGAAGAGAATAATATAACTTTTGTTATGATATCAAATGATTTTTTCATTTAATATAACATTAGGTTTAGGAAATGTTTATACGAGCAGAATCCACCCGGAACAATATACGATAGACTACGTGAGATAAGGCATTTGCTGCGGATTGACTTAGTATAAGAAATTGGATATAATTAAAAATACAACTGAATATGAAATAAAAATGTAAGTTTTCTATTCAAATTACCACCTACATCATTTACATCATATTTTACATCATTTGCCCGCAAAGTGACTCAAAGTAGTATTAACACCAGCTTGGTCGAGTATGAAAGAACCACAAAAAGGGTCCCGACCATGAAGAGCCAGGGCGCTGCCAAGAACGAAGCAAACAACGCCGCACAGGCAGCAGGCAACGTTTCCGCAGAGAGCGCGGAAGCTGCTGCACCGGCTGGGGACAACAATGGATTCTTCACCCCCAACGAGAAGATCGACTTCTCCAACGTGAAGATCGAGCCGCTGTTCGAGGAGCAGGTAGACTTCGACACCTTCAGCAAGTCCGATTTCCGTGCGGTGAAGGTAAAAGCCTGCGAGGCTGTAAAGAAGTCCAAGAAGCTGTTACAGTTCACCCTGGACGATGGAACCGGCACAGATCGCACCATCCTTTCCGGTATCCATGCTTATTACGAGCCGGAAGAGCTGGTGGGTAAGACCCTGATCGCCATCACCAACCTGCCGCCGCGTGCCATGATGGGCATTGACTCCTGCGGTATGCTGCTTTCCGCAGTGTGCGAGGAGAACGGCGAGGAGAAGCTGAACCTGCTGATGGTGGATAATCATATCCCGGCAGGCGCAAAACTGTATTAAGAGACACGAGTTGTGTAAGCAAGAAAAAATCGCATAATTTGGAACATCAGCAGGAAAACAAGCACGGGCGAAGCGAGTATTTGTTTTCACCTGATGTGACAGCGACAAAATCGGAGAGTGCGAAGCACGGCAACGGTAAAGCCGTTGGATTTTGGAGTGATAAAAGAGTGGGCAATTCCAATCGGGATTGCCCATTTTTGAAATAAGGAAGCTACAAGACGAAAGGCAGGAAGGAGAAATACAGATTATGGGGTTATTTGGCAAATTTAAAAAAGAGAAAACAGCGGTTGATTGGAGTAATGCATATGCTGCAACACCAAAATTTTATGCGAAACCAGATGGTAGTCCGTTTGGAGCAATCGCATTAACAGAAGGTACAGAAACAATTCTACCGAAAATGCCACAAAACGAATATGCTGTAGATGGAAAGCGGGTGCCTGATTGGAAAATCGTACTTGTAAGCACGACAAAAGATTGTGTTATGGGGGATTGTGATTATCAGAAAGCTTTGAAGAAATTGGAAAAGCACACATTAGATTCCAGGGAGAATACGATTTTAGTGAAAGGCTTATCTTTAGACGAATTAGAAGCTATTGTGGGATAACGGTTATCGATTTGCCTTTTGAGAGAGGAGAAATCCTTTTCTCAAAGGGCTTTTTCTGTTTATACGGATATTCGCAAACTACAAGATAAAGCAGAAACTTCATATACTCTAGGCACAAGGAGGTTGAGGTTTGACTATGGCAACAGCAGGTTGCTTTTCAGAATATGAATTTGTTTATATGATATGGCTATGGAGGTGACAGCTATGGAAACAAAAAATATTATTTTGAAACTTCGTACTGGAAGAGGAATGTCACAAGACGAGCTGGCAGATAAAGTCATGGTAACAAGGCAGGCAGTATCCCGTTGGGAAAATGGAGATACAGTTCCAAACACTGATACACTTAAGCTCTTATCTAAAGAATTTGATGTCTCAATCAATACGCTTTTGGGAGAACCCAGAAAATTGATTTGCCAGTGCTGTGGAATGCCAATCGATGATGATTCCATATTGGGACGTGATAAAGATGGCACATTAAATGAGGAGTATTGTAAATGGTGCTATGCAGATGGAACATACACATATAATGATATGGATGAATTGATTGATGTGTGTGCAAAGAATATGGTAAATGAAAACTTTACCGAAGAACAGGCACGCACTTATCTAAAAGAAATGCTTCCAAAGTTAGATTACTGGAGCAGGTATGATGAACTTAGTGACAATGGGCAGTTTGAAGAGTTTAAAATGCAGTTGATAAATGAAATAAATGATCTGCATATAGACGGACTTCCAAGGGTAGACAAGCTAAATGCACTTGTGGGGAAATATGTGAATCTGGAATATACTCTGCCTAATGGACAAAAAGTGAAATTCCTTGATGATCATAAAACCTATCTGGGAAATCAACTGGAGTCTGAATTTGGAGGAGACAGCTGCTTTGGTATTTTGGCAAGTATGGATTTTATTCTGGTATGTACATATGAGAAGGATGGTGAAAATCCAGAGCTGTTGATTTATAAAAAGAGATAATATAAGCAAAAAGAAAAGTCTTGACAAATAAACGACCGTTTACTATTATTAAAATGTAAACGGTCGTTTATTTATTTTGGAGGAAATGTACATGGGTAATAGAAAAGAGGAAATATTAATTGTAGCACTGCATTTGTTCGCCAGAGATGGTTACGAGGCTGTCTCCGTTAGCCAGATAGCAGGAGAACTTGATATGACAAAAGGGGCATTGTACCGTCATTACAAAAGCAAGAGAGATATTTTTGACTGTATTGTACAGCGCATGGAACAGCAGGATGGCGAACAGGCATCAGGATATGGTATGCCGGAAGAGGAAAAAGAAAAAATGCCTGAACAGTATGAGAATGTATCAGTGGATGATTTGGTGGAATACAGCAAGTCAATGTTTGAATACTGGACAGAGGATGATTTTGCATCATCGTTTCGGAAAATGCTTACGCTTGAACAATTCAAAAATGAAGAAATGCAGAAGTTATATCAGCAATATCTGGTATCCGGACCGGCAGAATACGTGAAGGATCTGTTCAAAAATATGGAAATAAAAAATCCGGAAGAGAATGCAGTTCAATTTTATGCAAATATGTTTTTCTATTATAGTGTATATGATGGAGCAGCAGATAAGACGAAAGTAAAATGTCAGTTTGAACAGATGATGGACAAAATTGTAGTAGAAATGAAGCAGTAATTGTATTTTGAGTAAAGGAATGTGAAATGCAGGAGAAGGGATCGAACATACTTTTTAAGAGAGGACATAAAAGAAATGGAAAAAAGTAATATTATGATTCGTTTAGAGAAAAAGGAAGAACAACAGAAAGTAGAAAATCTGGTAAGAGAAAGTTTTTGGAATGTGTATCGTCCAGGATGCCTTGAGCATTATGTATTGCATCAGCTCAGAAATGATCCGGCATTCGTTCCAGAACTGGATTTTGTGATGGTTTTTAGTGAAAAAGGCAAAGAGGACAAGCTGATCGGTCAGAATATGTTTATGAGAACAAGTATTAAAGCGGATGATGGAAGAAATATTCCAATTATGACGATGGGACCGATTTGCATTACTCCGGAACTGAAAAGACAGGGGTACGGAAAAGTCTTGCTGGATTATTCATTAGACAAGGCAGCGAAGCTTGGATGTGGTGCGGTTTGTTTTGAGGGAAACATTGATTTTTATGGAAAAAGTGGATTCAGACCGGCAAGTGAATTTAACATCCGTTATCATGGACTGGAAGAGGGGCAGGATGCGTCCTTCTTTCTATGCAAAGAGCTGATTCCGGGATATTTAAATGGCATTACAGGGGAGTATGCGACACCAGCGGGATATTTTGTAGATGAAAAGGAATCTGAAGAATTTGACAAGATGTTTCCTTATAAAGAGAAGAAAAAATTACCGGGACAGTTATTTTAATTTACTTGAATTATACAAAGCAGTGTGATATATCAAAACTACCGAATGGTAGTTAAAATAAAACCAAAAGGTAATATATGGGAGATAGTTAAAACAAATAATGAGTGATACAAGAAAAAAAGACATTATCATGGCTACATTGGAGCTGGCAGCTAATAAAGGACTTGGTAACGTATCGATGAATATGATTGCAGATAAAGTTGGGATAAAAAAACTGTCATTATACAATCATTTTGCATCCAAAGAGGAGCTTGTTGAAGTAATGTATCAATTCCTCCGGGAAGAGGCTAAGAAAAATGCCAATATAGGTGCGATTGATTATACAACCATTTTTGCGGATAAGAGTGCATTGGAAATATTGAGGATGATGGTCGGAGGATATTTTAATATGAACCAGCAGGAACATATGTTGAATTTCTATAAGGTTATCTATTCCGAAAGAAGTCTGAATCCTATGGCAGCAAAAATTGTCGCAGAAGAGACGGATAAGATGATTATAGCAACGAAGCAGCTGTTTTATGCCATGGAAGTACATAAATTACTTCATTTTATAAATCCGGATCTGAGTGCAGTAAGCTTTGCTATGACGATACATGGGCTGATGGATTACGAACTGGATCAGAGCAATGGTAAGTGTAGCTATGAAACAGATAAGAATCTTTTGGACGATTATCTGAAATGGTTTTGCGAGGAAAATGCTGTATGATAAAGAAAAAGGGTATATTGAATGATTGTGGATTACTTGAAGCAGCAGTTTTTTTGTCATATATAGCAGCGGGAACCCGTTAAGCAGTTTGTATAATGATTTAAAAGTTTCAGATGTGAAGGATCATATAGTGGATTATCAATCCATTGCCAGACGCTAAGACGCAGAGCAGAAATGAAATGTTTTTTGCATGCGTCTTTTTTGCTATATAAGATCTGCCAGGCAAAGAGGAAAGCTGAATATGTTAAAGTTCTTTAATTGAAAATATAGTAGCTGTTGACAAGTGACCGATAGGTAACTATAATTAAAGTAACCAAAAGGTAACTTGATGACAGATTTAAATTAGGAGACAGATATGGAAAGCAAGGAAAAGAACACAAAGGAAAAAATACTGGAAGAAGCCTTGAAGTTATTTGCACAGAGTGGATATATGGGAACATCCATGAATGATATTGCTTCAAAACTTGGAGTGACCAAGGCTGCATTGTATAAGCATTATAAAAGCAAGCAGGAGATATTGGACAGTATTATTGAAAAAATGAATGAATTAGATATGGAAAGAATAAAGCAATATGAAATGCCGGAGGGTGATCTGGAAAAGGTTGCAGCCGAGTATAAAGAAACGGCATTTGATAAGATCAAGCAGTTCACAAAGGTGCAATTCCTTCATTGGACAGAGGAAGAGTTTTCATGCTGTTTCCGTAAGATGTTGACATTGGAACAGTACAGGGAACCACAGATGGCTCAGTTATATCAGAATTACCTTGCAAGCGGACCATTAACTTATATGGAAGCTTTGTTTTCAGGAATGCTGGGAGATGCAGGAAAAGCAAGACAGACAGCGCTTGATTTTTATGGACCTATTTTTTTGCTTTACAGCATATATGATGGAGCAAAAGACAAAAGCCATGTGATAAAGTTACTGGAAGAGCATATGGATCATTTCTACAGGGAGATGCAGAAAAATTTATAGTAAAGGAAGCCGGACGCTAAGACGCAGTGCAGTCTGTGGTGTCGGCATGGGACAGACAGGCACACCGCGAAAAGAGGATGATATGTTAGGTGTGATGATAAATGGCGGAAAACGAGTATCTTTACAGAATTTGAAGGCGGTTACTGAGTAGTATAAAAGTTTGAATTAGCAGGAGGAAAAGCAGATGAAACTCTATTTTGGAAATATGGTAACAACAGTTACTACACTTATGGTTTTATCGCTGGTCGGGTTTGTTGGATATTCAATCAGTAGCAGAAACAACATTAATTTCTGGGGCAGAAGGAGCCTGTTTGTTTTGGTATATGGCCTTGTTATATGCTGCTTCGCAGCTGCAAGAGACGGACTGGATAAAACAATTCAGTATACGATAGATGGAAGCTGTAATCCAGGAATATTTTCACTTGTGAGCGTTCCAAACATAGTTGGATGTGTCGGAGCTGCAATCATAATTATTGCAGCAATAGCAACACCGATTGCAAAGTCACAGCATATGCGTGAGATATGGTTTTATGTAATGTCCGGCGGAGTGATGCTAAAGATTGTAGTTATGGAGATCGCAAGAATTGCGGTTGGTTATTGAAACAGAATCTGATCCTGAGATGAAACGGGCTTACACGGATATGCTTGAAGGAAGTCTTTCTAACTCTAATAAATGCTGTTTATATTTATGATGGAAAACTTTTAAATAAAATAGGAATGCGCATCATACTTTGGTAGGATTTACAAGCCGCCCACCTTTTGCTAAGATTTTGGTAAAACCGATGCGGATAAGAACCGTGCAAAGATCGGGAAGGAAAGGGCAGTCATATGGAAAAGAGGGCAAAAATCAATCTATTTTTTTCAATAGTTGCAGTGATGTTGCTGACATTTTTATTCGTTCCCGGACAGGTTCGGGCGGAAGATCAGAATGTGGTGCAGTTGGATTTCACGAATTGTTCAGAAATTGATACGGATGCAGGGCGGGTGACCTATGAAATAGAGGGAGCGAAGTATCGGATCAGTCTCTACAGAGAGCTGGACTTTGAACAGATGCAGCGTGTAGCCATTACCTCGAATGGGATGGAAATTGACCTCAATGCATTTTCCTATTATTTAGAGGTGGCGGCAGTGGTTGATCTGGAGGATCTGGAGAATCCGGATAGCGTGCTGCCGGATCTGGCGGCAGTGCAGCTGTATCTGGGCGAGACGGTGTTTGACCTGTCTGCGTCTCCGCGTATCCAGCTGCAGACGGAGCAATTTTCCGGGACGGTTCATATCGACCTGAAAAAGAAAGATGTGGCGCCGCCCGGCCCCTCTTACCCGGACGAAATAGCGATAAGCGGCACGTATGACGGATTTGGAATGGAGATTTTCCTGAACGGAGAAAGAATCGACCAGGAGAGTGCCCATATTTTCGGGACTGGCCGTGGGTATGCCAGCGGAGACATCTATAATATGCTCCAGATTCAGCTTGCATTTGGAGATGGAGTGATTGGATCAGTAACGGTAAATGGAACAGCGATATCGCTGCCGGAAAATGTTTCCGATACGATGGCTTTTGTTGTGGCACCTGCTGACCGGTATGATATTGTCGTAACAAAGAAAATCGTTCCCGTGCCAAGAACCATCGTCTGGGATTCGGATAAATCCGGGCAGCCCGGATGGAATGACGATGAACGGGTAAAAAACGGGACGGTGGAAATCCTGGATGTCCAGGATGCGGACGGCAATTCCCTGGGATTGAAGGATGTCAGGCAGGATGCGGATAAAAATACCGGATATGCCAACATTCTTCCCGGGTCAAAAGTGATTTTCCGCCTGACGCCGGATTATGGGTATCAGCTGACATCTGCCCGGCTGGGAGATACCTCGCTGACTGCCATGGAAGAGAAGTCCGTGTTTGAATACATTATGCCGGACGCCAACGTACATATTGCCGGGATTTTTGAAAAAGTGGAAAATCAGGCAAAGAGCAGTGCTGCGGACGTGAAGGCTGCCGCTATTTTGTTGGCAGATGGGGAGATTTCGTCCGGTTCGGTTGTTCTGTCAGTCAAAGATGCGGAGCTGACGGACGCACAGAAAGCCAATTTTGAGAAAGCAGCCGCCGGGGCGCAGATCATCGCATATACAGATCTGAGCCTGGAACAGATCGTATACAAGGGGACGCCGGACGCAGTCTGGGCAGACCGTTTGCATACATTGCAAAACAAAGCAACGGTAAAGCTCCAGCTGGCGCAGCAGCCGTCTGCCGGGGAAATCGTGGTAATCCACGAAAAACAGGATGGCTCTTATGAAAGTCTTCCGGCTGTTTATGATGCGGCGACGCAGACCGTTACATTCCAGACCACCGGTTTTTCCAACTATGCCATTGCGGCGAAAAAAGCAGATACAAAAGATGACCAGAAGGGCGATGCTGGCAAGACAGACGGTGCGTCTTCCGGTGGTTCCGAGGGTGGAAGCAAGGACAGTACGTCTTCCGGTGGTTCCGACAATGGCAGTAAGGACAGTGCGTCTTCCAGTGGCTCCGGCAGTGGAAGCAGGGAGACAGCTGCCGCCGCAGTCAGCCGGACTGCGCCCGAAACAGGAGATGCAACTTCCCTGTGGTGGCCGCTGGCCTGCCTGGGCTTGTCTGTACTGGTGTTGCGGACCGTCCGGAAGAGAGAACGAAACACACACCCTGACATGTGACCGCACGCAGAGTCAGGAAACAGCTTCCGCATTTTGCTACACTGTGATCACAGAGGAGGCGTGGAAACATGAATTGGATTCAGGGAATACAGCGTGCCATCGACTACGTGGAGGCGCACATCACCGAAGAAATTGATTTTGAAGAAGTGGCGAAGCAGGCCTATTCCTCATCGTTTCATTTTCAGAGAGTCTTCGGGATCCTGTGCGGATTTTCACTGGGGGAGTATATCCGCATGCGCAGGCTTTCCCTTGCGGGGGAGGAGCTGTCCCGTGGGAATGCGAAGATCATTGATGCGGCGCTGAAATACGGCTACGATACGCCGGAGAGTTTTTCCCGTGCCTTTGCCCGGTTTCACGGCATTACGCCCAGCGAAGCCCGGCATGGTGGCAAGGTCAAAATATTCACGCCCCTGTCTGTTAAATTAACTTTCACAGGAGGCAGTAAAATGGATTACAGAATTGAAAAAAGAGAAGCGTTTCAGGTTGTGTGCAAAAGAAAGCGTGTGGGAAAGCCCCAGTCGGCCAATGCTACACCGGACATTACGGCCATGTGGCAGGAATTTGGCGCGGACGGAACCATGGGCAGACTGATCGCGTGCCTGCCTGAACATCCCGTGATGAAAGGGCTGTTGGGCATCTGTTTTTCCTCGGAGCTGAATGCAAAGCAGTTTCCCTACGGCATCGGCGTGGAGTATGACGGAAGACCCATCGACGATGATCTGGAGGTGGTGACGATCCCGGCCCATACCTATGCGGTATTTACCAGCAAAGGAAAAATGCCGGACGCCTTTATCGAGACATACCATCGTATTGTGACCGAGTTTTTCCCGCAAAGCGCCCAGTATGAATATGCGGAAAATGTGGAGTTTGAGGTGTATTCCTCGGCGGACATTTCGGATCCCGATTACCAGTGTGAAATCTGGATCGCAGTGAACGAAAAAGAGAAATAATCGGCCCTGAAATGGCATCCTGCAACACCCGGTTGACAAATTGACAGCCTTACATGGTGGCGGACAACCGAAAAAAGGCTTATGATAAGTGGGAAAAGAAACCTACGGAGGAAGCAGGATGATATTAGCAGATAAGATTATGGAAGAGAGAAAAAGAAACGGCTGGTCGCAGGAGGAGCTTGCGGAGAAGCTGGGGGTGTCCCGGCAGGCGGTTTCCAAATGGGAGAGTGCCGGTTCTAGCCCGGACTTGCAGAGGATCCTTCAAATGTCCCAGCTGTTTGGCGTCAGCACGGACTATCTTTTGAAAGACGAGATGGAACCCGACGGCGTTTATCAGGAAATAGAGCCGACCATGGAACGGCGGGAAACGGTTCCGGTACGGAGTGTGTCCATGGAAGAGGCCAATGATTTCCTGGACAGGAAAAGGGAGGGAGCGCCACGGATCGCCAATGGCGTGTTTATGTGTATCGTCAGTCCGGCCCTTTTGATCCTTTTGAGCGGAATGGCAGACGACCACAGATTTCATGTGACGGAAGCCTTTGCGGCAGGGCTGGGTCTGGTATTCCTGTTTGTGATGGTTGCCATGGCGGTATTTTTGTTTATTACGTGCGGTATCCGGCAAAGCCAGATGGAATATCTGGAAAAAGAAGTTTTTGAAACAGAATATGGCGTCTCCGGCATGGTAAAAGAGAGAAGACGTTCCTATGAGCCTGTGTTTACGCGGGGGATCGCGGTGGGCGTCGGAATCTGTATCCTTTCTGTCGTGCCGCTGCTTCTGGCAGGGGTGGTGGATGCGCCGGACGCGGTCACCTGTGCGATGGTGAGCCTGTTACTGCTTCTGGTGGCGGCAGGCGTCAACATGATCGTGCGGGTGAGCATCATAAAGGGCAGCTACGACATGCTGCTGCAGGAAGGCGAATTCAGCAAAAAAGAAAAACAGGCGAAAACAAAGCTGGACACATTGTCCGGGGTATACTGGTGCCTGGCCACCGCCATTTATCTGGGCTGGAGCTTCTGGACCATGCGCTGGGACATCACGTGGATCCTGTGGCCGGTGGCGGGCGTGCTGTTCGCGGCGGTGTCTGGAACTGTGCGATTGGTCATCGGTGCGGACGGAGCGGATCAATAAATAGTTAGAAAGACATACATCCCAACCCCCTTGCATAGATTGTAAAAAACAAACTATGCAGGGGGATTTTTTTGAAGGATTATATCGAGGAGCGAGCCGTTGAGATTGCGGAATATATAATAGAAAACAGTGCAACCGTGCGGCAGACGGCAAAAAAATTCGGGATTAGCAAGAGTACGGTACATAAAGATGTGACGGAACGACTGAACCAGATCAATCCTGCGCTGGCGGGACAGGCGCGGCAGGTGCTTGACGTGAACAAATCGGAGCGTCACATTCGGGGAGGCATGGCGACACGGGAAAAATATTTGCATCAACATGAGGTAAAATAAGAAAAATGGCTTGACGCCAGGGCTGATATTTGCTATAATTTAATAGCTGTCAGATATGGCGACATAGCCAAGTGGTAAGGCGTGGGTCTGCAACACCCTGATCACCAGTTCAAATCTGGTTGTCGCCTCTTGAAAACCCCGATAAAATCGGGGTTTTTTTGTACTTAAAATGTATGTAAGTGTATGTAAGCCTCAACCAAGGGCTTTTTTTATTGTCTGCTATCTGAAACGGGCTGTCAACAGAAATGTCCGTCATCCTGCGTGACAACCTTCCAAGTCATTGACAATGACTCCCGTTCTCTTTCTTTTGTCCTTCAAAATGTTATTCTATTTATAGAAACTTTTTGACAAAAGAAGGGAGATAGAGTTATGGAAAGTGGAAAGAAAGGATTTTTCCGAAAAGAAAATGCTTCCGCCATCGTTCTGATCATCTGCCTGCTTCTGATGGTGATTTCATCGGCGGTGGGGCATAACATTCAGACCAGCGGAGGTTCTGTGAAAACCGAAAACCTTACATTTGTGACAGATACAGGTGCGACCAGCCATGCGAAGCTGTATGTGCCGGAGACGGCAACTGCGGACAACCCGGCACCGGCGATCCTGCTCTGCCATGGGTATACGGCATCGCTGGATGCCATGGAGCCCAATGCCATTGAGCTGTCCCGCCGGGGCTATGTTGTCATGGCACTTGACATGTACGGCCACGGGGAAAGCACCCTGCCGCCGGATGGATACAAGCAGGCGGAGATGGGAAATGTGGAGAACTATGCTCCGGATCTGGGAAGCTACAGTGCGCTGCAGAAGTTTGCGGAGTATGATTTCGTGGATCTGACAAAGATCGGTATGCTGGGACATTCCATGGGAACGGCGGCGATCCAGGAGGGCGCCTATCTTGCCTATGCAAAATGGCAGGCTGCCTATACTGCGGCGCTGACAGAGGCACAGGCAGACGGGCAGGATGATGCCACAGCAGCTGCGACTGCGTATACGGCGGCTATGGGATCCGGGATCGTGCTTCCCAGTTCCATGGTGCTGACCGGTTACAATTATAATATCCGCAACAGCCAGGATCTGACGTACATCGGCGTCACAGAGGACAATGGTGTATTTCCGCTGTATGCAGCACCGGTGAATATCTGTACCATCGAGGGTGATTATGATGAGTTCTCCGGTCTTCTGTGGGGCATTGATGATGCCAGCCAGTACACCAAGAGCTTTAAGTTCAAGCTTGGCGTAGGCGGCGCCAGCGATGTTCCTTCCGGCACTTATTTTATGTACGGCGATGCTTCCGCCACGCCGCTGAGCCGCGAGGATGCGATCACGGCAGCTGCTTCTGCAGCGGCGACCATGCAGCCGATCCGTGCGGCCTATACGTTTGACGGCACCCATTCGGATACATACTATGACGAGACTGCCATCAGCTATGGCATTGATTTCTTCGATATTACGCTGCGGGGCGGCGAGGAAAGCATTCCGGTAACCGAGCAGAACTGGCATGGGCGTGCAGCCTGCGGTCTCATCGGCCTGCTGTCCGCACTGGTGGGATTTGCGGCAATGGCACTGACACTGCTGCGGGTACCGTTCTTTGCCGGTATTGTGCAGAAGGAGCTTCCGTCTGTCAGCACGGTCAAAGATACGGCAAGCGCTGTAAAATATGCAATCCTTTACATCGTATTCCTGCTTCCGGCACCGCTTCTGTACTATTGGCTGGTGGGATATCCGTATTATATGCAGCCCCAGTGGTTCAAGTTCCTGACAAAATTCATGCCCAACAGCTTTTTCAATATGGCACCGATGAACTCCCTCATGCTGTTTAACGGCGTGGTCGGCGTGATTTTCCTTGTGCTGTATGTGCTGGTGTTCTTCCTGTTTGCGAAAAAGGCCGGTTACACCGTGGAAAACACAGGACTGAAGCTTCCGGTTGTAAATGTGTTGAAGAGCCTGCTTTTGGCAGTGGTATCCTTCGGCCTGATCTATGTGGTGATTTACCTTTGCTCCGGCATTTCCGGAACAGAGTTTTCCTTCTTCAAATACAACATCATGCCGATGGACGGCGCACACTGGGTGGCTTTCCTGAAATACCTGCCAGTGTTCCTGCTGTTTTTCCTGCTGGTCAGCGTGTTCTACAATTCCCTGACCCGTATCGACAACGCACCGGCTTGGCTGAACTACATTCTGATCGCGGTATCTTCCTGCGGTGGTCTGGCTGTGATGTTTGCCTATGACTATGGAAAACTGTTCGCAACGGGAACGAGAGGCATCAAGTACATTCCGGGCACCACATCTGCGGCGTGGCTTTCTGCAGTGGGCATGTCCTTCCCGACCGCGCTGGCAGGCATCATGCTGTTCGGTCTGCTGTTTATCCTTCCGATCACAGCAGTGATCAGTCGGGTTTGCTATAAGAAAACCGGTTCTGCATGGCTGGGCGGGTTCCTGACAGCCTTTGTGGCACTGGCATTTACCATCTCCCATATGGTAACTTCTATTATGTAACCGCCGGGAAAAATATGACATATATTAAACTGTACCTGAATAATAGAAGGGAAGGAATGCTATGGCAAGATTTACCAATCAGGCACAGTTGAAGTATGGAAATGCTGTGACGAATTCAAATATTGCAGTGGGTGAGATCCTGGAAGTGCTGTCGGCCTCCAAGACGGCCGTGCGGGATACCTACGGGCAGAACGACAGCGTGACGTATCTCATTGCGCTGGTCAATTCCGGGACCGTACCGGTGACCGGGCTTACCCTCACCGATGATCTGGGGGCTTACGCCTTTGACCAGGAGACACTGACGCCCCTGACGTATGTGGCCGGAACGGTCACCTATTATATCAACGGCACGAAACAGGCCGCGCCCACAGCTGTGGCCGGGCCGCCGCTGGTGATCAGCGGAATCTCGGTACCGGCAGGCGGCAATGCGGTCATCGCCTATGAGGCGGAGGTGAACCGCTATGCACCACTGGACCTGGAATCCAATATCACCAATACGGCGGTGATCAGCGGCAACGGGATCACACCGATCTCCGTGAATGAAACGGTCAATGCCCGGGTGGAACCAATTCTGACGATCACAAAATCCATCAGCCCGGTGCCGGTAACGGAAAACGGAACACTGACGTATACGTTCCTGATCCAGAACTCCGGCAACGCGGCGGCAGATGCAGCGTCCGCTGCGGTGATCGTGGATACGTTTGATCCTAGGCTTTCCAACCTGTCGGTGTCCTTCAACGGCACCGCATGGACAGAGGCGGAAAATTACACCTATGATGAGACGACAGGACTGTTTTCCACAACGGCGGGGCAGGTGACCGTACCGGCAGGCACGTTTGTGCAGGATCCGAATACCGGAGAATGGACTGTGACGCCGGGCATCAGCACGCTGGTGGTGACAGGAACGATATAATGAGCGCAAAAGAAAAGGAAGCGACGTCGAAGACGGCATTTACTTTTCTTGCGCCATTAACGAAGGTTCCGCCTGCGATAGCAGGCAGTAGAGCGCGATAGCGCGGGGAACCTGAGTCTGAAAGGCGAATAACTTTTTGGGACAGCCGGGCTTATGTCTGGCTGTCCTTTTCATTGTCCTGCATCGGAAAGAAACTATCATTTGAAAGCCTGTTTTTATACTGGTACGAAATCAGTTTCCGTGCAGATGCCGTTGATGACAGAATCCGTGGTTCGTCGCCCATGGTAATGGTCGCATACAAGTATACGAGTCTAGGGTCTTGAAAAAATGCTGCTCTGTGCGTAAAATACAGGATATGCAGAGCTTTCATCAGGAGGACAGAAGAAAAATGGAGACGATCACAGTAAGAAAATATACAAGGGATGACGTGGCAGCCATGGTGCGCATCTGGAATGAAGTGGTGGAGGAAGGCGTGGCATTTCCCCAGGAGGAGCTTCTGGATGAGACAAGCGGCGCACAGTTTTTTGCAGATCAGACCTGGTGCGCAGTGGCGGAGGACGAGAAGAGTATGGTGTGCGGCCTGTATATTTTACACCCGAATAATATCGGACGTTGCGGCCATATCAGCAATGCCAGCTACGCAGTGGCATCGGCGTGCAGAGGGCTGCATATCGGTGAAAAACTGGTCGGTGACTGTATCCGGCAGGCCGGTGCCTGCGGTTTTCGGGTGCTGCAGTTCAATGCGGTGGTGGCAACGAATATTCACGCCAGACATCTGTACGAGCGGCTGGGCTTTCAGCAGCTGGGTGTGATCCCGGGCGGTTTTCGCATGAAGGACGGACATTACGAGGATATCTGCCCGTATTATAGAGAGGTCTGATGGAAAAGATCACCGGGAGAGCTGCAAGTGCATCCAGGCGTACAGATAGAAAAAGTCCGGTGGAAGAGGTGGCAGGGAAAGAAACAATGGAAAAGTGCCAGAAAACAGCGGCAGTGGTTGCAGGAATGCCCGGAAAATGGTACGATACCCCTATCAGAGTATGTATCTTTAAGGGGGATCAACGTGAAAGAGAAGGTATTATTTGTGAACGCCTGCGTGCGGGCGGAGTCCCGGACACTGGGGCTGGCACGCTATTTTCTGGGGAAGCTTTCGGACGTGGAAGTAGAAGAGCTGCGTCTGGATGAGGCAGGCCTTGTGCCCATGAGTGAGGAAGCGCTGGCGAAGCGGGATCAGGCCGGACAGACCGGTGATTTTTCTGATCCGGCATACGCACCGGCGAGAGCGCTGAAGGACGCGGATACGGTTGTCATTGCGGCACCGTACTGGGATCTGTCTTTCCCGGCATCGCTGAAAATTTTCATCGAAAATGTGCTGGTGACAGGGCTGGTGTTCGCCTATGGTGCAGACAGTATTCCGCACACGCTGTGCAAAATGAAGCGCGTGGTGTATCTGACCACTTCCGGCGGCTACATTGGTGACATGAACACCGGCGAGGTGTATATCCGTCAGCTGTGTAAAAACTTTCTGGGAGATCCGCAGGTGGATGTGGTATCTGCGGAAGGTCTGGATATCTGGGGAAATGATGTGGAAGGCATTCTGGCATCTGCCCGGGAAAAAATTGACGCACTTTTTTAGAAAATGCTTTTGTGAAAAAGAATCCCTCCGGGGCCATCTGAAAAGAGATGATTCCGGGGGGATTTTTTATATGATTTTATATGATAAGAAATTACGGCAGGAAATCTTCTCTCACCGGGGTGAAGAATTCCAGCCACTCGGCATCTTCCTCGATGGAAGTGAAGGTGTGCGGGACATTGGCGTCGATCTGCACCGTATCACCGGCCTGGATCATCTGCTCTTCCTCCCCGCAGAGGAACACGCCCTTGCCTTTGATCATGTAGACAACCTGCAGGTGCGGATGGCTGTGCGCCGGGGCGGCAGCGCCCTTTTTGCCGGTCATGTAATTGACGGTGTAGCCGTTTTCTCCCTCGCAGTAAGCCAGGAGCTGGCGGGTGACAGCGGGGCCCATCTGGGCGGCGGGTACATTTTTGCACGGATTTAATTTCATAGTCAGACATCTCCTTTTGTGTCGTTTGCTTCTTGTTGATAAGAAGTATACCATTTCATTTTTTGTCTGTAAATATCTTGAAAGATGGGAAAAAGTGAGTATGATGAAACTTATTTCAAAGATTTAACGCGACAAAGCGTTGAATGGACAAAGAAAAATGGAGGAGAAACGATGAAAAAGAAGGTTCTTGCAATGGTACTTGCCGCAGCAATGACGGCAAGCATGCTGGCAGGCTGCTCCGGCAGCGGAAGTGACAAGGCAGAGAATACCGCTGCCGCAGATACGGAGGAGACGACATCAGACAGCGCAGAGCAAACAGATGCTCCGGCAGAAGGCGAAGAGAAGACGATCGGTTTCGTCCAGCTCATCGACATGGCGGATGCCACGCTGATGAAGGATGCATTTATGAAAAAAATCGAGGAGTCCGGGAAGAACATCAAGGTGGATTTCCAGGATGCCTCCGGTGACCAGACAGCCATGGCAACCATGCTGCAGTCTTTTGTGGACAAAGAGTATGACCTGGTTGTTCCCATGCTGACCCCGCCAGCCATTGCGGCTGCAACGACCTGCGCAGATATCCCGATGATCTTCATGTCCGTGACAGAGCCGGTATATGCCAAGCTTCTGACCGATATGGATCAGCCCACCGATATGATCACTGGAACGTCCAACCGTATTCCGGCGGAGATTTCCCTGGCAGCAGCTGAGACACTGACACCCAGCGACGGAAAGACCTGTGTGATTATGTACAATGCGGATCAGGTCAATGCAGTGGCCACCAAGGACGGTGCAGTGGCTTACTGTGAGGAGAATGGCATCAAGTACGAGGAGAAGGCTTACACAGACATCAACACTGCTCTGCAGATCGCCCAGAGCCTTTCCAAGGATGACACCGCCTATGTATATGTAGCCCTGGATTCCACCATCGCCAACAACTTCAACCAGGTAGGCGAGGCGCTCAAAGAGGCACAGATTCCTTCCTACACCGCAGCAGATGCCATGGTAACCGGCGGCGGCGCGTTCTCCTTCAGCATTGATTATGCGGAGATCGGCGAGATGACCGCAGACATGGTACTGGCGTGGTACGACGGCACACCGCTGTCCGAGCTTCCGGTACAGCGTGTGGAGGACTTCACCCTGGTGTACAACACAGATGTGATCGCAGCGCTGGGCATTGACGAGGCGGACGTGACTGCTTATGCAGATTCTGTCGGACTTCCGTCCCAGGCAGTAGAGACCGTAACGGCTGAATAATAAGACAAGAGGGTTTTTGACATGACAAATCAGATCTTAGGCGCATGCATCCTGGTGCTTATCTATGGCATCATGGTGCTGGGCGTGTACATATCCTTCCGGATCCTGAAGGTGCCGGACCTGACCGTGGACGGCTCCATCGTGCTGGGCATGAGCACGGGAACGGTGTTTGTGAAAATGGGACATCCGCTGGGCGCCATCCTGGCGGGACTGCTGGCGGGTATGCTGGCGGGCATGGTGACAGCCTTCCTGCAGATCAGGGTGAAGATATCACCGATCCTGGCGGGCATTCTGACCATGACCGGTCTGTATTCCGTGTGCCTGCAGCTGCAGGGCGGAAGCCCCAACATTTCCCTGCTGGGAGACCGGACGATCTTTTCGGTGTTCCTGGAGGCGCATGGGGATATGAACAAAAACATTGCCCGCATGATCGTGGCACTGATCGCGGCGGTGATCATGCTTGCGCTGACGATCCTGTTTTTCAAGACGAGACTGGGGCTGTGCATCCGGACGACGGGTGATAACGAGGAAATGATCCGGGCTACATCCATCAGCGAGACAAAGATGAAGACCATTGCCCTGGCCATTGCCAACGGCCTGGTGGGCATGTCCGGCGCCGTGTATTCCCAATACATGGGCTATACGGATGTGACGGCAGGCTCCGGCACGGTGGTGTCCGGCTTCGCCTCCGTCATCATCGGTGAGGCGGTGCTCTCCTTTGTGATCTTTGTGGGAAGTAAGGCAGCGCCGAAAATGCGGAACCTGAAAAGCAGCATCACCGCCGGTTTTGTGGCAGCGGTGATCGGCTCTGTGGCTTACCGGGTCATCGTGGCGCTGGCCATCAACGCCAACATCCTGCCCAGCCATTTCCTGAAGCTGGTGACGGTGCTCATCATCACACTGGCGCTAGCAGTGGGACCGGCCAAGGAAGCTTTTGTTTCTTATACAAATAAGGTAAAAAGGGGGAAGGGAAATGCTTAAGATCGACCATATTTCCAAGACCTTTTATCCTGGCACGGAGAATGAGAAACGGGCGCTGCAGGATCTGTCCCTGACGCTGGATAAAGGCGATTTTGTGACGGTCATCGGTTCCAACGGCGCGGGAAAATCTACCCTGTTCAACGCCATTGCCGGGGTGTGGTTTACGGATGCCGGAAGGATCTATATTGACGGGGAAGATGTGACCTTTAAGACGGAGACGTACCGGGCCCATATGATCGGCCGGATTTTCCAGGATCCCATGAAGGGAACCGCTCCCAGCCTGACCATCGAGGAGAACCTGACCATTGCCTACAAGAGCAGCGGCAAGGGGATGTTCAGCCGGGCCATCACGAGAAAAGACCGGGAGTATTTCCGGGAAGTGCTGTCGGCGCTGGACATGGGGCTGGAGGACCGTCTGAAAACGCCCATGGGAACCCTGTCCGGCGGCCAGCGGCAGGCCATCACCCTTCTGATGGCGACGGTGCTGACACCGAAGATCCTGCTTCTGGATGAACATACGGCGGCGCTGGATCCGCTGACAGCGGAGAAGGTGCTGAAGATCACGAAGGATATCGTGGAGGAGCGCAAGATCACCACGCTGATGATCACCCACAACATGGCGAGCAGCCTTCGGCTGGGCAACCGCACGATCCTCATGGACAGCGGCAGCGTGGCCATTGACCTGAAAGGGGAAGAGCGGGAGCACATGGATGTGGAAGGGCTTCTGCGGCTGTATCACAAGATCAAAGGGCAGGAATTCGACAACGACCGGATCCTGCTGGCAAATTAGAAACCTGTCATGCCATAATCATAAATCAGAAAAAGCTGTACCGGAGAAAGGACGATGCTGTGAAAGCATGTGCCATCTATCCGGTGCAGCTTTTTTAAAATTTGCATATTCTCAGAATTGTTTGTCCCAGGGGATGATTTTTCCGGCCTGTCTCGTTTCCTTCATATCGATGAGCCGCTGGTTGGAGGAACCGCGGAACCGCAGAGTGATGTCCTTCTGTGCCGCTACGAAGGGGCCGTCCACCAGCACGTCGATGAGGGAAAGCATTTCTTCCGTAGCTTCGCAGAAATAGTGACCGCCGGGGATCAGATCCCGATCCAGGACGGCGCCGGTGTAGCACCAGATATCCTTGCCGGGAAATGCTTTTTTTACCCGACGCAGGAAAGGCAGCAACGCCCGCTGGTTGGAGATCTCGAAGGGATCGCCGCCCAGCAGCGTCAGGCCGTTGACAAATCCGGGAGCCAGCGCTTCCAGCAGCTCTTCCTCCGTTTGGGCGGTGAAGGGCTGGCCATAGGAGAAATCCCAGGTCTCGCTGTTGAAGCAGTCCTGGCAGCGGTGGGAGCACCCGGATACAAACAGGGATACCCGGACGCCGAAGCCGTTGGCAATGTCTGTTTTCTTGATCTCTCCGTAGTTCATAAAATTTCCCCCTCCCTTGTTCCTTCCGATGCAGAACCCTGTCCATATATTTATACCTTCTTGTTGAGGTACTTTTTTATAAATGTAACACGCGCTCTTTGATCTCCTGGGTACGGCCCTGGTTCCAGAACTGGGTGCCGATGTAGCCGCAGGTACGGCGTGCCACGTTCATCTTGTCCTGATCCTCGTTTCCACACTGGGGGCAGTGCCAGATGAGCTTGCTGTCCCGCTCGATGATCTGGATCTCACCCTCGTAACCGCATTCCTGGCAGTAGTCGCTCTTGGTGTTCAGCTCCGCATACATGATGTTGTCATAGATGAAGCGGATGATCTGCAGAACGGCCTCCAGGTTGTCCTGCATGTTCGGTACCTCCACGTAGCTGATGGCGCCGCCGGTGGATAATGCCTGGAACTGGGACTCGAATTTCAGCTTGTCAAAGGCATTGATCTTCTCGGTAACGTGTACGTGGTAGCTGTTGGTGATGTAGCCCTTGTCTGTCACGCCCTCGATGATGCCGAACCGGCGCTGCAGGCATTTGGCAAATTTATAGGTGGTGGACTCCAGCGGCGTGCCGTACAGGCCGAAACCGATGGATGTCTCTGCTTTCCATTTTTCACATGCTTCGTTCATGTGCTTCATGATCTCCAGGGCAAACGGGGTTGCGGTGGGATCGGTGTGGGATTTGCCTGTCATGTAGCGGACGCACTCGCACAGACCTGCGTAGCCAAGGGAGATGGTGGAATAGCCGCCCACCAGCAGCTTGTCGATGGTCTCGCCCTTTTTCAGGCGGGCGCAGGCGCCGTACTGCCAAAGGATCGGCGCTGCATCGGACAGGGTGCCCATGAGGCGGTTGTGGCGGCACATGAGAGCCCGGTAGCACAGATCCAGACGCTCATCAAAAATTTTCCAGAAGCGTTCGATATTACCGCTGGAGGAAAGGGCCACGTCTACCAAGTTCAGGGTAACGACGCCCTGGTTGAACCGGCCGTAGAACTTGTAGTTGCCGTTCTCATCCTTCCACGGACTTAACGCGCTGCGGCAGCCCATGACAGGGAAGCAGTTGCCTTCCTTTAATTCCTTCATTTTCTTCTCGGAAATGTAGTCAGGAACAAGACGGCGAGCGGTGCAGCGGGCAGCCAGCTCTGTCAGGTAATAGTATGGAGAATCGGTGTGGATATTATCCTCTTCCAGCACATAAATGAGCTTCGGGAAAGCCGGTGTCACCCACACGCCTTTTTCGTTCTTGACGCCCTGATATCTCTGGCGGAGCACTTCTTCGATGATCATGGCCAGATCCTTCTTCTCCTGCTCGTTCTTGGCCTCGCTCAGATACATGAAGACCGTGACGAAGGGTGCCTGACCGTTGGTGGTCAGCAGGGTAACGACCTGATACTGGATCGTCTGGACGCCGCGCTGGATCTCTTCCTTCAGGCGGGTCTCCACCAGCTCTGCTGCGGTAGCCTCCTCCACAGGAACACCGAGAAGCTCCAGCTCCCGGTTTACCTGTCTGCGGATCTTTTCACGGCTCACCTCTACAAAGGGTGCCAGATGGGCCAGGGAAATGGACTGGCCGCCGTACTGGTTGGATGCCACCTGGGCGATGATCTGGGTCGCAATGTTGCAGGCCGTGGAAAAGCTGTGGGGACGCTCGATGAGGGTGCCGGTGATGACCGTACCGTTCTGGAGCATGTCCTCCAGGTTGACCAGGTCGCAGTTATGCATATGCTGTGCAAAATAATCGCTGTCGTGGAAATGGATGATACCTTCGTTGTGTGCGTCAACGATATCCTGGGGCAGCAGCATACGCTCAGTGAGATCCTTGGAAACCTCTCCGGCCATGTAGTCACGCTGGGTGGAGTTCACCACAGGGTTCTTGTTGGAGTTCTCCTGTTTGGCCTCCTCGTTGTTGCACTCGATCAGGCTTAAAATCTTGTCGTCAGTGGTGTTGGACTGACGGACCAGGGTACGGATGTAGCGGTAGGTGATGTAGTTCTTGGCTACCTCAAAGGCACCGTGAGCCATGATATGATGCTCTACCATATCCTGTACTTCTTCCACACTGGGGGAACGGCGAAGCTCCTCGCAGCTTAACACCACGCTCTCGGCAATTCTCTGAATCTGGCGTTCGGTCAGACGGTCAGCCTCTGCCACCGTGCTGTTCGCTTTGCTGATCGCCACGATGATCTTTGTTATATCGAATACGGTCTCAGAACCATTTCTCTTAATAATCTTCATTCTCGTTCCCTCCACAATATTTTGGTGTGTATTGATTATTATATACTATATATTGAAAATGACATGTTGCAGATGCAACAAAAAACAGATTTCGTCATTATGCACAGTGCGGGCTGTTTTTTGCAGGAAAAAACCCGACCTGTCCAGAATAACAGAAACTGCGGTCGGGTTCAAGGGGGGATTACAATCCTTTAAAGATTCAGAATTGATTACAAATTTTTAGAAAATCCATCCCAGGATATTGGAAAGGGCGGAGCTGAAAATAATCAGCAAAATGACGAAAAGTACACTGGTGCCGCCTGCTTTGCCAAGATTTTCTCTGGCTTCGTAGTTGGGCTGAGAAAGGTTGGCAAGGCCGGCCTTCGTCAGCTCCTGTTTCACATATTCCCAGTAGAGCACGTTGCCCTGGCGTCCCAGATAGACGAAATAAAAAACATACAGGGCAATGGTGTACAGGCCGCGTAAGGGCAGGGCGAACATGTTGAAAAAGGAATTCAGCAGGGAAACGATGACCACCAGTGCCAGCGCGGGCTTCCACATTTTGCGGTAGATCATCCAGGAGGCGCTGAACAGGGCGCTGCACCAGTTGTAAGGCTTCTGCCCTCTGGTGATGCAGTGGAACCGTTCCAGATATTTATCCGCATTGTTTCCTACAAAAGCGCGGACATCGTCCTCAAAAAAGCCCTCGATCCGGCGGGGCTCCGACGGATTGGCCCAGTTGTCGAAAGAGCCGCTGCCCTGGGTGGAATTGCTGCCGGTATCGTCGTAGTAGTTGTAGTTATCGCAATTGTCGCTCATAACTTCCTCCTTTGGGAAAGAAAATATTTTGTACCTAAAAATAATTATAGAACGTGATGGTAGCTTTGTCTACAGTTCACTCGCACCATTCGCAAAATCACATCTTCGATACAAATCAGAAACATTTGAGGGATAAATTTAAAAAGTAATTTAAAAACTATGCAACGATTTCTTAAAATAAAACATCTATTATATTATAGAGAGTAAATTGCCGGACGTGCGGGGCGGGGATATCCCGGGGGCACCCCGAAGAAAACGGTGGCAATGGGCGAAAAGAAGGGTACCTGAAAGAAAAAGGGGAAGAGAACGTGTTGGATCTGATCTGCCGGCTGGGCTGGGCCGGGATGGTAAATGTGGTGGTCATTGCCATTATCGTGTATGTGATACGGGCGGTGTTTGTATTATGGAAGAAGAAAAGTTGTCCGGGTATCTGGGGGCTGGTGTTTGCGGCGGCGCTCTGTCCGGTGGAATTTCCCGGCATTCCGTGCAGTGGTTATGTGGTGGAGGCACTGATCGGCTCTTCCATGAAATTTTATTTTTTCCTGGTGTGGGAGGGCGTTGCGGTGGCACTTCTGCTGTGGGGCTTTTTGGCGTACCGCCGGATCAAATGGCATACCCTGGATGGTGCAGAGCTGGAAGAGGGCGTGTTTGTCATGAAGGGCCTGAAACGGGCCCGTGTGTGCGGCTTCTGGCATCCGGTGATCTATGTGCCGGATAATCTGTCGCCGCAGGTACAGACGGAAGTCATCGCCCGCAAGAAGAAAGCTATCGCCTCGGGGGCACATCGGATCTTTGTATTTGGCTGTATCGTCACCTGCCTGTACTGGTTCCACCCGATCCTCTGGTTCAGTCTGTACTATATGAAGCACGATATGAATCGGCTGTAAATGTGAAAAAACTGGGAATTCTTTATAAACATCCCCATTTGAGAATCAAATCATGATATAATGTGCGCAGGGAAAAACAAGCGGCTGCGTTAGCAGACATTTGTTTTTCACAAGCCATTAACGAAGGTTCCGCCTGCGATAGCAGGCAATGGAGCGCGACAGCGCGGGGAACCTGAGTTGAAATCGAACGAACCGCCTGCGACAGCAGGCAGTAGAGCACGATAGTGCGAGTTCGTGAGATTAAGAGCAAAGCCATTAACGAACGAATTAGTTTATATTTATAACAGGAGGGGATGAAATGAATCTTCTTTTTTTCCTCACACCCAAGAGTGAGGTGCTCTATGTGGACAGCCATGATACGGTGCGTCAGGTGATGGAGCGAATGGAATACCATACCTATCAGGCGATTCCGATGATCGATTCTTACGGCCACTATGTGGGAACGATCACAGAGGGAGATATTTTGTGGTGGATCAAGGACGATCTGCCTTTTGATATGAAGAAAGCGGAGACAGAATATATCGGGGATATTCCGCGCAAACGGGAAAATCTGCCGGTGAGCATCCAGTCGGATATGGAAGACCTTATGTCCAAGGCGGTGAACCAGAACTTTGTCCCGGTGGTGGACGACAAGGATATTTTTATCGGCATTATCACGCGAAAAGATATCATTCAGTATCTGGATCGGCAGAGACGACAGGCCGATGCAGGTGAGAACCGGCAGGTGTATGGGCGGGTCGATGCGGGTGAGAACCGACAGGTGTATGGGCAGGCCGATGTGGGTGAGAATCGGCAGGTGTATGGGCAGCCGGGGATGGATGAGAACGGGAACGCACAGGAGCTGACCATATGAAAGTGATCCTTGCGGCGGTCAATGCCAAGTACATCCACTCGAATCTGGCAGTATTCAGTCTCCGGGCGTATGCCGCCCAGCACGGACAGGAGGCGGAGATTGCCGAGTATACGATCAATCATCAGCCAGAGCATATCCTGATGGATCTCTATAAGAGAAAACCGGATGTTCTGGCTTTTTCCTGCTATATATGGAATTTCGAGATGATTCTGGAGCTGGCGGAGGAGTTTTCCCTTCTGTGTCCGGAGACGGACATCTGGCTGGGCGGCCCGGAGGTGTCTTGGCATGCGAAGAAGCTGCTGGAGCGACATCCATTCCTGCGTGGGATCATGCGGGGCGAGGGAGAGGAGACGTTCCTGGAGTTGCTGGAATATTACCGTGGAAAACGGCAGACGCTGGAGGAGATCCGGGGGCTGACATTTCGACAGGCGATGTTAGATCGGAGTCTGCCATCCATGGAGTTGCAGCATCAGACTGACGAGATGCAGATGGTCAGGCAACCGGAGTCTCAGAAGTCAGTGAGCGGGCAGGAAGAAACGGTACATGTGAAGCTTCAGGAACAGATGGAAGGGGAGCAAGTCATCAGACAATCGGCGTCGATGGAGCAACCGGCAATGGTGGAAATTTCCTGGAAATCGCAGGAATCTGTTGTGACAGAGACACACGACCGCGGCCTGCTTCCGCTGGATGCGGTGCCTTTTATTTATGAAGATCTGCAGCAGTTTGAGAACCGCATCCTCTATTATGAGACGAGCCGGGGCTGCCCGTTTTCCTGCTCCTACTGCCTGTCATCCATTGACAAACGGGTGCGTCTGCGCAGCTTTGACAAGGTGCGCGGGGAGCTGGATTTTTTTCTGGAGCATCGGGTGCCTCAGGTGAAGTTCGTGGATCGGACGTTTAACTGTAATAAGAAGCACAGCCGGCAGATCTGGTCTTATATTACGGAACACGACAACGGTGTGACGAATTTTCATTTTGAAATATCGGCGGATCTGCTGGAAGAGGAAGATCTGGCGCTGTTTCGCCGGATGCGGCCGGGGCTCATCCAGCTGGAGATCGGTGTGCAGTCTACCAACCCGGATACGATCCGGAAAATTCACCGGACGATGGATCTGCATAAACTGCGGGAACGGGTGAACGCCGTGCATGCGCTGCACAACATTCACCAGCATCTGGATTTGATCGCAGGGCTGCCGGATGAGGACTATGAAAGCTTCCGCCGTTCCTATGGCGATGTGTATGCCATGGAACCGGAACAGCTGCAGCTGGGATTTCTGAAGGTGCTGAAGGGTTCTGCCATGGAGGAAGAGGCGGCAGATTACGGGGTCGTATACCGCAGAAAGCCGCCCTATGAGGTGCTGTACACCAGAGATCTTCCTTATGCGGATATGATCCGGCTGAAAGCGGTGGAGGAGATGACGGAGGTCTACTACAACAGCGGGCAGTTTGTGCACACCCTGCGGCAGCTGGCGAAGGAATTTGACAATCCCTTTGACCTGTATGCGGCGTTGGGGGATTATTATGAGAACCATGGTCTTTCTGCAATCAGCCATACCCGGATCCGACGGTATGATATTTTGCTGGATTTCATCCGGGAGCGGTTTGCCGGGGATGCACAGAAGATTGATTTTTACCGGGAGCTGTTGACGTTGGATCTGTACCTGCGGGAAAATGTAAAAAGCCGTCCTGTCTGGGCGAGGGATCTGTCCCCGTACAAAGAGGCGTCTGCAGCCTTTTACAAAAAAGAGGATCAAGAGCGGAAGTACCTGAAAGACTACGAGGGATTCCATGCCGGGCAGCTGGCGCGGATGACACACATAGAGGTATTTACATATCCGATAGTAGCATTAGAAGATAGCACTTGGGTTTCAGATACAAAACAGACAACAGGAATGCATGTGGCAATGCCAGGGAACGGCTGTTATCCGGTATTATTCGACTACCGTAGCCGCAGCCCACTGACCGGAGAGGCAGCCATATACATACTGACGAAGGAGGACGGCTATGGAGACGTATATAGCGATTGACCTGGAGACGACGGGCTTGAGTCCCAAGCTGGATCGCATTGTGGAGATCGGCGCGGTGCGGGTGGAGGACGGCCAGATCACCGATGAACTGAAATTGTTCGTGGATCCGGGGCGGGAACTTCCGGCACGGATCACGGAGCTTACCGGCATCACCCAGGATATGCTGAAAGATGCGGTGAGCCAGGAGACAGCCATCCGCCAGGTGACGGATTTCTGCGAGGATCTGGTGCTGCTGGGTCACAATATTTTGTTTGATTACAGTTTTCTGAAACGGAGTGCGGTGAACCATGGCCTTCCCTTCGTGCATCAGGGCATCGACACGCTGAAGCTGGCGCGGCATTTTCTGCCGGATGCCGAGAGCCGCAGGCTGGAAGACCTGTGTACCTATTACCATATTGAGACGGCGCATCATCACCGGGCGGTGGACGATGCCATCGCGGCCAAATGCCTGTATGACTGCCTGCGGGGACAATTTCTGGAAGGGCATGAGGCCTATTTTGCCCCGGGAGAACTGATTTATGAAGTAAAGAGAGAAAATCCGGCTACCGCAGCACAAAAACGGTACTTGAATGATTTGATAAAATATCATAAAATAGCAATAGACTATGCCGTGGATCAGCTGACGAAGAATGAAGCGTCACGCAAGATCGACCAGATTCTGCTGACATACGGGCGGATCCGGTAGCATTTCGCGGCAGGCGGCGGATCCTGCAGTGCAGGATATCTGAAAAGAAGGTGAACAGATGAATTTTTATAATCCGAAGAATCGCAGAGTCATTTCTGCGGTGATCATTGCCATACTGGTTGTCAGCATGGTGCTGTCTGTGGTGCTTGGTTCCCTGTAGGCAGCGGGAGAAGGAGGAGTAACGGATGATGAGAAATAAATTTTGGGCGGCAGCGGCGCTGGCCATCGCCATTGGGACGTTTGCGGGCAGCGGCGTGGTACATGCGGAGAGCATGCCGAAGGATACAGTGGCGGAGGGCGTGTTTATCGAGCAGCTGGATCTGTCGGGGATGACCATTTCCGAGGCCATTGATGCCGTGGACGACTATATTGCAGGAAAGACGGCAAGTAAGATCCGTCTGAATATCAATGACAACTGGGTGGAAGTGACCGCCGGGGACATGGGACTGTCCTGCGGTAACGCCGAGGTGGTAGAGGAAGCCTTTGAGTACGGCAAGGAGGGCAATATCGTCCAGCGCTACAAGACCATGAAGGATCTGCAGCAGGAGCCGTATACCTTTGACCTGGAATTCGGCATTGATGAGGAGAAGATCCGTTCGATCATCGAAGAAAAATGTACCGTGTACGATGTGGCAGCGCAGGATGCCACGGTGACGAGAAGCGGCAGCAGCTTTGAGATCACCCCTGGCGTGACCGGAGTCAAGCTGGACGTGGATGCATCTGTACAGACGGTGATCGATTATATGAAAAATGACTGGGATGGTTCCGATGCGTCCATTGACCTTGTCTGCGAGCTGGATCAGCCCAGAGGCAGCGAGGAAGATTTTGCAAAAGTAAAAGATATACTGGGTACCTTTACCACCAGCTATTCCTCTTCCGGTGCCAACCGTTCCAAGAATGTGGCTAACGGCGTGGAGAAGATCAACGGAACGATCCTGTATCCCGGAGAGACCATGTCTGTGTACGCCCTGACCAATCCGTTTACGGAGGCCAACGGCTATGCCACAGCTACTGCCTATGAGAACGGCATGGAGGTGGACAGCGTGGGCGGCGGTATCTGCCAGGTATCCACAACGCTGTACAATGCGGCGCTGAATGCGGAGCTGGAGATCGTGGAGCGCTCCAACCATTCCATGATCGTCGGCTATGTGAAGCCTTCCATGGATGCGGCCATCGCGGGCACCTACAAGGATCTGAAGATCAAGAACAATACCGATGCACCGATTTATATAGAAGGAAAGACCGCCAACAAGACGGCGACCTTTACCATTTACGGGCATGAGACGAGAGACACGGTCAACCGGAAGGTGACCTATGAGAGTGAAGTGCTGGAGCAGACGACGGCGGAGCCGAATCTGAAATATGTGGGCGATAACACGAAGCCCATCGGCTACAAGGCCATCACTCAGAAGGCCCATACCGGTTACAAGGCACAGCTGTGGAAGGTTGTGACGGTGAACGGCGTGCAGGAGAGCCGGGAGGTCATCAACAAGAGCACATACAATGCGGCGCCCGCGTACTGTACGGTAGGCACATACTGGGCAGATCCCAATGCGACAGCGGCAGTGAATGCGGCCATTGCGACACAGGACGGTCCCACCATTGATGCGACCATTGCCCCGTATGCAGCGGAGCTGGCGGCAGCAGCAGGACAATAAGAGCGAGACGGATCATGATGGAGTCTGTGTAACCATGCACAGGCTTCATCATTCTTTGCATCCTGCCGGGACTGTGCGGCAGGCTTTGCATATGAGCTGGAAACAGCAGACGGAGGAATGGGATGAAGATAGGAAAAATACCGGAAAGTGTGCTGAAACGGTCGGTGTTCAAGCAGATCCGCACGAAGCGCCCGGAGGTGCTGGTGGGCGCTGGCGTGGGGGAAGACTGTGCCGTGATGAAGCTGGCGGAGGATGAAGTGTTTGTGCTGTCCACAGACCCCATCACGGGAACGGCCAAGGATATGGGCGAGCTGGCGGTACATGTGACGGCCAACGATCTGGCCAGTGCAGGGGCAGAGCCTGTGGGCATGCTTCTGACGGTGCTTTTGCCGGAATCGGTGGAGGAAGCGGACATTCGGAACATGATGGAGGAAGTGGAAAACGCCTGTCATCAGCTGAACATTCAGGTGATGGGCGGACACACCGAGGTGACCCGGGCGGTGAACCAGCCGCTGATCAGCGTCACCGGCGTGGGAAAGGCGAAGGCTGACAGGATCATCACCACGTCCGGTGCCAGACCCGGCCAGGATGTGGTCATCACCAAGTGGATCGGTATCGAGGGCACATCCATCATTGCCAAAGAAAAAGAAGAAGAACTGCTGAAACGGTTCCCGGCTTCTTTCCTGGAAGCGGCGAAAGAAATGAGCAATCTGCTGTCTGTGGTGCCGGAGGGCCGGATCGCGGCGCAGATGGGCGCAACGGCCATGCACGATGTGACAGAAGGCGGCATTTACGGGGCTCTGTGGGAGATGGCGGAGGCTTCCGGCGTGGGGCTGGAGATCGATCTGAAAGCTATCCCCATCCGACAGGAGACGGTGGAACTGTGTGAGGTCATGGGGCTGAACCCGTACTACCTGATTTCCAGCGGCAGCATGCTGATCGCCACGGATCACGGGCATGATCTGGTGCGGGAATTGCAGAAAGCGGGTATTCATGCGTCCGCGGCAGGCAAGGTGACCAGGGGCAATGACCGGGTGGTGTTAAACGGCGAGGACCGGGCGTTCCTGGAGCGGCCAAGAACCGACGAACTGTACAAGATTTATGAAGCGTGATATCGAAAATGTGATTTTATATCATAGTTTAGAAAAAATAGGAGGAAAACAACGTGAATAACGAGATTATGCGGGAAGAGATCCTGACTTTTATCGAGAAAAACAGCCGTGTGGATCTGAAAGAGCTGGCGATCATTGTGGGAACCGATGAGGTGACCGTGGCCAATGAGATGGCAGCCATGGAAAAGGAGCGGATCATCTGCGGCTATCATACACTGATCGACTGGGACAAGACCAGCATGGAGAAGGTGACAGCGCTCATCGAGGTGCGCGTGACACCCCAGCGTGGCGAGGGCTTTGATAAGATCGCTGAGCGCATTTACAACTATCCGGAAGTACGTTCAGTGTATCTGATCTCCGGTGCGTATGACCTGATGGTCATTCTGGAGGGCAAGACGCTGCGCGGCGTATCCATGTTTGTGGCAGAGAAGCTGTCCACCCTCGATCAGGTCGTGGGGACTGCAACCCACTTCATTCTGAAAAAATACAAAGATCATGGAACGGTCCTCGGACAGGCCAAGACCGATGAAAGGATGGTAATTACACCGTGAGAAATCCATTAGCAGATAAAGTAGTAGAAATACAGCCGTCAGGCATCCGGAAATTTTTTGATGTGGTAAGCGAGATGCCGGACGCTATTTCCCTTGGTGTGGGTGAGCCGGACTTCGATACGCCGTGGCACATCCGGGACGAGGGCATCTATTCCCTGGAGCAGGGTAGAACGTTCTACACCTCCAATTCCGGTCTGAAGGAGCTGAAGGTGGAGATCGCCAATTATCTGAAACGGAGAATGGCCTGTTCCTACGACCCCAACAGCGAAGTGATGGTAACGGTGGGCGGCAGTGAGGCCATTGATATGGCGCTTCGTGCCATGTTAAATCCCGGGGACGAGGTGCTGATCCCGCAGCCCAGTTATGTATCCTACCTGCCGTGCACCGTGCTGGCGGATGGTGTGCCGGTGATCATCGAGTTAAAAGCGGAGAACGAGTTCCGTCTGACGAAGCAGGAGCTGCTGGATGCCATCACCGACAAGACCAAGGTGCTGATTCTTCCCTTCCCCAACAACCCCACGGGTGCCATCATGGAGAAGGAAGACCTGGAAGCCATCGCAGAGGTGATCCGGGAGAAGGATATTTTTGTCATTTCCGATGAGATTTACGCAGAGCTGACCTACAAGGGAGACCCGGTGACCATCGCCTCCCTGCCGGGCATGAAGGAGCGGACGATCCTGATCAACGGATTTTCCAAGGCCTATGCCATGACCGGCTGGCGTCTGGGCTATGCCTGTGGCCCGAAGGAAATTATTTCCCAGATGGTAAAGATCCATCAGTTTGCCATCATGTGTGCGCCGACCACCAGCCAGTATGCCGCTGTGGAAGCGCTGAAAAACGGAGATGCAGACGTGGAGGAGATGCGTACCGCGTACAACCAGCGCCGTCGTTATCTGATGCATGCCTTTGAAGAAATGGGACTGGAATGCTTTGAACCCTACGGTGCGTTCTATGTGTTCCCCTGCATCAAGGAATTCGGCATGACTTCCGATGAGTTTGCCACCCGTTTCCTGGAGCAGGAGAAGGTGGCCGTCGTTCCGGGCACGGCGTTCGGTGCCTGTGGTGAGGGTTATCTGCGAATTTCCTATGCGTATTCGCTGGAAAATCTGAAGATAGCTATGGAAAAACTGAAGCATTTCATTGACAATCTGAGAAAACGGTAATCCGGGAGGCACATCATGGCGAAGCTGAACATCGTGTTATTTGAGCCGGAGATTCCGTCCAACACCGGCAATATCGGCCGTACCTGTGTTGCCACCGGCAGCCGCCTGCACCTCATTGAGCCGCTGGGCTTCAAGCTGAATGAGAAAGCGCTGAAACGGGCCGGGATGGATTACTGGAAAGACCTGGATGTGACGACCTACATCAATTACGAGGACTTTCTGGAGAAAAATCCGGGGGCTAAGATCTACATGGCGTCCACGAAAGCCCCCAATCTGTACACGGAAGTGGACTACGAGCCGGACTGCTATATCATGTTCGGAAAGGAGAGCGGCGGCATCCCGGAGGAAATCCTGCTGGAGCATCAGGAGACAGCCATCCGCATTCCCATGCTGCCGGATACCCGATCGCTGAATCTGGCGAATTCCGTGGCCATCGTGCTGTACGAAGCGCTGCGGCATAACCAGTTTGAACAGATGCAGCTGGGCGGACACTTAACCAGGTACGAGTGGAAATAATCAAGAGGACAAAACGCAGAGAGCTGTGTTGAACTGTTGTGTTTAAGAGGGGTTATCGTTGCACGAAGGCGCTCATTTTCGGTGTCAGAAATGTATGTTGAAAAAGAAGCATACTTTGACAGAATAGTAACTGGCAATTTTTGAAGAAATGAATACAGTATAAACGAACAGGGAGTACGCAAATCGCGTTACTCCCTGTTTTTGGCCTTCGGCAGCGAGAAGAGAAATTCGGTTCCCACACCCTCGGTGCTGATGACGTTGATATTTTCGTTGTGTGCCTGAATGATCTCCTTGACGATGGAGAGCCCCAGACCGGTGCCTTTCTTGTCCCGGCCCCTGGAGACATCGGTCTTGTAAAAACGGTCCCAGATCTTGGGGATGCTGTCCCGGGGGATACCGATGCCGCTGTCCTTGACGGAAACAAACACCTTCTCGTTTTTCTCTGTGGTTTCCACGTAAATCTCCGAATTGTGATGACTGAATTTTACCGCATTGTCTATGAGGTTGTATAGCACCTGCTGGATCTTTCCCATATCCGCATGAACGAACAGAGGCCCTTCGGGAAATACCAGCTCAATGGATATCCGCCGTTCCGTGCAGATGCCTTCGAAGGAGGCGGCTGTTTTTTTGATGATCTCATGGATATCAAAGTCCGTCTTGTCCAGATGAGAGGCTTTCGTGTCGTAGCTGTTCAGCGTCAGCAGTCCGCTGGTCAGTTTATTCAACCGGTCGGTTTCAAACAGAACGATGTTCAGGTATTTTTCCTGGAGCTCCGGCGGGATAGTGCCGTCCAGCATGGCCTCCACATAGCCCTTGATGGACGTCAGCGGAGAGCGGAAATCGTGGGAAACGTTGGCAATGAATTTCTTCTGGTATTCATCGGTGCTGCCCATGCCTGCCGCCATATAGTTCAGGGAGGCGCAGAGCCGTCCCAGCTCATCGTTGGAATCCACAGGCAGCTTGTATTTGAAATTGCCGGTGGTATATTCTGCCACGGCTTGGTTGATTTTCCGTAAGGGGCGGAAGATGGCCAGGTGGAAAAACAGCAGAAAGACGAGAGAAAGGCCGTAGATCACCAGAAAACAGATATAGGTGACGGTGAGCAGCCGGTCTGCCTCTTTTAGCAGATTTTTGTATGGCGTGTGGATGAGCACGTAGGCGTTGGTGCTGAAATTGGAAGAAATCGGGGACAGCACGGTGAGCACGTCGTAAGGGTACTGGCCGTAATAGTCGCCGATGCAGTAGTATTGTTTTCCCATATCGGTGGGGTCAAAATCTTCCACAACCGACGGTTCATCTGTGAGAAGGGAAATCTCGGACTGCACCAGGATCCGGCCCTTGCGGTCGATGATCCAGATGTTGGAATCCAGATAAATGTCGATGGCGTCCAGCTGTGCCTGCACATCCCGGAGGGTGATCTGGTTCTGGGCGTACTGCACCGCATAGTTGGAGGCGATATAGTTGGCTTCCTTGTACAGCTTTTCGGCAGTTTCCTTCACCACGTGCTGCTGGGCCAGATAAGAACCCAGGGAGGCGATGGACAGGAAGCTCACCAGACCGAACACTAGATACAGAAAAATCATTTTTATATAGAGGGTATTTTTCATCTGCTTATCCCTTTACTTCGAATTTGTAACCGATGCCCCAGACGGTGCTGATGCTCCAGTCCTGATGATCCTTGATCTTTTCCCGGAGGCGCTTGATGTGGACGTCTACGGTGCGGGTGTCGCCGATGTATTCGTAGCCCCAGATGTGATCCAGCAGCTGCTCTCTGGTGAATACCTGATTGGGAGAGGACGCCAGGAAATAGAGCAGCTCCAGCTCCTTGGGCGGCATTTCCACCGGGTGTCCCATATAGAGGACAGAGTAGTTGGTCAGGTTGATGGTGAGGTCCGGGTATTCCACGAATTTGCCTGTCTGGGTAGGCGCGGCCGCCGGGCGGGCTGGCTGGTACCGGCGCAGCACGGCTTTTACCCGGGCCACCAGCTCCTTCGTGTCAAAGGGTTTGATCATGTAATCGTCGGCGCCCAGCTCCAGTCCCAGCACCTTGTCAAAGGTCTCGCCCTTGGCGGACAGCATGATGATGGGTACCTGGCTTTTGGAGCGGAGCTCCCGGCAGACCTGATAGCCGTCCATGCCGGGCAGCATCAGATCCAGCAGTACCAGATTCGGTGCAAAGCTTTCAAAGGTCTCCAGTGCTTCCTCGCCGTCGTAGGCGATCTGGGTGTCGTAGCACTCTTTGTTCAGGTAGAGGGAGATCAGCTCTGCAATATTCACGTCGTCATCTACAATTAAAATTTTCTGTTTGGATGCCATGTTGGTCCTTTCTATTTATTGGAAGATCATAACATAAGTTCAGCCGCGCCATTCGCAAAATCGCATCTACGATGCTTTTCGCTGCTTCGCAGCTGATTTTTGCTCATTACGTGGCGCTCCGTCGATGATTCTGCAGAGCCGGATTTTTCTGCAAGCAGAAAATCCAGCCTCTTGGAATCATCACTGAACTTATGACTTAAAGTCTACGATCGTAACCCCGGCGTCGCCTTCTCCGAAGGTGCCCAGCCGGAAGGATTTCACATATTTCTGTCGGCGCAGGTAGTTGTGTACGGCGGTGCGTAGGGCACCGGTGCCTTTGCCGTGGACAATGCGCACCTGGGGGATGTGGGCCAGGTAGGCGTCATCCAGATATTTGTCCAGCTCGGCCAGTGCTTCATCTACGGTCTTACCCAGGAGCATGAGCTCCGGGCTGACGGTAAGGGACTTGGACATTTTCAGCTTGCTGCTGCCAGTGCGCCGGTTGTTGGACGGGGCAGGTGCTGCTTCCTGAATGAGCACCAGATCGGAAATATTCACCTGGGAGCGGAGAATGCCCATCTGCACGTACAGATCGCCCTTGGCGTTGGGCAGGGTACTGACAGTGCCGTTGAGGTTCATGCTCAGTACCCGCACGGAATCGCCGATCTTGAAATCCGAAGGCTTGTTGGCCTTGCGGGGCTTCATTTCTTTCTGGTTGGTCATGCGCTTTTCCACGCCGGACATTTTTTCCCGGAGGCGGCTTCTCTCGGCCTCCATCTGCCGGGAATCGATGGCCTCCTTGCCGAATTTGCGGAAATCCCGGATGGTCTGGTCTGCGTATTCCTTGGCCTCCCGGAGAATGGCGTGGGCCTGCTCGTTGGCTTCCTTGAGGATCCGGTCTTTCTGCTGATCCATCCGTTCCTGCTTCTGTTCCAGTTTCTTTTTCAGAGATTCGATTTCCTGCTTGTACTGGGAAATCTCCAGCTGTTCCTTCTCGATGGTCTTGCGGCTGATCTCCAGGTCGGCCAGCAGATCTTCGAAGCTCTCATCCGTCTCGGTGAGATGGACTTTGGCTTCCTCGATGATGGAATCGGGCAGTCCCAGCTTGCTGGAAATGGCGAAAGCGTTACTCTTGCCCGGGATGCCGATGAGCAGCCGGTAGGTGGGCCGCAGGGATTCCACGTCAAATTCGCAGCAGGCGTTTTCTACCTGTGGTGTGGACAGGGCGAACACCTTCAACTCACTGTAGTGGGTGGTGGCCATGGTGCGGATACCCTGGCTGTGGAGCCGGGACAGGATGGCGATGGCCAGCGCTGCGCCCTCGTTGGGGTCGGTGCCGGCGGCCAGCTCGTCGAAGAGCACCAGGGAATTGCGGTCCGCTTTTTTCAAAATATCGACAATCTTCGTCATGTGGGACGAGAACGTACTTAAGGACTGCTCGATGCTCTGCTCGTCGCCGATGTCGGCGTAAACCTCTTTGAAAAGGGCCAGTTCTGACCGGTCAAGGGCGGGAATGTGAAGTCCGGCCTCGCCCATCAGCGTCAGTAGGCCGATGGTTTTCAGGGAAACGGTCTTACCGCCGGTGTTGGGGCCGGTGACGATGAGCAGGTCAAAATCTTTTCCCAGCTCCAGATCCACGGGAACGGCCTTTTTTGGATCCAGCAGCGGGTGACGGCCCTTGCGGATGCGGATGCGCCCCTCGGTGTTGAAAATCGGGGCGGTGGCGTTCTGGGATCTGGCCAGCGCCGCTTTTGCAAAAATAAAATCCAGCTGGGTCAGCATGGTGTAATCGTCGTAGATCATGGCGGCGGACTGGGCTGCCGTTTCTGACAGGGAAGCCAGGATGGCCTGAATCTCTTCCTGTTCCTTCATGGCCAGCTCTTTCAGGTCATTGTTCAGCTTGACGATGGCCATAGGCTCCACGAACAGGGTGGAACCGGTGGAGGACTGGTCGTGGATCATGCCCGGTACCTGGCTCTTGTACTCGGCTTTTACCGGGATGCAGTAACGGCCGCTGCGCATGGTGATGACGGCGTCCTGCAGATACGTCCGACAGGAACCGTTGACCATGGAAACGAGCTGGCTGTGGATCCGGTCATTGACGGCGTTCATCTGCCGCCGGAGGGACTTTAACTTGGTGCTGGCATCGTCACTGATCTCCTCCTCGGAGAGAATGCAGCGGCGGATCTCGGAGGACAGGGGTGTCAGGGGCTCCAGCATGGAAAAATAGGGATCCAGGCTGTCTGTCATATCCTGGGCGGTATCCCTGCGGCCGTAATTTTTGATGCGGCCGGCGGTCTCCAGCAGGGAGCAGATGGACAGAAGCTCCGAGGCATTTAGCGTGCCGCCGATCTCCAGCCGTTTGACGGAGGCCCGGACATCGTGGATGCCATAAAAGGAAGCGCTGCCCTTGCGGATGCTCCGGGAAAAGGCGTCCCGGGTGTGCTGCTGTGCGGTTTCGATATCGGAAAGATTGTCGTAGGGAACCAGCGCCCGGCACAGCGCTTTGCCGCCGGTGGAGGACGCATATTCCGTTAGACGATCAATGATCTTGTTGTATTCCAGTGTTTTTAAAGCTTTTTCATTCATAAATTCTCCTCCCGGACAGCCGGTGGCCGCCGGATAAAAATGTATTTACTATCTTTTTATTATACCTTATAATAAAATAAGTGCAAACCTGTAAATTGAAAACAGAGGTATTTGTATGGATGAAGAGAAGAAAACAGAAGATTTGGAGAAATTTTCTTTTATTCGTGAAAAAATCAAGGAAAAACCGCTGAGCAGGAAGAAGGTGCTGACGGCAGCCGGCGTGACGGTGCTGCTGGCGGTGCTGTTCGGCCTGGTTTCGGCGGCGACCTTTACGGTGGTACAGCCCCGGCTGCAGAAGAAACTCAATCCCCAGAAACCGGATCAGGTAACGTTTCCGGAGGACGAGGATGGCACGGACGCGGCGGATGGTGAGGACGCAGATGCGGAAGTCCAGGATCCGGTCATCATTCAGGAGAAGGTGGAATTGCAGCTGTCGGACTATGCGTCGCTGTTTTCCAAAATGAGCGCACTGGCGGCCTCCAGCAGTCGTTCCCTGGTGACGGTGACTTCGGCCACGGACGAGACGGACTGGTTCAATGAACTGCTGGAAAGCAAGACCCACGGTACAGGCGTGCTCATTGCGGACAACGGTATGGAATATCTGATCCTGACAGAGCAGCGGATCGTGAAGGGTGCGGATCGCATCAGCGTGACCTTTTCGGATACGGCAGTGGCGGAGGCCCAGGTGAAAGCCTACGACGGCAATACCGGGCTGGCGGTGCTCTGCGTGAACAAAAAAGATCTGGAAGAATCCACGAAGAAGGTCATTTCCATTGCGGAGCTGGGCAATTCCAATCTGGTGAAAAAAGGCGCACCCATCATTGCGGCGGGCAGCCCCATGGAATATGACAACGCGGCCATGTTCGGCAATATCACGTCCCAGAGCAATTCCGTGGCAAAGGCGGATGCCAGCTATCAGATCCTGACGACGGACATCATCGGAAGCACCAACGGCACCGGCGTGCTGCTGAACCTGGACGGTCAGGTGGTGGGTATCATTTCCCAGGAGGCGGGCGCTGATCTGCAGCCGGGAACGGTGACGGCATTTGCGGTGTCAGATATCAAGAGCCTGATCGAAAAGCTGTCAAACGGCGGGGAGATCGCCTATGCAGGCATCCGCGGCAAAGATGTGACGACGGCCATCGCGGAGGCATCCGGCATGCCAAAGGGCGTGTACGTGTCGGTGGATATGGATTCTCCGGCCATGCAGGCGGGCATCCAGAACGGGGACATCATCACGGCGGTGAATAACGTGCCGGTGGAAAATATGAAGACCATCCAGAACTATCTGCTGGATTTTTCGCCGGAGCAGGCGCTGAATCTGACGATCATGCGGCAGGGCAAGGACGAATATGTGGAAATGAATTATGTGGTGACGCTGGGGCAGTTAAAATAGCCTGGCGCCTCCCGGACGGAAGGAGAAAATACGATGAAATATATAGAGACACTGCGGGAAGGGGAGCGGATCGCGGGGGTATACCTGTGTAAATTCTGTCAGCAGGCGCTGACCAAGAACGGCAAGGCATACCTGAATGTGATCCTCCAGGATCGCACCGGCACCATTGACGCCAAAGTGTGGGATCCCAATTCCCAGGGCATTGATGATTTTGAGGCGTTGGATTACATTGACGTCATGGGCGATGTGACCAGCTTCATGAACGCGCTGCAGGTAAATGTGAAGCGTGTCCGCAAGGCCCGGGAGGGGGAGTATGATCCCAAGGACTACCTGCCGGTGAGCAGCAAGGATATTGAGCAGATGTATGAGGATCTGAAAAAATACATTGCAAAGATCCAGAATCCCTATCTGCAGGAGCTGACGGCCAGCTATTATCTGCGGGATGAGGACTTCATCCGCCGGTTCAAATTCCAGTCTGCGGCAAAGACCGTGCACCACGGATTTGTGGGCGGCCTGCTGGAGCATACATTGAGCGTCACGAAAATGTGCGATTATTTTGCAGATAATTACCCGATCCTGAACCGGGATCTGCTGTTGACGGCAGCAATTTTCCATGATATCGGTAAAACCGAGGAGCTTTCCGCCTTCCCGGAAAATGACTACACCGATGCCGGACAGCTGCTGGGCCATATCATGATCGGCGCGGAGATGGTGGGCGAGCGGATCCGTCAGATCCCTGATTTCCCGGTGAAGCTGGGCAACGAGCTGAAGCATTGCATCCTGGCCCATCACGGGGAGCTGGAATACGGTTCTCCGAAGAAACCGGCCCTGGCAGAGGCGCTGGCACTGAACCTTGCGGACAATGCGGATGCCAAGCTGGAGACCATTACAGAACTTCTCCATGCGGCAGGGGATAACAAGGAGTGGCTGGGCTTCAACCGGCTGCTGGATTCCAATATCAGAAAGACGAGCGTTTAAAACAGGAGAAAAGAATGGCAGAGATCAAAAAAAATGAAATATATGAGGTCCGTATCGAGGATATGGGCCATGACGGTGCGGGTATCGGTAAAATTAACGGATACCCGCTGTTTGTTAAAGATGCGCTCATTGGCGATGTGGCGGAAGTAAAGATCATCAAGGCGAAGAAAAATTATGCCTATGCGAGACTGATGCACCTGATCACCCCTTCGCCCCATCGGGTAACGCCCCGCTGTCCGGTGGCGAGACAGTGCGGCGGCTGTCAGATCCAGGCGCTGGACTATGGGCAGCAGCTGTTGTTCAAACAGCGGATGGTGGAAAACAATCTGCGGCGGATCGGCGGCCTTGCAGATGTGGAGGTATTGCCGGTGCTGGGCATGGACGAGCCTTACCGGTATCGGAACAAAGCCCAGTTTCCCATTGGCACGGACAAAGAGGGCAATCCCGTGGCGGGCTTTTATGCGGGACGCACCCACAGCATCATTCCGTGCAGCGACTGTATGCTGGGAGAAGAAGTCAACGCGCAGATACTGTCCATCGTACTGGATCACATGAAGCGCTATCATATCCCGGCCTACGACGAAACCACCGGGGAGGGACTGGTACGCCATGTTCTCATAAGGTCAGCCTTTGCCACCGGCGAGCGGATGGTCTGTCTTGTTCTGAACGGCGTTCAACTTCCGGAGCAGGAGGCGTTGGCAGAGCAGCTGCGTCACATTCCTGGCATGACGTCCATCATGGGAAACGTCAACCGGGAGCGTTCCAATGTCATTCTGGGCAACCAGGTATTTTCTATCTGGGGCAAAGACACTATCACGGATAAGATCGGGGACGTCTCTTACCAGATTTCGCCTCTGTCCTTCTATCAGGTGAACCCTGTTCAAACCCGGAAGCTGTACGAGACAGCCCTTTCCTACGCGGGCCTCACCGGAAACGAGACCGTCTGGGATCTGTACTGCGGCATCGGCACCATTTCCCTCTTCCTGGCCCAGAAAGCAAAGAAGGTGTACGGTGTGGAGATCGTCCCCCAGGCCATCGAGGATGCCCGACACAATGCAAAGTTGAACAATATTCAAAATGCAGAATTCTTTGTGGGAAAATCCGAAGAAGTCCTGCCTGCCTATTATGAGGAAAATGGCGGTACTGCGGATGTCATCGTGGTCGATCCGCCCCGGAAAGGCTGCGACGAGGCTCTGCTGGACACTATCGCCCGGATGGCGCCTGCCCGGGTGGTATATGTCAGCTGCGATCCGGCTACTCTGGCCCGGGATCTCAAATATCTGTGCGGAAGAGGATATCAGGTGGACAAGGTGCAGCCTGTGGATATGTTTGGCCATACAGTGCATGTGGAGACGGTATGCCTCTTAGTTCTGAGAAACCCGGTGACACATATCAACATTGATGTGGATGTGGAAGAAATGGTGCAGGATAAAAGAGGAATGGCAACCTATGGGCAAATCAAGGAGTATGTTCTGGAACACAGCGGATTGAAGGTTAGTAGTCTTTATATCGCGCAGGTAAAGCAGAAACACGGCATTATTGAGCGAGAGAATTACAACAAGCCCAAGTCCGAGAATGCTAAACAGCCGCAATGCCCGCCGGATAAGGAAAGAGCCATTACGGAAGCACTGAAGCATTTTGGAATGCTCTAAAAAAGGAGGTGCTTCATGTATAACCCACAACTTGAGACTTTTCTCCGTGTGGCGGATGCAGGCAGCTTCAACAAAGCCGCCGAAGAAAGCTACATCACGCCCACGGCTGTCATCAAGCAAATCAATCTTTTAGAGGAATCCCTCGGCGTGAAGCTATTCGACCGCAGTCACCGTGGGCTGACATTGACAAAAGCTGGACGCTCCATGTATCAGGATGCCAAATATATCATTCGATATTGCCGGGACTCCGTGACACGGGCAAAAAACGCCATGCAGGAGGATGAGAATATCATCCGCATCGGTTCCTCGCCCATGACTCCGGCACAACTCCTGATGGAGCTCTGGTCAAGAGTCCAGGCCCTGCACCCGGACATCAAATTTCAGATTGTCCCCTTTGAAAACACCCCGGAAAATGCGAGAGAGATCCTTGCAAATCTCGGAAAGAACATTGATGTGGTGGGCGGCATTTTCGATGAGACCATGCTGAAGTTGCGGGGGTGCGCAGGACTGGAGCTTGTCAGAGGCCCGTTCCACTGCGCTGTTTCCATTCACCATCGACTGGCAGCAAAGGATAAATTACAGATCACAGATCTTTATGGCGAAAATCTCATGCTGATGCACCGGGGTTGGAGCCATTATGTGGATCAGCTCCGGGATGACCTCTGGCAGCACCATCCGCAGATCCATATCGTAGATTTCGACTTTTACAACATGGATGTGTTCAACCGCTGTGAGAACACCAATGACGTTTTGCTGGCTATTCCCGGTTGGGCAACTGTCCATCCGCTTTTGAAGGTAATCCCAGTGGAATGGAATTACAGCATTCCCTATGGCATTCTCCATTCCCCGGAGCCGACACCGATGGTACAGCTCTTTTTGGATGCAGCCAAAATCATCAGCAAAGAGCTGTACAGCTGATTATAACCCAAAGGTATATACTGATGAACGAAGCGAGACTTCTCTTGAAGTCTCGCTTTTTTTATAATGATGACAGAAAACAAAAGGTGGTCGAACCTATGAAACCAGTCTCATACATGGCAATGGTTCTATGCGCCATGCTGCTCTTGACCGGATGCAGCTCCGGCGCGGTAGACAAGGAAGTGAACGAATCCGTGCAAAACAAAGCCGAACCCTTTACCCGCAATACAAAAATCGAAGAGGTTATCAATGCTCCGTCCTTTGACGGCTTTGGACGGCTGCTGTTCCCGACAGATGACTACTATTACAGCGGCGACACGCTGGAAGAACTTCAACTGACCTACTACAGCCATATCGATCCGGACGAAACGGTGGAGATCGTGAACACCCTGCGAGAGCGGGCAGCGGACGGCCAAACCATCTTCTATGACATCTACACCGATGAGGAAAAGGCCGCTGACCCTGCCAAAGAAGATACAGGATTGTTTTTCTTCAAGGGAACTCCCGGCGAGAAGCTCGCCATCTGCAATGCGGGCGGTGCGTTCGCCTACGTGGGTGCCATGCAGGACAGCTTCCCTCATGCGCTGGAACTTTCCAAGAAAGGCTATAATGCCTTCGCTCTTATTTACCGACCCGGCGCACAGACCGCCTGCGAGGACTTGGCAAGAGCTATCCGCTTCATCTTTGACCATGCGGATGAACTGGAAGTGGACACCGATTGCTACTCCCTATGGGGCGGCTCGGCGGGAGCGCGAATGGCGGCGTGGCTTGGGTCTTACGGTGCAGAAGTCTTTGGCGGCAGCAATCTGCCCCGTCCCGGCGCGGTCATCATGCAGTACACGGGACTGAGCGAGTATTCCGAAAGTGATCCGCCCACCTATGCCTGTGTCGGTGACAGGGACGGCATCGCCAACTGGCGGGTCATGCAGGCGCGACTGGGTGCTATGCAGGAAGCCGGTATCGATACGGAGTTTCATGTGTATTCCGGTCTGGGTCACGGTTTCGGTCTGGGCACCGGCACAAGTGCCGAGGGCTGGATCAACGATGCCGTTTCCTTTTGGGAAAAGCAGATGAAGAAATAACATTTGGAAAGGATGAGTTTTTATGAACAACTTTATTTTTGAGAACAAGACCAAGGTGTATTTTGGTAAGGGCGGTGTGAAAGAGTACCTCGGCAGCCTGCTGAAAAACTACGGGGACACCGTCATGCTGGCGTATGGCGGCGGCTCCATCAAGCGCAATGGCGTGTATGATGAGGTCATGGGCATCCTGAACGCCGCGAGCAAGCGCGTCGTGGAGTTCGACCGCATCATGCCCAACCCCACCTATGCAAAGGTGCAGGAGGGCGCAAAGCTGGCGCGGGAAAATCATGTTGACCTTATCCTCGCTGTGGGCGGCGGCAGCGTGTCCGACTGCTGCAAGGTCATCTCCGCGCAGGCTAAACTGGACGAGGACATCTGGGAACTGGAGAACACCAAGCACACATTCCCAACGGAGTTTATCCCCCTCGGCACCATCGTCACAGTGTTCGGTACCGGCAGCGAGATGAATAACGGTGCCGTCATCACCCACGAGGAAAAGAAAATTAAAGGTGCACTCTGGGGCGCACAGGCGGATTTTGCTTTCCTCGACCCCAGCTATACCCTGTCCGTTCCCATGAAACAGGTCATCTCCGGTGCCTTTGATACCCTGAGTCACGCCATGGAGACCTACTTCGGCAAGCCGGATGAAAACAATCTTTCCGATGACATCAGCGAAGCCGTCATGCGCAGCGTCATCCGCAACATTCGTGTCCTGCTGACGGACCACGACAATTACGATGCCCGCAGCGAGCTGGCGTGGGCGTCCGCCATGGCGGAAAACGGCATTTTGAAGATCGGCAAAGTCACGGACTTCCAGTGCCACATGATCGAGCACCAGTTGGGTGCATATACCAACTGCAACCACGGTGCGGGGCTGGCGGTCATTCACCCCATCCTGTACCGCCACATTTACAAGTCCGGCGCGGCGCGGTTTGCACGGTTTGCACAGAATGTGTGGGGCATCGCACCCAAGAGCAGCGACGAGGAAACCGCTCTTGCCGGTATCGACGCACTGGCTGCGTTCATCAAGGAAATTGGCCTGCCCACCACCTTTGCCGAGCTGGGCATTCCCGTTGACACCAACTTCCGTGCCATCGCTGATTCTACTGTATTCACCGAGGGCTGCTGCAAAAAGCTGACCCACGATGAAATATATGGCATTCTCTGCGAATTAAATAAAACAAAAATTGAATTGAAAGGATGATTTTATCATGAAAAAACTGACTGCACTACTGTTGAGCGTCGTGCTCGTACTTAGCCTTGCCGCCTGCGGCTCTGCCAACAAGCCTGCATCTTCCACCACACAGCCCGAAACCTCTGCGGCGACCGAACAGCCCACCACCGAACCGTCTGAAAGCTCTTCGACCGTTCCCGCAGAATCCGAGCCGGAAACTCAGTTCGAGACCGGCAAGACGCTGGTGGTCTACTACTCCGCTTCCGGTAACACCGAGCGGGTGGCCAAGGACATTGCAGAGGCCGCCGGTGCCGACCTCTTTGAAATCGTTCCCACCGAGCTTTACACCAGCGATGACCTGAACTGGACGAACCCCGACAGCCGCGTCAGCCGGGAACATGATGACGAGTCCCTGCGGGATGTTCCCCTGACCACCACCGAAGTTTCCGATTGGGATTCCTATGACACCGTGTTTATCGGTTATCCCATCTGGTGGGGCATCGCAGCGTGGCCTGTGGACACCTTTGTAAAAAACAATGATTTCAACGGCAAGACCGTCATCCCATTTGCCACTTCTTCCTCCTCCGGCATGGGTCAGAGTGGCAGTTTGCTGGCCGACATGGCCGGTACCGGCGACTGGCAGGAAGGCCAGCGGTTCTCCTCTGGCGTTTCCAGTGATGATGTGCAGTCCTGGGTCAATGGACTGGGTCTGTAATGCGTAGGAACAGCGTTTTCGCCGGGCGCATCGTGCTGACCGGCTGGCCTCACGGCTTCGGCTCTGACGGTGGCTGGGTCAGGGATTACGCTGCATGGCTGGAAACAATTTTCGCATAAGGAGTGATTTCGATGAAAGCATTGTTAGTAAACGGCAGCCCCCGTCCAAGGGGTTGCACATATACCGCCCTGACCGAACTGAAAAACACGCTGGAGGCCGAGGGCATCGAAGTGGAACTGCTCCATAAGGAACCAATGATTTTCACAAACTTTCACAGATAAGGGGGCTGCATTATGAGAAAAATTACAGCAGGCAGAGATGTGCTTGGTGAATTTGCGCCGAAGTTCGCACAGCTCAATGACGATGTTCTTTTCGGTGAGGTTTGGAGCCGTGAAAGCGAGCTTTCCGCCCGCGACCGCTCCCTCATCACCGTGACAGCACTGATGGCGCAGGGGCTGACGGATACCTCCTTCGGTCATCATCTGGCAATGGCAAAAGAAAACGGGATCACCCGCAGTGAAATTGCGGAGATCCTGACACACGCCGCATTTTATGCGGGTTGGCCGAAGGCATGGGCAGCATTCCGCATGGCAAAGGACATCTGGGCAGACGAGGAAAGCACCGACGAAAAGCAGCGTCATCAAAACAGCATGGTATTTCCCATCGGAGTGCCCAATGACGGTTTCGCACAGTATTTCAGCGGACAGAGCTATCTTGCGCCGGTTTCCACGGAGCAGGTCAAAGTATTCAATGTAACCTTTGAACCCGGCTGCCGCAACAACTGGCACATCCACGAGGCGGACAAGGGCGGCGGGCAGATCCTCGTCTGCGTGGCAGGCCGGGGCTACTATCAGGAATGGGGCAAGGAGCCGCAGGAGCTGCACCCCGGCGATGTAGTCAACATTATGCCCGGTGTAAAGCACTGGCACGGCGCTGCGCCGGACAGCTGGTTCTCCCATCTGGCGGTGGAAGTACCCGGAGAAAACTGCCGCAGCCAGTGGTGTGAACCAGTGAGTGAAGAAGAATATCAAAAACTGAAATAAGGAGCATCACTATGAGCATTTTATTTATCAACGGCAGTCCCAACAAAAACGGGAACACTGCTGCACTGGCGGCGGAGCTGCTGAAAGGTCACAAATATGAGACTTTGAACCTTACGGACTACACCATCGGCGCTTACGGCCAAAATCTCCCCGGCGACGGGCTGGATGCTGTCATTGATGCCATGAAGCAGGCGGACACCATTGTCATCGGCTCGCCGCTTTACTGGCATAACATCTGCGGCAGCGTCCGCAATGTGCTGGATCGTTTTTACGGCAAGGTGGAGAACGGCGAACTGTCCGGACGCAAACTGTATTTTGTGTTTCAGGGCGCAGCTCCGGAAAAATGGATGCTGGAGGCGGGCGAGTACACGATGAAGCGCTTCGCCGGCCTCTATGGTATGACCTACGGCGGCATGGCAACCAACAAAAATGATGCCGCAAAACTCAAAAAAACGCTTTAAGGAGGAATTTATTATGGAATACGCAGTACTCAATAACGGCGTGAAAATGCCTATGGCCGGTATTGGCACATTTCTTTTGAGCCCGGACGAGGCAGAGGCTTCCTGCATCAGTGCCTTACAGGATGGCTATCGCCTGATCGACACCGCCAACGCCTATGTGAACGAAAAGGCAGTTGGCCGCGCCATGAAGAAGTCCGGCTTGCAGCGGGAGGAGATTTTCCTCGAAACCAAACTGTGGCCCAGCTTCTATGAGCAGCCCGACGCGGTGGACAAGACCCTTGCCCGATTGGATACCCCCTACATCGACCTGCTGCTGATCCACCAGCCTGCGGGCAACTACATTGCAGGCTATCGCCAGATGGAAAAAGCATACAAGGAGGGCAAGGTGCGCGTCATCGGTCTGTCCAACTTCAACAAAGCGCAGATTGAGGAGATTCTCTCCATCTGCGAAGTGCGCCCCACGGTATTACAGACCGAGCTGCACCCCTATCATCAGGAGCCTGAACTGAAAGCCTTCCTGAAGGAGAGCGGCATCGTGCCGCAGGCGTGGTATCCGTTGGGCCACGGCGACAAGGCGCTGCTTCAGGAGCCGCTGTTCGCAGAGCTTGGCAAGAAATACGGCAAGTCCGCACCGCAGGTCATCCTCCGCTGGCACATCCAGTCCGGCAACATTGTCATTCCCGGCTCTAAAAATCCGGAGCATATCAAGGTCAACTTTGACCTGTTTGACTTTGACCTGACCGGTGAAGAAATGCAGAAGATCGCCGCGCTCAACAAAAACGTGCGCTATTACACCAGCACCCCGGAAATGCTTAAAAAATATGCGGAAATGGTTCCGCCGGTGGACGAGCAGAAGTGAAACGCTTTCTTTCGCTTGTTCTGGTGCTTGCGCTGATACTGGCTCTCGCGGGGTGTGGAGCCGGTACAGCAGCGCCGACCCAGCCGGAGACAACGCCTGCACCGAGTGCCGAACCGACGGAAGATCCGTTGGAAAGTACAGCGTCGGCGGTCACATCGGAGCCGGTTCAGACCGGCCTGTTTGCAGAGCAGATTTTCTCCGGCGCGGACGGCGACATCCATTACAGCTATTATCTGCCAGACAGCTACGACGGCAGCCGCAAGTTCCCGATGATGGTCGTTATGCCGGGCTATAACATGATGTGGTTCGGTGAAGACTCTTCCGGCAGCAATCTGAATTGGAACGGCTTTACCGCATGGACAAGGCTGGACACCGAGATGGTCGTGGTTTCTGCACAGCTCACTGACTGGGGCGAAAAATCCGCCCGGCAGGCCATTGAACTAACGGAATACTTTATCAATCGTTTTGCCGTGGATACCAGCCGGGTCTATGCCGCCGGGTATTCCGCAGGCGGCGAGACCATGTCCCGTGCAGTGTCTATGCGACCCGACCTGTACGCCGCCTATCTCCACGGCGCTTCTCAGTGGGACGGCAGCTATGCACCCATTGCGGAGAATAGTGTGGCGATCTATATCTACATGGCCGACGGCGACGAGTATTACGGCAGCGCCAAGGCCCGCTCGGCCTACGAAAATCTTCACGATGCCTATGAAAACGCCGGTTGGAGCGATGCCGACATCGACAAAGTTCTGCGTATCGAAACACCCGACAACGCCTTCTTCAACGAAAAGGGCATTTATAACTACCACGGCGGAGCCAATGTGGTCTTTGACGACCCTGACAATTTGAACTGGGTGATCTCTCACAGCAAAGGATGAGGACATGAAACCAATTCTCAAAATAAAAATCGCCGTGGATGCGGCCATGTCGGTGTCCATGCTGCTTCTGATGGCCTATGGCCTTGTGGGTGAGGCAGCCCACGAGTGGATCGGCATGGGAATGTTTGCCTTGTCCGTGGCGCACCATATTTTGAACCACCGATGGATCCAAGCTGTTCCGCGGGGGCGCTACACGCCCCTGCGCGTCGTGCAGACAGCACTGGCAGGACTGATTTTCCTGTGCATGGTCGGCTCCATGATCAGTGGCATTGTGCTGTCCCGCCATGTGTTTGCGTTTCTACCCAGGCACGGCGGCTATGAGCTTGCACAGCAGGTGCATATTCTCTGTGCCTACTGGGGCTTCGTCTGTATGAGCCTGCATCTGGGGTTTCACTGGAGCATGATGCTGGCAATGGCGCGCAAACACTTGCAGCCTTCATCCATGCGAATATGGAGCCTGCGACTGATCGGCTGGCTCTGGGCAGTGTATGGTGCGTTCGCTTTCCGACGCAGAGGAGTTAGTTTGTATCTGCTGCTCAGAAGCCACTTCGTATTCTACGATTATTCCGAGCCTGTGATCCTCTTCCTGATCGACTATCTCTCCGTAATGGTGATGTTTGTGCTGATTGGATATCTTATATCAATGCTGTTGAAACGGCTGCCCACTTTTTATTTACATTGAGTGTGATAAAAACGCTGCAATTTTCGCCCAATTATATGGCGAAGATTACAGCGTTTTTCTATTTTCAAGCTGTTGCTTTTGCAGTTTGTATATGCATCTGCGAGGAAAATGAGGGATTGCAAAGAGAATATCTCTTTGCCGCTGGGTTTCCAATAGGGGCGCGCAGCATCCCTGTTGGCACACGATTTTGCTCTGCAAAGTCTAGTGTGTTATACCTTTGCTTCCGGCTGACGCGGGAAAGGGGCTGGCTTCGCCATCCGCTATGAGGGCAGATAGCGGTAGGCAGACACTTTTTTGCGGCAGTAGGACAGGCGGATTTTGTGGCACCAAGGTGACACAAATGCAGGATTTTTGAAAAGAAAAATCCGACTGGCCGGAGAAGGAAGCAGAGGTATATACAGCCCTCGTCCCGCCGCAGAGATGCTCCTGTTTCAGCGCTTCTTTCGTTTCCCTTTGCCGTGGGTCATGGTCGTTTTCCCGCGTTGGCTGATGGGAGTTTTTAGGTGCTTGGACTTCTTGAGGATTCCAATCAGCGAAACAAACTCTTCTTTCGTGAGCGTGTCGTAATCAATACCAAGTGTTGCAAGGTATGCGCGGATTTTCTTTTCCTCGGAGCTGCCTTCAAAATGTACGGCCTCCATCAACTGCTTCTGCACAGCGGCGGCAGACAGGTCATCGTCTGCGGTCAGAGCATCTGTCCTGTGTTCCTCACGGATGTCCCGCAGGATATTGCTTAGATCGTCTGCAACGAGATGCCCGAAATATTCTTCCTCTTGTATCTGCGCCGCTTTCAGAGTATGGAGGTACAGATCGTTAGCTTCCTCGCCATGCTCCATCAGAACCATCTGGCGGGTAGCTTCCAGAACCGTATTCATATCCTTGATCCGCATATCTGCGATCCG
>QFCE01002021.1_pt1 | contig 61505 bp, 53 predicted proteins | sample 5346091 | NCBI WGS metagenome assembly QFCE01 (sample SAMN09062252, study PRJNA434731) | Human gut metagenome, whole genome shotgun sequencing project. | isolation source: stool timepoint A chromium assembly | host: Homo sapiens | collected 2015
TTACAAAACGTTTCCAGGCTGAAATAAAAAAATTCATTTTTACAGAATGGATATCTACGATTCCAGCTTTTCTTCGATCTTCCGGAATCATAAATACGCCTCCAGCTACTGATTTCCATGGTTTTCTTCCCGTAACATCCTTCTCACGCAAAATAACCCTTCCGCTTTTCGGTGTCATCAAACCATACACGCACTTTAGAAGCTCTGTTCTGCCACTTCCCATTAAACCGGCAATTCCCACAATTTCTCCAGGATATACGTCCATGTCGATCCCGTTTACTTTTCCATCCGTACTTTGTAAATTTTTAATATTCAGCAGCGGATCTTTCGTATAATCAACCGGATTTTCTCTCACAATGGATTCTTCCCGGACTTCCCGTCCAACCATCGCTTCTACCATCATGGGAATCGTCAGCTGCTCTACGGGTAAATCAAGGGCCACTGTCCCATTAAAAAGAATTACCGCACGATTACAAATTTCCACAATTTCCCGCATATGGTGCGAGATCAGAATAATAGCAACACCTTTTTTCTGTACCTTTCGCATAAATTCAAAGAGAAGATCAATTTCCCTCTGCGTTAAGGATGCCGTCGGCTCATCCAAAATCAATACATGAGGCTTTTTTAGCATTGCCTTTATAATTTCCACCACTTGCTGTCTTCCAATAGGCAGTTCTCCTGTTTCTGCATTAGGATCAATATCCGTAATTCCGAATTCCTCAAATGCCTCGCGCGCACGTCTCAGACACTCCTTTTCATCAATACAAATCCCTTTATAAGGTTCATCATTCAGAAACAGATTTTGTACCACAGTTAACGATGGAACCAGCGAAAGCTCCTGATAAACCATAGCAATCCCCTGCCTTGCAGCATCCTGAGCATTGCTGATTTCTACAGTTCTTCCATCAATCAGAATAGAGCCAGAATCCTTGGTATATATACCATTTACGATTTTCATTAAAGTAGATTTTCCTGCTCCATTCCCTCCAAGCAATCCCATGATTGCCCCTTTTTCTACTGCAAAAGAAACACCCTTTAATACCTGATTTTGATAAAACGATTTATAGATTTCCTTCAGCTCCAAAGCATTTTCATTCTTTAACAATTCGGCCACCCCATTATTTTGCCATCACTATCATAGATACCTTCCACCACTGGCTGTCCTGCAGAAATACCGGACACCGGAACCACAAATGCACGCGTCACAAAAGCCTGCGCCCGGAATCCAAACACTACGGTATCTCCCTGTGATACAGCAGCTCCTGACTCTAGTATTCCATAATAATCAATGGATTCCGGTTTCGGCATACTGCACGTCACAAGATTTTTCTTCGCCTCAGACGCCGAATTTCCTACACAGGCTTTTACATCATAGGGAGAAAATACCGGATCAATATACATCCCACCGCCATAGCAATACCCTTGTTCTTTATAAAAATGACAAACCTCTGAAACATAAACCATTGATGGCGTCTCTTCCAAATCCAAAAATGCATGTAAGGGTGTCGTTCCAGTCATACCGTGCCCAGGCTCTACCTGAGTAACTCCACTTTTCGCCATTTCTTCAAATAAATGTAAAGAAGTTGTGCCCGGAGCATTTATTTCCATGTTTAAAAACCCGGCCTCTTCCAATCTCTTTTTTGCTTCCAAAAGCGTATAATAGTTATGAGTGTGTTTCACTTCCATGCTGTTTTCATCAAAAAGCTGTGTTGGAAATGTAGTAATTCCGGCAAATTTAAGCCCCGGCATCTCATCAATCGCTTTCGCAATTTCCACAATTTTTTCCGCCGGAAATCCGCCTTCATGACCTGTGTAATAAATATCGCCGTCCGCATAAATACGTGCCATTACCTTTTGCTTTTTTCCATTAGGAAGCGCATCTGAAATTGCTCTTGCCTTTTCCAAGCTATATACTGTCCAGTATTCTGGTTCCATGGCCACGGCAGCAGCGGTTTCTCCTGCCGGAACTTGTACGAGATGACCCAAATGCCCAATTTTCATTCCTGCTTCATGAACTCTGCGCGCATCTGCCATATCCACGCAAACGCAGCCGTCTGCCCCGGCTTCTTTTAAAGCTTGAATAATAATCGGATTTCGTCCTATCTGTTTTGTCATAGGATATACTTTCATTCCATTTTTATGGGCAAGACTCACCATCTTCTTTACATTTTCTCTTATCGTGTCAACATCCAGAACGTATGCGTTAGCCGGAATTCTGTATGATTGATGTAAATCCACTGCCGCTGTAATTAACGCTTCATTTCTCTCTAAAATCTTTTTTAAAAACATACATTGTCCCTCCTAGTCACTTACTTTTTCTCTCAGACTTAGAGATACGGCCAGAATAATTACCAATCCCCGCGCAATCATCTGTGCATTCACGCTCAGTCCCATCAACAATAACCCATTGTTTAACATTCCAATGACAAGAGAGCCAAGAAATGTTCCAAATACCGTTCCTTTTCCGCCGCTGAAACTGGTCCCACCGATCACTACAGCCGCAATTATATTCATGTTGTCATTTTCGCCATATGTATAGCGTGCCCCATGCATACGCCCTGCATAGAGAATACCAGCCAGCGATGCGGTCAGTCCACAGATAACCATAGCCAGAAATTTTATTTTTCCAGTATTAATGCCGGAATAACGCGCAGCCGTTTCACTTCCTCCTACAGCCAGAACAGCCCGGCCAAAAGAGGTTTTCTTATAAACATATTGTCCAACTGCAGTCACAACGATGGTCCACAGAAACAACGACGGAATCACTCCAATATTTCCAGAACCAAAATAGTGATTAAACGTAGCATCTGTGATCGTCACTGCTTCCAAATCTGTCAGTGCCCTTGCAATTCCCACATAAATGCTGCTGGTTCCAAGTGTCACAATAAAAGCAGGAATACGGCATTTCACCAAAATCAATCCATTCACTGCCCCGCAAAGAAGACCGATACAGATACCTGCAAAAAGTCCAACAACGGTAGGCATTTTCTGGAGCACCAGGGCGGTTACCAGCGCAGCCGTTGCTGTAACACCCCCTGTAGATAAATCAATCTGACCTGCTGTAATTGCAAATGTCATGCCAACTGCTGCCACTGAAATCATTGCTGTTTGACGCAAAATATTCATAATATTATTGGCTGTCAGAAATTTCCCCGGAAGCAGAACAGAAAACCCCAGAAAAACTATAAAAAAGCTAATATATACAATAAATCTGCTAAAATTGATATTTTTTAATTTGTATTTTTCCCGCATTCTATAACTCCCTTCAGCCGGTGACGCGCTTTCCTTTATTTGCCCAATGCCTCCAGCACGTCATCACTCGGCTTTGTATTCATAGCCGCCATCCAGCTTTCCTCAATATTGTCTTTTGTCATGCGAATACAGTCGCTTACCACATATGTAGGTGCTTCTTCGCCCAATAAATCCAATACTGCCAGTTTTACCATAGTTGCACCAATCTGGTACGGCATATCTGCTGATTTGCCATATACAATGCCATCTGTTGCCATCTCAAGATCATTGTTTCCTCCAAGGTCAATGGTAACAAGCTTTGTATCATAACCTGCGGAACGAATTTCAGCAACAACCGGTTCTGCCGCCACATCCCAGGATACATAAATTGCATCCAAATCCGGATTCTGCGTCAACATCGCAGATGCAACTTCCCCAGTAGCCGTCTCCTCTGCAAATCCCATCATGCTTGCAATTTCAATATCTGGATAATCTTCCAGAATACTGCGCACAAACTGATTATCCCTGTTGTTCGTCACCGTATAATCGGAGTCATAATAAATAATACCGATTTTTCCAGCACCACCAATGGATTCTGCAATTAAATCCGCACAGGTTCTTCCCATGCCATACTGGTCTCCTGTGCAAACAGCTACATACTGTTCTCCTCCAACATAATCATTCACTGAATTGTCAGCAAAAACAATTTTCACACCTGCATCCACTGCCGGCTGATATGCCGTTGTTCCGCTGACCGGATCTACTGGGAGAGTCAGCATAATATCAGGATTCAGAGAAAGCGCCGTTTCTATCTGTGTGGCCTGCTGCGCGGGATCAAATTCTGCATCTGCAGTCGTTACAATTTCAATCCCCATCTTTTCACATTCACTTTTTGCCCCATCGGTCATGCCATTATACCACTCACCAGCTCCTGCCCAGAGCATTGCCAGCGTTAAATCCATCTCAGAAGCTTTTTTATACTGTTCTTCTGTGAGTTCCACATCGACTGCGGGTACAGCTGCTTCCCCATTCGGTCCTTCCGCAAAAGTCCCCACCGCATTGTCATGATTGGGAATCATTGTAAGAAATTCGCTTTCCTCCTGCGCACCTACCGGTATTGCAAACGCTGATACCGCCATCATTGCCGCCACTGCCACTGTCCATCTTTTTTTCATCTTCATTTCCTCCATTCATTTTTGTTTTTGCTATTTATATTAAGTGTCCCCACCTAATCCCTATTCCGTACGATAAAGCTTTTGTGCAAACTGCAGACCATCTTCTGCCGGTGAATTTACGGGACTCAAAAATTTCAGCTGACAATCTGAAAGCTTTTTTTCCACACCTTCTATCACGCTCTGACGAAAACTTTCATTTCGAAAAATACCGCCAACGGTTACAATGGAAAACGGATATGTAAAGTTCACTTTTCGACATAACACAACAATCTGTTCTATTATGTATTCTGTTGCTTTATTTATAATTTCTCTGCACAAAGAATCCCCCTGTTGTGCATGTTTAAAAACATAGGAAGATACTGCCGCAACCTCAGATACCGAAAGAGCTGCCAACGTCCACGCAAGTTCCGTATGCGGCTTTTGAAATGCTTCCGCTATTTCTTTATACACTGGTCTTGTCTCTTCATTTATGCCATCATACCACCGAATTACTTTCTTTAAAATTTGTGCTCCTATCCAATAACCAGATCCATAGTCCGAAAGAGGACTCCCCCATCCGCCAACACGAGCCTTCAATCCAAATGCATCATACGCACATACAATGGAGCCTGTCCCTGCCACCACGCAAACCCCGTCTTCATCTGAAAGCGCTCGGAAAATTGCCTCTGTATCATTGCAAACAAAGAGCTTATTCTCGTCAAATCCTTTTTGAAGCATAATGCTTTTATAAATTTGCTTATCTCTCTGGGTATCACATCCTGCAATCGCCATTACAATCCCCACAATTTCTTCCTTTTTGCATCCCAGAACAGACAACATTTGTTCAAATGCTCCATGCAATGTTTTTGAAACAGCGTCCAGTCCTGAAGATTTATAATTTGAGCATCCGAAAGAATCGTCATACAGCTTTCTGCCCTGTTTATCACAAGCACAGATTCTTGTCTTTGTTCCCCCTCCATCTACTGAAACCCATATCTTTTTCGCTTCCAATTTATTTTCTCCTTCCCTAGCTAACATCTGTAAACCAATTTTTTTGCGCAACTCCTTCTTGACATAAATATATCAGCCCATCAATGCCAATTTGAGGATTTGAGGTGTATCTTACCTGCGGAACACAAGTTCGCGGAATGTATTTTTCTATCTCTTTCTCAATTACTTTCGTAGTGTTTTCATCAATTTCATCACAATAAATTACTACGGCCTCCGGATTAATAACAGTAATACAGTAAACCAGCGCCTTGGAAATTTCCGTACAAAACTGCTTCTTGTACTCTTGATTTTCACTATTTTCTTTTATCTTTGCCCTTAAAAAAGTCAAACATTTTTCCAGATTCCCCCCGTTCATTCCTGATGGCATATAACCAAACTCTCCGGCAAAACTACCGTTTCCCTTATAAAGAGTCCCATTCAATAAAATTCCGGCACCAAGACCATTTCCAATATATAAAAAGATAATGTTATCCAAATTATTCAAACAGAGATTCCTGTAGCCAACCGTCATAAGCTTAACGTCATTTTCGATACACACAGGCAATCCGTAACGTTTTTTTATCATTTCCGAAAGATAAATTCCCTCAAAATCCGGCAGCAGCGGAATTCCTTCTATTCTTCCATCTTTTCGCACAATCCCCGGTACTCCCACTCCAATCCCCATACTTCGACTTGACTGTTTCAATAAAAGTTCCAATAAATTGAGCAAGGTTTCTACTTGTGAACCACATTCTGCATGAATTGCTTCACATTGGGTCTTATATGTAATGGCACCGGTTATATTCACTACATACCCCAGCCATTTTCCGCCCATATAATAGACTGCCGCAAACGTCCCAAAATTTTCATTTACAATATAAGTTCTTGCTTTCCTGCCGGCACCGGGACATTTTTGAATTGCATCTTCAACAGCGTATCCTTCTGCTACAAGCTCATCTGTAATTTTATTTACCGTAGGAAGACTTAAATGGGTTAAATGCGACAATTCCGGCTTTGTAATAGGTCCTTCTTCTTTGATCAGCTTTTGAATGAGATTTTTATTATGCTTTTTTAAGGTCCGCGGCCGTCCTGCTTTTTCCATACATATCACTCCTAAAAACAAATTCTCCGTAAAATTAATTAATAAACTTTATTTATTAAAAATATACCATGTTTTGCTATTTTCTGTCAATTGATAATATAACCATAAATTCTACTTCTATTTTTGTTGAAAACAAACAATTAATTAAATTTTGGCAATAAATAAAGCACCAGCCAGGATTTCTCCCTCTGATGCTTTATTTCTCTCTGATATCAACTTTACTCTACACTCACGACCTCATAACCGGCTTCCACTACTGCCTGTTTCAGCGCTTCCCTGTCAACCTCTTTGGAAGCGCTGATATAAGCCGCTTTCTCCTCCAGATTGACATCTGCACTGACGCCCTCAAATGCCTCAAGCGCCTTTTTTACTGCGGCCTGGCAGTGCGGGCACATCATTCCGTTGATCTTCATTGTAATCATAGTCATTTCCTCCTTCTGCACTTCCTGTGCGGTTACATTTTCTGTATGTTCCTTGCTTTGAAGCACTGCTTCTCTTTCTTTATCTGTCTCCGGATGCTCCATCCTGCTCACCCGGAATTTGCGAAGCCTTAGCGCATTGGTCACTACAAAAATACTGCTGAGGCTCATGGCAGCTGCCCCGATCATAGGATTCAGCTTCAGTCCGAAAGCATGATAAAAGATGCCTGCTGCCACCGGAATGCCAAGGCTGTTATAGAAAAATGCCCAGAACAGATTCTGTTTAATGTTGCGAATGACCGCCTTGCTCAGACGAATGGCAGTTACCGCATCCAAAAGATCATTTTTCATCAGTACCACATCCGCGCTTTCAATCGCCACATCTGTTCCGGCACCGATCGCCATTCCTACATCTGCCCTTGCCAGAGCCGGCGCATCGTTTACACCGTCCCCCACCATGGCAACCTTTTTGCCCTGCTCCTGAAGTCTTGCGATTTCCCGCTCCTTATCCTGCGGCAAAACCTCAGCAATGACCGTGTCAATGTCCAGCTGACGGCGGATCGCTTCTGCCGTCCTCTTATTATCACCGGTCAGCATCACCACTTCAATGCCCTCTTCCTTCAGCTGGCGGACAGCCTCACGGCTTGTCGCTTTCACTATATCCGCCACAGACAGGATTCCCAAAAGCTGTCTCTCATCTGCGAACAACATAGGAGTTTTTCCCTCATCCGCCAGAGCATCCAGCCGTTCCTGCACTTTTTCCAGGGAAATATTCTGCCCTTCCATCATCGCCTGATTTCCTGCAAAATACCACACGCCGTTCCATTTTCCTTTAACGCCGCGCCCGGGAACCGAAACAAACTCCTCCATTCTGGCCGGAGCGATCCCTTTCGCCCCTGTGTATTCCATGATCGCCTCAGCCAGCGGATGCTCGCTTTTTTCCTCAAGCCCTGCTGCCAAAGCAAGAAACGCGCCTTCCTCCATCCAGGTATCCACATCCGTGACAACCGGTTTTCCCTCTGTAATGGTGCCGGTCTTGTCAAGAACCACGCTTTGGATATTATGCGCTGTCTCCAGCGCCTCACCGGACTTGATCAAAATCCCGTTTTCCGCGCCTTTGCCAGTCCCCACCATAATCGCTACCGGCGTTGCCAGGCCAAGCGCGCAGGGACAGGAAATCACCAGAACGCTGATCGCGCAGGAAAGGGCAAACTCCACAGTTGCTCCGGTAAGCAGCCACACCGCTCCGGTAAGAATGGCAATGGCAATCACTGTCGGTACAAACACTCCTGCAATCTTATCCGCTGTTTTTGCAATAGGCGCCTTGCTGGAGCTGGCTTCCTCCACCAGACGGATAATCTGGGAAAAAGTAGTATCCTTTCCCACGCGGGTCGCTTTCATACGGATAAATCCGTTCTTGTTCATGGTGGCCGCAATCACCGTATCGTTCACCTGCTTGTGAACCGGAATGCTTTCCCCGGTAATGGCTGCCTCATCCACACTTGTACTTCCCTCCAACACAAATCCGTCCACCGGAATGCTGCTCCCGGGACGTACAATTACAATATCCCCCGTCTGCACCTGTTCCACCGGAATCTCATACTCTGTGCCGTCCCGCTCCACAACCGCTGTTTTTGGAGCAAGATCCATGAGCTTCGTAATCGCTTCGCTGGTTTTTCCCTTGGAACGGGTCTCCAGATATTTTCCTACGGTGATCAAAGCCAGAATCATAGCTGCGGACTCAAAATACAAATCATGGTAATAACGGTGTACCAACTCCATATCTCCATGCCCCAGCCCATAGCTCATACGATAAATGGCAAAAATCCCGTACAGCAGGGATGCCGCTGAACCAATCGCGATCAGACTGTCCATATTCGGTGCCAGATGAAACAGCGTCTGGAAGCCCTTGGTAAAATATTTCCGGTTGACAATGAGTACCGGTATACACAGAAGCAGCTGTGTAAAAGCAAAGCTTACGCCGTTCTCCACACCGCTTAAAAATCCCGGAAGCGGCAGCCCCACCATGTGTCCCATGCTCACATACATCAGCGGAATCAAAAATCCAAAAGAAACTATGAGACGCATTTTCATATTTCTGAGCTGTTCTTCCATGACATTCCCCACAGACTCTGCCTTCTTCCCAGCATTCCCTTGGGAAGACACACTTGCATCTGCTGCTTGATTCCTGGCTCCGTAGCCCGCCTTTACAACCGCGTCCACAATCTGTCTCTCATTTAAAACGGTTTCATCGTATTCCACCTGCATACTGTTTGTCAGAAGATTTACCGAAACCCGATCAACTCCCGCAAGCTTCGACACACATTTTTCCACCCTGGAAGAGCAGGCGGAACAGGTCATTCCGGTCACATCATATTTCTCTTTTTTCATCCCCACACCACCTTTTGTTTGTTTTTTCTATTATTTCCATTACTTCAAAATCTTACCCAGCATGGAAACCAGCTCGTCAACCTTGGCCTCTCTCTCCGCTTCGCTGTCTGCCTCCGCCACACAGCATTTCAAATGAGCTGTAAGAATCTCCTTATTCACCTTGTTCAGGATCGCCTCTGTAGCCATGAGCTGCTGGGAAATATCAATACAGTAGCGGTCTTCTTCCACCATGCGCAAAATCCCATCCAGCTGTCCTCTGGCGGTCTTTATCAATCTTGTGATCTTCTGCTTATCTGCCTTCATATGAATCTCCCTCTCTGAATGTCTCTTAACACCCCACCGGGGTATAGTATATATTATAAGAATGTGAATGATTTTTGTCAAGAAAAAATTGCGAAATTTGAATATTGAAGCTTTTCGGATAATACAAAACTCCCACAGAATATCAGCATAAAAACACTGATTTCTATGGGGGTTTTGTATTTTTCATATGGAAACGAACAAATTTCCGAGTGGGGAGCGGCGGCCAACAGGGGAGCGCGAGGGGAGTGCGGCCTTCGCAACTTTGAGCTCTCCCCTCGCAAATAATTTATTTTACACACCCAATAAGCTCGTGGATGTCCTCCACCTTCTGCTGCTCCATAAAATCGGCAATTCCCTGAATGATCTTCTCCGTTACATCCGGCTGATAAAAGTTTGCCGTTCCCACGGAAACTGCCGTGGCGCCCGCCATGATAAATTCAAGGGCGTCCTCTGCACTGGCAATACCGCCCATACCGATGACAGGAATTTTTACTGCATTGGCCACCTGGTACACCATGCGCACAGCCACCGGCTTTACACAGGGACCGGAAACACCGCCGGTCTTGTTTGCCAGAGCAAAGCTTCTGCGGCTGATATCGATCTTCATACCGGTCAGCGTGTTGATCAGGGAAACCGCATCTGCGCCGCCGGCCTCCGCTGCTCTGGCAATCTCTGCAATATCCGTCACATTTGGCGTCAGCTTCATGATCACCGGCTGTTTTGCAATCTTTTTGATTTCCCGGGTCAGTTCCTCCACATGCTTCGGATCCTGACCGAAAGCCAGAAAGTTCGCGTTGACATTTGGGCAGGAAATATTGATTTCCATCATATCTACCGGCTCGTCTGCCAGACGTTCCACAACTGCCAGATATTCCTCCGGCGCATGGCCGCACACGTTCACAATAATGTTGGTATCGTATTTCCTGAGAAAGGGAATATCTCTCTCACAGAACACGTCGATTCCCGGATTCTGAAGCCCAATGGCATTCATCATGCCGCTCTTTACTTCCGCAATACGCGGCGTGGGATTTCCCTCCCAGGGCACGTTTGCCACACCCTTGGTGGTCACGGCTCCCAGCTTGTTCAAATCCACAAATTCACTGTATTCCGCCCCGGAACCAAAGGTTCCGCTCGCCACAGTCACCGGGTTTTTCCACTGCACACCGGCGATATTTACGCTCATGTTCATCAGATTTCCACCTCCGTGCTCAAAAATACCGGTCCGTCCTTGCAGATCCGTTTGTTATGCACATTGGAGTGCGCATCTTTCTCTTTGGTTTTGCACACGCAGGCCAGACAAGCGCCCACACCACAGGCCATCCGCTCCTCCATGGAAATCCAGCAGGGGATGTTCTGCTCAAACGCATAGGCCTTCAGCGCCCGGAGCATAGGCGTTGGGCCGCAGGCAAAAATAGCGTCTGCCTGAAGTCCATTCTCACGGATCGCGTCCAAAACATTGCCCTTTGTTCCGGCAGAGCCATCCTCGGTAGCCATGTAGACCTTGCCGTAAGGCTCGAATTCCTCATTCAAAAACAGTTCGTCCCGATAGCCCAGAACCATGACTTTTTCTGCCTCCAGCTCCTTGGCTGTCTGAAGCATGGGCGGAATACCGATACCGCCGCCGATAAGGAATACTTTTTTGCCTTTCACTGCTTCCAGCGGAAAACCGTTGCCCAAAGGTCCCATAGTCTCAATCCCAACCTTGGCATGATAGCGGGAAAATTCCTCCGTTCCGGTTCCTTTTCCTGTCACACGGTAGACAAGACGGATCCTTCCCTGCTCCCGGTCGATCTCACAAAGGCTTATAGGCCGGGGAAGCAGTTTACTTCCATCCCGGCTGTAAAGGGATACAAACTGCCCGGGCACTGCTTCTTTTGCTATGGTTTCCGTCTGCAGCCACATGCTGTAAATATCCTTGCCAATGCACTCCTGACTGACAATGGCACAGATTTCTTTTGTCTTCTTGCCCATACTGTCCTCCTAGCGGCTGTTCAGCGCGCCGCTGATATCCTCGATCATGTCCTTCACTGCCGCGCGGGAAGCATCCGCGTAATTCAGCTCGCCAAAGGCTGCGTATGTTTCCTGCTTATAGGCAGCAATGATGCCGCGGGAAGAGTTGACGATCGCGCCCAGTCCATCCTCGTTAAAGAAGTGTACCAGATCTGCTCCCTTGCCGCCCTGTGCACCGTAGCCCGGAACCAGAATGAAGGTCTTCGGCATGATCTTGCGGAGAACCTTGCCCATTTCCGGATAAGTGGCTCCCACAACCGCACCGATGTAGCTGTAGCCGTCGCCCATATGTTCTTCGCCCCACTGAGCAACCTTTTCGCCCACCCACTCATAAAGAGGACGGCCGTCAATGATACGGTCCTGAAACTCACCGCTGGAAGGATTGGATGTTTTTACCAGAATAAAAAGTCCCTTATTCTCCTCTTTGCACACCTCAATAAAAGGCTTCACGCCGTCTGAACCAAGATAGGGATTCACAGTAGCAAAATCCTCATCAAAGCCCGCATACGTCTTGCTTCCTACCTGAACTTTCCCCAGGTGCCCCACCGCATAAGCGGCAGAAGTGGAGCCAATATCTCCCCGTTTAATGTCACCGATGACTACCAGATCCTTTTCCCTGCAGTAATCCACGGTTTTCTTGTAGGCGATCATGCCCGGAATCCCAAACTGCTCATACATGGCAATCTGCGGCTTTACAGCCGGGATCAGATCGTAGGTGGCGTCCACAATCCCCTTGTTATACTGCCAGATAGCCTCTGCCGCGCCCTCCAGCGTCTCTCCGAATTCCGCAAAGGCCTTCTCCTGGATATGTTTCGGAATATAGTTCATCATGGGGTCAAGGCCCACAACAATGGGCGCTCCTGTAGCTTTGATTTTTGCAATCAGTTTGTTGATCATATGTTTTATTTCCTCCTACTGTTCCTGATTTTCATATACAATTTTCCCGTCACAGATGGTGTACAGCACATTGCCTTTTACTTTCCAGCCATCAAAGGGGGTATTGCGTCCTTTTGACAAAAATTTCTTCTTATCAATGGTATATTCCTTGGATACATCCACCACGATCACATCCGCCGGATGTCCTTCCTGCAAAGTTCCGCACTCCAGTCCCAAAATCCTTGCCGGATTCCAGCTCATTTTCTCCACGAGCTGCATCAGGGTGATGACGCCCTTTTCCACAAGCTCTGTGTAGGTGAGCGCAAAGCTCGTCTCAATTCCCACAATCCCAAAGGCCGCAGTGCGCATGGAACCGCTTTTGTCCTCGGCCGTGTGAGGCGCATGGTCTGTGCTGATCACCTGGATGCTTCCATCCTGAAGTCCCTTTCTCAGAGCCTCCACATCCTCTTTTTGACGAAGAGGCGGATTCATTTTGTAGGTGGGGTCATCCCTCTCAATATCATCTGAGGTAAGAATGAAGTGATGCGGGCAAACCTCTGCTGTCACATTCTCAATGCCCTCCTGCGCAATGATCCGCATCATTTCAGCCACACCCCTTGTGGAGCAATGGCAAAGATGAAGGTGCGCGCCCGTCTCCCGCGCCAGCACAATATCTCTGGCCGCGATCACGTCCTCCACAGAATTGGAAATTCCGGGAAGCCCCAGACGCTCTGCATTTTTATCCTCATTCATACAGCCGTTTCCGCGGATGCTCATGTCCTCGCAATGCGCGAACACCGGAATATGATGTTTGGCAGCCTCCTTCATGGCTTTTCTGCAAAGCCCTGCGTCCAGAACGGATTTTCCGTCCTCCGAAAGTGCCGGTACGCCCGCGGATGCCATACCTGCAATATCCGAAAGCTCCTCCCCCTTCTCTCCTGCCGTAATGGCGCCCGCCTGCAGAACGTGGATCCCGGAAAGCTCCTTTGCCTTATTCTGCACGTATCGAAGCCGGTCCCGCGTATCGATCACCGGGCTTGTGTTCGGCATAGCTACCACCGTGGTAACACCGCCCCTTGCCGCAGCAGCTGAGCCGGAAGCAATATCTTCCTTCTGCTCCTGTCCCGGGTCTCTAAAATGTACATGAAGGTCAATGAGCCCCGGCAGCACCAGGCAGCCCTTGGCGTCAATTACCCTGTCGCCCTTGTCAGGGGTCAGGTTTTTACCCATTTTTTGAATTTTTCCATTCTTCAGATAGATGTCTCCAGTGACATCCATGTTTGTGGCCGCGTCAAGCATTCGCCCTCCGCGTATCAGAATTCCCATAAAGCTGTCCTCCTGTTTTTCCATATGATGAAGCCTACTACAATCATACACGAAAAAACATTTTTTATAAAGCTTTTTTTCTTTTGGATGCTGCTGTTTTTTTCCCAAGAACCCTTAATTTTCCTTGACATTTCAAAAACCGGGGTATATACTCATAGCATACCTAGATTATAAATGTAAAATCACTAGTTTTTAGAGATTATATTACATCATGTAGTCTGTAAAATCTGGTGATTTTTTTCGCCAGAAATTCTTTTTAACTTTTATTTTCTATGGAGGTAACAACATGAACAAGGGAACTGTAAAGTGGTTCAACGCAGAAAAAGGCTATGGCTTTATTACTGGAGAAGACGGAGCTGACGTTTTCGTACACTTTTCTGCAATCAATGGTGAAGGCTTCAAATCTCTGGAAGAGGGACAGGCTGTAACTTACGATTTAACCGAAGGCGCTCGCGGAATGCAGGCTGCTAATGTTACAAAATTATAATTCTTCTCTTTCCAGATAATTATATTTGTGTAACTGTCCGGAACAGTTTTTCCGGCTTCAAAAAAACGGTGTAACCTTTCAAAAGGCTGCACCGTTTTTGTATTGCAGAAAGCTGCCCTTGTCATGTTCTGATCTTAAAGGTTTTCGGAGCCAGCCGATAAACCAGAATACTTGCAGCAATACAGTAAAGTACAACGAACACAATAGTCATGATCCCAAACACAAGGATCGGGATCCGCTGCTGCATCACAAAGAAACAGATCAGATACGTCACACTCATCACAATGCGGTAGGTTCCGCTCTTCATCTCCGTCCCCGCATTGTAGGGCTGAAGCAGATAATATACCGTCAGATAATGCACAGAAAAAAACAGGCTCATGCAGAGTACCGATACCAGCAATATGACATAATCAGGCCAGTTTTCTGTTCCTCCGCTGGTATAGAGTGTCAGTGCCATACCTCCGCCGATGACCAGCGCTGGAACTGCATTGATCTTCATGATCTCCCGCAGACGGATCTGGAACAGCTTCAGCACAAAATCCGGCCGCTTGAAAAACGCGTAGGTGAGCAGGCTGTGGTCACAGTTCATGAATAACGCCTGGGTAAAATTCGTGCCCCGATTGATCGCATACATGATAAACACCAAATAGGGAAGCCAAGTCATGATCATTGCATTCACTTGTGCTTTCATCTCCGGCTGCACAAACAAAAATAACTGCACTCCCAGAACGAGAAAGAGACAGATATACGAAATCCTTTTGGTGGAATTCCAGAGGATTTTTTTATGCCGCTTCACAAACAGCTCGTTGAGATACTCAAAACCTCTGCGCTTGCTGGTAATCCCCGCATCTCCGGAGATTGCGTTTTCGTTTGCCTTCTTCACGATCTGTACCGGCGTATCCATTTGACTGGTAATGTCCGCAAGAAGCGCCTGATTAACGGCGCGGTATTCCCGAAAAGAAAGAAGTTTCCAAAAACCCAGACCCCCCAAAGGAACACACAGCAAAAACAGGACTGTGGACACATAGGACGGCAGTGCAAAGCCAAGCGCCGGCAAGCCGTAGGCCGCAGCCAGCAGCAGTCCCATCGCTCCCCATGCGTATTTTGACAAATGATTCTCGTTATAGACAAAACCGCTTCTTTCATAATCCCACAGGAAAACCGCCGCCGCAAACAGTTTCATCCCCGCAATACAAAGAGGCAGAAGCACACAGAACCACAGCGGCACAGCGTTCCCCCTCCCAAAGAAAACGGTAAAGGGCAAGAAACCGACCGCAACCTTGATAAGCTCATACCCGTAATTCACCAGTGTGTATTCCCGCGCATTCATCCCCAGCAGAAACATAGCGTAGTACTTATCCTTAGACGGATTGAAAAGACTGAGGTTTCCAAAGCTTCCAATGACGGTCAGAAAGAACAGGATATGCAGGAATACCTGTTGTTCCGACAGCTCCCGGTACAAAAAAGCAATACCGCACACCATTGTGACAAAGTAGAGAAGCTTTCCCAGAAATGTAGAGATAAGCTCCCACACTACCGACAGCACATGGGCAAACAGTTTGAGACCTCTCACCTGATAGAGTCCTGCCGGAAGCAGCCTTTTCAGCAGCGGAATCTGCTTCAATGAAAACAAAATGCCGTTGACACGATATGTATTTCTCAGGGAAAAGGAAATTCTAAGCGTCTTATTCATTGCCTTCCTCCCGCAGCGCCGCGATGATCTTATCCTTGAACTCCTTGCTGTCCAGATTGGATTTTTCCACTGCCTCCAGCTCGCCGTGGCTCAGAAGTACGATCTCGTCGCAGAGATCAAGCGCCAGATCCATGAGATGCGTGGAAAAAATAGTAATGCAATCTTTTTTCAGCGAACGTAAAAGCTGCTTCATCTCCTCCGCTACAACCACATCCAGAGAAGTTAAGGGCTCATCCAACAGCAAAATATTGGGCTTTGCAATAATGTTGATGAGCATCTGCATCTTGTTTTTCATACCGTGGGAGTAGTCCTTCAAAAGCTTATCCCTGTCCTCCCGGTCAATGCTCATATAGTCAAAATACTCGTCAATGCTCTTTGGCTCTTCGATATTTTTTTCGTTGATGTCCATGAAAAACCGAAGAAATTCCCTGCCGGTTAAAAACTCCGGCACAACAGGCGTTGAAAGCACATAGCCGATATCGTCGGGCTCCACCTCCCGGCGTGAGCCGTCCTCTTCCAGATAAAATTCGCCGCTGTCTGCCTTGATATCCCGGTTGAGGCAGTTAAACAGCGTTGTTTTACCTGCGCCATTCCTGCCCAAAAGCCCGTAGATCTTCCCCTCCTCAAAGGTAAAATCAACGTCTCTTAAAACTTTCTTTTTCTCAAAATTTTTGCATAAGTGTTCGATTACAAACTTCATAAACTCCCCCGTCACAGATAGCGAAAAGGAAGCCGTTTTTAAACCCAGCTTCCTTTTCCTTCTTTTTGCAATATAAAGTTATTCCGCAGCTGTATCCGCGGAATCTGTCACAAGCCCGTTCAGATAACTGTCCAGAGCTGCGGTGTCCAAAACCGTCTCTTTCTGTACTGCAGTATCCCCCTCTGTCACCTTGCCGTATATGGAGAATCCAACCCAGCACACAAGGACCAGACCAACCACCACAGCCAGAAGCTTCTCCAGCTTCAGAATTCTCTTTTCTTTTTTGATTATCTGCTCACGGTTTGCCTTTTCTTTTTTGTAGGCATCTACTTTTTTCTGACTCATCTGTGCATCTCCTTTTGCCCAAGTATCAATGTCTAATTATAGCACATAAGGAGCAAAATGAAAAGACCTTGTGCATCTTAAACTCTGCCGCCATCAGACAGCTACAATGATGCCGCCGTCATTGGCATACATGCTGCTGACCCCATCGGTATCCAACACTACAACGCGGGCCGGTCTGATTTTTTCCAGAAGCGCTTCTTTGAGCATCTCTGCCCGTTCCGGGCAATTGCAGTGAGAAATTGCCAGCACACGATGTTCGCTGTCCGCGGTTCCTGCCACAATATACTCCACCATTTTTACAAGAGCCTTATTCATTCCTCTCGCCTGTCCCAGCTGGCAGATCGTGCCCTCCGCGGTGGCTCCCATGACCGGTTTTATTTTGAGGGCAGACGCCACAAGCGCCTTCACATTGCTGAGACGTCCGTTTTTGCGAAGCGTTTCCAGATTCTCCAGAACAAAATACGTATTCTGTGTCTCAATATAATGCTCCACCACATCCACAACCGTTTCAAAGGGAAGCCCGGCTTTTTCGCACTCCTCTATCTTCATGGCAATGAGTGTTTCGCCGATAGACGCAGAGCGTGAATTAAAAATATGGATCTTCTTGTCCGGGTATTCTTCGTGCATAAGATTCTTGCCAAGAATCGCACTGTTGTAGGAGCCGCTCAGCTCTGCGGAAAGCGTTACACCATAAACATGATCTGCCTCGCAGTCAAAAGCCTGTCTGTAGCGCTCCGGAGACGGGCATGCCGACTTTGGGCAGTCCGGGCACTGTGCAACCTTTTTCAAAAATTCTGCCTGGTCAAAACTGCTGTCATCCACGATCTCTTCATTTCCCACCGTCAGCACAAGCGGAACTGACTCAAAGCGTGCATCCTCTTTCCATTCCTCCAGAAATTCTCCGCAGCTGTCCATTACTATTTTATAGCTCAACTATATCGTCCTCTTTTCCATTATATCTAGTTTTAAATACCACATCTATATTACCATATGCCCTTGTATTTGAAAAGTCTTTTTATAAAATCTCTATTATTTTTTTTCATTCTACAGTATAATGAAAAAAGACTTCATTTTATTTATAAAAATGCCTGGAAAGGAAAATAATCATGCTGGCCTTAAAAATCACAGACCTGAAGGCTTTTACAAATTCTCTGTTTATCGGCGATACCTTTGACCGCTTCTGGCTTACAGAGGCATCTATCACTACCAGCAGTGTCTTCACCATTGACGGAAAACTCCAGGAGGACTTTTTTGACTCCGACGAACGTTCACTGCTGCGCCAGAGTCACCGTACCTATGCCCTCTGGAAAGAGCTCAAGCCCTTCTGCCACTCTATTGTGCGAAGCCGCCATACACCGCTGCATTTTAAAATTGTCCTTCAGCTTTCCCACAACCAGATTCCCTCTGTGCTTTCCAATGCACAGATCGATCTCTCTCCGGAAATCGTAAACGGCTTTTATCTCAACCTGCAGTACAAAAACCATGAGCTTTTATGCACAACCGGAACCGCTCTTTCCACCTTTATACCGGGAAAAGAACTCGACCGCCTGTGGGATTCCATGATCGAAAATTTTTTCACACAGCACAGCATCCCTTTTGAGAAAATGTAAAAACATTCATCCAAAAATCATAAAAAGCTTCCGCTCAGATGGTATTTTTCCTCCACCGAAGCGAAAGCTTTTGTATTTTGCCCTTATTTTTGTTTATTTTGTAAGCATCAGCAGAATCTCATTGCTTCTCTGAACAAATTTCGTCATTTCCTCCGGAGCAAGCGGCTTATGGCTCATCATGGCCAGATCGTACAGCTGTTCGCAGATAACCGGCGTTTTTTCTCCATCCGGATGCTCTGCCACATGCTGAACCAGCGGATGATTTGCATTCAGCACCAGAGTCTCTGCGCCTCCAAACATGGACGGATCCATTCCGTACATATTGTACATTTTCATCATGTCCTGCATACGGCGGCTTTCCTCAGACAATGTGATCATAGCGGCTACACTGCTGTTTTTCAGCTTCTCTACATGTACCTCCAGCTTGTCTTTGCCAAGTGCCTTGCGGAACGCTTCCTGCAGAGTATTTACCGTAGCCTCGTCAGCAGCGCCTTCCTCACGGAGCTCTTCTGTAAGGTCTGCGTCAATACGCTTAAAGGAAACGGTCTGCTCTCTCTGCTCCAGATGAGAGATAAACGCACTGTCGATATTGTGCTTCAGGATCACCGCATCCTTTCCGGCTTCCTTAAACATATTGATATACTGACTCTGCTGCACCTCGTCTGTCACATAGAAAATCGTGGTCTTTTCCGGTTCTTTTTCTTCTTCGGACTTCTCTTCTGCCGTCTTTTCTTCGGAAGTGTTCTCCGGTTCGGTGTTTTCCTTGTTGTCCGCCTCTTCTGTCTTGTTCAGCTCAAGGCAGTCTTTCAAGGTAAGGTATTTGCCTTCCAGATTCTTAAACAGCACATAATCTTTCATCTTGTCAGCAAACTTGTTGTCCTTAATGCAGCCATATTTGATGAACGGGCTGATGTCATCCCAGTATTTCTCATAGGATTCCCTGTCGGTTTTGCACATGCCGGAAAGCTTGTCTGCCATTTTCTTGGCAATGTATTCGGAAATCTTCTGCACAAAACCGTCATTCTGCAGCGCAGAACGGGATACGTTCAGCGGCAGATCCGGACAGTCGATAACACCTTTCAGCAGAAGCAGAAATTCCGGAATCACTTCCTTAATGTTGTCCGCAATGAACACCTGGTTATTGTAAAGCTTGATCGTGCCCTCGATGGAATCATATTCTGTGTTGATCTTGGGGAAGTAGAGGATTCCCTTCAGATTGAACGGATAATCCATGTTCAGGTGGATCCAGAACAACGGTTCCTTATAATCCATAAATACCTTGCGGTAGAATGCCTTGTACTCTTCGTCCGTGCATTCGTTGGGATGCTTCATCCACAACGGATTGGTATCACTCAAGGAAACCGGACGCTTATTGATCTTCACTTTATCTTTTGCAGGAGAAATCTCAACAACTTCTTTCTCGCCGTTCTCGTTCTCTTTCTCCTCGGTCTTCGCTTCCTCATGGATCCGCTCAACGACAACGTCATCATCCTTTAAATCCGCCTCGTCGATAGTCTCGTATTCCTGCGGAGCATTCTCCTTTGACAGATAAATATCCACCGGCATGAAGGAACAGTATTTCTCAATAATTTCCCTCATACGGTACTCATTGGAAAACTCCAAGCTGGATTCATTGAGGAACAGAGTGATCTCTGTACCCACGGTATTCTTGTTTCCATCCTGCAGATCATACTCTGTACCGCCATCGCAGGTCCAATGTACCGGAGATGCGCCTTCCTTGTAAGAAAGTGTGTCAATATGCACCTCATCCGCTACCATGAATGCGGAATAGAAACCAAGACCAAAGTGACCGATCATCTGATCGTCCGTTGTCTTATCCTTATATTTCTCCAGGAATTCCGTAGCGCCGGAAAAAGCGATCTGCGTAATGTATTCCTCCACTTCATCCGCCGTCATACCAATACCATTGTCAATAAACTTCAGAGTTTTCTCTTCCGGATTCACAACCACCTGAATTCCTGCCTTGTAATCATCCGGGAAGCTGTATTCACCCATGACCTCCAGCTTGCGGAGCTTCGTAATCGCATCGCATCCATTGGATACCAGCTCTCTCACAAAAATATCATGGTCGGAATAAAGCCATTTTTTAATGATCGGAAAAATGTTTTCGCTGTTAATTGATAAACTGCCATGCTTTGCAGACATTCTATCACACTCCTTTAATATTCTGTTGAATTTCTATTCAATATAATAATGCCGTAAAAGCAAAAAGTCAAGAGAAATTTAGCACTCATTAAAAAAGAGTGCTAACAAATTAACAAAAATATTCCTTCCGAACTTTTCATGACAGGAATGAGGCCCCGGATCCAAATGGATTCGGGGCCCTTCCTATCTCAAGCTATTGCTTTTTATTTCTTCCTGCGGTAAATCAGGACACCTGCAATGCAGGCCGCTGCCACTATCAAAATAATGATGAACGGCACGATCACTGTGCTGTCGCCCGTCTTTACAGCCTTCTTCTGAGCATCCGTAGGTGTTGGTGTTATTGTCGTTGCCCCCACCTGTTTTACACGGAAATTCACTTGACGTGTTGCCTGGTTTCCAGTCTTGACCCATGCAGCGCCATCAAATTTCTGCTCATTGTAAGCAACTGTCAGAGTGTAATCGCCACCCTTGTTCATACGGAAGGTTGCACTGTAAGGAGCTTCATCCCAGTTTCTGGATTCCAGAACCTTCCAGCTCGCCGGTACATAGCGCACATCGCCTTTTCTCGGGTTCTGATTGTCCATGCCGCCGCCAACAGCTGTAAAGGTAATCTTCGTCTCTGTGGTATAATCTCCATCCGAAGAAATTCCTGTGATGGTTGTAGCAGAATCCTCCGGTACCTTCGGCACGTATGCATTCACACTAACCTTAACCGCTGTCGTCAGCGCAAGATTATCTGCATTTACCACGCCTTCCGGAAGCGTTACTGTTCCTTGTACTTCAAACGTCTGGGCATCCATAGATGCAGGATCGTACGCACAGGCTTCTACATTCCATACAACAGACGCGTTCATGTTTCCGGCTGTCGTCTCAACCACAACTGTGGGAGGAAGCCCGAGACCATCCGCAGTCTTTGCGGCTCCGTTTGTCACATTGGCAATGTCTGCTCCCCGCTGAACTGCCGTCAGACGTACTGCCGAATCTGTCACTTTAAAAGAAAGTGCAAGCTTTGCAGAAATATTGGGGTCAGCCGGTATTACCAACTGGTCTTTGTATTCTCCGACCTCAAGGCCTTCCTTCGGCTGTACCGTAAAGGTTGCGGTAGCTCCCGGTTCAATGGACACTGCAGACAAGCCGCTGATCACGTAATTCTCCGTACCCGCATATGGCTGTTTGAGGTTCAGCGTCTGATTTCCTGTGTTGGTAATCGTAACCGTCTTGGCATCCGGAACTGCTGCGCCCTTTTCTGCACTTCCGAACTCAAGTGTTCCAGGTGCGGCATCAAAGCTGTATATCGGCTCCGGAGTCGGAGTTGCTGTGGGCGCTGGAGTCGCCGTCGGTTCCGGGGTTGCTGTGGGTTCCGGGGTTGCTGTGGGTTCCGGGGTTGCCGTCGGTTCCGGTGTCGCTGTGGGTTCCGGGGTTGCCGTGGGCTCCGGGGTTGCTGTGGGCTCCGGTGCTTCCGTCGGTGCCGGTGCCACGGATATGCTCACGGGAACGGTCACCGTAGGCGCTTCCGGTGCTTCCAGAATGCCAAACACAAGACCTTCCCTATACGATACCTCAGATGCTTTCAAACCGTCTTTTGGCAGCACCAGGTACTCGTAGGCGCCTTCCTCTCCTGTTTCAGAAGAGTCTACCAAAATAATATCTACATATTGTAAATCTGCTGCATTTGCAAGAACTATGGTTCCCTTCGATTCTCCTGTATTGACAACGCGTACAACTGCCGGTTCCAATACAGACGTATCATAACCCTCTGTGAGGTTCTCAAAATTCACTTCCGGTACCGCCATATCCACCATCAGACCGAAGGGTACCGGCGTATCCTCTCCCGGGTTTTCCGGGTCAACGCCCATCTCCTCATCAATGTCACCCGGATTCAGCTCCTCACCGTCCGTTGGCTCCAGTTCGTCCCCGCCAAGATCATCCGTCGGCTCCAGTGCTTCCGTCTCTACGGTTACTCTGGCTATAAAGGAAGCTTCCGCACCCTCCTGGGTTGTATAGGTGATAGTATCTTCATATGTGCCGGCCTCAAGCTCTGCCCTCGGCTGCACCCATACATCAACAGACTGACCTGCTTCCAGAGGCTCTGTAATGTCGTGCACTGCAAAATGTTCCGGTGCAAGACTGTTAAAATTCAAGGTACCGGTTCCGATATTCGCAATCGTTGCGTACTGCGCCTCTGCCTCATCTGCAGCACCGGTATAAACGGTTCCGAAATCCAAGACTCCGCTTCCGTCCGCTGTCGCGGCAGAAACCTCAAAGGTATACGTCTGCTCATTGGAAATATCTTCATCTTCTGCAGGAGGTTCCTCCACTGATGGCTCCTCCACCGGCGGTTCTTGTACCTGCGGCTCTTCTGCCTGCGGCTCCTCCACCGGCGGTTCCTCTGCCGGAGCACTCTCCACATTTACTCTTGCTACGAAAGAAGCACTTGCTCCCTCGTTTGAGGTATAGGTGATGGTTTCTTCATAATATCCTGCCTCAGAAATCTCTCTGGGCTGCACAGCTACTGTCACAGATGCCCCGGCTTCCAGGGAAACAATATCATCTACCCGGAAATTGGCCGGCATAGTGCTTCCAAAGGTCAGGGTTCCTGTCCCGGTATTGTAAATGGTTGCGTACTGCTCTGCAGGAGTTTCTCCTGCATGGATCGTCCCAAAGTCCAGAACGCCGGTCCCGTCATCGGTTCCCGCTTCCGCCAAATAGGTGACTTCCGGAGCCGGCTCTTCTGCTGCGGAGTCATCTCCGCTGACAACGCCTTCGTCCATGGCGGTTCCGTCTCCTACCGGACCATCGTCCTCTACGGGAATCTCACCGTCCGGAACCACGCCGTCATCCATAGCAGTTCCGTCTCCCACCAGAGTTCCGTCCTCTGCCGGAAGTTCTCCCTCCACAGGCGGCTCTCCTTCTTCCGGAGCTCCGTTCACTCCCTCCGTCTCCAGAATCACCTGCGCATCTGCCTCTGTAGCTGCCACCGGCATCGTTGATGCCGTCAGGGTTCCGCTGAAGCCCATATCCTCTTTTCCTGTAATTTTCAAAACCAGTACATATCCCAGATCCTGTTCTGTCACCTTGTAGGTTTTTTCTGTACTTAATTCTGTCAAATCCGCAGGATCACCACTATTCTGACGGTTCCAGGAAAATGTTACGCCATCATCTGTCACTCCCGCGGGCGTCACCTGGGTGTAATCTGCACTCAAAGTGGTTCCCACCGCTGCCAGACCCTTGACCTGCAGTTTTCCTTCCAGCGCGGGCACTGCTGCCGCGAAAACCGCAGAAGGAAGCATGGATATCACCATCAGCAGTGTCATGATCACTGATAGAATTCTTCCTTTCTTCATGTCATACCCTCCTTTTTATATTGGAAATTGTCTGTACTCTGTTCACTGAACTGCCATCAAAGTGCAGCAGTAATCCAGATTATCTTTTGTTCATTTACATTATAACAGACACTGTATTTTTTCTGTAATCTCTGCTTTTCAAAAACATCAGCCCTCTACAATGAGAAATCTTCCGTCAGGCAGCGCAAACACTTCACTCGCCTCCATAAGTTCCTCTTTTGTCATGCCGTCCACATCTGCCCCCATAGCCTCCAGATATTTCCTGGCGTCTTTGATGGAATCTACGACAACAGCCATGCAGTCCTCCAGAAATTCTTCCGCTTCCTCCAGGGTTTCCGCTACCGGTTCATCAAAAAGCTGTGATTGATCTTTTAAAAAAGTTTCCAGACATTCTCTTGTATACATTATGCGATTTCCTCCATGATTTTTCTGATATCCTCCGGCTTTTCTGCCAGAGCCTTACTGTTGTTTTGCAGAAGCTCTTCTCTGGTGCGAAATCCCCAGAGCACTCCCACTGTGTACATATGCGCAGCTGCGCCCGTCTGCATATCCGTACCGGTATCACCGATGTACAGACACTCTTCCGGTTTTGCTCCAAGCTGCTTTGCAATATAGAGCGGCGCATCCGGAGCCGGTTTTCTGGCGATTCCCTCCTGCTGCCCCACAACCGCCTCAAACATGCCCGGAAACATCTGCTCCACCACCTGAACGGCAGCCTCGTGCGGCTTATTGGAGCATACCCCCAGGCAAATGCCCTGTGCTTTCAGATCGTGGAGCAGTTCCGTGATCCCCGGATAAGGTGCAGCCTGGTACAGGGGATTTTCCGCAAAAATCCTGCGGTACAGATCCCGCGCTTCTTCAAAATGCAGCAAGCCTTCGTCTCCCGCATCTTTCAGGCAGCGGCGCACCAGCATATCTGCCCCCTCACCGCAGTAGTACTTAAAATTTTCCACAGGAAGCTCTCTCAGCGAAAAGGTTTTCAAAACCAGATTTGCCGCATACGCCATAGAATCCAGGGTATTTGCCAGTGTGCCGTCCAGGTCAAAAATACATGCTTTTATCATCTGTCTCACTCCTTCAGGTCTATTCCATGTTTTTTTGCTTCGTAAAATAATCTGGCCACCGGAAGCCCTACCACATTATTGTAATCGCCCCGGATTCCCCGGACATAGATGCCAAAAGGCCCCTGTATTCCATAACTCCCCGCCTTATCCATCGGATCGCCTGTGGAAACATAATCTCGGATTTCTTTCTCGGATACAGGATAAAAAGTGACGTCCGTACATTCCGTAAAGGTATATCTTTCCCAGGAATCTCCCTGTTTCCGAAGAAGCGTCACACCTGTATAAACCTGATGGGTGTTTCCCTGCAGCATGGCAAGCGTCTTTACCGCATCCGCTTCATCTTCCGGTTTCCCCAGTATCTGCCCATGATACACCACAATCGTATCCGCGCCGATGACCAGCGTATCCTCCTTTGTCTGCGCAGCCATCTGCTGCGCTGTCTGCCGGGCTTTTGCGTCTGAAAGTTCCTGTACTACTTTTTCTGGAATCTCACTGGATATTTTTTCTTCACCCCCTGCGGTTTTTACGCAAAAAACAACCCCCGCCTTTTCAAGAAGCTCCTTTCTTCTGGGGGAAGCAGAAGCAAGTATCACATCCATCGCAAACACATCCTCTCATCTGTACACTCATTCTATGACCTCAGTATACCTTCTCTCTTTTGACAGTGCAACCGTTTTCCCCGAAACTGTACAGATTACCCCTTTTCTTTTTACAATAAAAGTATTACAATAATACTATTACACAGATGTGCATACATCTGGAAGAAAGGAGTTTTTCAAATGGCAAAAAAGAACAACTACTGGGGACTGGTCGCTGTTGGAGCCCTTACGGCTGCCGCTGCCGGTGCTGTTGCATCTATTATTTTAAAAAAATCCCACAGAGGCTACGCTGCCTTTGAAGATGATTTTGAAGACGACTATTTCGAAGACGACTTTTCCGTCCCGGAAAATACGGACTCTTCAGAAGCATATGCCCAGTGGGAAGAGCCGGAAAATATGGAGGAAGGGGATTCCGAAAAGGAAGAGGATTCCCTGTCTGATCCAGTGAAGGAAGAACCGGCCGCAAAAGAGGACGAAAAGGATTCGGCTCCGGACACCGAAAAGGACACTCCCAAAGCATAACCTATTATAGTTCCTTAACATGAAAAACGAAAACGGAACCACAGCTTCGGCACTTCTGCCAAATATGTGATTCCGTTTTTTGATTTCTGTTCTGTCGATATGTATTTATGCCTCTTTGATCTCCAATACATCCATAGGACAATTCTTCGCACAGATTCCGCAGGCAATACATTTGCTTGCGTATTCGCTTCCCTCATGCCATACGATCACGCCGAACGGACAGGCTTCTGCACATTTGCCGCAGCTTACGCATTTCTTCTTGTTGATCATGTAAACACCCTTCGCATTCTGGGTAATTGCGCCTTCCGGACAGGCTTTCGCACATTTGCCGCACTGTACACATACTGCCGGCTTCGGAGTTTCCCCGTCTTTTGCTACGCCGATGTGAATGCAGGAAAGTTCTTCGCTGTATTCCTTGTAAAATGCCTCAGAACAGGCAACTTCACACTCCTTGCACGCCATGCAGGCATCTTTCTTTGCTACATTGAGCCTTTTCATATTTGTACCTCCTAATACGTTCTGGTTTCGTTGTTGTATTTTCAGGCAGGCCGCCCGCTGGCAACCCGCTCTGCAAACCATTAAATTTCAGTCCTTAAGCTTTTGGAAGCTTAAAAGAGCTCTTCAGGGATACAATACGGTTAAATACCGGTGCTCCCTCCTTGGAATCGTGGATATCTGCGCAGAAAAAGCCATTTCGCACAAACTGGAAGCTGTCATAACCCTTTGCTTCCATAAGGGCCGGCTCCACATAAGCCGTTGTAACGGTAAGGGAATTGGGATTCAGATTCAAGGAACCATCCTCCTTATTGTAAACGCCCTTTTCTTCATCCACAATGTTCTCATAAAGGCGAGTCTCCGCTTTTCCTGCATGGGAAGCCTCCACCCAATGAATGGTTCCTTTCACCTTACGGCCGTCCGGAGCATTTCCGCCCTTAGTCTCGGGATCGTAAGTGCAGTGTACTACATGAACCGTTCCATCATCATCCGCCTCATAGCCGGTGCAGGTGACGAAATAAGCATTCATAAGACGCACTTCCGCGCCCAGAAACAGACGTTTATATTTCTTCGGCGGGTCAAGCATGAAATCTTCCCGCTCAATATAAAGCTCTTTGCCAAAAGGAATCCTACGGCTTCCCAACGCCTCATTTTCCATATTGTTGGGCGCCTCCAAGTATTCGATTTCTCCCTCTGGATAATTGTCAATCACCAGCTTAATCGGATCTAAAACAGCCATAAGGCGAGGACGTTTCAGCTTCAGATCCTCACGGATGCAGTATTCCAGCATGGCATAGTCCACAGAACTGTTTGCCTTAGAAACGCCGCAGAGGTCTACAAACATTTTAATGGATTCCGGGGTAAAGCCACGGCGGCGAAGCGCTGCGATAGACACCAATCGCGGGTCATCCCATCCGTCTACGATGCCATCCTCCACCAGCTTCTTAATGTAACGCTTCCCTGTCACCACATTGGTGAGGTACAGCTTTGCAAATTCAATCTGCTTGGGTGGCTGCGGATATTCCAGCTCACGCACTACCCAGTCGTAAAGCGGTCTGTGATCCTCAAATTCCAAAGTACAAATAGAATGCGTAATTCCCTCGATGGCATCCTCAATGGGGTGTGCAAAATCATACATGGGATAAATGCACCAGGTATCGCCTGTATTATGGTGCGTCATGTGCGCCACGCGGTAGATAACCGGGTCGCGCATGTTCATGTTGGGAGATGCCATATCGATTTTGGCGCGGAGAACCTTTTCGCCGTCCGCGTATTCTCCGTTCTTCATTGCCTCAAACAGCGCCAGATTTTCCTCCACACTTCGTTCTCTGTAAGGACTCTCCTTGCCCGGCTCTGTCAGAGTTCCCCGGTATTCCCGGATCTGCTCTGCCGTCAGGTCACACACGTAAGCCTTTCCTTTTTTGATGAGCTTTACCGCTGCCTCGTACATCTGCTCGAAATAATCGGATGCGAAAAACAGACGGTCTTCCCAGTCTGCTCCCAGCCATTTGATATCTTCCTTGATCGACTCCACAAACTCTGTTTTTTCCTTGGTGGGGTTCGTGTCATCAAAGCGCATATTAAATTTGCCGTTGTACTCCTTCGCCAGTCCGTAATTCAGAAGAATGGATTTGGCATGTCCGATATGAAGATAGCCGTTTGGCTCCGGTGGGAAACGTGTATGAACGGTTTCATAAACGCCCTCTGCAAGGTCTTTATCTATAATATTCTCAATAAAATTTTTGGAAACAGTTTCGTTTTCCATTTCTTTCCCTCCTAATTTCACTCTTAGCCTTTCTATTTTACCATAAACCCTGCAAATTTAAAAGTTTTTCTTTTAAACAATCTCTTTTTTTGCGAAACCCTGCCGATATTGAGCGAAATTTTATTTTTTGAAAAAAATCCGCATTTTGGTATTGACATTCCGGAAAATGTCTGGTAGTATAATCAACTGTGAGCGGCAAAAACGCTTCACAGACATAATTGCTGATGTGGCTCAGAGGTAGAGCACTTCCTTGGTAAGGAAGGGGTCACGGGTTCAATTCCCGTCATCAGCTCTAAAAAATCCCTTGATTTCTCAAGGGATTTTTTATTGCGTATAACTCTGTAAGGAGCCCTGCGGCTTCCCGCCTAATTCCATACACTGCCATCCGGCCCTGTGAATCCGCCATTTCCATCGGGTATATATACACCACCCGCTCCATTTGCCCAATTGCCGTCACTGTCCTGATAAAGCGTCTGCTGATTGTCCCCCGGACCGTCTGCTACCTGCACTTCATCTACTGCCGTATCTTCCGGTGCCTGCGGCGTTTCTTCTGTCCAGGTTTTTCCCTGGGATTCCCAGCTGCCGCTTTCCGTTTTTTCATATTCACGCCCGCTTCCATCATACCAGTTTCCGTCTGTGGCATGGTAGACATAATTCGCGCTGCCATAATCCTCCGTCCAGAGGGTGTACTGTTCCTCTGTCAAAGTAATGCCCTTTTGTTCCGCGGTTTCCCCCTGCGGTATTTCCGGGCCGTCTTCTCCCAAACCTTCTTCCGGATCCGCTGTGTTTTCCCACACATCGCTTCCAGCCTCTTCGGATTCCTCCCCGCTTTCATATCCTGCCGGATCCGCCTGCGCATTCTGCTGCGTTTCCTGTTTTTCTCCGGCCTTTGCTATCGTCTCTTCCGGCTGTATTCCCGGAGTGTCCGACTGAAAAGAGACCGGCTGTTCCTCTTCTGCTTTTCCTTCCTTGAATTCCGGTCCGTTCTCTGGCAAATTTTCCGTCTTCGCTGGGGCACTCTGCCTTGCCTGTACCGGCTGCACTGCGCTTCCAATCAAAATATTCGCCAGGAGCATCGCTGCCGCAAGAAGCACTGCCCAAAAGAAATTCTCTTTCATGGAAGACAAATTCCGCATATAAAGAATTCTTTTTTTGAAAATCCCCGGCCCATCGTTCAGACCGGCTGCCAGATACGGCACCTGGTTCTGTACCGCTGCAGTTCGCAAAAGAATGCGGTTATAATGCTTTTTTTCCGCGTTTGTGTACGTTTTCACAACTGCGGTATCGCAAAGGCTTTCGATGTCTTTCTCCGCTTCCTTTTGCATCCAATAAAGGCAGGGATTAAACCAGTGAATGGTTGAAATCAGCAGAAGCAGCGTTTTGTACCACAGATCCTTATGTCTGTAATGGCACAATTCATGGCTGAACACAAACCGCAGCTCATACAGATTGCAGGGCTCCTGCGTCAGATAGAGTCCCGTATGAAAAAGTCCGGCCAAAACCGGCGTGGAAAGTCTTGCCGACACCATAAGCCTGGGCGGCTTTTTCACATGATTTTCCCTGCATATTTTGCGGTACTGCTGCAGCACCCGTTCGTCCGTCACCGGATAACTCCAGCGCATCATATCCCTCATGGAAAAATAATACCGCAGAATTCTGGCAACCGCCAGTATTACGATTCCTGCAATCCAGACAACAAAGAGTACTTCCAGCACATCCTGCGAAAAAACGCTTCTTTTCAACTCATCGGATACCGCTCCGCCTCTGCTCAAAAGGGTTTCCTGCTTTTTTGGGTAAAGTCTCACTTTCACCAGACTTGTCTTCGGAAAATCTGCCGGTATCAGCAAAAACAACGCCACCGCCAGCCACATAAAATATTTCCATCTGCAGGAATATCGTCTGGAGGTCATATGTGACACAACCATCGCAATGGCCACGATCGTTGCCGCAATGATATTCATTTTCAAAATCTGAAACATATATGCTGCCATCTTTGCATCCTCATTTTTCATTTGTCCCGGTTTCCGGTTGCTTATTCGTCGCCTTCCTCCAGCTCCTGCAAAAAATCGCTGAGCTCCCGAATATCCTCTTTATCCATCTTTTTTCCCTGATAAAGAGAGGCCACAAACTGTTTCAGAGAATTTCCATAGAGCTTTTCCAGAACAGTCCTGCTCTCGTTTTTCTGATATTCTTTCTGAGACACCAACGGCGTATACAGATTTGTTTTCCCCTCTTTTTTCACTGAAACATAATTCTTTTTTTCCAGTCTGGTGAGAAGAGACAAAATTGTGGTGGGAGCAAGCGCCTTTTTTATATTGATGATCTTCTCGATCTCCATCCTGCTCATGGGCGGATCATTGCTCCACAATACCAGCATAATATCAAGCTCGGAATCCGGCAGACGGTTTGGTGTATCTTTTTTCATTCTGACACCTCCGTTGTCATGAAATTGTATTTACAATTTCAGTTTACACTTGCCCGGAAAGTCTGTCAACTGTCTGTTTCTGCACTTTCCGCTGCTTCCTGCACCGCCTCCTGTGTTTCGCTTTCTTCCGGGGTTTCTTCCGCATTCTCTTCCACATGTTCTTCCACTGTACTCTCCGGAATTTCTTCCATCCAGGTTTCCCCGCTGCTCACGCACTGCCAGCTTCCTCCCGCTTCCACGTACTCTCTCCCGCTTCCATCATACCATCTTCCATCTTCTGCGCGGTTAATGTAAGTTGCCGAATTTCCATCCTGCGTGTACAGTGTTTTCTGTTCCTCCGTGAGCACAATGCCGCTTTGTTCTGCGGTAGGTGCATTCAAAGAAATATAATCTCCTGACACATACCCTTCTCCTCTGCTGTAGGAAATGCGGCGCCATCCCGTATCGGTTCCGTTTTCCTTCACGATCCCTGTTACCGTCACACCTTCCGCATAATAAATTGTGTCCAGTATCTGCGCTTCTGTGCTGTAGCTGGCGCGCACATTCAGACTGTCTGACACGACCCAGTTTGCAAAGCTGCACTCTTCTATTTCAAAAACATCCTCTGTCTGCGGATCCTCGCCGATGCTTGTCTGCGGCTTCACCAGGTTTTCCTCTTCCTGTACAGATTCTTTTTCCACGGCTTTTCTTGTGTCATATTTAAGAATTTTCAAGCTTTCCACCGTCTCCCTCATTTCTTCAAAATCCTTCATATCTGTCACAGAGCCCGTAATAAGAATCACCTCGTTTTTTGTTGAGACAGACGCCTCATAAACTCCCGCATATGCGCCTTCTGCCACAGCTCGTTCCGGCAGTTCCTCGCCGTTGCCGCAGTGCATCACAGTTATGATGCTGTCGCCTTTTTTCAGCGTCATCCGGCCGGACTTGTCTTCCGTTTCTTCCCAGCCGTCCGCCGTTGTCTGCAGGGAAAGCGCCTCATCCGACGTAATAAATTCACGGGCCATAACCGGTACGCTCACCCCGAGCATGGCAACAGTAACAATAGAAATCATCCATATCGCTTTCTTTTTCATAGTAAAAATCCCCTTTCCATTTGTTTTTTCTACATCTGTAGTAGATATTCTCATTCTACATTTGTAGTAAGTATTTGTCAAGAGATTTTTCTAAAAAAACGGGAATGCACCGAAGTACATTCCCAAAAATCCTGCTCTAGGCTATTTTAATTTATCACAGAAGTCCTTCATCACTTCCGAAATTTTAATTCCCTGTGGACAAACCTTCTCACAGCTTCGGCACCCCACACAGGCGGAGGGCTGCTTTTCTTTTGGTACAGACTGCAGCGCCATAGGCGCAATAAATCCGCCGCCAGTAAAGCTGTGCTCATTGTAAAGAGCAATCAGCCCCGGAATATCCAATTCCTGCGGACAGTGGCTGGTACAGTAATGACACGCCGTACAGGGCTGCGTTCCCGCAAGCATTCCCTCTGCAACGGAAAGAAGCGTTGTCATCTCTTTCTCTGTTAAGGGCTCTTCGGTCTCAAAGGTCTTGATATTTTCCTTCAGTTGCACAAAATCAGACATTCCCGACAATATCATTTTTACATTCGGGAAGGTCTGCAGGAACCGAAAGGCCCAGGCCGGAATACTCTCCTGCGGCCTCAAATCTTTCAGTCTGCCTTCTGCTTTCTCGGGAAGCCTGGCAAGCCTTCCGCCGCGCAGAGGCTCCATGACCCACACCGGAATATGATACTGCTCCAAAAGCGCCATTTTTCCCTTGGCATCCTGGAAGCTGTAATCAATATAGTTTAACTGGATCTGACAGAATTCCATGCCGCCTCCGCAGGCCTCCAGGAAACGCTTTATCACCCCGCAGTTTCCGTGAGCAGAAAAACCAAGGTGCCGGATACGGCCGTTTTCTTTCTGTTTCTTCAGATATTCATAAATGCCGTATTCCGGATTGAGATACGCGTCAATGTTCATCTCGCAGACATTGTGGAATAAATAAAAGTCAAAGTATTCCACCCCGCATTTTTCCAGCTGTTTCTCAAAAATCTCCTCCACCTTCGGCATATTGGAAAGATCATAGCCGGGAAATTTTGTCGCCAGATAAAAACTCTCTCTTGGATATTGTTTCAGCACATGCCCCATAACAAGCTCGGAATTACCGCTGTGATAGCCCCAGGCAGTATCAAAATAATTGATGCCGTTTTTTATGGCATAATCCACCATTTCGGCTGCTGCTTTCTCATCAATCTTTGCATCGTTTCCACCGATCACCGGAAGCCGCATGGTTCCCATGCCCAGCGCCGACAGCTTAAGCTCTTTAAATTCCTGGTATATCATAAGCACATCCTCCGTTTCTAAAACCACCCATGGGCCTCACAGGCACGGTAAATGCCGTCTTCCACATTGGAAGCCGCCACATAATCTGCCCTGTCTTTCAGCTCCTGACAGCCATTTCCCATCGCCACACAGTAAAACTCCTTATCAAACATCACCAGATCATTATAGTCATCCCCGAACACTACCACATCCCCGGGTCTTCCTCCTGCGTAGGAAAGCATCCGCAGAATGCCCTCTTTCTTGGCATCCGGCTGAAACATCAGATACTCCTTTTCAAACCGTAAATGCCCAAGGGTCTCCTTAAGCGTCAAACGTTCCTCCTCCGCTTCCGGGATGGACACATAAAGCTTATATATGGCTTCTTCATTTTGAGGATGGAAATTTTCGTCAATGATATAGGTTGTTTTTTCCTTTCGAAGCCCGGCCTGCTCATAAAACCGAAAACTCTCCCCGTACACATTCTGGGAGTCGTCAATGGCTGCCAGAACCCCATACCCCAACTCTACTGCCTCATTGTAAATAGCCAGCGCCTTCTCGTAATCCAGCGGACGGTTCTCCTTCAGCTCATTCTCATAAACAATACCATGACCGCCGTTGCACACCATGTGAGAAAACCCGTTCTGGACCCGGAACCCCTCTGCCTTGTATCGCGCACGCCCTGTGGCAATGGACACAAAATGCCCTGCTTCCTGAAGTTTTTTTATGGCCTCTGCCGCCGACGGTACGATAAGGCCTGTCTCCCGCACGGTTAAAGTTCCGTCTATGTCGAAAAAGAAATATTTTTTTGTGCTCATACGCTGTCTCCTGTTTTCCGTAGTTTCTCTGCTGTGATAATACCACTACACATAATAGGATTCAACATAAACTATATGTAACTTCCATTTCAGGTCCATTCTCAGAAAATATTCCATAAATCCCGGCTAACCAGTAAATTACATACGATGCAAAACCATGATTGCAGCTTCCTGTCGAACTATCATGTTCCCAAAGTGTTCCTGTTTTTTCTGCCATGGGCAAAAAATATTTTCGAATGTTTGTTATCACCTCATCATATAATCCTGCTTCATATAAAAGCTCTATTCTAAGGTAATTACCAATAAATGCATTGGTAAAAGCAATCTGCGGATGAAGATTATTGATACGACGCTCAGGGCCAAATTCTCGCACCAGTGTTTCCCATAATTCCCTATCTTCCGTCCGTGCTGCAATCCCGGAAAAAAATGCATAATACTGACATACTTCCGTACATTCTCCAGTATTTTTCCACCCTTGCGGTATTCTGTGTTCATGGTCTGTAAAATAGTTTCCTCTAAGCGATCTATTTCGGATTGTTTCCTTAAGTTTTCTTGCCTTCTCCGTAAAACCAGAAATTTCATATAAAGTTCCAATCGAAGACAACATTTTGGCGTACAGCATATTGGTGGGAAAATTCACACCTTTTACCAGTTCCTCACTATTTGCTCTGGACCATTCTACAAAAACCCAACCATCAAGATCTTCCAAAAGTCCATATTCATTTTCATAAGAAGCAAAAAAATCGACAAGCCCATCAACTGCTTTTTTTGCCCGCATTGCAAAGTTTCTATCGCCTGTATTTCTTACATATCTCTCCAACTCTATAACAAACCACATTCCCCAGTTTGGAATATAATTTCCATTATTATGATCAGCAGGATAACACATAGGCAGCATTCCTTCCGGTAAATATGCAAATTTATCCTCAAGAATAAAATTCTCCAAAAATGCATGTTCCAGAATGCTTTCCCCAGTAAGAATACGTTCTACTGCAGAGGTGAAATAACTATCGCACAGCCAACCGCCACGTTCTCTGGAAGGGCAATCCATAAAGACATCTAAAGAATTTGCTTTATAGCTCTCTAAAGCAGCCTTACAAATCGTCTGCAATTCCCTATCATTTTCCGGCAGGCAAATTCTATTTGTTACTTGTGGATGCTTATATTCCACAATCTCTACATTCTCAACTAAGCAAGCTCCCTTTACAATAATTTTAAGATATTTCATAACATATGGAGCAAAGCTCATTAATTGGTAATGTCCTGGATGTACTGTATACACAAAACAGTTACAACTTTGCATACGCAAAAAATCAATGTCATCTCCTGTTAAAAGTTCATCGAATTGCACAAAAATCCGGCTGTCCTCTTCTGCCTTAATATTAATCCGGTAAAAACCAGTTGCATTATAGGGGAAACGATATAACACATACCCGTTTTTCAGATACTTTTTGCTGCCAGCTTCTTCCTCTCTATTTTGAAGATAGCATCGGATCCGTTGAGCCTCCTCCGAAATATGCTCTTCAACATCTTCATATGCAAATCCCAAAAATTGATCACTTACTTTAAAATAATTCTCCTCCCCAATGATTTGACGGACCTCATTATCAAAAGTCGCTCTCCCCTCTGCAATCACCGCTTCCGCTTTTAGCACCTCAAATCGCGGATATCGTATCTCTCTTTCTATATAGTAGGGCTCTGGTCTAAATTCCTGCTCTTCTTCGAGAAAATCCCATGTCTTTTTCTCAGACAAGCGATAATCCTCAATAAAAGCTCTTTGAAAACTGTAACGCTGCACCTTCTGGACTCGTTCTTTTCTATCATAAATGCAAAAATTATCCCCGCCAGTATAAGATACTACCCCATCTTCATTTTTTATTTCTGCTGTCAAAAAAGAACGCTGATTTAAAGTATCATAACTATTGACATTATAGCCAAGTACTTCAACCTTAACCACATTTTCCGCTTCTGTGAGGGACTCATCCAACAGATATTCATCCACGCGAAAATAGCCATGTGCAGTTCTGGCTGGCCCTGCTGCCTTAAATTTATCATTTACCCATAACCGGTAAATTCCCGAAGTTGCTATAGAAATGAATGTATTCTTACTTTTAGGTATTCTTGACAAAAAAGTTAGCTCACAATTCTTTTCTGCCGCTCTGTCTTTTGCCCATATAGCCCTCGCCTTTTGAAATTCCATCTTTTTCATTATCTAGCTCCCAATTAGATATGTATTTTTCATTCAAAAATGGTTTGCTAGCCGCCACACAAATTGTCCTGTATTCCCCAAATAATCTTGTAGGAAACTCTGACGATTCCTGGCATGTCCCGCAATAAAAATGATATAAAATACCATTTTCATATACCATTGCCGGTTTATGCGCGTGGTGATTATCAAATGCTCCAAACGGACCATGCTTCAAAATCGGCTCATCCACCTTCTCCCAGTGAATCAAATCATCTGACAATGCAAGACCTTCTTCTGCATGATATAATCCATCGCTTTTATCTATTCCTCCAATTCCATAGTAGAAGCAAAGCCATTTCTCCTCATCTTGCACTACATAAGGATCCGAAACAAACGTCTGGTCCCAACGCCCCGAATCCACTTTAAGAATCGGATTTTCTGAACAACGTTCCCAATGCAGCAAATCTTCTGATATTGCCATTCCAGTTTGTTCTATCCAATGTTCATCTTTCGTCTTTGCATTATAAAACATATACCATTTTCCTTGATTTTCTATGATACAAGCTTTATAAAGGCCTCCTGCTTCCCACGCCTGTCCGTTTTTCCAGGAGTAAACTGGTGTATCTAAAAAGTGCCATTCCCGAAGAGTCTCATCTTCAGACCAAGCCATTCCGATCTCAGCAGCACCTTCTTCATAACCGTTTCCCGGATAGGAATGATAAATCAACCAATATTTTCCTTCGACTTTTTTTAATCTTGGTCTGTCCCATAAATTATCAGACTCCTTGATTATCCACGTAACTGCCCCACCATTTTTATCCCAACGTTCGCTTTGCAGATCTCGCTTTAAAATCATTGTTACAAATTCCCACTGCAGCAAATCATTGCTCTGCGCAAGTGCCGATTGATATCCAATTCCATCAAAGCCTGAATAAACCATATAATATTTTCCATTGTGCCAAAAAACAAATGGAATATCCACTGATTTTTCATCAAAAGCACCTTCTACCCCTGAGCCGTGTAATACCGGTTTGGGATATCGAAAGGGCGTCCTGTATTTTTGAATTCTCTGATCATCTACTGGAATCATGTATACACTCCTTTACTGTTTAATCTGTCACCCAAACCTTTACATTTGTATCCTTCTCTAATGTTATCGTCAATTTATAATAACCATCTTCTTCCCTGGTGCTTTTCGTTATCTTCTGTTCTTCTTGCGCTAAGATATTTCTGCCAGAAGCATCTGTCATCACTTCTTCCGCCACGCTAAAAGGCCAACTATATACAATTGTGACCTCTTCACTTTTTCCGCTTTTCAAATGAGCTTCCGTCAATTTCGAATGCTCCCAATATACAGAAACTTTATGTCCTCCCGGAGTAATTATCCCTTGAATTGCTCCACTCATCCAAGCACTCGGAAGCGCCGGAAGAATACAAATATATCCTGGTTTAGAGTAAAGCAACATCTCCATTATCCCGGCAGTAATCCCAAAATTTCCGTCAATCTGGAAGATTTCACGCTCTCCCACGGATTCACCCAGCGGAGGATGCAGCCCCAGCAAATTTGGATATGTGCAATGTCTAAGAAATAGATCCAGATGTTCTTTGGCATGTTCCCCATCTCGCAGACGAGCATAAAAATTTGTAAGCCATGCCTCATTCCATCCAATTTCATACTTCATTCCTTCTGTACGTCTTTTCAAAACCTGCCTCACTGCCGGCAAAAATTCCGTACGTGTTTCAAAATCAATCTGACTAAAAGGATGAAAGCCAACCAAATGAGCAAAATGTCTATGATGGACATCAACTTCTTTAAAGTCTTCTTCCCATTCAAGCAACTGGCCAAACATACCAACCTTATATTCTGGAAGATGCACAAGTGCATTCTCCATTTGTTGGATAAATTCGTCTGTAGCTTTCAAAACCTGTCCAGCTTGAAGTGTATCCTGCAATACTTCTCTTATTAGTGCATGATCCATAGTTACAGAACGGCTGATACAGCATTCTTGCCCCAACCCGTCTCTAAAAGTATTTTCAGGTGATGTATTCGCTACTGTATACCACATTCCATCTTCTTCATACAAAAGCCCCATACAGAATTTAGCTGCCTCTCTCATTATCGGATATGCCTGTTCAGCCAGAAATTTCAAATCATTTGTATAAAGATAATGCTGATATAAATGTATGGAAAGCCATACGCCTCCCATAGGCCAATACGCCCATTTCGCTTCTCCCTTTACCGGTGCTGTATGCCGCCAAATATCCACGTTGTGGCAAGCAGCCCACCCGTCACATCCACAAGTTTTTTGTGCCGTTTCCCTGCCAAGATCTGAAATATCTCTAAGCATGCTTACCAAAGGCATATCACATTCACTCAAAGCGCATGGTCCAGTCAACCAGTAATTCATTTCTGTGTTAATATTTACAGTAAAATTACTGCTCCATACAGAACGCACATCTTCGCACCAAATCCCCTGCAAATTACTCGGCTGACTGTAAGGACTACACATTCTAGATGAGCTGATCATCAAATAACGCCCGTACTGAAACAGCAACTCATAAACTCTGCTTTCTTCATCAGAATCATTGATACATAAAGAAACTCGTTCAAATAAACTGCGGTAGGCCTTTACATGCCGTTCTCTCAATTCATCATAATCGAATTTTACAGCTTCTTGAATTTTCCCCCTGCCTTCCCGCGTCAATACTTCCTTATCTTTCTCCAACGGCTGATCATAGCCCCTGAATCCTGTAGCAATTGCTGTATAAAGTGTAAGTTCTGTTGCTCCACCAATAATGAATTTTTCATTTTCCTTGCTTAAACATCCATCACTTTTGACCCTGTTCAATATTGAAAATTTCATTCCACCGCCATAAATTACTGGTTCTTTACTTTCTACATAATTGGGTTCCACATGAACCGGTGCCTCTCCGCAAAGCTCCAATTCCACATCGTTAATATCAACGGAATAATGAAGCTGACTTTTAACTCCAATACTCAAAGAAATCGGTTTATCCGAAATCAAATGTGTTATCAAAACATCTTCTGTTTCGGATACAAAACTTTCGATTTGGATACTTCCGTTGTCAGTAAGGATTTTTGTCTTAGCACATGCCGTTTCCAAAGACAGTTCTCTTGTAATCTCCATCTCTTTGCCAGCTTTCGTAAACTCCAAATGTAAAAAGCCAGCGCCAAGATATGATTCATTATACTGCTTGCCAGTCATCTTATCCTGTACAGCCTGCTGTGCTTTTGCATACTCTTTATTGCGCAGGAGTTCTTTGACCAACGTTCTTGTTTCATCGTTTACTTCCACTGCCTCTTTCTGTCCCGGCCTGCCCGACCACAACGTATCTGCATTCAATGAATAATGAAAATCCGGAAAATTTCCATACACCATAGCCCCAAGTGAACCATTCCCTATAGGAAGTGCCTCAGAAAACTTTTTTGCTGGTGTCTGATACCAAAGTTTTTGTTCCATATCTTACCTCCTGCTCATCGTAACAATGTTGGACTTTCTGTCAATCCAAGTCGCTGCAATACCGTAAGAGATGACCATGGATCCCCGTCTTTCCATACTGGCGTCACTGGCAATTCCAATCGAATAATGTTTCGTCCCTTTTCCAAAACCACATCTCCATACATAGGACTTCCGATTACCCTATCCGTACATTTCCCGTTTACAAATATATCTGCACAGTCTACATTTTCTCCTACATGCATAGTATAATTACCTTTCTGTTCCTCAGATATAATTATTTCTGTTTCATATGCCAAGGTTCCGCAAAACTGATTCTTTAATACCCACTTGGTAATATCCGGAAATTTCTTCCCATTTACTTTTTCAAGCATATGCCATGACGTTTCCTGAACATTCTGATACTGAATTTTCCACATTGACTCTGCCGGAATCTCCATGATTTCTTTTAAGTCTTTACGGCGATTTTCTTTTGAAATCTGGTCACTCTCCCTTTTCCTTATTACCAAAACAGTTGCCTCTCCGGGTTCCAAAGACAATCTTACGCTATAGCCATTGTTTTTGTACTCGTTTTCCAAGAAACAGACCCTATTATGCACGGCATCATACTCTACCAATTCATCCTGCTCACTTCCCGCCCATATCTTCATTTGGCAATCTGCTTTCTTGCCTATATCTTCGTTGAAGCAAAACACATATATATTGTTATCCTTTCCAACATATGGATATGTACAAAGTTTTGGCATATTCTCGTGCACTTCAACAACCGGCCTGTGACACTCCCGCACACGAGCTGCCAAATCTGTAAGCTGAACCAACTCTATTTTTTTGAGTGTTTCCAGAAGCTCCGGCTCTTCGGCTGTCTCTTCACAAATTCCTTTTGGTCTTTGTCCAACAAATATACAAATCGTATGTTCTTTTTCTTTTACGATATAACGCGCTACCGAAAGTGGTAAGTATTCGCAGCCTGGAATTAAAAGAATTTTATAATGTACTCCCGACACATGAATTCCATCATCCTCAAAAGTCGCTCCATATGGATTATTTTCTGCAAACAGATCTGCCGGAATGACATCACAATCTATCTGATTTTGCTGTAGTTCTTTTACCGGCTTCTGATACAGCATTGCTTCCCCCGCCCATTCAGCATCCGCATGATACAAAACGGCTGTTTTTGCCGGATATTTCCCTCCAGTAAATAAATGTGACAACCGATTCATATAATTCATCAGACAATCAAAATGCCTATACTGCGGCTGATTTCCATGCGCATAAAAATGTGGTGGACAGTCCGGATCCGGGTATGGCTTTAGAGAAAACGCATGCGGCGTAAAATGATTGATTCCACGGCTTATCATGTGGTCTGTCAGCCACTTCATCAAACCAATACCTTCTTGCCAACCAAACGCGCCAAAAATCTCGCACATAGAATCTCCTTGCTTCTTTGCGTCGATATGTCCCAATGAGCTTGCAAGTTTTCCTAAACCATAATGAAAAAATTCTCCATCTCTTGAAGAGGCTACCCATTGATGTTCCAATTGGTCCATTCCCGGCATAATCTGTTGGGTCACTACATCCACACCCGCCATACGCATACACCCAATGCTCCGGAAATAGTGCCCGGTACTGCATCCCAGGCGACCATGAGAATTATCATCCTCTACAATATGTCCAATGTGGCTAACCCTGTGTTCTTCACACCATTGTTGTATTTGTTCTGAAAAAGATTTCGCCAATTGTTTTGTAACGGTATCCATATATTCATATCGTATATGTGGTGTAACTTCTCCACAGGTATACCACAAAGCAGGAAGCTTTTCCAAAAAAGAACTTCCCCATTGTATTTTTAACTGCTGCTCCACTTCTGAACTCCACGGAATATATGGCATATCTTCACCTAAACGTGCTTGAAAATTATACTCTGGCAAATTTGAAAATTCCGGCTCGTCAGAAAAAAATCCTTGGAAGGTTTCCCCAAAATCTTTTCCATAGTGTTCATAGTGAGGCTCGTATACTTGATCCAATAGAATTTTCACAGAATCAGAATCTACAATGTTAAAATAATCCAGTTTCCCATTTCCATGGCGTGTGGTATAAAATACCAGAATTCTCCATAATCCCTCAGGTATATCCCAGCAAAGCCAACCGTCTTTTACATGGTTTGTAAGATCAATCGCGCTTTCCAAATCCAAGTCTTTGTTTTCTGATGACCTACGTCTGCAAGCTGCAACTCCAAGCAACATATCATCATCCACCAACAGACTTTTTATCAACATATACCCTGGCTGTTTTGGCCCTACAACATCTGTATTATGTACAGTCAAAAACCGAACAGACAATGGGTGTTTTCCATCAGAAAAAATTTTATTGCAATGACCGGAAGGAAAACGGTCATCATCCAGAAGCCACACCTTCATATTATGTTTCCTGGCGAAATCCATAATAATATCCATGTCATCCCACCAGCGTTTCCCTGCATAATCCGGATGTGGGCGTGCTTCCACACAAAGAGCCCGGATTCCACAGGCATATATTTTTTCAAGTTCAGTAACTATTTCTTTTTGCAGTCCACCGCTCTGCCAAAAAAATGGAAAAATATAATTATCCCATTCTCCGGATAAATTCTCTTGTAAACGTGTCTTCACTCAAACATGCTCCTTTTCCAAAATACAAACGCCATATGGCTGTAATCGTACAATTTCTTTCGTCCAGTTCCCCGGTACGGATAGCCTTTGCTCTCCTTCTGAATGATTCAGTACAAACAAATAGTCTTTCGCTTTCCCTTTCCGCACAGCCAATTCTACGTTTGGATTGTCGATTTTCAAAAAATCCAGCTTTTCAGAGACTTTGTCAGCAAGCCACTCCATAGCATCTTTATCGAGGCTTGTTCCAACGTAATAAACTTTTCCTTTCCCAAAAGTATTAACCGTTACTGCTGATTTTCCTTTATAATACTCCGAGTCATAGAACACCAGCGTTTCTGCCGTAGTGGGTTTCAAAATATCGCACCATTTATCTGCTGTCCCCTCTCTTCCATCGTAAACGATCGAGACGTTTCGTGCCAAAAGCGAATCATACTCTTCTACTTCAATGCCTGCAATCTCGCCCAATACTCCAGGAAGTTCTCGCTCACTCATGCATACATTGTCCATATTCATTACACCTGTACGCATAGTCAGGATCAACGTTCCTCCCTCTTGTACATATTCTGTGATTTTTTTCTCTAATTCCGGATTCATAAGATATAAAAACGGTGCTATCAAAATTCTATATGCAGAAAAATCTCCTTCTGGCGGTAAAAAGTCCACAGAAATATTTCGTTGATAAAACTGCTCATAATATTTTAAAATTTCTCCGCTATAAGTAATTTCCGGATGTTGTGGCTGCAGCTTAATTGCCCAATTTTCATCATAAGAAAACAGAATCGCCACCTCACCTTCTGTCAAAACCCCATTCACATCTTTCATTACAGGCGTCAGTTGGCGAATAGTATCCTGTATTTCATAATATCTCCGCTTGGGAACTCCGTGATGTGGCAAAATTCCATGCCAAAACTGTTCCGCCCCAAAAAGACAGGTTCTCCATCTAAAATACACAATTGTATCTGCGCCATGAGCTACACACTGTGCTGTCCACAGGCTATTTTGTCCGGGTCTTGGATTAGACCCAATGATATTTCCTCCCGTAGCTCCGGATTCCAACTCCATCATCCAGAAATTTTTTCGTTTTACACTACGGATAAAGTCCATGCAGGCAGCCACTTCGCTGGATGATTGTCCCGGAGGTGCAAAATAGTATCCTGTCGGATATTGATCATTCGCTGCAAAATCCAAACTCTTTGACATTTTAAAGTAATCTGTCTTATCATAAAATCCCATAAGATTATGTGTCACCTTCTGATGCGGCGCAATTTTTTTAATAATTTCCACCTGCATTCCGCAAAAATCTATGACTAAATCAGAGCAAAAACGTTTCCAGTTCAAAAGCAGGGACGGATTGTGTACAGTTGGAGTTTGCTTTGGTGTTGGGATTTGTTCGAAACTGTCATAGGTTTGACTCCAGAATACCGTTCCCCATGCTTCATTCAAAGCTTCTATCGTTTTATACTTTTGTTTCAGCCACTTTGAAAAGGCTTTTTGACAGCTCTCACACATACATAAATCTTCATGACTGTTTCCCAATTCATTATCAATCTGCCACGCAAGTACGTAAGGATTGTCTTTAAAATGCTCAGCCATAGCTGTCACCAATCTGCGAATATGATTTCTATAGCTCTCATTACTTTGACAATCGTGATGACGTCCACCAAAACTTTTTTGTTGTCCTTGCGAATCTACAGGTAAAATTTCCGGATTCTGTTCAATGATCCATGCCGGAGGAGCTGCTGTAGGTGTCCCTAAAACTGTATATATTTCATATTTTCCCATTAACTCAATCGCTTCATCCAGCCACTCAAAATCAAATTCATTTTTTCGGGGTTCTATTTTTTGCCATGCAAACTCCGCCATGCGTACTACTTGTATCCCCATCTCTTTCATCAACCTTGCATCTGTTTCCCAACGCTCTCTTGGCCAGTGTTCCGGATAATAGTCCACCCCGAAGCGAATATCCTGTAAAATTTCATCAGTTTTATCCATATTGACTCCCTTCTCTCTATCCCTTTACTGCTCCAGCCACCATACCATCGACAATATATTTTTGTCCCAAAATATAAATCAATACTGCCGGTAATGTACAAACAAGAATATAGGCACATACCATATTCCACTCACTATTAAACTGCCCCATAAAATTATATACGCCAAGAACAAGCGTCCAGTTTTCTGAGCTCTTGATCAAATATAACGGCATCTGAAAATCGTTCCATACAAACACAAATTGTGTAATAAACAAAGTAACAATAATTGGTTTCAACAGTGGCAGCATTACACGTATAAACAATTGCCAGGGTGTGCATCCGTCTACAATGCCCGCCTCGTCCATATCTTTGGGCACACCGCTGACAAACCCCGATACCATAAATACAGTCTGAGGGATAAACATAGCGGTATAAACAAATATTAATCCCGCATAACTGTCTAACATATGAATTTTTTGAAGAACCTGAACCAATGAAATCATTTGCAAAGGTACGATCATTCCCGCTAAAAAAAAGGCATAAATTTTTTTGTTCCAGAAATCCGCATTACGGCTTAGTACATAACCTGCAATCGTCCCCAAAAATATGGATAGCGCTATACTGATCGTAGTAACTAAAACACTGTTAAAAAATGAACGCACCACGTTCGTCTCTTCAAAAATCCTTGCAAAATTCCCAAACTCCCACGTTTTTGGCATCGCTAACGTCAACACATTCGTCTCTGCTGAAGTTTTCAAAGAATTTATAATAATAACAGCCAAAGGAATCAAAATAAGCAAACTAAAAATCCATAATATTACTTCAAATATACCCAGTCTAATTTTCTTCATTTTCATAAAACTTTTTCCTCCCATTTCCCAAAAAGTTTTTTAATCACTCCAAAACAGATAACTACAAAAATTGTAAGAATAACATTTGCAGCACAACCAGTAGATAATGCACCACTTCCAAAATAAGAAAAAATAGTCGTATTTAACACCTGTGTTGCCATACCAGGGCCGCCCTTTGTCAATGCAAGAATCAAATCAAACACCTTCAGACCTCCAATAATACACAGAAGAACATTGATACTTACAGAACTGATCATCAAAGGTAATGTGATTTTCCAAAAAACTTTTCCTTCACTGGCGCCATCAATATAAGCCGCTTCATAGCAATCCTTGGGAACTGCCTGCAGTCCAGCCAAATAAATGACCATACAATATCCGGCTCCTTTCCAGATATCCACAAGCATAACCATATACATAGCTGTAGACTTTGTCCCCAACCAATCAAAATGCGCCAACTCCGCTGAAAAAAGTCCTAAAAACTGACTGATGATTCCTTTATCCGGCAAAAGCATCGCCCGGAAAATCTGCGCTACAATCAGTGTACTTAAAATAACCGGCAGATAATAAACTGCCCGCAAATAGTTCTTTGTTTTCAGTTTTTTATTTAACGCCAATGCCAAACCAAACCCCAGCACATTTTTTGCAATCGTTGTAATAATTGTAAAAGAAAATGTATTCTTCATGCCTGTTACAAATCGATTTTGTTTAATAAGCTGTATGTAATTCTTAAGTCCTACAAACTCAAGTTCAGATCCTGAATAAATCGTTTTATCAGTAAATGAATACACTATTCCCAACACACCTGGCAGAACAAAAAAAACAAAATATACCAAGATTGTAATAACCAGAAAATATCTGGGATAAATCTTCTTTTTTGACATTTCATAATCTCCTTTTTAACATCAAAGATAAAATATGAGGCATGTCACTTTCCCACATGCCTCATATCTTTTTCCTCAGTATGAATAATCGTATTTACTGTTCCGAAACTTTTTAGAACCCTTCCATACCTAAGGCCTGGCAGATAGATACACGGAACTCATCATATTGTTCACAGGCTTCTTCTGGTGTCATTTCTCCCATATATACTTCCTGCATTAATGCACAAAACGCATCCCAATCCTGTCCTTGAATCACTGCATTATGTGCAACATGCACTCCATAAGTTCCATCAGAAAGTTTCTCCATCAGATTCTTAGAAGAATCACAGATTGTATTGCTTATAACATCTTTAAAGATAGATGCTGCTCCTAAACCATCATAAAAAATCTGCAAATTTTCTGGTTGTGCGCACCAGTTGAAGAAGTGTTTCACCACATCTAAATTTTCACTGGTTTTACTTGCATACAGTTCGCAGCAAGAAGACATATAAACAGTATCGTTCTCTCCAATATAATAGGGGATCAGTTCCAATTTATCGGAAGTACCTTCTCCGTAAGTATCATCCATGGTTGTCATCCATGATGTTAAACCGATATTAAAGCCGCATTCATCATTTGCTACAGCCTCCATCATACCATCCCAGGTCTGAGACATAAAATTATCGCCAAAATATCCTTTCTCAGCCCAATCACCAATATCTGCAAGCATCGCTTTAAAGCTTTCACTCTCAGAATAGTTTGTCTCATTTGTATTAAATTTAGTGATCAAATCCGGATCCTTCTGTAAATCTGCATGAACGCCTGATGAAGTAATATTTCCACACATCCATGCATCACCTGCGCCACTGTAGAACGGGATATATCCCTTCTCTTTCAGTACTTCAAAACACTGAACTAATTCCTCTTTTGACGTCGGAACTTCTAAGCCACACTCTTCCAGAACTTTCTTATTTGCACAAAATCCCCAGTAATCTTGAGATGCAAGGGGAATTCCATAGAGTTTTCCATCGCTGTAAACAAAACCACTGGTATCATTAAGCTTCTCAACCCAAGGTTCGTTGGACATATCCGCCAACATCTCATCGGCTCTCATATAAGTCAACTCCATTGGAGAAGAGGAATTCATCGTAATATCTGCCAACTCCCCCGTTGCAAATTGAGACTTAATCACCTCAGAAACCGTGTCTGCCGGTAAGATATTTACCTCAATCTTTACACCAAATTCTTCCTGATATTTTTCAACTAAAGTCTGATAAGGTGGATGCCACCAGTCTTCACCTGTAGTGATGGTAATCTCTCTTCCCTCTAAATCTTCTTTTGTCATGCTATAGATGTCGCCAGCCTCTTTCTCTGCCGCATTCGCCAGCGAAGCCGATCCCATTACCATTGTTCCCGCGGTAAGAACTGCCATCATTTTCAGTATAGTTGCTTTCTTCATACGTTTCTCCTTTCATCTTCTGATATACCTTAGGATATAGCAGCTATTTTTTCCTGCACTGTTTTCCTAACTTGTTTGTATTATAAAATTTTCTATTTTAAAATAAAATGGATTTTCTTAATTTTAAGCATGTACATTTTTAATGTATCTTATATTCTCTTTAAATCAATATATTTTTCTATAAATTCAATATAGTATTTTGCTTCCAGTCATGCTATACTCTTTTCAATATTTCTTCCCAGGAGGCTTTTGTATGTTTAAAATTAGACTCAAAAAAAATTTCTGGCGAAAAATGGTAATCACGAACTGCTTGTTTCTAATTCTCGTAGTAGCAATCTTTACTGCAATCCGTTATCAAACCAGCATTACTGCTGCTAAAAAGGCTACCGAAGATATTTTGATACAATATGCAGACACCAATACGAATCAACTTCAGCTTATATTTGATGAAATGTCACGGCTTACCCGAAACATAGCTGTAGCCACTATGACAACTGATATTTTGAGAGAATCCAACAATTATCAGGGATCTAATAACTACTTCGAAATTGCTCAATCACAACGCCGTGAACTTATGAATATGATACAGCAAATGTTTGGTCCCCAACTTGCGCAAAATAGTATCAATGTCATTTCTGCCCAAGGTGACTATATATTGCTGGATATTTACCCATCTCAGCAACTTTCAAGAGAAAAAGTGCAAGCAATTTCAATGCTTGAAGATTTTCAAGGAGAAAATGCTTATAAGTTTATAAAGAGAACAGAGCAAGACGCCTTTGGCCGAATAAAAGAACCTACTTTTTCCTATGTCCGCAAAATTTCTGATGAATATAATGTTCTTGGTTATGTAGAATATCAAAAACCCTGTTCTGATCTGGATTCTATTTTTCAAAATGGAGCAGAAACTTTTCACATGATCTCCATTGTAACTTTAAATGATACGGTGTTTTATCTGTCCAACCCGAATTTTTCCAATTTGGATTCTCTTATTTCCTCAGCTGAGCCAGAAGGTTCTGCCGTCACCACGGTACAATTAGACCAGGAAGCTTACCTTATGCATCCTACATCTGTTCCTGCATATGGCTTTAAAATTTATACATTGCTTCCCAAAAGCTATTATACCCAGCAGGCTACTCAGGAAATGATTTTGTTGATTACGCAGAGCACACTTCTTCTTTTTTCCATGCTATTTCTAATTCTGCTTATTTCCAAGCAGATATATAAACCTGTTCGCGATTTGCGTCACAAAATGGAAAATATGGAACTGGACAACTTAAAAACAGATATACAACTTTCTGGTTCTGCTGACGAAATTGAACTTTTTAATCATGTATTTGCCGAAATGCTGGAACGTATCCAACACCAAAAAGATGAACTATTACAGCAAAAAATACGAGAACTACAGGTCTCCTATCGAGCGCTGCAGGCTCAGGTTAGCCCACATTTTCTTTATAATACTCTTTATCTTATTGGTCTCAAAGGCGAAGAACATGAAGTTCCCGAAATCCTAGATATGTGTTCCTGCCTCACCCATATGATGGGATACTGTGTTGATTTAAAACATGATTTAGTACCTATTTCCAGGGAATTAGAGTATATGAAAAACTATCTAACACTCATGAAATATAGATATCTGGACAAACTACAATATGAACTTGATATAGCTGACTCTGTCACAGAGCGTCTGGTTCCTAAATTCATTTTACAGCCGCTTATAGAAAATTGTTTTACCCACGGCTTCAAAAATTGCCGTGCAGAAAAATTTTTAATCTTGTTTTCTTTAAAACAAAATGAAGATACCTGGACACTGAAAATCGAAGATAACGGAATTGGGTTCTCTGATGAAGATAAAGCTCGTGTTCTTAAAGATATTGAGCTTGTTCAACAATCTATCAAAAACCCCAACGTACAGTTTGTCAATCAAATCACAGGTATCGGCCTTATCAATACTTATGCTCGCCTATTTATTACTTACTCTACACAGGTCACAATAAAAATAGGCATCAGTAATCTATCCGGCGGTCTGGTGGAAATAACCTGCCCCATTTCTATGGAACAAACCAACTCCTGGCCGGATGCACTTATACCAAAGGAGAAGTAGTCACATGAAAAAACTGAATCTGATCATTGTAGAGGATGAACCGGCAATTCTTCAAGGTATTGTTATGCTGGTCAAACGAATAGATCTTCCTCTTCATATTACGGGAACTTATACAAACGGTCAGGAAGCTCTTGATGACCTTCCAAATGCGCAACCTAACATTGTAATGACAGATGTGCAAATGCCTGTTATGTCCGGACTAGAATTAGTTAAATATATGAAATCTATTAACTATCCCGCTGAATATATCATTTTGAGTGGCTACGCTGAATTTGAATACGCTCAAACTGCCCTAACTTTAGGAGTGCATCACTATCTCCTAAAGTCTCCGCGTATCAGTGAGCTTCGCGAAGCCCTGACCTCATTATGTGATACGATCTTTAAGTCGTATTACAATAAATATCGGTTATATTTTCAGGATCTTCTGTTCCAACAGTTTCATCTTCATGAAAATATTCCTGCAACTGAGAATATGAATCTGCAGATTTTTTTGTATACACTTGGCCCTTTGCTTGAGAAACTTCCGGAAGAATCTGATGCTTACTTCAGTCACGTCAGCAAAAGTAAAACGTTGCAAATGCTGACTACCGAATTTCCTAAAAGTTACCAACATATCTGGATTTTAAACAGCAACTATCCCAACACAAAAATCATAGTTGCTGCAAATCCAGAAGAATACGGATTAACCCCTAATAAGTTATACGAATTGTTTAGCACACAAACTTATGCAAGCAATATGGCCGTTACATTAACCGTTCTTCCACAATTAAAAAATGATCAGGACCTCCGGGATACCTTTTTATCTGCTGTAAAATATCTCCAAAAATTTATCCAATTTGGAAAAAGTCAACTTCTGTATACGATTCCCGACAAACCAATCTCTATCACGGATACCCTTTCTCAACCTGAAAGAGATATGTTGTCTAAAGCTTTGAATTCCCAACGAGTGGAATCCGTTGTAGAACAGTATCGATACTTTACCAAAAATTGGATGAAAGACTGTCTAAGTCAAGTAGAATGCACTTCTTTAACACGTCGTTGTCTTACAGAAGTTTGCCATTCCATTGCTTCGCCCAAAACCGCATTTGAAGAAAACGCATTAAGAGAAACTGCTTTGAGTGAATTATTTCGTATTACAACACATGCAACTTCATATGATGACTTTTTTGATGATTGCTGCCAGTTGATAGAGACTCTCTTAACCAATTCCAACTGTTTTCCTAGCGATAGCCAGATTGACGGAACCGTTGAGCTACTTTATCAACATATCCTTGCAAACTTTACCAAGGATATTGATGTCAATACTTTTGCCAAAACTCATGGGTATCATCCCATCTATTTGATTACTCAATTTACCAAAGCCAAAAAGCTTTCACCTACCAAAATGATTATTTTGCTTCGTATCAATCGAGCCAAAGAGCTCCTACTTTCAACCGATATGAATTTAAAAGATATCGCAGATGCGATTGGTTATTACGATGTGTCATATTTTAGCCGTCTCTTCAAAGAACGGGAAGGTATCAGTCCCGGAACTTATCGAAAAGCGGAGAGAAACACTTAGCCTCTCTCCGCCAAAACATAATCCAGTATATATCTTTAACATTATACCTATGTTACTTCCCAAACACCTTCGCCGCTTCTCTCATATTCTCCACAATCTTCACGCCAAAGGGACATCTCTTCTCACAGGCGCCGCACGCAATGCATTCGCCCGCATGATGCGGCAGAACCGCATAGTGCTCCCGCACAGTCTCAGGCAGCGTTCCCTGCGCTTTTGCAAGATTGAGAAATTTTGTGACAGAAGCCACATCTATCTTTTGGGGACAGGGCGCACAGTGGCTGCAGTACATGCAATGCCCCTCCCAGCTGATATTCGGAAATCCCGCAAATGCCTCCGCATAATCCCGCTCCTCCTCTGAAGCGGTTTCGTAGGCTGCGCTTTCTCTTAACTGTTCCTCCGAATGCGCTCCTGCCAGAACCGTTGCAACGCCGGGACGAGTCAGGGCATAGTGAATACACTGAACCGGTGTCAGGGATTTTCCCGCGGGAGACAGCTTTTCATCCAACAGGTCTCCGCCGCCGAAGGCTTTCATCACCGTCACTCCCACGCCCATTCTCTGACAGGTCTCGTAAAGCGCCTGGCGTGAGGGATCCATATTCACCAGATGCTTTTCATAATTTTTTCCGTTCCAAAGCTCTTCCACATCCTCGTTGGCAGGCTGCAGATCATAGCAGGGATTCACGCTGAACATCAGCACTTCAATATGGCCTGACTGCACTGCTGCCAGCGCCACCTCCGGATTGTGGCTGCTCAAGCCGATATGCCGGATAACGCCCTGTTCTTTCAATTCTTTTGCATAAGCCAGCACCGGTCCATTCTGAATCGTCTCCCAGTCTTTCAGGGAATCACAGTAATGGATCATCCCCACGTCTATGTAATCTGTTTTCAGAAGACGCAGCATCTCCTCCATGGCTGCCCTTACCTCACAGATATCCCGGGTGCGCTTGTACTGTCCGTCCTTCCAGACGGAACAGATGTGAGACTGGATGATAAATTTTTCCCGACGGCCCAAAAGCGCCTCTCCAACGCTCGCGCGAATGGCCGGATCAGAGGTATAAAGGTCAAAATAATTGATTCCCAGTTCCTCTGCCACATCAAATAATTCCTTCGTCCGCCGGCACGCATCCTCACCGAAGCCCTCACATCCCATACCGATTTCACTGACCATCAGTCCCGTATTTCCCAATTCTCGATAACGCATAGTCCTTCTCCTTGCATATAGTTGTTTTCGATAGTTTTATTATAACTCTTCTCGGGAAATGATGTCTAATATTTTCCGCACAGCATTGCGAAAAAAACGCAGCAACGGTATAATAAATAAAAATCTTACGCAAACATTATTTTGGGAGGAAACATTATGATCCAGATAAACCAGGAACTCTGCATTGGCTGCGGTCAATGTGTAAAAGACTGTATTTCCCACCGGCTTTCCCTGGAAAACGGAAAAGCCGCCATTTCCAAAGAGTGTATTTACTGCGGGCACTGCACCGCCATCTGTCCTGTGGGGGCAGTCTCCAACCCGGACTATGACATGGCGGATGTGGAGGATTACTGTAAAGATACGTTCACCCTGAACACGGACAAGCTTCTTCATGCGATCAAATTCCGCCGCAGCATCCGGGATTATAAAGCGCAGCCCGTGGAAAATGAAAAACTTCAGAAGCTTCTGCAGGCAGGGCGCTACACCGCCACGGCCAAGAACAATCAGGACTGCCACTTTGTCTTTGTGCAGAAGGAACTTGCTTCCCTCAAACAGCAGGTATGGGATTATATTGAAGAATATTCTGTTTCCAATGCCGGAAATATTTCCAACGAAATGTTCCCTTACGTTTCCTTTAACCGCAGGAGAAAAGCAGACGCAGCCGACGATTACCTCTTCCGCAACGCCCCGGTTGTGGTTTATATCACCTCCGACTGGCCGCTGGATGCCGGACTTGCCGCACAAAACATGGAGCTTATGGCCGTTTCCATGGGGCTTGGCGTTCTCTATAACGGTTTTCTCGCCAGAATTTCTGACGAAAATGAGAGTCTGAAAACCTGGCTCGGCATTGAGGGAAAAACGATCAAAGCCTGTATGCTCCTTGGATATCCCAACCTTTCCTACGCCAGAACAGCACCGCGAAAAGAGCCAAACGTAATCTGGAAATAAAATTATCCATATACAAACTTCTGGTTCTAAAAAGAGACTGCCCACTTACGCTTCCGCATAAGTGGGCAGTCTCTTTTATCATCCAGTCTTATTCCTTACTGTCCAATTCCGCCATACGTTCTATCAGCTCTCCTCCGTCCACTACCTGAGCCTTTTCCACTTTTCCGTCTGCAGTTCGGGAGACATATACGTAAAGTGCCTCTTCCCCGTCAGTGTCGTTGTTGTAAACTCCCTGATCTTCGTCCAGAAGAAAACTGATTTCTTCGCCTTCATAAAGCCAGGTGCCATTCTGACTTACGGTGATGCCGATTTCGGCATATTCCTTTTCTCTCTCCGTGTCCCTAACAGTTTCGGCGCTGTCCTCTGCAACAGCCTCCACTGTGCTCTCAGCATCTCCTTCCCAGGTGTAATAATAACTGTCCTCATCCGCTTCCACCGCCAGCTCCGTCCCCGCTGCCGCCTGAATGTCCATGACCGCACCGCACTCCGGACAGCAAAGCTCCGCGGCTTCTTCCCCGTTCTTCGGAACTGCAACGGTATATGCGGAAGCATTCACAGCTCCTATTCCCACACTCAGCACACACGCTCCTAAAAGCAATCCTGTTTTCTGTCTTCTTCTCATAAAAAATCACTCCTGTCTTTTTCTTTTCAGCAATTTTTCATCTGCTGTAAGAAAAGAATACACTCTCTTTTTGTGATCCATCTGGAGTTTCTGTGTGATTTGTATGTGATTTTTTATCAGCGCGGAATCCGAAACCAAACCCTTACCCCGTCCCTGCAGTTTTTTGCACCGCATACACCGTGATGCAGCTCCAGGATGATTTTCACAATATAAAGCCCCAGACCGCTTCCGCCCGATTCCCGGTTTCTGGAGGCTTCCACTCTGTAAAATGGCTCAAACAAATGCGAAAACACTTCCTCCGGCAAATGCACCCCGGAATTTTCAATCCAAAAGCAGGCGTTTCCTTCTGTTTCTTTCAGAGTAAGAAAAATACGAACCCCGGCAGGAGAATAGCGAATTGCATTTACCAGGAGATTTCGCAGTACCTTTATCAGCATTGCCCCGTCCGCCTGCCAGAAAAGATGCTCCGGCAGATCTGCCTCAAAACGCATGTGTTTCTGCTCCATCAGCTCCAAAAGCTCTGCCACCTGAACGCGCACAAGCTCCGCCAGATCCACGCGGCTCATGCAGGGCTCCCAGGCTCCGGATTCCACTCTGGAAACCGCCAGGATCTCCCCTATCATCCCTTCCAGCGTGTTCGTGACTTCATAGGAACGTTTCAGGTATTCTTCCTGATTCTTCTCATATACTTCCAAATGCTGACACATGCCGCCCAAGTGTCCTTTCAAAATCGTCACCGGCGTTTTCAGCTCATGGGAGGCTGCCGCAAAAAAAGAACGCAGCTTCTGATTGGTTTCTCTTAATTCCGCAAGCGCAAGATTCAAATTTTCGGAAAGCTCATTGAGACTCTTCGCCAGAACGCCAATTTCATCCCTACGCTTCACCTGGCATTTTTCCGCAAAATCCAGAGACGCCATTTTTCGAGAAATGCGACTCAGTTTCATGATCGGGTTCGTCAGGTAAAAGGAGGCTGCTGCCGCGCAAAGAAGCGATGCCGCAAAAATCACACCCACTGTCACAGGGAAAATCTGTTTCAAAATTTCCATAGTCTGATTTACAGCGCGCATCGTCCCCAGCACATAAAGCCGATAGGTTTCTTCTCCGATCTTCACCGGATAGTTCTCCATCGCAAATTTTTGATCTGTTCCAGACACAAACGACACGTTTCCTACGTAAGAGTCCTCGGTTGCTATGGGAAATTCATAGGTAACACACGCTTCCTCCTCTGCAGAAGCCTCCCCGGCCACGCTGTTTCCTCCGTATGTCCCTTCTCCCAAAACTGCCTCTTCTGAAACAGCAAGCGCATCCTCTGTCACCTCCTCGGCCATGGTTTCCGCTTCCGGTGCCCCTTCCCAGAAAACCGTCTCTCCGGTCGAGTCCAGAAGAACTGCCTGCGCCTCCTGGGCAGCAGCGAACAGCGCCAACGCATTCTGCGTCTCATACACATCCTCATAGTCTTCCAGTTCCTCTGCCAGCTTTTCCGAACTTTCCAGAAGCCCCTTTTCCAGACGCTTTTCATAAGTTACCGGAAGAAAAGCGGCAATCATCCCACAGGTCAGCAATCCGACAAACACCAAAACAAGCATCGTGAGAAGAAATATTTTGACCGTCAAACTTCTGCTTATCCGAAAATGGTTTCCCTGTCTGTTTTTTATCATCATCCTCAGCCTTTCTGTCTTTCCACCCGATACCCTACGCCCCGGACGGTTTGTATATAATCTGTCCCCAGCTTTCTCCGAAGATTCTTGATGTGGGTATCCACAATCCGTTCATCCCCAAAATAATCCATCCCCCACACAGAATCCAAAAGCCCCTGCCTGGTAAAAACTCTTCCCGGATTATGGAGGAATACCCGCAGCAATTCAAACTCTTTCTGCGTCAATTCCAGTTCATCTCCTTTAAGAAATGCCCGATGTCCGGTTTCATCCAACTGAAGTTCCTTATAATGAAGCATCCCGTCTCCCATGTATTTTCCCACACGCCGCAGCACTGCAGCAATTTTGCACAAAAGCACAGGCATATCAAAAGGCTTTGTGATATAGTCATCCACCAGAAGCTCAAATCCTCTAAGCTGGTCTTCCACGCTGTCCCGGGCTGTCACCATGATCACCGGAACCTGGGATTCTTTCCGAAGCAGCTCCAGCACAGAAAATCCATCAATTTTGGGAAGCATCACATCCAGCAGAATCAAATCTGCCTCTTTTTCATGAAAGGCGGAGATTCCCTCGAGGCCATCCCCGGCCATCTGAACTTCATACCCCTTCTCCTCCAGGTAATTTTTCAAAACAAGCTGTATTTCTTTGTCGTCCTCGATCACCAATATCTTAAACATAGCTGCCTCCAATTTTTTTCTTTATCATATCACCTTTTTTTGTGATTTTCATGTAGCTGCGCAAAACAACAGGAACCTTAGGTCGTAATTTCCTGTGATACAAAAAAGCCGCGCAAAAAGAATCTTCTTCCTGCACGGCTTCTTTCCATATTCACTTACATTGCCTTCAGCGCTCTCACAAAGGCCACAAGCTCTTCCATGCTTCCCATATATTCTGATTCAATGGGAAGTCCTTTTTTATTCTCCATGGTGTCCGTCACCAGGAACGTCTTCACTCCAAGCTTGCGGATTGCCAGATCCTCCTCCACGTCATTTCCGACCATCAGGCATTCCTGCGGCAAAAGCCCGAATTGGTCCAGAATGCTCTGAAAATAAGCAAGGCTCGGCTTACAATAGCAGTGATCCTCATAGGTGGTGATGATCTCAAAGTCCCCAGCGTCAAGGCCGGCCCAGCGGATACGGTTCAGCGTTGCGCACCGGGGAAACACAGGATTCGTGGCCAGATACACTCTGATCCCCTTTTCTTTTGCCGCCTTTACCGCCTCATTCGCCAGAGGCGTGGGGGTGGTTGCCGCTATGACTTCGTTGAAAGGTCCTCTGTAAAACTCCTCCGCAAGGCTTTCTGCCTCTTTCTGTCCTACCGGAATGAGCGGTGACAGATAGTGCCAGAACGCTTCCCTGTTGGTGCGGCTTCCGTCATTTTTCACCATAGCTTCATAGCCTTGCCACACCGCGCCGACAAACGCCTGCGGATCGATCGCAATGCCCTGGGAAAGATAAGTCTTAGCCAGCATGGGCATATAAAATTTTACAAATGCATCCTGGTTCATGGGAAGCAATGTCCCATCCAGATCAAACAGAATATGCCGGATACTCATTTTTCATCCTCCCTGTACTGTCCTTCGATCTCCGCCCGGATCTTTGTGCGGATGCGCTGCAGGGCATTGTCAATGGCCTTGGGTGATTTTCCCAGAAGCTCAGCGATCCTCACATAGCCATCCCCCTCCAGATAACAGTCCAGCACCTGGTTTTCCATGGCGCTTAGCTGCCGGCGGATGCGCTCTTTTAACACTCTTGTATTTTCTTTGTCAATGACAATGGCCTCCGGATTTTCCGTCAGAAGCTCTTCCTCATGCTCCCGCGCTTCCTCTGTGCTGAGCGATACATAGGAGTTCAGCGGCTGGTGCTTCTGCCGGCGGGAGGTCTGGATGGCATTATAAATCTGCCTGTCCACACACAGGCGCGCAAAGGTCTGGAAGGAGGCTTCCCTCTGCGGCTTAAAATCCTGAATCGCCTTAAAAAGCCCGATCATGCCCTCCTGGATCAAATCGTCCGTATCTCCGCCGATAAGAAACATGGCGCGGGCCTTCTGGCGCACCATGCCTTTATATTTTTCCATGAGATAATCCGAAATACCGCTCTCCCCCTCCCGAAGGCGGGTGATGAGTTCCTCGTCGCTTACTTTGTCATACTGACACATACTGCCTCCCGGCTCCTTAAGCCTTGCCATTTCCTCTCTAGCCAAGTCTCTGACGGACAATTTCGTAGGCCAGCACGCCGGCTGCCACAGATGCGTTGAGAGAATCAATATCTCCCTTCATGGGAATGGATGCCACAAAATCGCATTTTTCCCGCACAAGACGGCTCACGCCCTCTCCTTCATTGCCGATGACAAGACCGATGGGTCCTGTAAGATTCATGCGGTACATCAGCTCTCCGCCCATGTCTGCACAGACAAACCAGATTCCCTTTTCTTTCAGTTCTTCAATGGTCTTTGCCATATTGGTGACCTTCGCTACCGGAGTGTAATTCAACGCTCCCGCTGAGGTCTTGGCAACGGTGGCCGTAAGGCCTACTGCCCGGCGTTTGGGAATGATCACCCCGTGGGCTCCGGCCAGATTGGCTGTTCGGATGATGGCACCCAGATTGTGCGGGTCCTCAATATTATCCAGCAGGAACAAAAACGGCGGCTCGCCTTTTTCCTCTGCCTTTGCCAGAATGTCCTCCACTGTGGCATATTCATAGGCCGCCACCTGGGCGATCACCCCCTGGTGTGCGCCTGTTTCGCTCAACTGATCCAAACGTTCCTTTGCCACATAGTTGATAATGGTGTCATGCTTCCTAGCCTCTCTGGCTATGGTCCGCACCGGGCCGTCCTGGCATCCATCCAGCAAAAACAGCTTGTCCACCTCTTTGCCGGAGCGAAATGCCTCCAGCACCGCATTGCGTCCTTCTATCTGCTCGCTCATAGATTTTCCTCTCTGATTCCCGCACGGACAAGCTCCACAAGCCGTGCAAAATCCTCTTTCAAATATAAGTATCCCAAAAGCGCCTCAAACCCTGTAGCTCTGCGGTAATCCGCCATAGTTGCATGTTTTGCCATGGTAGGGGAATGGGCGTTTCGGCCTCTTTTGTACACGCTTTTTTCCTCTTCTGTGAGAAGCGGCTCCAGCGTCTCCATCATAGCGGACTGCGCCGCTGCTTTCACCAGGCTGCTGGCCTGTTTGTGCAGCTGATTGACCGGACGGTTTCCCCGCTTCACCAGAATGGTTCTGATGATCAGCTCGTATACGCCATCCCCGATATAAGCAAGCGTCAAAGGAGAATAGGAACGCAAATCCCTATCCTCCAGATGAAATAATTCCTTTAGACAATTTAAACTCGTTTCCATTTTACACCTTCGCGGGTATCCTTCAGTTCAATTCCTTTTTGCAGAAGCTCATCACGGATTTCGTCCGCTCTTGCAAAATTCTTGGCTTTTCTTGCCTCCTGGCGTTCTGCAATCAGTGCTTCAATGTCCGCATCCAGAATCTCTTCTTTTTTATCCACAATCAGCCCAAGAACGTCGCAGAGTTTCTTCAGCGTTTCCAAAAGGGAAGCTGCCAGTTCTTTGGAGCTGTTCTCATTTACGTGGGTATTCGCAAATTTCACCAGCTCAAACACTGCTGACACTGCGTCTGCTGTGTTGAAATCATCATCCATGGCCTCTTCGAATTTTGTCACAAAGCCCTGTGCCTGTGCAAGAAGAGTCTTCTCTTCCTCCGTTGCTGCCTCTGTGCCTGCTGCCTCCATGCGGTCTTTCAAACGGCTTGCACCCTCTAAAATACGCTCCAGAGCGTTCTTGGAAGCCTCCATCAAATCTGCACTGAAATTCAGTGGACTTCTGTAATGTGCACTAAGCATAAAGAAGCGAAGCACCTGCAGGTCATACTGCTCGCTGATCTGGCGCACGGTACGGAAATTACCAAGAGATTTCGACATCTTGCGGTTGTCAATATTCAAAAATCCGTTGTGCATCCAGTATCTTGCAAAGATTTTGCCGTTGCAGCACTCGCTCTGGGCAATCTCGTTCTCATGGTGGGGGAAGATCAAATCCTCGCCGCCTGCGTGAATGTCGATTTCCTCACCCAGATATTTCTTTGCCATAACGGAGCACTCAATATGCCATCCCGGACGTCCGTCGCACCAGGGAGAAGGCCAGGAGGGCTCTCCCTCTTTTTTCGGCTTCCAGAGCACAAAGTCCAGTGCATCCTCTTTCTGTTCCTCGCCCGTTACCTTGAGAGCACGAAAACCTGACTGGAGATCATCCAGATTTTTATGGGAAAGTTTTCCGTATTCTTTGAATTTTTTTACACGGAAGTAAACCGTTCCATCGGACACCACATAGGCAAAGCCTTTGTCAATAAGACTCTGGATCATTTCAATCATACCGTCAATTTCCTGTGTTGCCTGAGGATGTGTCGTAGCCGGGCTCACGTTCATGGCAGCCATATCCTGTTTGCACTCCTTGATGTAGCGCTGGGAAATTTCGTCGGCGCTTACCCCTTCCTCGATTGCCTTTTTGATGATCTTGTCATCCACGTCAGTAAAGTTTGAGACAAAATTCACCTCATAGCCCTTGTATTCCATATAGCGACGCACGGTATCAAAAACAATCATGGGGCGCGCATTTCCAATGTGGATCAGATTGTATACGGTGGGACCGCATACGTACATTTTTACTTTTCCTTTCTCCAGAGGTATAAATTCTTCTTTTCTTCTGCTCAATGTATTAAAAATTTTCATACCCATCACTCCTTTGTTCCTGTCGTCTTGTGAAGCAGGCAGACTGCCTGAGAAGCGATTCCTTCTCCCCTTCCGGTAAAGCCCAGCCCTTCTTCTGTAGTCGCCTTGATGTTCAGCTGATGCGCCTCGATGCCCATGGACTGTGCCATGTTTGCGCGCATTTCCTGAATATGCGGGGCCATTTTCGGCTTCTGTGCAATGATCGTTGCATCAATATTGGTAATCCCATAGCCTTCCTTTGCAAGAAGCGCTGTCACATGCTCCAGGAGCTTCAGACTTGATATTCCTTTGTATGCGGGGTCCGTGTCCGGAAAATGCTGCCCGATGTCCCCCAAAGCCGCAGCTCCCAAAAGGGCATCCATAACCGCATGCACCAAAACATCCGCATCCGAGTGACCCAAAAGCCCTTTTTCCCAGGGAATCTTCACGCCTCCCAGAATCAAGTCCCGCCCCTCTGTCAGTTTGTGTACATCATATCCCATTCCTACCCGCATCATCTGACCGTCTTCCTCTCTATCCTATGCTTCCAGCTCCAGCATCCGGCAGATGCGAAGAAGCGTAAGACGTCTGCGCACATAGGGCGCAAGGCGCAGGCTTACCGGAATGCTCTCCTCTGTCAGCCCAATATCCTGTACGCTGCTTCTGCATCCTGCTTTCTGAAGCATTTCTTCCATTTCATCCACATCCGGAAGTTCCGCGAGGATCTCCCCGATGTCCTCCAGACATTCCTCCAGACGCTGGGGATCCAGCTCATCCAGGAGCTCCGGATGATTCTCCATCAAAATCCCTTCCAGAAGGCCCTTCTTTCCGAAGGTCTCCTCCAGAAGCTCCTCGTCCGTGTCTGCGAACTCCTTTACATGACACTGACCTTTTCGGATCTTTTCTTCTATTTCTTTGTATTTTTTCAGAACCAGCATCATCCCCACAGAAACCTTTTCCCCGTGCAGCGCATCCAGATGCCCGCACACAACCTCCATTTCCCAGAGGTGGGAAAGGTGATGCTCCGCTCCTGAGGCAGGCCTTGAATTGCCCACCATCCTTTCCGGGCTTGCCATGCAGATGGTGGG
>QFCE01001671.1_pt1 | contig 61416 bp, 66 predicted proteins | sample 5346091 | NCBI WGS metagenome assembly QFCE01 (sample SAMN09062252, study PRJNA434731) | Human gut metagenome, whole genome shotgun sequencing project. | isolation source: stool timepoint A chromium assembly | host: Homo sapiens | collected 2015
TCTGGGCGGCCTGCGGATGCGTCCGAACGGGAAGGTGCTGAACGAGAGGACGGCGCTGACCAGCGAAGACATCGCGATCTGCCGGCGATTGCTGGAACGAAAGATTACGATCACGGTGCGGCATTCCCCCGAGGTAGCGGAAAGCTTGTTGACGGAGAGTGTGCTGAAGCAGCTTTAGAAACCTTGTGCGGTGGGAAAGAACATGGGTAATGAAAGAAGAATGAACGAATAAAAAATCAGGGTTTCGCGGCTTAACCGCCGGAGCCCTGATTTTTAAAATGTTTTCTGAACTGCGTCGGCGTCAGTCCCAGCGCGGCTTTAAAGGTACTGCAGAATAAATAGATCGAGGAGAAGCCGGTTGCGTCCGCAATCGCGGTGATCGAGTCGTCCGTCGTTTTCAATAATTCCTGACTTTTCTGCAGCTTAAACTGCAGGATAAACTGGCTGGGCGACTGCTGGACGAGCTTTTTGAAACAGCGGTATAAATAACTCTGCGAGACATGCGCGATTTCACACAGCTTGTCGACGGTGATATTTTCATTCAGATGCTCCTGCAGATAGCGGACGCATTGATTGAACACCGTTTCTTCGCTGGAGCGGACATGCGGCGAAGCGGACTGCTGATGATCGCCCTCCTGGCGCAGGATCCGCAGCCGCAGCATCAGGCTTTGCAGAAGCAGCACCGCTTCCAGATAATAACCCGGCTGCTGCTCGTTGACCTTTTTAATCGTGTGCTGCAGCTGATGCACCAGCACTTCGTTGATCGTATCGTGCAGCACCAGAATCTGCGTCAGCTCGAGCGATTCGATAAACCGCGCGATTTTATGCACCGGCTGAACGGTGAAATGCAGGAAGAAGAACTCGATCGTTTCCTCACCTTCGGAGCTGACCGTGTAGAAGGCGTTGATCGGCACGACCAGCAGATCGCCCGGACCTACCCGGTATTCCTGATCTTCGACGATCACCCGGCAGCAGCCCTGCAGGAAGAATAAAATCTTGAAGTGATTCATGAAAATACTGTGATTGATCAACGGCGGTTTCTTCGTAAACTTTCTTATTTTAAGAATTTCATAATCAAATTCTTCTTCAATCTTGGAAAAAGGATCTTTCCGAATCGGCGTATAGATCGAATTCATTCCACAATCACCTCGGTTTCTGTTGAATTAAGTATAGCATAGATTTTTATAACGCAAAAATGAAGGTTCTGAAATTCTTAAAATCATGAGTGAATTTGATATTGTAAAAACATTCTTAAATGATAGAATGGTGATAGAAGGGAAGGAAAGAAATGAAGAAAACAGTAGCCTTATGTTCAGCCTTCTTGTTGATGGTTTCCGCGATGAGCGGATGCTCAACGTCCAACAACAAGCCTGCGGAACAACAACCGTCAGCGCCGACTACGGCGTATGATGAAGAGAAAACAGCCGACGTTATCGTCGTAGGCGCAGGCGGAGCGGGGTTATCCGCTGCGATCGCGGCCACAGACAACGGCGCACAGAACGTCATCATTATTGAAAAGACCAACCGTACCGGCGGGAATCTGAATCTGACGTCCGGATCGATGTCCGCAGCGGAAACCTCGCTGCAGAAGGAAGCCGGCATCGAAGACACGAAAGCTTCCTTTGTGGAAGACATCATGAAAAACGGCGCTCAGCTGGGCAACCGCGAGCTGGTCGAAGCGTTCGTGAACGAAGACACGGAGATGTTCGAATGGATGCTGGAGCACGGGTTAGCCGACAACGAATTCTCGTTAGACAAAGCGACCGGCGGCAAAGCGGTCTTCGCGCCGGAACATCAGTTATATTCCGTTCAGCGGACCTACAAACCGAAGGCCGACGACAAGGAACATTATTCCAGCGCCGCGCATGAGGTGCTCGATCAGTACATCAAGACACTGGACAACGTCACAATTGATTTCAACACCGACGGCGTGAAGCTGCTGGCGAATGACAAGGGTCAGGTCTTAAGCGTTGAAGCGGTTACCGAAGATGGTAAGACGATTAAATATACCGCCAACAAGGGCGTCGTGATGGCGACCGGCGGCTATTCCGGAAACTTCAAGCTGATGGGCAAATACGCGGAACACGGTGCGGATTACCTCAGCTCCACAACCTCGATGGGCGAAGGCCTGCGGATGATGCAGGAAGTCGGCGCCAACGTCGATGAAAAAGCGATGAGCTATATCCCGACATTCCCGATGGGCGTGCAGACCGGCCCGCAGAGCGGAACGATCGGTTCTACTTACACCTGGAAGGCAGGCGGTATCTGCGTCAACCAGGAAGGCAAGCGGTTTGTCAACGAACAGGAAGCGCGCGTCGATGTGCGTGAAGTTGCTCTGGAAGAACAGCCGGGCGCGGTTCAGTATGATATCTTCACCGACAAGATCGTTGCGGATCTTTCCGCAGCCGGCGGCGATATGATGTACCAGCTGTATTTCAATCCGGAAACCGGACGGGCGAAGAACCTGGTGAAGTCAGCGGCGACGCTGGACGAACTGGCAGCGCTGATCAATGTTCCGGCGGAGGCGCTGAAGGCCACGGTTGAAACTTACAACAAGGCTGTCGACGGCGAAGCTGAAGATGAATTCGGCCGCAGCTTTGATGCGACACCATCGGCTTACAGCTTAGCGGTCAACAAGATCGAAGGCGACAAATACTATGCGATTCCGTTAAAAGCGTTGGTCGTTATGACGCTGGGCGGCGTTTCGATCGACACGCAGGCGCATGTGCTGGATGAAAGCGGCACTGTCATTCCGGGTCTGTACGCAGCAGGCGAATGCACCGGCGGCATCTGGGGCAAGTTTGTTTCCGGCGGCACCGGCGTCATGGGTCCGATCACCTTCGGACGGATTGCGGGCCGTACTGCAATGACGGATACCTTAGCGGAAGGCTACACAGTGAAAGCGGCATCCAACCTGTTCGACGCTTCCTTGTTTGAGAAGGAAACGGCGTCCGCGGATCGCTTCGATATGAGCAAGACGCTGAAAGACGGCGAATACACGGCGACGGTCGAAGGCCAGGAAGGTCAGATGACAGTCAAGACGACAATCGCGGACGGCAAGATTAGCGCGGTTGAAATCGTTGAGCAGCATGAAACAGCGGGTGTTGCCGACAAGGCGATCAGTGATCTGCCAGCGGCGATTGTTGCGGAAAACTCCGTCAACGTCGACACGATCTCGGGCTGCACGCTGTCCAGCGGCAGAATCCTGGATGCGGTCACTGACTGCCTGAACCAGGCTTCCGCACAGTAATTCAGCTTTATCTAAAGAATGAAGACAGAATGATCACAGATGATGGTTCTGTCTTTTCTTTTTATATAAATAGGATAGAATTTGCAGCGGCTCGATAATTCTGATATCCATTGAAGAACATCCGCTGACGTGATAAATTGGCAAAAATTAAAAAAATTGCCAGTTTTCCACGTTCCCTGGATTATTCAGCGAAGCTGTATCTGGAAATTAAGGCCGAAGAAGTCCGTGAACTTTTAAACGCGAAAGGAGAAACAAAGGCTTCCAATCAAGATTTGCGTTGTTCTTACCTTCAGACAGGTCAGGGTGTTTGACAAGCGCCCGGTTTAATAATAAACTTAGGGTGCAAAAAAACAGGATAGAAAAGAGGTTTTTTCAATGAAGGATACATTAATTCACGCGATTAGTGCGAACGGGCATATTCGGGTGCTGACCTGCACCTCCACGCAGCTGGCGGAACAGGCGCGGAAGCAGCACAATTTGTGGCCGACCAGTGCAGCCGCTTTAGGCCGGGTGCTGACAATCACTGCGATTTTGGGCAGCATGTTAAAGACGGAAAAAGAAAAGGTGACCGTTCAGATCAACGGCGGCGGTCCTATCGGAACGATCATGGCCGACGGCTGGGCGAACGGCGATGTGCGCGGATTTGTCGGCGATCCGGAAATTTATCTGAAATATAACGACACCGGCAAGTTGGCAGTCGGAACGGCGGTCGGCAAGGATGGCTATTTAAAGGTCATCAAACGGATGAATATGAAAAACGACTTCACCGGTCAGGTTGCGCTGGTCAGCGGTGAGATCGGCGAGGACTTCGCGTATTACTTTACAATTTCGGAACAAACGCCTTCCGCGGTATCACTGGGCGTACTGGTTGATACGGATAACTCGGTGATGGCGTCGGGCGGAATTCTGATCCAGATGATGCCGGAGGCCACGGAAGACGATATCAAGCTGGCGGAAGCCGCGGTCGCGAAGCTGCGTCCGGTTTCGGAGCTGGTGAAGGAAGGTCATGACGCCCGGGCGCTTGCGGCGATGTTGTTTGACGATCTGGAAATTCTCGAAGAAAAGCCGATCCAGTGGCATTGCGACTGCAGCAAGCAGCGTTTCAAAGCGGCGCTGACCACGCTGGACCGCGCGGAATTGGAAAAGATGCTGGAAGAAGACCACGGCTGCGAAGTGAAATGCGAATACTGCAACAATAAAGTGCAGTTTACCGAAGACGATCTCCGCAGCATCCTGGAGTTCAAAGCGGCATGTGGAAAATAAGAAATCTTGAAATTGCCAATCCGGTCGTCATCGCGCCGATGGCCGGGATTTCCAACGCGGCGTTCCGGACGATCGCGCAAGAATTCGGCGCGGGTCTGATCTATACGGAAATGATCAGCGATAAAGCGATCTGTTATTCCAATAAAAAGACGATGGAGATGACACAGCTGGCTTCGGATGAGCATCCGATCGCGATGCAGCTGTTTGGTCATGAAGAAGCGTCGATGATTCAGGCAGCGCAGGTGCTGGATAAAACCAACTGCGACGTGATCGACATCAATATGGGATGTCCGGTACCGAAGGTTGTCAATTCCGGTTCCGGCAGCGCGATGATGAAGGATCCGGAAGCGACCTGTCAGCTGGTGCGTAAAATTGTGGCAGCGGTGGAAAAGCCGGTGACGGCCAAGATCCGTCTGGGCTGGGACAGTTCTTCGATCAATGTGCTGGAAATGGCGCGGGGATTGGAAGCAGCCGGCGTCAGCGCGCTGGCGGTTCATGGCCGGACGCGCAGTCAGCTGTATGAGGGCAAGGCCGATTGGAGCTGGATCAAGAAGGTGAAAGAAGCTGTTTCGATTCCAGTGATAGGCAACGGTGATCTGCGCAGTGTGGAAGACGCTGTGGCAAAAATTCAGGAGACTGGAGTCGATGCGGTGATGATCGGCCGGGGCGTATTGGGCAATCCGTGGCTGATCCGCGATCTGGTCTGCGCGTTCTCCGGGGAAGGGTCAGCCGAACCCGTCAGCGATCATGAAAAATTTGAGATTGCGCTGGAACACGCCCGCCGGTTGTGCACATTAAAAGGTGAACGGATTGGGATGAAGGAAATGCGCGGGCATGCCTGCTGGTACATCCAGGGCATTCCCTACTCCAATCGGATGAAAGATCGGATCAATCAGATGACAACCTACGCTGAATTTGAGACAATGCTAAAGCTTTATGAGGAAGCACTGGTCAGCGGCAATTTCGACAGGCTGTATCTGTCAGAGTAAATGAATCAAGAACGAAAGCCATTCCTGAAGTCAAGGAGTGGTTTTTTTCTTTCGAAATTGACAAACGGAAAAGATTGTTATACTGTATTATTATAAATAGTACAGATTGCAGATACGCAATCGATAAGATCACTTTGCGATCTTGGGGGATAATCGGAATGGGAAAGAAATTGTTTGCGATATTGACAGTGATCTTCATGCTTTGCGGGTGTGCAACGGGAATGAGTGCGCCGCAGGGAGAAAAAGTTGTAGAACAATGCACAATCAAAGAAGATTTGCGTGTGCGAACTTTGGCTGAGGTCTGGTCTACAGCTAAAAATTACTATGGATATTGGGAATCACTGTCTGAAATTGTAGACTGGGATGCTGCGTTTGATCAGTTTCTGCCGCTTGTTATGGCAGCCAAGACTGATGATGAATACGTCGATTTGATGCGTGAGTTCACTGCTTTACTTCATGATGGACATACGAGGTACATTCCATTTCAGGGCTATCAATCCAATAAAGGGAGTCTGCCCATCCGCTTGGAATACCTTGATGGAAAAATCTATTTAATGGGAAAAAATGAAAAAGTAGACATTGAGCTGGGCAGTGAATTAGTCAGTGTTAATCAAGAACCAGCGTTGGATTATATCTTGACTAATTATGGTAAATTTGTCCCAGTTCTGACCGAACCGGCGCATACACGCGAAACGATGGATCAATTCAGAAATGATGAAGTTGGTAAAGAAATTACTCTTCAATTTAAAAAAGAAGACAAATCCATACAGGAAATCCAGCTGGAGTATAGTAAGCAAAATAACGCGATAACTGAAGAACTTTCAGTAAATATGAATTTTGACAAAATATTATATAATTCACAAATCTATACTGTTGCGCCAGTCAATGATGATATTCTTTATATAGAAATTCGTTCATTTTCCGGCGGAGGTATGGATGATACGTTTACTGATATCATTATGCCGCAGCTTGAAAATTATCATGCATGTATTCTCGATGTAAGACAAAATGGCGGTGGAAATTCTCGTTATGGTGATATTATCCTGCAGTCTTTGTCGACTGAGGGTGTGCCGCCTAATTTTGGATTTAATTCCGTTTTCTATTCTTCGATGGTTCCCTATGCCTCGGATAATCCTGCTTTTCAGACTAATGATCAGATGAAGGAAGCTGCTGAGAAAATGATGAAACACGCCTTATATGGCGTCGAGGGAGAGTTATCTGAATATGTGTTAAGTCAGGCGGATAATTGGTTTACAATGGATGTACCGAGAGTGCTGACCATGCCCGTTATTGTTTTAACCTCAGATCAAACTGGTTCTGCGGCTGATACCTTTGCGGCAAAAGCCAAGATTATGGATAACTTTACATTAATGGGGTTAACCACTCATGGCGCAACCGGGAATAGATATAGCGTAAAACTTCCTGATGGCAGTTATTATAGTTTGTCGGTGGATAATGTGTATAGCCCTGAAGGATATTGTATATGGAATCATGGTGTTGCACCCGATATCGAAGTCTGGCAGACGCTCGAAGATTTGAAAAATCGTAAAGATACTGTCCTTAACACCGCAATTATAACATTAGAGGAAATCTTACAAAAAGAAAGCAATTAAATCATAAGGCAGGATGAAAATGAAAAAATTAATTTCGACCTTGGTCGTGATCCTGTTGTTGGCAGGCTGTTCTGAAAAAACGCAGCATGTTGAAGAGCCAATACAAGATCAATGCACTAAATCAGTTGAACTGAGAGTCGCCGCTTTATCCGAAGTCTGGTCGACAGCGCAGTATTATTACGGATATTGGAATCAGATGCCGGAGGATTTTGACTGGGATGAGAAATATCAGGAATTTTTACCGCGGGTGATGAATGCGGAAACGGATGATGAATATGTTGACGCCATGCGAGAATTTGTAGCTTTGCTTCATGATGGACATACCAGCTTTATTCCCGCTTCAGAATATCAGCTGAACAAAGCCTACCTGCCTTTTGACCTGGAAGATCTTGACGGCAGGCTGTTTCTCAAAGCTGCCAGCCGGGATTATGAAGTTCCTTTAGGCAGCGAACTCCTTGAAGTGGAAGATCAGCCCGCACTCGATTACATCTCTGGAGAATTTTGAAAAGTATGTACCGGTGCTGACGGAACCCGCCCATGAAATCGAAACGGTAGACCAGTTTTTAAGAGATGAAAAAGGAAAAGAGATTACATTAAAATGGTTAACCCCGCAGGGTGAATTTGTTGATTCAAAAGCCAGTTATGAAACCTCGAGGTTCGTTTATGTAAATCAGTTAAAAACACCGTCACTTTCAGATAAGAAACTTCTGCTTAAATCCAGTCCTTATTTTGTGTGTGAACTTAACGAAGATCTTGTGTATTTGGAAATAACATCTTTTATGGGAGACAGTGAAGACCTCTATTATGAACAAGTCATGCCCCTGCTTGAACCGTATTCAGGGGTAATTATTGATATTCGTCGCAATGGCGGTGGGAATTCATATAATGGGGATATCGTGTTTAAATTCTTTTACAGATCAGCCTTTACCAAGAACCTTTCCGCTTTGAATCTGAATTTCATTCTTCCTGGATTCCGTATGGAGACAATGATGATTCTCTCTTCTATAGTGGAGGAGAACTTGACGAATCTGCTCAGCGCATGGTAAAACATGAGTATTATGGGATAGATGAAGAAATCGATGATTATCTGAGCCATATCGAAGAGCTTGAGGATCATCGGGAATTTCCTAAGAAACCTTTTACAATGGATAAACCTGTCGTTATTCTTACTTCGCCATATGCTGGATCGGCGGCGGATACTTTTTCTGTTACAGCGAAAGCTATGGATAATTTTACACTGATGGGTCTGAGAACCCATGGAGCGACAGGAAATATTTATGATGTCTCTCTTTCAGATGGAAGCAAGTATACCTTGTCAATTATGAATTGTTATGGTCCAAATAAAAAAAGTATTTGGAATCGCGGTGCAGAGCCGGACATTGAAATGTGGACAACGCCGGAAGATTTACTGAGCGGTGAGGATACCGTTTTAAATGCCGCGATTGAAACACTGCAGCGTCAAATCAAGGAACGAACAGGAGAATGACATGTTTACAATAGATCAGCACAGCCGTCAGCCCATATATGAACAGCTGAAGGAACAAATTATCCGATATGTCAGTCTTGGGGTTCTGCAGCCGCAGGACCGGATGCCCTCGGTGCGGATTTTGGCGCGGGAGTTGGGGATCAATCCCAATACGGTGGTGAAAACCTATCAGGAGCTGGAAGACGAAGGCATTCTGGTCACAGAACCTAAAAAAGGTTTTTTTGTCAGCGATCAGAATGTGCATTCCATTTTAAGTTTGAGACAAAAAGAAGAATTCCGCAAAGCGGTAATCCGTTGTCAGGAAACGGGGATATCCGAAGATGACGCGCAGAAAATTGTCCGGGAAGTCTATGAAGGAAAGCAGGGGTAAACCATGTTAAGGGTGGAAAATTGCCGGAAGGTGTACGACGAACAAACAGTATTGGAACATTGCAGCTTAGAATTGGCGTCCGGTTCGATCCTGGGGCTGATCGGAATCAACGGAGCGGGGAAATCCACACTGCTGCACTGTATCAGCGGCGCGATTCCCGTCGATGAAGGAACAATTACATGGAAAGAACAGCCGGTGCTCGATCATCCGGAGGTGAAACAGAAGATTTTTCTGGTTCAGGATGAACCCGTTTTTGCACAGACGGAAAATGCCCGGGAACTGATCGAATATCTTTCCTTATTTTATCCGGCCATGGAATCGGAGTTATTCTACGATCTGTTAAGCCAGTTAAAGCTCAATCCGAAACAACCTTTCTCCGCTTTCAGCAAGGGGATGAAACGGCAGGTTTTGATGGCCGCAGGGCTGGCGGCGCACCCGGAGCTGCTTTTGATCGACGAGGTGTTTGATGGGTTGGATCCGTTTGCCCGGCGGCTGCTTCAAGGTCAGCTGGCGGCGCAGACCGTTGAGGAAGGCATGAGTTCGATATTAACCTCGCACCGGCTGAGCGATCTGGAGAATTTCTGCGATGAATACGCGTTGTTGGACAAGAAGCGGATTCTGCATCAGAACTCCATGTTTCAAACGCAAAAGGAGCTGGTTAAAGTCCATCTCGCGTTTGATCATCCGATCAATCCCGCGATGTTTCAGGATCTTGAGGTGCTGAAGCTGGAAATTCATTCCCGGATGGCGCAGGCGATTCTGCGCGGCGATCATGACGAGGTGGAAGCGAAGCTGCGGAAGCAGAATCCGGTCATTCTTGAAATCTTTGATTGTACGCTGGAAGAAATATTCCTGGCGCAGCTGGAAAAGCGGGAGGAACTGCAATGATCCACAAGAAATTATTAACGGCCATGTTAAAGAAAGATTTTAAATTGTTTCTCTGCCTGCTGCTTCTGGATTTGTTGATCATGCCGTTTGTCTATGTCAATTTTCCAACGATGATGGACGATGCCAGTCTTCTGTTTAACTTTTATTTCATTTATCTGCTGCTGCTCATCGTCATTCTGGTCCAGCGCCAGCTGGGCTTTACGATGAAGCGGGCGGAAAAAATTCATGATTATCAACTGCCGCTGACGAAAAGAAGTTTGATTTTAACACGGTTGACGGCCGGGATTCTCATCTTCCTGATTCCTTATCTGATCGCCTGGCTGGTCATGGGGTATTCTTATGCTTGGCCGCCTGCGCCACTTTGATCTCAATCTGGAATGGAACGGTACAGCTGATTTTGGCGATGTTGATCTATCTTTGTTTTTGCGCCTGGGTATTTCTGCGCAGCCGCAAATCATTTCAGGCGCTGCTGACGATCGCCGTCTGGACGCTGGCTCCGGTCTTTATCGTTTCGGCGTCTGTAGATATTATGCGGGGAACGGTCACATATCGTTATCAACTCAGGGAATTCTTTACACTGCTGCATGATTTCGGATGTCTTCCGGGTTTGTTTACTCTTGCGGCGAAAGGGTTGATTTGCGACTCTACATTTCCTTCATTAGGAAGCTGTCTGCTTGTTGACGGTGTTTATCTGGCTGTCGGCGTTGCCTGCAGTCTATCAGGTAACCAAGAATTCAGCAGAAAACGAGCATAAAACGTTAAAGCAAAGCGCGTGTATTCAAACTGATGCCGGCTTGCTTCCGCGGCTGGCGTGATGATTTGGGGATCGTTGACGGCGGTCAGGCCGCAGCAATGTCTGCTTTCCGTGATTCTGGCAGCTGTCCTCTACTTGTTGATCCGTTTCCTTTCTTACTCGAAGATTCAGTTCAACAAAATGATGCTGCTGGTACTGACCGTTGAGTTTCTGGTGGTTCAGGGGATTTCCTGGTCATGGCGGGTCAGCGGCGGCTGGGGCATGACCCGGGATACAACCGTTGATGACGTCTTCTTTATCAATCAGTATAAAGTCATTGGCAAAGTCGGAAGCTATTATAAATACTTTAACGTGGAGAATACCGCGAGTTTAAGTAAGGAGGATAAAGAAATCCTGATCCAGGCTCAGATGGAAACGGATAAGCGATATCGCCGCCAAGGGATTGAAAGACGCGGTGGGTGCCATCCAAATGAGCTATCGCATGCATGACGATAAATACAGTTATTATCTTCCTTACTATGTGGATATTATGGAACCGGCGATAGAACTGCTGGAAGAACAGGATGTTCCGATTTCCACTTATCTTCGTGTTGATTATCCGGGACTGGGAGAATTACTTCTATTTACAAGGGATTGAGCATCAAGCTGTTTTAATCTCGTTTGAGGTTATCTCCGTCAATTAAGCTGCGATCCAATGAAGAATAAGCTAAACGCAGATTCAATCCGCTTCGGTTTTCCATCCGGGAAAATATGTAAAACGCGTTCATTAAGCCCTGAAATGACATTTCCCCCGTTGACAAACAGTTTGAAAATGCTATAATCTAAACGATTATTTGCGCGAGGAACAGAGGAGTAATCCGGAAACGCTGCAGCGAGAGAGTCCCGGCTGGTGAAAAGGGATATGCAGAATCCGGACGAATAAAGGCTGGGAGCGTCAACGCAGACCTGCGTTACGGGCAGACTGAAATCAATCAGTCACTAAGATGATTAAAGCGATTTAATCATGAATTAGGGTGGTACCACGATGACAACTCTCGTCCCTATCGGATTTGAGAGTTTTTTTATTAGCAAAAGGAGGAAAAGAAAATGGAACAGAAGTTATCAGAACAGGAACTGGTTCGCCGTCAGAAGATGGAGGAGCTTCGGGCCAAAGGCATCGATCCGTTTGGCCATGCGTTTGCGCGCACACACCGCTCCGCACAGCTGCGGGAAGAATATGGCGAAGTAAGTCAGGAAGAACTGGAAGAAAAAAAGATTCCGTGCGCCATTGCCGGCCGCATCATGACCAAGCGCCGGATGGGCAAGCTGGGCTTTATGCACTTGCAGGACCGCGATGGCCAGATTCAGGTCGTCGTCAACAAAGGTGTGGTTGGAGAAGAAGTTTATGAACTGTTTAAAGCTGCCGATCTGGGTGATATCGTCGGGATCGAAGGCTATGTCTGCAAGACCAACACCGGAGAACTGTCAGTGAAGGCGGAAAAACTGGAGCATCTGACCAAGGCGCTGCGGCCACTGCCGGAAAAATTCCACGGCCTGCAGGATGTTGAGGAACGTTTCAGAAGACGGTATGTCGATTTGATCATGAATGAAGACAGCCGCAAGATCGCGATGCTGCGCCCGAAAATCATCCGCGCTGTCCAGCATTATCTGGATGGTCAGGGCTTGATGGAAGTCGAAACTCCAGTGCTGCAGCCGATTTTAGGCGGCGCCGCGGCAAGACCGTTTGTGACTCATCACAACACACTGGATATGGATTTCTATCTGCGGATTGCGACGGAGCTGCCGTTAAAGCGCCTGATCGTCGGCGGACTGGAAGGGGTTTATGAAATCGGCCGCCTGTTCCGCAACGAAGGCATGGATCCGAAGCACAATCCGGAATTTACAACCGTGGAAGCGTATGTGGCTTACAGCGATATCGAAGGGATGATGGCGCTGAACGAAGGACTGTTTGAAAGCGTTGCGAAGGAAGTCTTCGGCAAGACTGACTTCACGCTGGGCGACAAGCAGATTTCCCTGAAAGCTCCGTATAAGCGCTGGCACATGGTCGACGCGGTAAAGGAAGTCACGGGCGTTGATTTCTGGAAAGCCATGAGCGTTGAGGAAGCGCTGGCTTTGGCAAAGGAACATGGTGTTGAAGTCCAGCCGCATGAACGCACGGTCGGTCATATCATCAACCTGTTCTTTGAACAGTTCTGCGAGGAAAAGATCACGCAGCCGACGTTTGTCTATGGACATCCGGTAGAGATTTCGCCGCTGGCCCGGAAGAATGCTAAGGATCCGCGGTTCACAGATCGCTTTGAGCTGTTGATCTACGGCACGGAATATTCCAACGCGTTCAGTGAGCTGAACGATCCGATCGATCAGCGCCAGCGTTTTGAGGAACAGCTGAAGCTGAAGGAAATGGGCGACGCGGAAGCCAGCGAAATGGATATCGACTATGTCGAAGCGCTGGAATACGGCTTACCGCCGACCGGCGGCATCGGCATTGGAATCGACCGCTTCGTGATGCTGCTGACAGGCCAGGAATCAATCCGCGAAGTGCTGTTATTCCCGCACATGAAGAACCGCAACGAGTAAGAAATAGAAAACAAGAGGAATGGCTGATTCAAAGGCGATTCCTTTTTTCTGTTTTGTCTATAGAACCAGGATACGATGTTTTATCGCTTGTCAAATTGTACGATGAAACTAAGCGAGGGATTGAGTTGTTCGAATCTTACTGATAGAATAGATATCATAAAAAGAAGGATAGACAAAAAATAATTCGGCAGCAAGCCTAAATCAGACTTGATATAATGTTGGTAGTCATTGCCGTTAAAAGAAAAGTTTACGAACTAATAAAAAGAGCGTAAATATAAGCGGAAAGGAGATTCTGCATGAAATTGTATCATGGAAGCAATGTTGCAGTAAAAGATCCAAGAATTCTTCAATCAGACCGAAGGCTTGATTTTGGAACAGGTTTTTATCTTACTTCAAGTTATGATCAAGCAGAGAGATGGGCTTTTCTTACAATGAAAAGACGCGGGGCAGGAACACCTGTCATCACTGTTTATAATCTTAATGAAAGCATGTTATCCTCATTAAATGTAATTAGATTTGATAAGCCGACAGCTGAATGGTTAAAATTTGTATCAAATAACAGAAATGAAAAAGACTTTGTGGATCAATCTGATCTTGTTATTGGACCTGTAGCCAATGATCGAACAATGCCTGTTATTAAGTTATATTTATCAGGAATTTATGATGAAGCGGAAACGGTGAAGCGCTTGTTGCCGCAAAAATTAAAAGACCAGTTTGCCTTTAAGAGTGATAAGGCACTTCAGGCATTAAGTTTAAGTGAGGTGATCGAGCTGTGAAAGACGAGATGATTTTCATCTTAACCTTTTATAATGAGAAGGTTTCCCAGATGATTGTGGATAAGTATGGAGTCGAACCACTTTCGGCACTTAGACGTTTCTTGTATTCAGAGACTTATAAAATGCTGACGAATGTCGAACTCGAAATGTGGGATTTTAGTCCTTTAGGAATTTTCGATATGTGGGAAGCTGAACAGATTACGGGTAATCCTCGCAATTCTCTATATTTAAGGAGAGATTAAAATGAACAAAGAAATGGAATTTTTTATCCTGTTGCTTGAAAGTTATGCAGCATACAAGCATACGACGGCGGATGAAGTCCTCAAATTATGGGATACGTTAGAATTGACAGATTTTATTTTTGAGATGATTGAGAGATATCACATTGAACGAATTGAAAATGCTTTTGAGGATATTGATCGGCTTATTGCGGAGAAACAAAATAAATTATAGCGAATACTCATTCCTTCTTGCCTCTCCATACTCAATAAAAAAGAATTCAATTATCTTTCATAAATAATGGTAAAATGATAGGCGAGAGGTGAAGCCTATGTTTAAAACCGGCCAGTTATCCCGGGCTTTTGAAATTGATCGAACGAGCTTGAACTATTATGTCCGCACCGGTCTGCTCAATCCGGAAATTCTGGACAATCAATATCATACCTACTCGTTTCAGGATTTCGTCGCACTTTCCTATATCCGCCATTACCGCGGTCTCGGCTTTTCCATGAGCGAGATTAAAGCGCTGACACGGCAGAGCGACAACGAGGAAAAACTCCAATATTGCCAGAATGAAATGCAGACGATTGACGATCAAATCCGCCTGCTGCGGCTGAAACAGCGCTTTCTGGAAAATTTCATCAACCTGCTTCGTTTCTATGAAAGCTATCGCGATCATCCCATGCTGCTGATGACGGAACCTTATTATTTTATCAAACGGGAAGCGTTGGGCGATCCGGTGCTGAAGGCGTTGTATAAGCAGCTGCCCAGCAATGAATTCACGGCAATCTGCGATCAGGACTTCAAAGTGACGCTGCGGCCGCAGTCGGCGCAGGGACTGGTGCTGAAAGAAGCGTGGGTCAAAGAATTTCAGCTTCCGCTGCCGGAACAGGCTATTTTTTATCCGGCGGAACAGCGCTGCCTCTGCGCGTTTCGCGTCGGGGGAACGGAGTTTGAAATACAGCTGCAGGCGTCCTTGCAAAGTTTATATCAGACGATGGAAGAACAGGGCGTGCGGCTGCAGCGGGAGTTCGTCATTTATCTGTTGATCAGTAAGTACAATCAGGCGGACGAATATTTCGACGTCTATGTCGATATTCCTCTGAAAACGCTTGACTGATGAATAGTTCATCAGTTTATACTTGCTTTGTGAGCGGATGAACGAGATCTGCTTTCAAGGAGGGAAAGAATTTGAAAGAGTGTTCAAGAAGAAATTTCATCAAAGGCATGGCCGCGTCAGCGGCAACGCTGGCTGTCGGTGGTTTGTTAGCCGGATGCGCGACGAATGAAGCGCCGAAAGCTGAAAACCAGGACGGCGGGGAACAGCGGACCTGGGATAAGGAAACTGACGTTCTGATCTTGGGCGCGGGCGGCGCGGGCATGTGCGCGGGCTATGAAGCGACCCAGGCTGGCGCGAAAGCGCTGATTCTGGAAAAAGCGGAAAGCTTCGGCGGCACGTCGATCCGTTCCGGCGGGATTATCCAGGCTTCCGGCACCGCGGCCCAGAAAAAAGCTGACGAGCTATCAGGAGGATACGGCGGAAAAAGCATGCGCAGTATTATCTCGAAGAGGGCGAAGGCACGCTGGACGAGGAACTGGTCAAGGATATGACAGCCGGTTCGGCGGGCCATATCGAATGGCTGGAAAGTCTGGGGCTGGAGTTTACCAACGTCACCGGCTCCGCTCATGTGCCGATGGCGGATGAGAGCAATTATGCCGACCGGATTCATGGTACGCCGTCGGCGCTTCCGGGATGTTCACGGCGGTTCATGACGCGGCGGAGAAGAGCGGCGTTGAATTTATGTATAACACGGAAGCGACCAGGCTGATCGTTGAAAACGGCAAGGTCGTCGGCGCGGAAGCGTTATCGGAAGGTAAAACCATCGCGATCAAGGCGAATAAGGGCGTGATCATCGCGACATCCAGCATTGACCACAATCAGGAAATGAGCAAGGCGCTGAGTCCGAATCAGTATTATGACAATGCCAATTCGATCTGCGCGGCGGCGCCAACCAACACCGGCGACGGAATCCGTATGGCGGCGGCGATCGGCGGACAGCTGACGCATTTCGGCGGGGTCATCGACCTGACAGGCAAGACCAGCGCCGGCATTAACCGTCAGACACCGCTGATGCCCTGTTTCTTCGTGAATAAATACGGCCGTCGTTTCGCCTGCGAAGATACGACGTATGCTTTGACTTCGCGCGAATTGTGGCGGGAGATGACCAAGACGAATCATGCCTGCTACACCATCTGCGGTCCGAATGCCGTTATGACCAAAGAAAAGCTGGATGAAATGGTCGCGTCCGGCAAAGCCTTCACGGGAGCGACGATACAGGAACTGGCGGCGCAGATTGACGTCGACGGCGAGAATCTGCAGGACACGCTGGATCAGTGGAACAAGGATATCACAGAATCCGGGAAGGATCGTCAGCTCGACCGCGCGACCGGATTGGAAGTCATCGAAGGACCGTATTACGCGTTTGAAGAAGGGTTCATGAACCTGGGCTCGATCGGCGGTCTGAAGATTACCCTGAACTGCGAAGTCGTCAACACCCAGGGCGAAGTGATTCCGGGGCTGTATGCCGCAGGCATGGCGTCCGCCGGCTGGGTGGGCCCGTTCTATCCGGGATCGGGAACCGCTTTACTGGGCGCGATTCACTGGGGCCGCAAAGCGGGCAAGGTAGTCAGCGCGCTGTAAATCTGCGGGCTTAAAGCATTGACCAGCGAAAGTAAAATTGGATTTATTTAAAACGACAGGATAACGCCCTGTCGTTTTTAAGTTCAAAAATTGTGGCAAAGATTAGATTGTGGGGCAATCCGCAGTGAAATCGTTAACCTTGAGCTAATGCTTCGTCTGATAATCCGAACCCCATGCCTGCATCGCGTCGAGCACCGGCTTTAAACTATACCCCAGTTCAGTCAGCGCATACTCCACCCGCGGCGGAACCTCGGCATACACGGTGCGCGTCAGTAAGCCGGAGGCTTCCATTTCTCTTAACTGCGCCGTCAGGACCTTCTGTGTCACCGTACCGATCGATTTCTTCAATTCCCCGAAGCGTTTCGCTCCGGGCAGTAAATCCCGCAGAATGAGAACCTTCCATTTGTTGCTGATAAGCGTCAGAGTGACTTCCACCGGACAGGCTGGCAGCCGCTTCTCCTGGATTACTTCGCTCATAATCTCCCTTCTTTCCTCATTAGTATCTTTTTGGAACCTAGAGCACAATTAAGTGCTTACTTTCGTTTTGATCCCTTTGATGCTATTCTAATCCTGACAAAGGACAAACACAAGTCCTTTTGTGGAAAACCTGAAGGAGGAAAAGAAAATGCAGGAAGTAATTCAGTTTTTAAACGAAAATCCGGTTCAATATCTGGCGACGGTTGGCCGCGATGGCAAGGCGAAGTGCCGTCCGTTCATGTTTGCCGGCGAAAAAGACGGCAGGCTGTGGTTCTGCACAAACAACACGAAGGAAGTCTATCAGGATATGCTGACGAATCCCAACGTTGAGCTCAGCGTAGCCAGTCCGGCTTATGCTTGGATTCGCCTTAATGGTAAAGTTGTTTTTGAGGATAACCGTGCAGTTAAGGAAATGTGCCTTGAAAATCCGATCGTCAAAGGTCAGTATCAGACGCCGGACAATCCAATCTTCGTCGTCTTCTATCTGGCGGATGCGCACGCTGTGATCGCTGATTTCTCCGGTAATCCGCCGCAGGAATACTCGTTCTAATCGACAAACCGGCAGACCGTTGAGGTCGGCCGCTTTTTAGCACAGAAAGGGGACGGAGTCATGGAAAAGGAAGATATTTTAAAAATCTTGCAGGAAGACGTTCATTCGGTAATCGTCGCGACGCTGGATGACGAAGGCCGGCCGCAGACCCGTGCGATCGACATCATGCTGATCGAAGACGGGAAACCGATCTTTTTGACGGCGCGTGGAAAAGCCTTCTATGATCAGCTGACAACGCAGAAGTTTATCGCGTTGTCAGGCGTAAAGGCCGGCATTTCCGTCTCGCTGCGAGGCAAGGTCCGACCGGCGGATCCGGGATTGCTGGAGCGGGCTTTCCAACAGAATCCCTACATGCAGACGATTTATCCGGGATCGACCCGGCAGGCGTTGGTCATGTTTGAGCTTTATGAAGGACAGGGTGAAATTTTCGATCTTAATCCGCGGCCGGTTTACCGCCAGCGCTTTACGATCGGCCTAGCTCAACCGGCAGGCATGCGGTATGGGATCACGGCGAAGTGCGACGGCTGCGGCGTTTGTCTGAGCGTTTGTCCGCAGCAGTGTATTGCGTTGATCGGCAAGCAGGCGCAGATTCAACAGGAACATTGTCTGCATTGCGGACAGTGCCAGCTGCATTGCCCGAAGCACGCAGTGGTGCGCAAACCATGAATCAGGATGAACGCTGTACCTGGCTGATCCGGTTTTTGCTGAAAGAACAGCGTTGGGAAGAGCAGATTGAAATCCCCGATCAATTTTCCCAGCGCCAGCGCTTGCTGCGCGGTCTGATGAACGTGCGCCCGCCCTGGCCGATGGATCCAAAGTGGCTGCGGATTCAGGACGATTATTTACAGACAGAGCTGAATTCTTCTGTCATATCCGAAGCAGCCACATTGCCTGAGTTGGAACCGGGCATCAGTTTGTGGCAGGGCGACATTACCAAAATCAAGGCGGATGCGATCGTCAATGCCGCCAACAACGCGCTGCTAGGCTGCTTCATACCCAATCATGGCTGCATTGACAACGCGATTCATTCTGCCGCCGGGATCCAGCTGCGGCTGGCATGCCAGACCTTGAGGGAAAATCAGAAAATGCCGGAGCCGGTCGGTCAGGCTGAAATCACGCCGGGGTTCAATTTGCCGGCTTTGTGGGTGCTGCATACCGTCGGTCCGCAGGTCCGCGGCGTGCTGACCTCACGGCATTGCGAGCAGCTGGCAGCCTGTTATACCGCATGTTTACAGAAAGCGGCCGCCTGTCAGCTGAAAACGCTGGTCTTCTGCTGCATCTCGACGGGAGAATATCATTTTCCTTCCCAGACTGCCGCGCAGATTGCGATCCGCACGGTCCGGACGTTTTTAAGGAAAAATGACGAACCGTTGAAAGTCGTGTTTAATGTGTTCCGCGATCACGACGCCCAACTTTACCGCGCAGGATTGGGCTGTGCTGAAGAGGAAGACAACCGGTGAAAATTGCTGAGCCGAAAACAGGATCCGCGGCTTCTATCCGAGCGATGAAAGAACGTTCAATACGTCAGAAAGGTGAGATTTACGATGAAAGATCAACGAGCCAGCACTGTGGAAAATTCCATCACAGCCTTGCGGAAAGCGCTGAATGAGGCGCAGGCGGTTGTGATCGGCGCGGGGGCCGGCTTATCCATCAGCGCCGGCTTCACGATTTCCGGTCCCCGGTTTTATGAATATTTTCAGGATTTTGCGGATGCGTATGGATTTCAGGACATGTATTCCGGCGGCTTTTATCCGTTTACAACGCTGGAAGAATATTGGGCTTACTGGAGCCGTTATATTGAGCTGAACCGCTATCGCCCTGCGGAGTGTCCGGTTTATGAAGAACTATGGGAACTGGTAAAGGGAAAGGACTACTTCGTGATCACGACGAATGTCGACCATCAGTTTCAGAAAGCAGGTTTTGACCGCCGCCGGCTGTTTTATATGCAGGGAGATTACGGATTATGGCAATGCAGCGTGCCGTGTCATCAGAAAACCTATGACAATGAGGCGCTTGTGCATGAAATGGTCCGGTCGCAAACCCATCTTCGGATCCCCTCCCGGCTGATTCCCCGTTGTCCCCGCTGCGGCAAACCGATGAGTATGAATCTGCGGATTGATTCCTCATTTGTCGAAGATGAAGGCTGGCATGCGGCATCACAGCGTTATGGTGAATTTCTCCGGCAGCATATGCACAAAAGAATTTTGTTTCTGGAGCTGGGCGTGGGCTTGAACACGCCGGGGATTATAAAATACCCTTTCTGGCAGATGACAGCGCAGAATTCCAAAGCAATTTATGCCTGCATCAATAAAACGGAAGCGCTATGCCCGGAAGAGCTTGCAAAACAGGCGATCTGTATTCAACAGGATATCGGTCTGGTTCTTGCCCAGCTGTAATTTCACATCTTCGTTTGAGCGGAGAGAGAAGTGCTGAAAAGAAGACGTCTGTCTGAACTTCATTTTTGTCCGCCTGGTAATGAATAAGAGGAACGACCAGAGAACTTGTCATAAATCGAAATGGTCAGGAGACTGACCTTTTTGACGTGGGAATCCACAATGGGATGGAAAGCAGGCCGATGTCTTGACAAGACCTGGACTCTGCGGTTTCTAACGAAGGGGATTGATGAGAAGCGGACTCTGCGGTTTCAATGAGCGGAGTTTTGATCATCATGACGAGCGCAGCGGCAAAGTGAAAATTCACGATAGAAGTGAAAAAGGAGATCAAAAGAACTTGAAACTTGTCCTGATCTGTTAGAAACTTACATCAGAAGACTCTGGATCTTCATCGGACATCCGGAGGATTAAAGGAGCGGAACCAATGAAATTAGAATTAACGGCAACAGGGAAAATCAAATACTGTGTTTTTCATGCGGAAGCTGTACCCTTTCGTCAGGATGACTATGGCGGCCCGGCGTGGCAGTGCCGCTTAGGAGAGGAACTGCGCACGTCAACTTCGCCGCGTTTTAAGGAAGGCTGGTTTAAGGAAGCGTTCTTCGGGGTTGAACTGCGCTATCGTTTCCAGACGGAAGGGGATAGTCTGATCATCGAGGCGGAAGCGGAGAACCAAAGCTCGCAGACAATGCCGCTGGATCAGCTGGGGCTGCGCATCGGTCTGGATTGCTGCATGGAAAGCTATCCGCAATGGGACACGGTATTTGCGCCGACGCTATTGCGGTGTGAGAAAACATACTTCTGGGGTTTTCTGTCCAGTCCTTCAGGCCGGCGGCTTGGAATTTACAGCCCGGATCCGATCGCCAGCTGGCATCTCGACTACAACCGGTTTTTCGCGGATGGCGGACATCGGATCATGACGTTCTGTCTGGACTTTCTGCAAAGCGGGAAGCTGCCGGACCGGCATCCTCAATCCCGGCCGCTTAAGCCGTGGGAAACGCGCCGGTGGCGGATTGAAATCGCCGAGCTGGCTGCAGAACAAGCGGTGCCATCGTGGCTGGCGGAAAAGGGCGTACCGGTTTTTGCGGGCGAGCGCTGGAGCGCGGAATGCGGAAGTGTGCTGGAATTTGAACTGTTGTCCCGGACGGAACCAACGCTGTTGGCAGAGGGACGGGCGGTGCCTTGTTCGCTGAAAAAGCCGGGCGTATACACAGTGCGGCTGAAATCGGACCAGCCCCGCGAACTTCGTCTGACGGCCTCGAATGGGAAGCATCAGAGTGAAGCGTGGGTTCAGTTTATCCATCCATGGCGGACGATCATGGAAGAAGCGGCGCGGCAGGCGCTGAGTCAGCCGCAGAAAATGGGAACGCATTGCGAGAGCTGGTATGGTTTGTTTACCGGCGCGGCCGCGATCCTTCATGATCTGGATTTTGACCGTGCGGCATATCTTAAAAAGGTTCGCGAGCTGGTGCCGCTGGGCTTTGACGTTGAACAAGGCTGTCCGACTGTGCATCCTGGCCGAATTCAGAATACCGCCTGCATGATCGGTTTGATGGCGGATCTCGGCGCCGCGCTGCACAGTGACGAACCGCTGGAACTGGGCGCGAGACTGGCTGACTGGCTGATCGAGCACAGTCAGCGGGAAGACGGCGCTTTCTGCAACGGCAAAGGAAAGCACTACACGAGTGTTATTTATATTGCGAAAAGCCTGCTTGAACTGGTTCTGGAAGAACGCCGGCAGCCGGAAGCTTTATGGCAGGCGCGCGCCCAGCGGCATTTTGAGGCGGCGAAGCGGGCGGTTGACGAGCTGGCGCTGCATCGGGATAACATAGAAACCGAAGGCCAGGCCACGCTGGAGGACGGCATGCTGACCTGCTCTGTCGCGCAGCTGACGATGCTGGCGAAAATGCTGGAGCCGGAAGCACGCCGGCCGTATATTGAAGCGGCAGAATGCTTAGTCCGCAAGCATCGCTGTCTGGAACGGACCGTCGTGGCGGACAGCCGCTGCAGCGGGACGACGCTGCGGTTTTGGGAAGCGCAGTACGACGTGCTGACGATGGGCAACATGATCAATTCTCCGCACGGCTGGAGCGCCTGGAAGGTGTACGGCATGATCGATCTGTATCTGCTGAGCGGCCGGCGTGACTATCTGATCGACGCGATGAATACGCTGATGAGCTGCGTCAGTCTGCTGGATGTGGAAAACAAAACGCTGAACTGGGCGTTTGTGCCCGATCCGCACCGCGAGGTCATGTCCTTCGTTGGGGATCCGGAAAACCCCGGCCGCGGAAAGTTTCAGGCGCGGACGATCGCAGAGGAGCGCGTCGGGATGATCAGCGGCTGGTATCATGCACCTGAAAATACCGCGGTGTTTGGATATCTTGGCAGCTGGCCGGACGTGACGACCGATCAGGGCGGCTGCTGCGACAACGATGTGCATGAGATTTTCAAATGCGTGGAGGAAGTCATCTTAACCCGCGCCTATGTTCATGAAGAAGACGGCCGATGGGACGCATTTCACTGCACCGTGGAAAACACGGCAGAGGGACTGACGATCCGGCCGCGGGAAGCGTTAGTAGATCAAGTTCATGTCCAGCTGACGCAGCCGATGAACATCACAGTGGAGTTTGCCGGCGAGCGAGTGACCGCCCGGCTGCAAAGCGGCTGGATCATTCGGACAGGAACTTGGGCAGAGTGAGGCGGCAGGGAGGAAGAGAATGTCGGGAAAATGGAAGATCGGGGTTGCGGTCAGCGCCCTGTTGTTAGGCGGCTGCGTCAAAGCGGGTACGCTGCCGAAGAAGAACGAACCGCTGACGCTCGTCATCGCCACGGATCTGCATTATTTAGCGCCGGAGCTGCACGATCAGGGCGAGCGCTTTCAACGATTGATTGAGGAAAGCGACGGCAAGCTGACGGAAAAGAGCGAAGCTCTCGTTGATCAGTTCGTACAGGAAATGCTGCAGAAGAAACCGCAGGCCGTCCTGCTGAGCGGTGATCTGACCTTCAACGGCGAAAAGCTCAGCCATCAGCGGCTGGCGCGGAAGCTGCAGGTTTTGACGGAAGCGGGCATCGACGTGTGGGTAATTCCCGGCAATCATGATCTAAATAACGCCTCGGCGGCTTCGTTCAGTCAGGCTCAGGCTCGTCACGTCGAATCGGTCGACGCGGCGGAGTTTGCCGCGATCTACCAGAATCTGACCTGTCATCCCGCAATCAGCTGCGATCCTCAATCGCTGAGCTGCCTCGTTCCATTAGCGGAAGACGTTCAGCTGCTGCTGATCGACGCCAATCGTCCGGAAGATCCGGGCGCCGTGAGCGAAGAAACGCAGCGCTGGATCGAGCGTCAGCTGGAAAAAGCGCAGGCAGATCAACAAACCATACTCTCCCTCAGCCATCAGAATCTGGCCGATCACACGGCGATGTTCTCCTATGGATTTACCGCGCGGGGGGCGGCATCCGTCCGAGCGCTGCTCAGCACTTATGATGTGCGCGTGAATTTCAGCGGACATATGCATATTCAGCATATCCAGAAGCAGGAGGGGCTTGTGGATGTCGCAACATCCTCCTTGTCCGTCACGCCGCTGCACTACGGTGTGATCACGCTGGATGCGGACCGCACGCTGCATTATCAGACCGAATCGCTGGCCGATCCTGACTTGCAAAGTCAGGCAAAGCTTTGTTTCGATCAGACGACCCGGCGGCAGATGCAAAGCGCGCTTGAGGTGCTGAAACTGAGCCCGCAGGAAACGGCGGCGATGATCGAGCTGGCGGTAATGATGAATGATGAAATTTTTGACGGAACACTGGCGGAAAACAAGCCGCGGATCCGACAGGATGCAGCCTGGTATTTATGGCAAAGGGAAGGGAAAGACTTGTTTTTCGGTCAGTATCTGGAAGCGATGTGGAACGAAGCGACGCCGGACAATAATGAAATCACGCTCCCGCTGCGGTGAACTAAAAACCGAACGATATTCCTTTCGCCAATATCCGAAGCCGGACGCAATCCGGCAATTCAATTTAACAGGGATCGAAAGGGAACCTTTGTTGCTCTGCGGAAAATGAATCGCAGACCAGAGAAGATAAGCATTTTACATTTGCAAAATCTGGAACTATACTGAAGATGAATCAGGAAGAATCTGAGCGTCTGCGGTATTTTTTCATTCCTTTCGTTTATTCGGACAAGGAAGATCCATGGAGAAAGTATAAAATGCCGGAGGCGGACAGGTTAAAGGAGGCATGAAAGATGGAATTCACTCAAGTTGTTCAAAACCGTTACTCGTGTAAGAAATTCGACGGCCGGCCTGTGGAAAAAACGCAGCTGGAAGCGATTTTAGAAGCTGGAAGGCGGGCGCCGACAGCGAAGAATCTGCAGGAACAGAGAATTTACGTCATCCAGTCCCAAACCCTACTGGCAAAGTTGGATCAGGTCACGCCATGCCGGTATAACGCGTCCACGGTCGTGGTGGTCGCTTTCGATAAGAACAATGTGTTCACCTATCCGGGCGGACAGCGTGACTCCGGCGTCGAAGATGCGACGATCGTCGCGACGCACATGCTGCTGGCAGCGGAAAACGCAGGCGTCGACAGCTGCTGGGTCAATCTCTTCAATCCGGAAGAAATGGCAAAGATGTTGAATTTGCCGGAGAATGAAGAAGTGCTGATGGTTCTCGATCTGGGGTATGCGGCAGAAGGCTTTAAAGCACTGCCGGCGCACAGTCAGCGCAAGCCGCTTGCCGAGACCGTGACTTATTTGGAGTAGAAGGAGGAAAAAGGGATGAGTAAAAAATTAGTCGCTTATTTTTCAGCCAGCGGAGTAACCGGGAAAGTTGCCAAAACTCTGGCTTCCGCCATCCATGCCGATCTGTTTCAGATTGAGCCGGCGACGCCCTATACCGATGCCGATTTAAACTGGAATGATCCGCAATCCCGCAGTTCCGTGGAAATGCGGGATAAAACATCCCGGCCTCAAGTGAAAAACAAAGTGGAAATGATGGAGGACTATGACACAATCTTCGTCGGATTTCCGATCTGGTGGTATGTCGCGCCGACGATCATCAACACTTTTTTGGAACAATATGATCTGACTGGGAAAAAGGTGATTCCCTTCGCGACCTCCGGTTCCAGCGGGATGGGCAATACCAACGCGGAACTCCGGGGCTCCTGTTCCGGCGCACTTCTTTGCGAAGGCCAGCGCTTCGCTTCCTCGATTGGGGCTGATGCGCTGAAAGCCTGGGCTGATTCATTCTAAAATACTGCTGAAGCACTGTGGAGAACCGCGGTGCTTTTTTTCATATTGAATCTAAAAAATAAAATGTGATCTATTTATCTCAAAGTGATTGACTTTTGAAAGATGTGTGATATATTTATCTCATAAAGAGAGAAATATATCTCTTGGAGGTGCTCTGATGAATCGAAAGTCAATGACACGTTGGCTGCTTGCCGGGGGTCTGGTTCTGGCGGTGATGCTGGCGTCCTGTGCTTACTCTGTCCTTTACAATGAAAGCCGTTGGGTCGCACCGATGGACTTATCCACCTATCAGTTCCGGATGGAGGATCTGCCGATGTTGATCGCGGTGCCGCTGTTTGCCGTATATATTCTGGCGTCGGGCTTCCGTTTGTTTCAAGCCGCAAGACGGCAGCGTCTGCAGGATCAGCCGGGCTACACCCGGCATCTGGATCCGCGGATGGGGTTGTTTGGTTTATTTGGATTTCTGGGCTTTCTTGGTTTCTGGACCTATGCAGCCCAGCGTGTGATCTTTCCGTTTTTCTTCTTCATCTTCTTCGGCTTTTTCGGCTTCTACTACGAAGGCAAGCTGTCTGATACGCTGGCGGATGAAATGTTTGAGGAACACCGTCTGAAAGCGCAGTTAAAAGCGTATAAGATCGGCATGAGCCTGATCTTCCTGATGCTGTGGCTGGTCGGCTTTGGTTTATTCAGTCAACAGCTGGACTATGTCGCGATTTATCTGACCATCGGAATTTCCCTGGCTTATGCCGTTACGGTGTTCATGAGCGAATATCTGTTATATCGCTATGAACGTCAGGAGTAGAACGATGCCGGAATTTACCTGTCAGTTAAAACAATACCGCCTCGCCAGGGGCCTGACGCAGGAACAGCTGGCGGAGCTGGTGCATGTCCGCCGGGAAACGATCATGCGGCTGGAAAAAGCCCAGTACAACCCGTCGTTAAAGCTGGCGATTGATATCTCCCGCGTTGTTGAACAGCCGATCGAAAAGCTTTTTATCTTTGATTGAGAAATTTTGCTTGACCCGGACGCGACGTCCGGGCTTACACTGAGGCTGCGAGGTGAAAAAGATGCGAATGAACGAAGCGGCTGAACAGCTCGGACTGAGTCAGCGGGCGATTAAATACTATGAAAAAGAAGGGCTGCTGAAAGTGAAGCGGGATGAAAATGGCTACCGCAACTTCGATGAACATGATCTGGAACGTTTGAAAAAGATTACGCTGTACCGCAAGCTGGGGATCGCAGTTAAGGATATCGAAAACTTACTGAAAACGGAAGATTCCGCGCGGCTGCGGGAAATTCTTGCGCAGAAGCGTGATCAGCTGCGGCAGGATCAGACACAACTGCAGTTGCTTGAAAAGTATCTCAACGACGGCAATCTTGACGAAGCATTCCAGCAAATCGACTACGAAACGATCGGTCAGGCAATTCAGGACATGTTCCCGGGCTTTACCGGCTATTACTTTATGCATCATTTCATGCCCTATTTACAGATCCGGATCACAACGCCCGAGCAGCAGGAAGCTTATCAGCGGATCCTGGCGTTCTGGGATACGGCGGCGATCAAAATCCCGCTGGTGACGCGGTTGATCAGTTATCTCCAATACAAGCTGAATCGCCTGGATTTATTTGATCAGACGGAAATGATGGAAAAGCGCATGCGGCAGATGCTTGAAATGAGCGAGCACGATTATGAAAAGCTGAAAAAACAGGTGTTAAGCGGGGTGAAGCTGAAGACGAGCTTCCCGATGAAATACCATCCGGTCTTCGTCAGTCAGCGTAAATTCATGAAGCGGCTTCAAGATGCCGGATATAACGATCTTTTTATTCCAAGCATGATCGCGCTGTCGCCTGCTTACAAACGCTATCACGACGCATTGACAGCGATTAATCGGCGGCTGTGCGACGATCTGGGCCTGTATTACGATTCCAACTATGTGCTGAGGCTGAAGAAAAAGGCCCCGGCTCAATAAGAGGCCGGCGCGAAGAAGGGGCAGATAGCTCTGGACGCGACGGTTTTTCTGTGATTTCCAACCGGAAATACAGAAATAGCGCAAATTCAGCGTCGGCTGGCTCTTATCCTTTTTCATTGAAATCACAAAAAAAAGCTTGACCTGGAGCTAACTACAGGTGTTAATGTAATAGAAGACGAAATGAGGGATCCTGGATGAAAACAGACGCGCCGTTAGTTGTGGTTATTGATGGCCAGGGCGGCATGATCGGACGGAAACTGTGCGATCAGCTGCTTGAAACAAAGCCGGAAATGAATCTGTTAGCGCTGGGCACCAACAGCGCCGCTACGTCCGCAATGCTCAAAGGCAAGGTGCATCAGGCAGCGACGGGGGAAAACCCGGTTCTGGCCGCAGCGCGGCGGGCCGCGGTGATCGCGGGCCCGGCTTCGATTGTCGTCGCGGATTCGATGCTTGGGGAAATCACGCCGAAGATGGCAGCCGCGATTGGACAGAGCGAGGCGGAGAAGGTTCTGATTCCGCTGAACCGCTGCGGCATTCTGATCGCCGGGGTGCAGGAGTGCCCGGTCGACGAGCTGATTGAAAAAGCGGCGGCGATGATCCTGAAGCTGATCGCCTGATTCCCGGTTCCGGCTGCAGCCGGAATCTTATGTCTTACCGGAAACAAAAAAGCGAATGCGGAAATCACGAAGGTTTCCAAGCGGCAGAGCACTGTTGTTTTTGAGTAGGAGCAAACAAAGATGAAAAACACGAAACACTTAATTATTACTGCCTTGTGTATGGCCTTGGGCGTCGTTCTGCCGATGGCTTTCCACATGATTCCCAACGCCGGCAGCGTGATGCTGCCGATGCACATCCCGGTTCTGCTGTGCGGCTTAGTCTGCGGACCGATTCTCGGTTTGATCTGCGGAATTTTCACCCCGGTTTTATCGTCGCTGATCACGGGCATGCCGGGGCCGGCCTATCTGCCGAGCATGATCTGTGAGCTGGCAGTGTACGGCTTGCTTGCCGGAGCGATGATCAAGCTGATCAAAACGGAAAAACCGCTGGTGAACCTGTACGCTTCGTTAATCACAGCGATGATCGGCGGCCGGATTGTCTATGGCTTGATGAACGCTTTGATTTTCAGAGCCGGGGCATATTCAATTCAGATGTGGATGACGGCGTCGTTTGTCACGGCGCTGCCGGGGATTATCCTGCAGCTGCTGCTTCTGCCGGCCGTCGTTTACGCGCTGCAGAAGGCGAAACTGGCGTGAGTGAGCTGAACAAGATTCTGCTTTGGCATGCCGGACAGTATCCGGCGATGCAGCCGCAGGATGCGGTGAAGCTGATTTATCAGAACGAATTCGGCTGCGAGCATTTGATCGAAGATCCATCGGGGATGCTGGCATATTTAAAGCGGGAGATCGCCGAGAACGCACAGCCAAAAGCTGAACGTTGTTGGGATGAGATCGGCAATGGGTTGGTCCGGCTGCATCTGGCCGGGCTTAAGGAACACGACGCGGAAGCGATCCTGGACGCAATGCGGCAGACGGCCGCTCAGCACTCAGGCTCGGAAGACAACTTTCAGTCGAAATTGAAAGAAATGCGCCGGTTATGTCAGGCGAATAAGCTGCCGTTTGACGAACAAACGCTGAACGCCTGGCTGGCCGGTTATCCAGGCGGCCCGGTTCATCATTCCGCCATTTTCCGCAGTCAGCATCATCCTGCCTACCGGGTCATGTTGCGAAGTCTGGCTGAGGCCCTGAGAAATCAAAATTCCTGAATATGAATTTCCCCAGATCAAACGAAAGTTAAAATTGGAAGCAGGGAAAAGAAACTGAGAAGCGGCCGGCAAAAGCGCGGTGATCTCAGTTTTTTTGTATATTTGTTCATACAAATTGTGAATGAATTTCTATTTTTGATGTCACTGAGTCATAGAACATTCTGATCTAAGTTCTGCTTCGAATTAATATAATTTCAATTATAGAAATAAGCTATTCGTCTGATCTAAGTTAACATTCGATTGATCATTATTTCAATCATACTCATGAGCTATGCATGAAAGCTTTTAGAGGATTCTTTTCGTATTTATATTTATGGAAATCATTTTTATAGGAAATCAATAAAAAAAGCTTGACCTGGAGTCAGCTCTAAGGATTACGATAAAGAGAGAAAAAGGAATGGATAAACAGGAGGGGTTTAAGATGATCTATCGTACGTTGGGCAGCACCGGTTTGCAGGTCAGTGAAATCGGATTGGGCTGCGAAGGATTTACGGAACAGGAAGGCATGGGAACCTATGCGTTAGTCGACGCGGCGGCGGAAGCGGGAATCAATTATTTTGATCTGTATTCGCCGGATCCCAATCTTCGTCTGCATTTAGGCAAGGCGTTGGCGGGACGGCGCGATCAGTTTATCATCCAGGCCCATTTGTGCTCGGTGTGGAAAGACGGCCAGTACAAGCGAACGCGCAAGCTGGAGGAAGTGCAGGCCGGTTTTGAGGATTTATTACATCAGCTGCATACCGATCATGTGGAAATCGGCATGATTCATTACGTGGATTCGCTGAAGGATTGGCAGGAGGTCGCGGAAGGACCGGTGATGCGCTATGCGCAGCAGTTAAAGCAGGAAGGCCGGATCGGCCACATCGGGTTAAGCAGTCATAATCCGCAGGTGGCGATTCAGGCGGTGGAAAGCGGTCTGATCGAGGTGCTGATGTTCAGCGTCAATCCGTGCTATGACCTGCAGCCGGGCGATGAGGATTTGGAAAAGCTGTGGGCGGATGAAAGCTATGCCCGACCGTTAGTCAATATGGATCCCCAGCGGGAAGCCTTATATGAATTATGCCAGCGTCAGGGCGTCGGGATCACGGTCATGAAGCCGTTTGGCGGCGGCGATCTGTTAGATGAGAAGCTGTCGCCGGCAGGCAAAGCGCTGACCCCGGTTCAATGTCTGCATTACGCTCTGACCCGGCCGGGCGTTGCGACCGTATTGCCGGGCGCGCATACCGTTGAGGAGCTGCGGCAGAGCGTAGCCTATGAAACGGCGAGCGCAGAAGAACGGGACTATGCTTCAGTGCTGGCTTCCTTCCCGAAGATCAGCTGGAAGGGACATTGCATGTATTGCGGCCACTGCGCGCCGTGTCCGATGGGCATTGATATCGCGACGGTGACGAAGTTCTTGAATCTGGTGAAGGCGCAGGGGGAAATGCCGGAGACGGTACGTGAACATTACGCAGTCTTGGAACATACGGCTTCCGAGTGCATCAGCTGCCATGCCTGTGAAAACCGCTGTCCGTTTGACGTGAAGGTCACCGAAAACATGCGGCAGACGGTCAAGGTGTTCGGCAAATAAGCGTCCGGCTTTCATCAATAAAAAGAAGTTGGTTTCAAGCCGAAGAAAGAGGAAAGGAGATTGTAGATGAATATCGCTGAAGTCAGTAAGAAGTATGATTTAACTCAGGATACGCTGCGTTATTATGAGCGCGTCGGTCTGCTTCCCCGAGTGAACCGCACAGCCAGCGGAATCCGCGATTACTCAGAGGAAGACTGCCGGTGGGTAGAGTTTATTAAATGCATGCGGCAGGCAGGTCTTCCGATCGAGGTGCTGATCGAATATGTCGCTTTATATCAGAAGGGAGATGAAACGATTCAGGCCCGCAGGCAGCTGTTGGTTGAACAGCGGGAACAACTGATCGAACGCATCCGCGAGATGAACGAAACGTTGGAGCGGCTGAATTACAAAATTGACGCCTATGAGCGCAACGCCGAATGCCGGCCCTGAAAGCTGCTGCGATGAAATGCGTTTAAAATAAAATAAAAAAAACCAGTGAAGCATTCAGAACAGTTGATCTGAGATGGTCATTGGTTTTTCTTTTTTTCATTCATTCCCGATAGTCTTCTTGTAAGCGCAAGAGCGCAGGCATCATCGCCGCAGCTTTTCTCTTTTTACAATTCGAGTTTCTTTCTTAAATCCAACATCGTTTCCGGAGCGACCTCGCTGAGATGCGCAATGATGGAATTCAGGTCGCCCTGACTCAGCGAACTCAGCGCTTCCATGACTAACGGCAGGTTGACACCGGTGAAGCACTGGATAGGAATGTCGGAGAGCTCAGCCAGCGCCAGCGCGGTCATGTTGCACGGCGTGCCGGCGAACAGATCGACGAACATCAATACCCCTTCGCCCTCTTCAATTTCCCGGACTTTGGCGACGATCCGGTCTTTTAATTCCATCGGATTGTCCTGCGGATTCAGGCTCAGCGTTGCAATCTGTTCCGCCTGCGGGAAGAACATCCCGGCACTGACCTTCAGCGCCTCAGCTAGCGGCCCGTGGGTAACGATTAAAATTTGAATCATGACGGTTTCCTCCTTCTCGACGGAATTGTCATCTCGGGATGGGACGAATGCTCCTCGGCCTGCTTTTGCCAGCGCAGCAGATCCTGACAGAACGCTTTAATTTCATCGCTATTGCCGATCACGCGGGTGGGCACGATGAACATTTGATCCTGATGATGGAAAAACAACAATGTGTGTTTCAGCGGAACGACCGTCTGAAGATCGGCGGCGGCCAGCGATAGATCTCCAATCTTCATTTGTTCTCCAAATGAAGCGGTGATCGGCGTATAATGCACCTCCGGCAGCTTCTGAAGCAGACTGCTGACCTGGTTATGCAGATAAATCGTCCACAGCCATCCGCTCACTTTACCAATCCATAAACCGCAAAGTCCGATCGCAGCCACCCAGGCGGCCGGCTGTCCATTCCAATGAAAATAGAAGACGGTAAACAAGGTCAGGACTGGAACGCACAGGAGAATGGCCAGCCGGCGTCGTTTGTTGCGCGGAAGCAGGGAGGCCATGAATTGATACGCTTCGGCCAGTTCCGCCTCTTCCAGCGTGAACGTCCATTCCTTTTGCATGCGGCCGGTCGGTTATTTTGCCAGCCGCTGCCGGTAATGGCTGAGAAACCGCTCGGTGATCAGATGCGGCCGGGTGATCGCCGTGCCGATCGTGATCATATCCGCACCCGCGTCGACGACAGCGTCGATATCTTTTAATTCCCAGATCCGTCCCTCGGCATTGACCGGTAAGGTAAAATCGTGTTTCAGCCGGCGTACCAGCTCGGTATCCGGGCCTTCGATCGGATTGACCAGACCGGATAAGGTGGTCGACAGGATATCGACGCAGCCGCTTTCCGCGCAGAATTTGCACTCCTCATAGGTCGCACAGTCGGCCATCACGGCCAGATCCGGGTATGCCTCGTGGATTTCATGAAGCAGCGCCAACAAATCGGCTTTTCCCCGCTTCGCGGTGATCCGGGTGTCCAGCGCCAGGATATTCGCACCGGCTTCCACAACGGCTTTCGCCGTTTCAAACGTCGGGGTGATAAAAATATCGTCCAGCTTCCCGCTGTCTTTGGGCATGACTTTGTTGATACCGATGATGATCAGCTTCTCGCTGAGCGAGCGCGCCGCCCGGATGTCCTGCGGCCAGCAGCACCGCACTGCCTTCGCTCCACCCAGCATGGCGCACTGGACCATCTTTTTCATGGTTTCCGCGCCATACAGCGGCGTGTCTTCGTAAGCCTGGCAGGAAACGATCAGCTGACCCAGGCAGGCTTTTACTTGGCTTTTCATCAGACGGTTAAGATTCCTGAGAAGTAACCGAGGATCGCGATGACCAGATACAACAGAATCATCTTCGTCGCGCTCCAGTTCTTCTTGGCCATCAGATAATACGTGCCTAACGCTGCCAAAAAGACCGGAAGCTTCGGCCAGACGCCGTTGATCAAGGATTGCAGATCCACGATGACAACGCCGTCTTTAACATACTGGAAGCCCAGATTGATGTTCGCGTAAGCACAGGCGATACAGCCGACAACCATCAGACCGACGATGTTCAGGGCGCTGATGATGTCATCCTTCAGATCATTGCCTAAAATCAATTCCGCCGCCTTGGCGCCAAACGCCACGCCGCGGTTGAATAAGAACCAGGTCAGCGGCACCATGACCGCCAGAAAGACGATCATATAGAAGATCGCGCCGGTAATCTGGCCATCCGCGCTTAAGCCGCAGGCGATCGCCAGCAGAATCGGGATGAAGGTGCCTGGAAGCAAGGCGTCGCCGATACCCGCGAACGGACCCATCAGCGCCGATTTGATCGAGGTGATCAGATCCTCCGGAATTTCTTCGCCGCGCGCTTTTTCCGCTTCCATGCCGAGGGTGATGCCCGGGATCAGACAGCCGATAAATGGTTCGGTATTGAAGAACGGCAGATGGCGCGCCATCAGTTCCTGCTGCTTCTGCGGATCGTTGGGATACAGATCCTCGCGGATATCGCCGAACATTTTGACTAACGCCGGCGCCTGCATCGTTTCCGGCTGGTATAAGGACAGGTTGTAGCACATCCAGTTGATATAGCACTTGCGGATCAGTTTCTTGGAAAGCACGGAAGCTTTTCTGGTTTCCTGTGTATTCGTCATCAGTTCTGCACTCCTTTCCGGCTGCGGTTAATCTTGAATTCATACAAGGCGAACAACAGCGCGAAGACTAAGACCGTCAGCATATCGACGCCCAGAACGCCGACAAACGCGAAACCGACGGTGAAGAAAATCAGATCGGTCGGGTTCTTGACCAGCAGCTTCATTAAGATGGCGAACCCGATCAGCGGCATCGGATTGCCGAAAATCGTCATGATGTCGATCAGCCACTGCGGCGAGTTGGCGACGAGCATCTCAATCGCGCTCTGGCCCCAGTACAGGCAGATAAAAGTCGGAATGAAACGGAACAAAAACTTCACGATATTGCCCCAGACCGGAACCCAGGTTGCGGCTTCCAGCTTGCCCTGGTCGACTAATTTCTTCTGATAGTTGACCGGCAGCAGCGTCGCGGCATAACATGGGGTCGCCATGATCTGTCCGACGGCGGAGGCGGTAACGGCCAGCGCAACCGTCGTGCCGGAATCCAGATGCGCGACGACGCCTAACGGAATCGCGATAAACGTCGCCAGGTTCATATCCGGTGTGATCGAACCACCCGGCGTGACCAGACCGATGAAGATCAGCTGCACATACGTGCCCAGAATCATCGCGTTTTTGACGTCTCCCAAAATTAAACCGATAAACAACGCGGAGACCAGCGGTCTGCCGATGCAGTACCAGCCGATCAGGCCGCCGCCGAGAAACGGCGTGTGGATATAAGTCAGATAGCCCAACAGCGAGATGAGTGTTACCTGAAGTAGATTCATAACCAACCCTCCCTATTTGATTTTGTTTTTGAATTCTTTGAATTCGATGCGTTTCATTTCTGGAACCACCTGAAAGAAGATTTCGATTCCCCTGGAATTCAGATCGTCCAGATCGGCGATTTCCTCCTTTGTCAGATAGGTTCCATCCTGAACGGTAATCGTGTTGTCCCGCTTCTGTACGGGGCCGATCATCAGACTTTTCGGCAGTTCCGGCACCTGGTCGAACAGTGTCCGGGCAATCGCCGGAAAGCGGAAGACGATCATCGTACCGACCTTGCTGTTGATCGCCTCGCGGATTGGATCAGCGGCCTGATCCACCGTGTAGACCTCGTTTTTCATGCCCGGCATCGCGATTTTTTCCACAACATATTTCATCGTGGGATTGGTCGCTGTGAATTCGTCGATGACAATGATGTTTTTGATGAAGTAGTGTTGAACCAGACGGGTCATGCATTGGCCGTGAATCAGACGATCGTCGCAGCGAATGAGATTAATCATGATTTTCCTCCTCTCTTGTGCGGATCCTTTCGCGGATCTTCGTCATCCGGTTAAACCATAAAGCACCGCCCCTTTTCTCTTTATATATACTCCATTTCTGTACAAATTGGAGTATTTTACTCCAAACAAACAATACACCTCTTTTCATTGAGAATCAATACCCATTTCAAAGTTTGCCAGAGAACTGATTGCAGCGAGGGTTCTTTTTCAGTTGGAAAGTTTTGAGGATTTCTTTTTTCCCGGGCAGGAAAGGTGGCTGAACCGGGTATTTTCATGGTATGATTGATACAGGAATGACAATCACTTCAGAATGAAAGGCAGGCATTTTCTGTGTCTATTTACGGCAAAATCAAAGATCATTATGACTATTTCACCAAGAGCGAGCAGCGCGTCGCCAAGTATTGTCTTGATAATTACATGGAAGTCAGCGGCAATACGCTTTTCCAGCTGGCGGAAAAGGCAAAGTGCGGGGAAGCGACGGTCGTTCGTTTCTGCAAGAAAATCGGCTGCGAAAGCTATCATGATTTCAAGGAAGAACTGACGGATGAAACGCAGGAGCATTTAAAAAGTGAGAATGACTCGTTTGTGTCTCAGATCTATCAGAACATCCAAACCTCTATTGAATATACGATCCAGAACCTGGATTTAGAACAGCTTGACGAGATCGCCGCGCTGATGGATAAGGCGGATATCATTTTCTGCGCCGGCGTCGGCAATTCCGGAATTCCGGCGGAGGCTTGTGCGATGCGGCTGGTACGAAACGGAAAAAACGGGATATACTTCAAAGACAATCATTTTCAGTCGATTTATCTCAACGAACTGAAACACAACGATATCGCGATTCTGTTCAGTGCTTCCGGGGAATCCATTGATACGATTCACTGCGCCGAGATTCTCAAACAGCGGAAGGTGAAGACGGTCTGCGTCACTTCTTCCATCGTTTCTTCCCTGGCCACACTATGCGATTACTGCATCCTGATGAAACGCTGGCTGGGTCCTTTGGGCGGAGGCAGTATGATCGGGCAGATTACGCAGATGTATATCGCCGATCTGCTTTCGACGCGGACTGGCATGATCGATCAGAAGACGACGTTGAAGGCGAAGGAAACAACGTTTGATTACATCATCGACAAGATGCGCAAGGAACGGATATGAACGACAGGGAGATTAACGCTCCCTTTTTCTTTTTTTGTGATCGGGCGATTCGTTTGTTTTTTTAGCGGAAGCGGAAGGAAAGATCTGAATTTTGCCCTGAACCGGGGCAAAACTGAAAATAGGAAAGGGGTCGGAAATACTGGATAATAAGAGGGAAAAGAGGCGAGATTATGGAATATCCTCATTTGTTTTCTCCTATCCAGTTCAATCAGCTGATGCTGCGCAATCGCATTGTCGCCGCGCCGATCGGCGAACTGTATGAACCGAAGGCTCGCGGCGGGGCGGGGCTGGTCGTCTGCGGGCATACGATTGTGGAACCGTTCCGCAGCTCGTTTGCCAGCGGCGAGGAACCGACGGCGTTTTTTAAATATGAAGTGGAAAAGACCCGGCAGAAGATCCGGGCCTGTCATCGTTACGGCGCGAGGGCGTCGATTGAAATCTTTCATGCCGGCCAATATGCCCGGGTGAAAGATCATGCCTGGGGACCTTGTTCGTTTCTCCGTGAAGACGGCATCGAGGTCAAGGCGCTGGATCGGGCGGAAATGGAGCGGATTGCCGGACTGTTTGCGGAAGTCTCACGGCAGGCGAAGGCGCTGGGCTTCGACGCGATTTTCCTGCATTTCGGTCATGGCTGGCTGGCCGCACAGTTCTTGTCACCTTTGTTTAATCATCGAACAGACGAGTATGGCGGAAGTCTGCCGAACCGCGCCAGGTTCCCGTTGTTGATTCTGCGGAAAATCCGGGAAGCTGTGGGAGCGGACTTTCCGGTGGATATGCGGATTTCCGGCGAAGAGTGCGTGCCGGGCTCCATTCGCTTTGAAGATACGCTGGCTTTTATCCAGATGGCAAAACCGTATATTGACGGGGTTCAGATCTCAGCCGGGCTGGATATCAACCACGAGGGCAACGTTCACATGGCAACGACGAATTTTAAGGAACACATGCCGAATCTGAAGTGGGCAAGGACTGTAAAGAAGACGTGTCCGCAGCTGGTGGTTTCAGTTGTCGGCGCGATCATGAATCCTTCTGAAGCCGAACAGATACTGGCCAACGGCGATGTCGATCTGGTGGCTTTCGGGCGGGCATTTCTCGCCGATCCCAACTGGCCGAACAAGGCGCGGGAAGGACGGAGTGGCGATATCGTGCCGTGTTTAAGGTGTCTGCAATGTTATCACATCGCGACCAACCGTCAAAACGTCGGCTGCAGCGTCAACCCGCGGTATGGCAACGAAACGCTGATTCCCGAACGGATGATCCCGGCTGAACAGGCCCGGCGTGTCGTCATCGTCGGCGCCGGACCGGCCGGACTCAACGCCGCAATCACAGCCTGTCGCCGCGGACATGAAGTGATCGTGCTGGAAAAAAGCGGGATGATCGGCGGGGCACTGAACACGATCGCCCGGGAGTATTATAAGGAAGACATCCGCAATTATCTGGAATACTTAAAGAATCAGTTTGCCCGATACGATATCGACCTGCGTCTGAATACCGCGGCAGATCGTTCGGTGATCGAAGCGCTGCACCCGCAGGCGCTGATCATTGCCTGCGGAGCCCAGCCGGTAACGCCGCCTGTTCCCGGAATGGATCAGTCCTTTGTGATGGGGTTTACGGAAGCTATTTGTCATCCGGAACGGATCGGAAAGCAGGTCGTGATCATCGGCGGGGGAACGATCGGCGCGGAGATCGGGCTGGAGCTGACGGAGCGGGAAGGCCGGCAGGTAACGATCGTGGAAATGACGGACACGCTGGCTTCGCAGGGAAATCTGCTTTACCGGATCGCGCTGCGACAGAAGCTGGATCCGCTGACGAATTTCACGGCTCTGACCCAGACTCGCTGCATTCAGATCGGCGATCATGAAGTGGAAATTCTCCATCAGAAAGAGCAGCGGAAGCTCAGAGCCGATACCGTCATCATCGCCGCGGGCGTGCGCACGAACCGGGCCTTTGTGAACAGTCTGTATGGGATTTGCCCGCAGACCTTTGAGGCCGGCGACGCGCTGCAGCCGCGCAAGATTCAGGAAGCGGTGTTCGAGGGAACCGGCGTGGCGCTGTCGATCGGATAACTTCAGATTCGACACTTAAAACAAAACGCATAAGGCGAATAAAAAAGCTCGATCATATCGCACATCCGCGGCGGTGATCGAGCTTTTCTTGTTTGACAGCGTTTTTCCTGTCCTTTGTTGCATAACGAGTTCTGATTCCAATCATTCCCAACGCTACAACAAGCTTTCCCAAGCGATCTGCCTGTCCGATTTTCATCCTACGCCATTCGCGGTTTATCATTCGGCAGCGCTCACCTGCGTGCCGGCCAGCTTGTCGTGCAGCATGCATCGTTTCGTTTTCAACAAAAGCAGCACGGAAACCAGACTTGCGGCCAGACCGAAGACATAATATCCCTGAACCAGCCCGGGATTCAGAAATCGTGTCAGCAGCGTGCGCACCAGGAATGCCGCGTTGTTAAACGTCTGTTCCAGAAAAAGAAAACTCAGCGCACGAGTGCCGAGCTGCGCCGGGGAAGCCGGCTTACCCTCCCGGTTAGTGATGCGGATCTGAGCCAGACGCTTGCCCGGCGTCTGACCTTCGAAGCCGGGGACGAGCATCGGTATCATTACAAAATAAGCCAGCACCGCACAGCTGGAACAACAAACCGCGGCGATAGCCGGCCCCGGTGAAAGGCCGGCGATGGAAGCTGTGACGAGCAGCTGACCCTGGGTCAGACTGGCAATCAGGGTGATGATCAGGTTGGCGCACAAAGCGGAACCATACCAATCCATGGCGGCCGCCAGAAACCGCCGCGGTAAGGACGCTGCCGGTAGGACTTTTAGCTGGATTCGCTTCGGTTTTGCTCCCGACATTTCAATGACGGTTGGACGGGACGTCCGTCCTTTTTTCATGAAGATTCCCCCTTTATCAATAACATGATACTAACAAGCTTGTGAACTCCTCGAAGCTGCTGACTTCCATCATCTTGCGGAAGGTTTCCTCGTCCTTCATGATGTGAACGATGAAATCAAAGATATTGGAAAACTGCTCTTTATCCTTTTCCATCAGCGATAACATGAAGACCAGATTGACCTGATTAGCGCCCCACTGGATCGGCCGCGGATTGACGGAAACGGCGATCGCGCTGGATTTCGCCTTGTTGTCCAGAGGATGGGGAATCGCGATGTTGCCATAGGCCGACGGGCTTAATTTCTCATGATAATCAATCTGTTGACGATAATCCTCGTCGACGTAGCCGCCAGCCGTCATCGCCGCGCACATGACCTCGACCGCATCGGTATGGGTGGCAAACTGACGGCATGAGAAAAACAAATCCGGATGGAAGAAATACAGGATTTTCTCGCGGATGAAATCTTTCATCTTCCGCTTTTTGATCTCGTCGATCAGCTCGAAGATCCGGCGGATATCCTTCTCCGACAGAAACTGGTCGATCTGAACGAAGCCCAGCGGCTGGGGCTGCAGCTCGCACGGTGCGGTGGACAGCACCAGATCGGCCGGCGGTAGCGGCTGAGGCAGGGCGGTGTGGGTCAGCACGTCGCTGATCAACAAACTTTCCGAGAAGATGGCGGATAATTTTTTGATCAGGCGCTGGCCGATCTGTTGATAATCGTTGCACAGCACCAGACAACTGATCTTGTCGCTTTTAGCCCGCGTTTCCTCCATCAGCACGCCGATGTGCAGCGTGATGTAGGCGATTTCGTCTTCCGGCAGGACGTGGCCGGTGAATTGATAGATGACGTTGGAAATATGCACTGAAATCGCGTAAATCAGCGGATAATCCGTCTTGATGCTTTCAAACTGCAGATTGGTGATCTGGATATCGTTTTCCAAGCGCAGAAGCAGATTTTTTAAGTGAAATGCAAATTTGATCAGAAAGCTTTCATTATTCAGATCAATGCAATAAGTGTTTTCCACCGACTGCACGATGTTGTCCAGCAGTTTCTGAAGATCGCTGCCCAGAATGGCGCCGATCTGATCGTAGGTAATCGAAGACATCTGCGAGGACACGGCGCGGGTCATCATCAGCACCGACGCTTCATACAAGTCATATAACGTGAAATCTGTATCATAATTTTCTTTCAGCAGCACGTACAGATCGTTGACGATGCTCTGGACATGCGCCGAAGCCAGACGGAGCATATCGGCGTGCGATACCAGCTCCTGACGGGACGCGTTAAATTTGCGTGCGGGATTGGAACTGCGCAGTTCAACGGTCAGCGCGATATGCAGCACATAATTCAACAGGCTGTAATCATCCAGAAAATACTCATACCTGTGCATGACCTGTAAGATCAGCTGCTTGATCCGCGCCAGACTGACCGACGTGAAAATTTCCTGAATCCGTTCCAGACTGAAATAGGAACTTTTGATTTCCTCGTTGATCAGGCTCAGGATTACCGCCCGTTTGTCCTTGGCCAGACCGGTGATGTTAACCATATCGTTTTTCGTGTGGATATTCAGGTGGAACTGTGTGAGATCGGTACGCATCCGCGACAGCTCGTTCTGCAGCGTGATCGGCGAGATGCACAGCTTGTTCGACAGATCGCTGATCGACATCCGCTGGTTCTGCAAAAGCAGCGTGTTGATGATATAGCGCTTGCGTTCCTCATAGCTGGCGGGAATTGTCTGGGAGGGCAGAAAACTGAGGATCTTTGCGGCGGTCAGTTTGTCAATTTTATATCCCTTGTTGCTGGAAAGAATCAAAGCGCCGTATTCCTTGTTCAGCTCCGCGACGCTGTACTTGACGCTGCGCACGCTGAAGCCGAAGCGCTGGGCGATCATCGCGGTTGTCGTCCAGCCCGTCTGATGGTTCAGAAACGACACGATCTGCATCTTGCGGTCTAAATTCGCCATACAATTCAACCCTTTCTGTCATTTATTGTACAAGGGAACGCCAGCGCGTACTTACCGGCTTTTGCCCTGTGGCCGGGCAAAGTCAGACGTTGAATCCGGCCGCGCGGCGCTTTACAGTTAGGGTGCAAGCAAGGAGGTCAGAAAACGTGACGATTCAGGAAGTAAACAATCTTTCATGCATGATTATCGCGAATGCCGGGGATGGCAAAAGCAGCTGCATGGAAGCGCTCGATTACGCGGAAGCCGGCGATTGGGAAGCGGCGCGGCAGGCTCTGGCCGTCGCTGATGAAGCGATCGTCAAGGCTCATGAAATTCATACGAAGCTGTTGGTGGAGGAAGCCCGCGATCCCGCCGCGCTGCCGATGACGATGATGCTGATCCACGCGTCCAATCATCTGAGTGCGGCCGAGATCAGCCGGGAATTTGCCGAAAGGCTGCTCAGAATGCAAGCTCAGAAAGACGGGGAGGAGGTGAAATAATGGTCAATATCATTCTTGTCTGCGAACATGGCGCCAGCACAAGCCTGCTGACGGAGCGGATGAAGGACGCCGCGCAGCAGCTGGGTATCGACGCTGTGATCAACGCCTATCCCTACACGAAGCTGGACGAGCTGATCGACGGGGCGGACATCGTTCTGTTAGGTCCGCAGGTCCGCTTCAAAAAGAAAACCTTTGACGCGAAATATGCGGAAAAAGGGGTGGAATTCATGGTCATCGACACGGTGGATTACGGCATGATGAATGGGGAAAAGGTATTGAAAACGGCATTGGAACATCTCAAGTCCTGACTAAAAACTGAGTTTATTTGAAAAGAGGAGAAAATACAATGGATACATTGATGGAAAAAATATCCAGCTTCGTTGAACCGCTGGCGGAATGGGTCCACAAGATGACCTTCTTGAACGCCATGGCCGAAGCACTTCAAGTTCTGCTTCCAATCACGGTGATCGGTTCCTTTGCCTGTCTGTTCGCGTTTATCGACGTCGGCGGGTGGCAGGCATTTTTAGGCGCGAATCCGATGATACTGATGGTCTTTATGAATGCTCAAAGCTGGACGTTAAGCATCATCGCGTTTTACACCGTGCTGGTGCTGCCGTATTTGTACGCAAAACGGCTGGGCATGAACGAACCGCTGGCCTGTGTGCCGCTGACCGTCGCGTCGTTTCTGCTGCTGACGCCGACGGAGCTGTACACCGCGATCCCATCGGCCTGGCTCGGCCACTCCGGCATGTTCTCAGCGTTTATCATTTCGTATCTGGTCGTGCGGTTTGTCAAGCTGTGCCAGGATCACAATGTGACGATCAAGATGCCGCAGGGCGTTCCGCATTATATTGAAGCAACCTTCGCGGTGCTGATTCCGGCGTTTATTCTGGTCTTCGGCTGTTCGCTGATCGGTCAGGCGCTGGCGGCGACGCCGTATGAATCGATCCATCAGCTCATTTACACGTTTATCCAGACACCGCTGTCCGGTTTGGGCACCAGCTTCTTCGGTTTGTTAGTCACCGAACTGGTCATGACGCTGGCGATGTTCTGCGGCATTCATGGTTCCTCGGTCGTTCCGTTTATGGACGCGCTGGCAACGGCGGCGAACGAACAGAACATGGCGGCGATGGCGGCCGGTTCCGCTTTGCCGAACATCTATACGACCGGCTTGCTGAACTCCATTCAGATGGGCGGGATCGGCGCAACGCTGGGATTGGGCATTCTGTTGTTCTTCCTGGCGAAATCCAAGCGCTACAAGCAGCTCTCGCGGGTTGCGATTGTCCCGCAGATCTTCAATATCGGCGAGCCGTTATTGTTCGGCATCCCGATCATGCTGAACCCACTGCTGTTCATTCCGTACATGCTGGGCGTGATCGCGAATACCTGCATCGCTTACGGATCCGTCGCGATTGGTCTGTGCGCCCGGTTTACCGGCGTCAATCCAAGCTGGACGATGCCGGGAATCCTGCAGGGAATCCTGACCTGTTCAGTTCCGTGGCAGGGCGCGGTCTTGCAGATCGTGATTCTGGCTGTCGATATGCTGATCTGGTATCCATTTGTTAAAATGATCGACAAACAGGCTGTGGAAGAAGAAAACAGCGCTGTTTCTGAAGCTGCGTAAGCAGCTTCTTCACTTTGTTCCAACAAGTTCCGGATGGAGATCCGGACGTTTATCCTCAAAAGGAAGACCCTGATTCTTAATCGAACGGAATCCATTAAGGATTCTGGAAAGAAAACTGGAAAACAAAAAAAGCCGGGAAGAACACAGCCCGGTCTCTTAAAAACAAGGAGGAATTTTATGCTTCAGATCGGATGTCCCAAAGCGAAATTGCTGAAAGAAAAAATCGATCAGCTTGATTTTGAATTGATCCATTTCGAGGTTGTCCGCCTCAGCGGGCTAACGCTTCAGGTCAAGCATACCGCAGCCAGCGACGAGGCCGCAAAGGCAGCGATGAAGAAATACATCAAAACAATTCCAGAGCTGGCCAATCTATATACCAACATCCAGCTGATCGACGCGCAGGGGCGGATTCTGTGAGTCCGCTGCATTTAGGCGATCCTGCGCTCACCCGGAAAATGACGCGGATTTACGGCTGGATTCTGCCCGGCTGTTTCGCGGCGGTGACGCTGCTGCTTTTATTGGCGCAGGCCTGGCTGGCGGCAATTCCGCCGCTGCTGATCGTTCTGATGACGCTGCCGCCGTTAGTCCGGTATCAGCGGCTACGCTCAGGCGGACTTCGATTTCTGATCGGCGCCGGGCTGACGCTGGTGACGTTCTGGCTGTCCGGATTGTACGTTTAAAAAATTTACTGAAAAGAAAGGCAGGGAGAAATGGAATGAAAACCCCTTATCCGCATTTATTCTCACCGCTGCAGATCCGCGGCCTGATGTTGAAAAACCGGATCATCGCTGCGCCGATGGGAATCATCCCCAGTCATAAAATCATCTCGAGCGTCAATTACGGCGGGATGAGCGCGCTTGACCGCTCACTGGGCGGCTGTGCGATGGTGCATACCGGCGGCATGAATCCTCTTGATAAATATGAATTGGATACAACCGTGGAGGATCTCAGCGTCGCCCATCAGAATGGGGCGCGGGCCGCTTACGAGCTGGAATTCTTTTCGCTGCCGGATGAAGAAGGCTTTGTCCGCGGTCCCAGCGCGGGGATCCGGTTTGACGGCGTGAAGATGAAAGCTTTCGATCGGGAACAAATGGATCAGCTGATCGCCGATCAGGTGCGGCGGGTCCGGGGCTGCCTGCGGTTGGGCTACGATGCCTTGACCCTGCATTTTGGTCATGATTCCCTGTGCGGGCAGTTTTTATCGCCGGTGTGGAATCAGCGGACCGATGAGTACGGGGGTTCACTGGAAAATCGGATGCGGTTCCCGCTGGAAGTGCTGCGGGCGATCCGTGCGGCCGCGGGACCGGAGTTTCCGCTGATCCTGCGGATATCGCGCCAGCTCACCGTTCCGGAAAGCTATTCTGAGAATGAGATGGCTGCGTTCTTAAAGGCGGCGGAAGGGCTGGTCGATATGGCCAATATTAGCTGCGGAATGGATGTAGTTCACGCCGGCAATGTCCATGCGGTGCCGACGATTTTTGAACCGCATTGCTACAACGCGGAATTTGCCTGGCGGATCAAGCAGGAAACCTCGCTTCTGATCTGCCTGGTTGGCGCGGTGATGAGTCCGCAGGAAGCGGAAGCTGTGATCGCAGAGGGGATTGGCGACGCCGTAATGTGCGGCCGCAGCCTGATCGCCGATCCGTACTGGCCAAAGAAAGCGCTGGAAGGCCGGGATGCGGATATCGTTCCCTGCCTGCGGTGCATGCATTGTTATCACATCGCGACAGAACACTGGAATATCCAATGCAGCGTCAATCCCCGCTTCCGCCGGGAGAACCGGGTGCCGCTGCTCCCGCAGCCGGCGGCCCAACGCCGGCGGATTGTGATTGTCGGGGGCGGCCCGGCCGGGATCCAAGCGGCGTTAACCGCGGATCAGCGTGGGCATAAGGTTATTTTAATCGAGAAGCAGCCCAAGCTGGGCGGTGCGTTGAAATGGGCCAGTGCCGGGCCGTTCAAGGAAGACCTGCGGCGATATTGGGATTATCTTCTGCATCAGGTTCGCAACAGTACGATCGACGTCCGCCTGAATGAAACCGCGACACCGGAAACCGTGGAAAACCTGAAACCGGACGCGCTGATTCTGGCGCTGGGCGCTGAACCAGTTCAGCCGCGGATCGAAGGCTCCGAACACGCGGTGCAGGCGCTGGCGGTCATCGAAAATCCGAAGCTGGCGAAAAGACGCTGCGTGATCATCGGCGGCGGCACGATCGGCTGCGAACTGGGACTGGAGCTGGCGGAAAGCGGACATGAGGTGACGATTGTGGAGCTGTCCCAACAAATCTATGCCCAAGCGAATCATCTGACTCGAACCGCGCTGTTCCAGCATTTTGAAAGGGCAGAATCGCTGCGCACGCTGACGGGATGGACTTGTGAACAGATCGGCCCGGACTTCGTCGACGTTTGCGACGGTGCGGGTCAGAGGCAGCGGCTTGCGGCGGATACCGTAATTCTGGCAACCGGCATGAAAGCACGGAAAGCAGAGGCGATGGCGTTTTATGGAATTTGTCCGGAAACGGCGATGGTCGGTGATTGCAACCGTGTCGCAAAGATTCTGGAAGCGACCAACGAAGGTTATTTTCTTGGCGCAACGGTGTAATCGCTTATTGGCGGAGCATCAAAGGGAGAAGGCAGGCGAAAGTCTGTCTTTTCGTTTTCTTTGAAATTGCTGCCGGCTTTAATTGTCTTTCTTAGCATTGGTAATCACTTTCTTTACCAATGTTGCAGGGATTGGCAATGTCCCCTATAATGATTAACGAAAGTGAACGAAAGGGATCAGATCATGGATAAACTTCAAGTCGTCGTAGAAAAAAACAAATGTATTGGCTGTTCCTTGTGCGTGAAGACCTGTCCGACACATAACTTAAAAATCCAGGAGGACAAAGCGCAGGTCATCCTGGAGGACTGTTTGTTCTGCGGACAGTGTGAAGCGGTTTGCCCGCGCAAAGCGGTGACGGTCAGCGGGTATGATCATGCACCGGAAGAGAAGAACAAAGAGGAAAGACTGGATCCCGGGCAGGTTTTAAATACGATCCGGTTTCGCCGGACTGTTCGCCAGTTTCAAAATAAGCCGGTCCCAACGGAAGTGGTGAAGCAGATTCTGGAAGCGGGATGGATGACGCATACGGCTGAAAACAAACGAGATGTTTCCTTTATAGTTTTAGATCAGGAAAAAGGTCGTTTTGAAAAGCTGGCCGTCAATTTGTTCAGAAAAATAAAACCGCTGGCCGATCTAATCAATCCGCTGGCGCGTAACAATGTCATTGACGATCATTTCTTTTTCTTTAAGGCCCCGCTGGTCATCCTGGTTGTGGCGGAAGATAAGACCAACGGTCTGCTTGCGGCGCAGAATATGGAATTTGTCGCGGAGGCCAACGGCTTAGGTGTGTTGTTCAGCGGCTTTTTTACAATGGCTGCCAACCTGTCGCCGAAAATAAAAAAAGCGTTGCAAATACCGAAAGGGAAGAAAGTTGCGATGACCCTGGTTATGGGGTATCCCGGCGTGCGTTATCTGCGCTCGGTACCGCGAAAGGAGATGAATGTCCAGTGGAAATGAGGCACAAAGCGGTAGAATGCGAAGCGCGGACAAAGCAAATCGCGGAAGGGTTTCAGAACTGCCGCAGCGCTTTTACCGCGATTGGCGATGAAACCCGCCAACTGATATTACAGGTCCTGTTGGAAAGTGATTTATCAGGAATCCGGGTGGGTGAGATCGCGTTAAAAACCCATCTCACACGGCCTTCGGTTTCACATCATCTTCAGATTTTAAAGGAAGCTGGGATCGTCGCAATGCGTAAGGAAGGGACGAAAAACTATTATTATTTAAGTGTGCAGGGGACGCAGTGGAAAGCGATCGCGGATTTAGTCAATTTAATCTACGAAAGCGTGCGTCATATCAGCGAAGACGCTGACAGATAAGGGAGGAAACAGGATGATTTGTTATTTTTCAGGAACCGGCAACAGCGCGTTTGCCGCGCAGCGGATCGGCCGGCTGACGGGCATGGAGGTTCTCGATTTGTTTGAAAGGATCCGTGATCAGGATTACTCGCCGCTGCAAGCCAGTCAGCCCTGGGTGATCGTGACGCCGACCTATGCGTGGAGAATTCCGCGGATTGTCAGCGAGTGGCTGGAAAAGACACCTTTAACCGGGAATTCCAAAATCTATTTTGTCATGACCTGCGGCGGCAGCATCGGCAATGCCGGAGCTTATTTGGAAAAACTCTGCGAACGGAAGAAGATGGATTACCTGGGTTGTTTTCCGATCGTGATGCCGGAAAATTATATCGCGATGTTTTCTACACCGGCGCCAGAGGAAGCGGAGAAGCAGCTTGCGGCGGCTTACCCTGTCATCGAGCAGGCCGCACAAAGTATCAAAAAAGGAGAATGTTTTCCTGAACTGCCGAGAACGATAAAGGACAAACTGAACAGCGGCATCGTCAACGATTTGTTTTATCCGATGTTTGTCCACGCAAAGAAATTTACGGCTACCGAAGCCTGCGTCTCCTGCGGTCAATGTGTTCAGGAGTGTCCGTTGAAAAATATTAAATTGGAAGCAGGACATCCTGTAACTGCACGCATTGCATGGCCTGCATCAGCCGCTGTCCGATGGAGGCCATCGAATATGGCAAGCACACGCAAGGTCTGCCGCGCTACACCTGTCCGGAATCCCGATAAAGAATAGGAAAAAGCCAGTGTTTTCTTTTTTCAAAAAGAGAAAGCATTGTTTTTTTTATTCTCAGATACTGAAAACGGCGTAGAGTGGATCAATGCTTTTAGCACGGAGTAAACTAAATCTGAATCCTAAATTTTAAGTGAGTCAATATCGCGATCGTTTTCCAAGGGATTTTTAATTGGCTCAACACGATAAAAACGCGATGCAATACTATGTAGACATAATCATTCGGCGGCATTCTCCAATTTTGATCGTCTTTTCTTCTATCCAGGCTCGGATTAACATGTTTTTCTCTCCGACGACTGGACTGTGAGATTATCGTACACGAGGAGAGTTTTTTTATTTACGCAAAATTACATGAAAATATCTTAAGCTTTCATAACAAGCGCGGATAATGAAAAACTTGGAATTAAGAGATTCTATAATCTGGAAATCAATCCGTTTCTGCCCGGTCAACAGGCAAACGGCAGTGTGGAAAACGATCATGGAAAACTGGATAATGAGGGCAGAAAGCGAGGTCAGTTATGAAAACTTCTTTTCCTCATTTATTCAGTCCAATTTTAATTAATTCTCTGATGTTAAAAAATCGTGTGCTGGCGGCGCCGATGGGCGTGCCGAGAGCACATTTGGTCTCGTCCACCTATTATGGCGGCATCTCTTTGCCGGATAAAGCCAGAGGCGGCAGCGCCGGCGTCGTGGTATCCAGCTATGGGCCGGCGGATATTGTTGGAGCCGCGAATCCCTTTGATAAATATGCGCGCGATGTGACACGGGAAACGCTATCCGTCCTGGAAGAGGGCGGAGCGGCAGGTATTATGGAATTCAGCTTCCATCCGTTAAAGAATCCGGACGGCACGGTGCAGATGCCCAGCGACGGAATTTGTTATACCGGCGAAATGGGCAAAACCATGACCGTGGAACAAATGGAGGACCAGATCCGGGATTTAGCGGATAACTGTAAAAAGGCGAAGGATTTTGGCTTTTCAATGATCATGCTTCATTTTGGACATGACAGCCAATGCTGCCAGTTTCTTTCACCGGTGTGGAACCGCCGCACCGACAGGTATGGCGGCAGTCTGGACAATCGCATCCGCTTTGCCCGGGAAGCCCTGATTGCTGTGCGGCAGGCCGTTGGCCCGCACTATCCGATCATGATGCGGATCTCCCGCCAGCTGATAGTGCCGGAATCGTATTCCGAAGACGAGATGCTTTATTTTCTGAAACAGGTGGAAGATCTGGTCGATATCGTCAACGTCTCGGCCGGGATGGATTGTTACGGTGGGACTGTTGAACACTATGAAGCTAACGTTCATACCCATACCACCGTTTTTGAACCGCAGTATTACAACGCGGCATTTGCGCGCCGGGTCAAGCAGGAATGCAGAGTGAAGGTCGCGCTGGTCGGCGGAATCACGGATCCCGCGGTTTGCGAACAGCTGATCGCGGACGGAAGCACCGATCTGGTCATGCTTGGCCGGCAGCTGGTAGCGGATCCCGACTGGCCGCAAAAAGCCTGCGAGGGCCGGACTGAGGATATCGTTCCCTGCCTGCGGTGCCTGAATTGTTATCACATCGCGACGGAACATGAAAATGTCCAATGCAGCGTCAATCCCCGCTTTCGCCGGGAAAACCGCGTGCCGCGGAAACTGGAAAAGACCGTCAAGCCTAAAACGGTCGTCGTGGTCGGCGGCGGACCGGCCGGGATGAAAGCGGCGCTGACCGCTGAGGAACAAGGCCATCATGTAATCTTGCTGGAGCGCTCGGCCAAGTTGGGCGGTCAGCTGAACTGGGCGGATTATGACGACTATAAAAAAGAGCTGAAAGCATATCGCGAATACCTGATCCGGCAGATCGCCAAGTCCAATGTTGAAGTCCGGCTGGAGACTGAAGCGACGCCTGAAATGATCGCCTCGCTTGCACCGGATGATCTGATTCTCGGATTGGGAGCGAAGTTTATTACGCCGCGCATTCCCGGCGTGGAGTATGCCCGTCAGGCGGTGACGCTGTATCCCGAGCTGGATTCAGCGCAGGGACGGTTTGTGATCATCGGCGGCGGCACGATCGGAACCGAGCTGGCTCTGGAACTGGCAGAACGGGGGAAAGCGGTCACGCTGATTGAAATGTCGGATACGTTGTCGGCCAAAGGCAATAAGCTGTACCGGATTGCGCTGCATCAGCATCTTCGCCGCTGTTCAACCTTGACCTGTCTGCTTCAATCGCAAGTGTTGGAAATCAAGCCGGACGGCGTAGAAGTCCGGACCCCGCAGGGAATCCAGCAGATTCCCGCCGATCACATTCTGCTTGCGGTCGGTCTGCGCTCACGGGCGGAAGCAGCTCAGCAATTTTATGGGATTACGCCCAACACCGTGATGATCGGCGATTGTAAGCGGGTGGCGAAAGTCATTGAAGCGACGCACGACGGTTATTTCGCAGGTGCGAATATTCGTTAGATCAGGATAAGAAGGAAAAGGATAACAAGGAGAAGCTTATGTTAAGAAGTGATTTTCTGTGGGGCGGCGCAGTGGCCGCCAACCAATGCGAAGGCGCCTGGAATGTAGATGGCAAAGGTCTGAGTACCGCCGATTGCATGACGGTCGGCGGGATCGGAAAAGTCCGCGAATTTACCGACGGCGTGCTGCCGGGCGTCTATTATCCCAACCATGAAGGCATTGATTTCTATCATCATTATAAAGAGGATATCGCGCTGTTTGCGAAGATGGGTTTCAAGTGCTTCCGCACTTCGATTGCCTGGACGCGGATCTATCCTGACGGCGACGATGAAATCCCCAACGAGAAGGGGTTAGCGTTTTACGACGCGGTTTTCGACGAGTGTTTAAAATATGGCATCGAACCGGTCGTCACGATTTCCCATTATGAAACACCCTATGCGCTGGTAAAAAACTACGGCAGCTGGCGCAGTCGGGAGATGATCGGCTTTTATCTGAAATTCTGCGAAACAATTTTCCATCGGTATAAAAATAAAGTGAAATACTGGATGACCTTCAACGAGATCAACGTGCTGCGTCTGCACAGTGAGATGAGCGCGGGCATCCGAATTGGGGAGAACGAAAATGCCGAACAGGTTCAGCTGCAGGCAGCCCATTACCAGCTGACCGCCAGTGCTCTGGCCGTCAAGCTGGGCCATGCGGTCAATCCGGATTTTAAAATCGGCATGATGATGTTGTATCCGACCTTTTATGGTGAAACATGCAATCCGGCCGATCAGCTGGAATGCATGCGTCAGCTCGATTTGCATCTCTATTTCTCGGACGTGCAGGTCCGCGGTGCATATTCTTCCAAGGCGAAAGCCTATTGGAAGCGGCAGGGGTTGACGCTGGATATCACGCCGGAGGATGAAGCGGCACTGCAGGATGGAACTGTGGATTATATCGGGTTTTCCTATTATAACTCCAACGTGGCAACCGCCCGGGAAGTCGAGCTGATCGGCGGCAACATGTTGAACGCGGTGAAGAATCCCTACCTGAAGGCCAGCGACTGGGGTTGGCAAACTGATCCGATCGGTCTGCGGATCGCGCTCAATCAGTTGTATGACCGGTATCAGATTCCGCTGTTCATTGTGGAAAACGGTCTGGGCGCCGTGGATACGATTGAGCCGGACGGCACCATTGTGGATGATTACCGGATAGAATATCTCCGTCAGCACATCGAAGCGATGAAAGCGGCGGTGGAGGAAGACGGCGTCGATCTGATCGGCTACACGCCGTGGGGCTGTATTGACGTCGTCAGCTGCGGCACCGGGCAGATGAAAAAACGCTATGGCTTCATTTATGTCGACCGGGATGACGAAGGACGGGGGAGCTTAACGCGGTTGAAAAAGAAGTCGTTTGACTGGTACCGCAAGGTCATTGCTTCCAATGGGGAAGAACTGTAAAAAAGCAGGAATACGCGAAGCGATACCGTTCCGGTCCTCCGGTTACGTACAGCTTGAAAAATTGAGGCAATCAAATGGTTTGACAGGGCATTTTGACAGGGCATGAAGATTTAGAAAGTAAAGATCTATAAAAAGGAAAACCGGCAGGAAAGAAGCCGGTTTTCTTGCTTTAAACCTGAGATTCCGGTTATCACTGAATTGAGACACAAGCGGCGATATCCAATCAAGGAAGTCTCAGATTTACATTGAGTGATTGTTGGATTCGCATAGGACTTGCGTCCTCGAAGGAATCTCAATTCTTTAGAGTTTTACTAAACCTCAAAAGTAATTTTACTTTTTCCATTTTCTCAGGTGGCTTTTTTGAATTTTGCGCAATATTAAAGATGTAGGGTCATTGATTAAGGGATTGCCCGTCCTGGATGGATCATTCTTTTGATTCATTTGTTTTTCGAGCTTGTTTTCTCAGCTCTGGAAAGGAGGGGCTTTCTATGAAATTTTTCATGGAACTTTTGTTTTCTCTCTCTTTTTCTGAATGGATGTTGATGATTCAAACAACGATCATGATCATTGAATGCAGAATCAGAATTATAGAATTCAAAAGAAAAAACGCCGTCATCCGTCACAAAGATCACCGGCGTTTATCTGTCCACCACTTCTCAAATAAGAGATAGTGTCTGACGGGTATCGCTTTCTCAAGCGTCCCTACACTTATAGTATATGCCATTCTTGAGTTATTTCAAGAACTTTTTATATCATTGGCGATGTTACAATTTCTTTCATGAAATGTCTGTCAAATAAACTTAAGATAAAAGTCCGATATCTATTCCAAAGTGAGTTTAACGAAGAAAAAATATGAATTTAACTTTTAAACACGCTCTGGGTAAAAAAGGAAATGTTGATCAACAAGAAAAAGAAATTCATGCAATCTGAATGTGGATTAGCGCTTAATACTTTGCTTAATCGCTGGTCATCCAATCTTCGTTTATCTTTCGTTGTTTCTTCAATTAAGCCTGTCCCTTTTGATGATTCAAAAAGGACGCTATTCGAACTCATTGAAAATACGGTATAATGAGGATAAATTTCAGGAGGAAATCCATGGTACATTTAGCGAGAGGTTCAGTCCGGATGATCTGTCTGGACTTAGATGGCACACTGTTTACGCCCCGCAAAGAGATCAGTGAGCGCAGCCGGAAAGCCATTAAGGGATGTCTGGATTCGGGGATGGAAGTCGTGCTGGTGACCGGGCGACCCTATTTGTTCGCAAAAGGGGTGGCGGCGTCAATCGATCCGCGCGTAGATGCGATCGGTTATGTCGGCAATTACCGCAGCATTCAAGGCGTGGCGCAGGGAACCCCGATTTCACAGGAAACGGCCTTGGAGATTCTGCGGCTGCTTCAGCGTGAGCATGTGTGGATGCAGGCGAAAACGTTTCATCATGTCTATGGGAATTCGCTGAATTTAATTCGTCCCGATTATCAGAAGGTTACGCGGCATAATCCGCCTGGGGAACAAATTGTAGTCTGTTCCTGGACGCAGCCGCTGCGGCAGATCCAGAGGTCGAAAGAGCCGGTATATAAAATCATCGCGCTGGGCGGATTTAAGATTAAAAAGCTTAACCGTCTGCTTGCGCCGATCCCGGATATTAAAGTTTACAGTTACGCGAAAACCAATTTGGAGATTACTTCAAATCAAAATGATAAAGGCACGGCGATCCGGGCGGCAGCGGCTCAGCTGGGAATTCCGTTGGAACAGGTGCTCGGTGTCGGTGACAGTCTGAATGATATTGAAATGTTTAATGTCTGCGGCATCAAAGCGGCAATGGGCAACGCGTCTTCCGCGTTGAAAGCCCAGGCGGATCTGATCGCGGAAACCAACGCTCAGGAAGGTGTTGCCAAGCTGTTGGAATCGTTGCTTTAAGATTGGTTTTCCTGACGGAATAATAAAAAAGGAAAAAAGGGAGGAATGAGGATGAAGTTTTCACAATTAGCGGCCCAGCGGTATTCCGTCCGCCGTTTCGACAGCCGGCCGGTTGAGCAGGCCGTCTTAGATCAAATTTTGGAAACAGGCCGGTTAGCGCCAACCGCGAAAAACCTGCAGCCGCAGCGGATTTACGTCGTCCGCAGCGAAGTCCTGTTAGCGAAGCTCAGAGCGATCACGGCAATGACCTTTGACGCACCGCAGGTACTGATCATTTGCGCGGATCAGAGCGAAGCCTGGGTTAATCCGTTCAACGGCCGCAGTTCAGCGGAAATGGACGCGTCAATCGTTGCCGCACACATGATGCTGCAGATGCAGGAGCTGGGAATTGGCAGCACCTGGGTTTGTTGGTTCGACACGGAAAAGGTAAAGCAGACGCTGGCCCTGCCGGAAAGCGTTGAGCCGTATTGCCTGCTTCCCTTTGGCTATCCCGGCGCCGACTGCCGGCCATCCCGCCAACATGAGCAGCGCAAGCCGCTGGATCAGACAGTGCGGTATCTCTGACGGATTGTGTCCGCTTGCTTTCATTTTCGCCGCATTCATTTTGTTAGAAGACATTCAAAGCATTTCTTTGGATGTTTTTTTATCTTTGGGATAAAAGTTGATCTTTTTTATGGGTCTATTGTTGTAAACCTGACGTCATGCTATAATACAATCAAGAAAAGCAATGGATAGGATTTATAAAATTGAAGTGGGAGAATATGTATGAAATTCAGAGAATTACGAAGGTTTGTCTTTGGCTTTTGTTTGCTTGCCGGCTTCATGAGCTTGACTGGTTGTCACGCCGATCCGGCGAAAGGTTCGAATGAAAAATGGCTGAGTCAGGTGGATACGCAGGCGGTCATCGTCGGGGAAAATTATTACATGCCGGACTTTGATCAGAACCAGATTATGATCTGGAATTTTTCAGATCAGTCGCTGAGGCAATGGGATTTCTTTGAAGACGCTCAGATGCCGTCAGGGAAGATCCGGCGGATCACTTCGCCAGACGCCCGCCGGCTGGCCATTTGGACACAAAACGAAGAAGAGACTGCCGGCAGTTATGGGAAAAATCCAATGACCGTAAATCTCTGGAATCTGAAAGAGATGCGGTTGGAAAAAAAGATCATTGCGACTGAATCAGGACAGATGCAGGGGCAGGATCTATATTGGATTCAGGAGAATCAGCTGTGGCATCAGTCTGTGGATGAGGATTCGGCGGAAATGATCACCGATCTCAGCGCGGAAGTACAAGACGCGGACAGGATGTCGGTAGAAGCTATTCTTGAACATACCGTAATTGTCTCTGCGGATTATTCTATTGAGAAGTCTACGCGGACTTACTTTAAAATTGACCGGGGAGATAAAACATCAAGTTCCTTTGTAGTGGAGCCGGGAGAGTGGGGTGAATATTATTCCGTCGCCTATTTGATCGGTGCGGATGAAGAAAAACTCTATTTTCAAATCTACGGATCAATGAAAAACTATTACTTCTCAACGGATCATGATGGCAAAAACGCGGAGCTGATCCAGAGTACAAATGAAGGAACGCTCCTCCGCCCCCGTCCGGCGTTATCGCAGAAGGGGTTTTACACGATCGTCACCAATCGTGAAATCGGTAATTTTGATGAACCGCGGCAATGCCAGATCATCCGTCAGAATGGTTATGATAGGGAAAGTGTCGCTGCGCTGAAATGTCTGGAAGAACTACGCTGCACGCCAGTGGGCGGTTGGTTAAAAATTCAGGGATATTCCGGCGACGGCGTAAATCATGTTTTTCTTGTCCAGCCGCAAACCGGTAAAATGTTCACCGTCGTTGAGGCTAAAAACGAATACTATCAAAGTCGGGAAGACGCGGCGATGGAGGGGATCGGCCAGCCGGTTACGTTTGCCAGCGAAGTGCGGGAGGCCCGGGGCTCATCCAAGGATCCCGGCGCATCGTTAACTTGTCTTGGATATGCTTTGGAAGTGGATGGGAAAGCGATCATGATCAGCGCCAATGGAAAACAGCTCCAGCAGCTGAATCCGGAAACAGGTTTGATTGAAGACCGCTATGTTTTATCGCGGTCACGTTATCCGGAAGGAAGAATCGTCCAGCTGCAGCACAACGGCGGACGGTTGTTTATGGATATATCCTGGCGGAAAGAAGAATTCCTGACATCAACAACGCTGGTTTTGAATTCCGCCACCTTTGAAGTGACGGCGGAACTGAACGATGTCAGCAACTATACCGTAAATCAGGATCAGATGATTCTCGTGCAAAGGTCCGACTGGAGCGCACCGGAAGAATACGGACGGCTCAATCTGGTTACGCAAAAGAAAGAAAAATTGTTTGACAGCACGCTGTTGAATCCGGAGGGATATTATAGCTTTTACGTAAGCAGTCTGGCTTATGATGAAAAGGAGAATTGCCTGTGGCTGACCGCAGGTTCCCCTAACGAAAGTGATTTGTATCAATATTCTCTTGATGATCAGACACTGCGGCTGCGGGCAAGGCCGGATCAGCTGAATACCTGGAATGAACAAAGCTTTATGCTTTTTCCGATTGCCGACTCTCAATTTGTACTGGGATTGTGGCAGGCTGAGGATATGGTTGGCGATAATTTTGATATCTATGAATTTGATGGAAGTCATGCGGAGTTGATCGCGAAGGATCTGCCGTTAGGAGGAGATTTTGTTTTAACGGAAAACGGCGCGTTCACCGCGGAATATTCGCAATGGGATTGGAGCCAGCCGTTTCAGGATATGAATTCAGCGACATATCGGGAATATTCGACAATCTATTACCGCAGCGGCGAGGAAAAGGAAGAACTATTGCAGCTGGACAGCTCCTCCATTCAGATGGCTTATCTTCCTGCTTCGCGGAAACTTTGGTTACGGGCGCAGGAAGAGTCGATAAAATATCCGCAGGAATCGTGGATTACCTATCTTTTTGATTTGGATTCCGGGGAATTGCGGAAAGTGAACGAGGAAAGCTTTAATATTTATGAGTAGGCAGAAAAGAATGAGATACATTCTTCGAAGTTTTGAGTTAAAAGAATAAAAAATCAGGGATCGTGCGTGCTGGCTCATCTTGGAAAGCGGAAGCTTTCGCAAGGAAAATATTTTCAGCTCAGCTAAAATACGCTATAATCTTTACCAGAGAGCGAAAAGAGGTGATCGCGATGCTTAGTTTTGAAAAGGTGTTGGAAGCCATTCCCGAGCGGGTGCGGATGCGGCTGGTTCCGGTCACCTTTGAACCGGGCGAGACAATCATCGAAAAAGGCGCGCCGGTGACCTGCGGCTACATCTTTACCGAAGGGGTACTCGACGTCCAGAGCATAAACACGCGCGGGATCGCCTACACCTATGTCACCAATTATGAAGCCCGCTTTGTCGGTCTGATGGAAATTTATTCTGATCATCACCGTTACTGCTGTTCGTTGAAAGTCGATGAGCGCTGCCGCGGCTACCGCATCACCAGGGAAGATTTGTTCATCCTGCTGTCCGATTGCAGCCCGTTTAAAGAATATCTGATCTGTTACTGGGCGAATCAATTTTATGATTCAGCGATCAATGAATCCCGCTATCCGACCAATTCGATGAACATTAAGCTGATCGACTATCTGCTGCGGCTGTGCGACGCGCTGAAACCCAGCGGCGACGTGATCCGGATCAAGATCAAGCGGGAAGAACTGGCGGCCTTTATGGGCTGTTCCCGCCGGACGGTTTACCGGCTTCTGAGCCAGTTCAAGAACGAAGGTCTGATCGGTAAGGAAGGCAACACGCTGACGATCACGCTTGAACAGCGGAAAAAGTTACAAAAGAAACGCGAAGAATAAGAAAAACCTTCCTGCAGGGGAATTTGAATGAGAAGATTGGATCTCAGACAATCAAAGCGGGAAGGTTTTAATTTATTCTGTTACTACTTATTTTTCAATAAGCGAGGCGGCTGCGTGAATGCCGGCCAGACGTCCGGAGGTAAAGGCAAAGCCCTGATCGACGCCGCCATAAGTGACGTAAGGCTTCTTTTCAGAATACAGTACGCCGGATGCATCCAGCCCGGCCGCGTATAAGCCGCTCATCACGGAACCATCCGTCTTCAGAACCTCAAGGTTTGTGTTAACGTCCAGCGCCGCGCAGGTACTGTATGGATAATTGGCCATTTTGATTGCATAGAAGGGTCCTTCCCCCGCTAACGGATCCAGGTTTTCGGCATTCTTGCCAAATTCCTCATCGACGCCGGCGGCACAGGCGGCATTGTATTTTTCCACGGTCTGTTTCAAGGTTTCAGGCTCCATCCCCAACTGAACTGCCAAATCTTCCACGGTGTCCGCTTTGTAGGCAAAGCCGGCGGTGACCGCTGCCTCCATGACTTCATGAGCGTTTGGAATCGGCGTACCATCCGGAGCCCAGCCGTTAGCGCCCAGATTGACGGTTGTCATATAGGCCGGAGCCGTGCGCAAACCACGTTTCTCAACGGCGCTGATCTGCGTGTCGCTGTAAAGCGAATAGAAGTTCGGGCCAGAAACCCAGGCGTTGAAGCCAAGCTGCTTTTCATTGGTGAAGCGCTCACCCTGCATGTTGACGGCCAGGGAATCCGGCGCGACGCCCAGATAATGCGGCAGATCGCCTTCTGTCCATTTTGTCGGCTTCATCGTCTGCATACACAGTTTGTCTTCCAAGGTGTGATATTCAAAATTGCTCAGAAAGCCAGCCGCACCGATGATGTGCACAGCCGGGCACATTCCGATATTGTAGGTCGCAGCGCCTTCCGCAATCGAGGATTCGATCATCTTACCGTCGTTTTGCTTCATGCCGACCATATCCCAGCTGCCGGAAAGCGGATAAACCGTGTTCGATAAATATTTCTGGGTCATCGCGGAATTGGATAAGAAGCCTCCGGTTCCCAGAATGACTTTCCTGGCGTGAATCAGAATTTCCTGACCGTTGGCGGTATTGCGCGCTTTCACGCCGGTAACCTGGCCGTTTTCCACAATCAGATCATAAGCTTCCGTTTCCAACATGATTTTGCCGCCCATTTTCGTGAATTCCGCCATACAGTTGTCATAGAACTGAATGTTGTGCTGCCGTCTGACGGTCATGCCGTCCTTGCTTGGCGCATAAGAGAACAATACGATATTGGAATCGCCTTCGGTTAACCCTGTCTGCGGTTTTTCCAGTTCCAGCCCGTAATCTTCAACTAACCAGTCGATTGTGTCGCCGGAATGATCGAGCAGTAATTCGATCATTTCCGGCTTTGCATCGCCTTCGACATACGTCAGCCAGTCCGTTAACAGCGCGTCGCGGTCAGTGAAGTCCTTTCCGTCATTGTACTTGTCCGCCAGACCCGGCGGATTCACCGCGAAGACGCCTGAGCACAAAGAGGAAGCTCCGCCATATCGGCCAGCCTTGTCAATGGCCAGTACGCTGACGTTCTCAGGATTTTCCGCTGCCATGGTTTCCGCAGCGCTCAAGGCGGCGGTAGTGCCGGCTGCCCCCAGTCCGACAACCAGAATATCCGTCGTTAATTCCTCCGCCGCCGGCGCTTCATCCGGAATGGTTTCAAAGGCGGAAATGGCCGCAGCGTCGGTGCCGGCCGCTTCCAAAGCCTGAACGATGGCCTTTTTCGCGGCGCTTTTAATCGCGTTGCTGGAAACCGTCGCGCCGCAGATTGCTTCGACGGCAACGGATTGATGTTCAACCATTCGCTGCGGAAGCAGATTGGCCGCGCTTTGGAAAATCCCGACCGTGTCCGCGGAATCCGGATTGACCTGGACTGCAAGCAGCTGTGTTTCATCCACGGTAACGCTGACCTCGATATCCCAGGCGGAACGGAAACCCGGAGCCGAGGCCGTATAGGTTCCAGCTTTCATCTTGACGTCGGGTTTTGCCGTTTCGACTCCGTTTAACGTATTCCACGCCTGACGGGCTGCGCTGAGGACGGCTTCGCTGGTAAGGGTCGCACCGCTGACGGCTTCCACGTCAATGGATTGACTCTCTTTCATCGCTTTCTGTAAAGTCAGGATGGCCTGACCGCCAACCGCTTCAGTTTCTTTGTCTCCCTGGATCACGACGTCGGCGAGCGTGCCGTTTTCAGTGGTCAGTGTGACGGAAACTTCGCCGCCGAATCCCTGAGCGGCCGCGGTTCTCGATCGAGTTCCGGTTTCGCCGCCCGGTGTTTTCGAACAGCCGGAAAGCAACAAGGCGCCAATCAGAAGCAGTATGTTGAATCGTAGAACTTGCTTTTTCATTATTTTCCCTCCGTTTGATAATAATTTATCATAGCCTGCGATGATGTGGAGAGGAGCGTTCGTTTGCATTGGGTGCAACAAAAGTTACATTCCTGTGTTACAATAAGCGAAAGGGGTGGGATAATGGATGTGATCCAATTACATTATTTCCGGACGATTGTGGAGCAGGGAAGCCTGAATAAGGCCGCGGAAGCACTCTATATATCAAGACAAGGATTAACGAAAATTATCCGGAAAATGGAACAGGAGCTGGGTGCGCAGCTGTTTGACGTCACGGGTACCGGCGCTGTCCCGACGCGATTCGCGGAAGCCTTGTATGAACGTTCGGAAGACTATATCCAATTTCATCAGGATTTTTTAAGTGAAGTCCACAAACTGAAGCAGAAACGGACAAACGAACTGGTCATCGGCTTACAATCCGGATTTTCGGAAGGTTTTGGCAAAGATTTTCTGGCGAATTTCATCATTCAAAATCAGGATCTGGCGATTCGCGTTCGTTCGGTTACGAAGCAGCGGCTGGCGGAAGCCATGGAACAAAAGGAGATCCCGGTCTGGATCGCAACGGGAAATTACAACGAAGCGGTTTTCCATTCTTTGCATACCAGGAAAAACAAGCTGTTTCTGCTTGCCGCGAAAGATCATCCGCTGACGCGGCAGGACGAAGTCCCTCGCGGACCTGAATCCTTATCCCTTGATCGGCCTGAGTCACGACATCGGCCAGGCGGGGAAGACCAATGCTGAAATCAGTAAAAACCGGCTGAAAGCTCCCGATTATTATCTGAATTCATCCGATCGGGATTTGATTATGAGATTAGTTCAGAGCGGACTTGCCGTCAGTTTTAACGCTGGCTGGCAATACACGGAATACCCGGGGATCGTCGCGCTGCCCTTAGCGGATATGCATGTAGAAGTACAGCTCCATGTGCTGCTTCGCAATGATGTGGCGGTGAACTCATCCATTCAGCGGCTGATCGACTACATAGAGAATTTCAGCGGTTAAAGACGGACCCTGCAGCCCTGTGAATTTGCGGATAAACAGGAAATACAGGAGGCCGCGCTGGATCAGCGAAGCAACAACGTTGCATTTCAGACGCTGCCGTGTAAGAATAAAACTGATCTTTAAAACTCTCAAACAAGTAAAAAACAGGGTTTTGCGGACTGTTCTTTCAGGGATCGAAGCCGCGATCGAAGTGGATCAACTCAAAGCGCAGAAAACGCTTACAGAAGAAACGCGAAGATTCATATGAAATATAGTAAAAGTGACATTTGTCACTTTTTTTGTACGCTTTTCCATGATATAAAACTACTG